>ERZ795057.752-NODE-752-length-32011-cov-13.144011_pt1 | contig 32011 bp, 27 predicted proteins | sample MGYA00375141_ERZ795057 | MGnify/ENA primary metagenome ERZ795057 (study PRJEB30186, sample SAMN05720163) | activated sludge metagenome | isolation source: Anaerobic digester | place: Hong Kong | collected 2015-01-26 ...
TAGCGATGGCAATTGTCGCCCTGGCGCTTATTATCGGTGTTGTCTTCAGTCCAGGTACCGCTCGATCAGGGAAATTGTGCAACTCCTTCACCATTGATAGCATGAAGCGACATACCCCTATTCCCCAGGCTGAAAAAATAACCAATAAAACAATAAGATACGACTTCTCATATACAGCATATCTCTTGCCAAACGAACGATTACATCATGGAAAGGAAAGTAGATCATCGATCAATTATTTAAGATTTTTTAAGGGCCAACACTATGCCTAACTCCATCTTTCTGACACTCAACGAGAGCGAGTACCTGATTCTGAAGAATCTCAATCAACCCTGTGCCTTGTTCTCCGGCAATGGTGACAAGTCCTGGGTGAATGAATGCGCCGGGAAAAATGTTTATCTCCTGCCCTTTCTTGGGGCTTCAGTCGATACAGAGAAGGTCAAGAGAGTCCTTCTCGAGCTCCAGGGTAAATGCCCCAAGCCCCGGGCGGTTGCTACCTTCAAATATGGAGACCAGGCATTCAATAGGCTCGATGATTATCTGAAGGCTGTAGGGGACGATGACGCTGCATCGTACTACCTAGACTCTATCCTCATGGGTGATAATCTCGCTCATCCTATCACAGAACTCGAGATCCCCGAGGAGCTGCAACAGGAAATGGCCAAGCATGAACTCGAATTTCCCGAAGAGGTCATGATAGGCGTGGCTGGTGACTTTGCTAGACTATACAGCGAATATCTCGAGAGTCCTCCAGCCTTCTTCTACTTCAGCTTTCTGACCTGTCTGGGCGCCATACTCTCAGGCCGAGCAACTTGTGAGAGCGAGCTCGCTCCACAGCCGCGCCTTTTCAGTCTTCTCCTGGGTGAGTCTGCAGATGACAGGAAATCCACATCCATCGCGAAGACGGTTGAATTCTTCCAGGAGGCCCTTTACCGGGGCTCTCTTCAGATTTCCTGGGGCGTAGGAAGCGCTGAAGGCCTCGTAAGGCTCTTCGATGAGAGTAACGGGGGTAATAGGAGGGTTCTCCTGTGTCTGGACGAATTCAAGCAATTCGTGAGCAAGACCCTCATTGAATCGAGTGTACTTCTCCCCTGCGTAAACACCTTGTTCGAATCGAACACCTTCCACAGCCGGACCAAGAGCAGCGCCATTGCCCTGAATAATGCTCATTTGAGCCTCTTGGCGGCATCGACAATCGCAACCTATGAACGGACCTGGACGGCGGCCTTCAGTGACATCGGGTTCACAAATAGGATCTTGATTGTCCCGGGTACTGCGTCCCGGAAATTCGCAATCCCTCCCATGATCCCTCAGAAAGAGAAGATGAAGCTCCGGACGGACCTTGGCGGCATCCTGGCCATGGTAGGTGAGGAGCTCCGCCTCCCCTTCACCATAGAGGCCTTGAGACTCTATGACGGATGGTATCAGAACCGACAGACGAGCGTACACAGCAAGCGCTTGGACACCTACGCCATGCGGTTCATGGTCCTTCTGGCCGTGAATGATGGCCGGGATCACATTGACGATGAGATAGTCCGGCGCTCTGTCCGCCTGGTTGACTGGCAGCTCGCAACACGGCGGGCCTATGACCCCATTGACGCCGAAAACACGGTTGCCCGGATCGAGGAGGAGATCACCCGGGTACTCCTCCGTAAAGGACCTCTCACGAAAAGAAAACTGCAGCAGTATGCGCATGCGGCCCGGTACGGGACATGGCTATTCAATGCGGCTCTGACCAACCTCAAGAAGGATAAACGGATCGACTTCGACATGGACAAGAAACGGGTACTCCTCAAGGAGAGGGTGTAGCCAAAAGCGTAGCCACGACATGAAAACTGCACAAGACATTGAAAATATAACGGAAAGAGGCGATTTTCAGCCCTCTCTATATATACAGAACCTAAATACAGTTCTTTTATAGTAGCCAAATAGAAGGAGAATGGCTTCTGGCCTATTCCGAAGGGCTATAAAGGGGTGGCTACAAAGTTGGCTACAGGAGAGTAAGAGCAGTTTGTAGAGGCTGATAACCCAGATCAAAGACTCACTATGAAAGATACGTTGTAAGACGAGAGATCGATGCCCTTGACCTCATCTGACATGACTTCTATCATAGCCCCTTATCCTCTTCAGGGGGTGTGGGCGATGTCATCGAATATTGGTTCGGTGAGGTACGATAAGAAATCAGATTCTTGGTTTGTGGACCTGCGATGGAAGGGTGAGCGGCATCGAATCTTCAGGATGCCCATCCAAGGTGGAATGCTCATCCCATGCACCAGTGAGGACATGGGCAATGCACTCAAGATTGTAATAAACACTCAGATCGACATGGGTATATTCCATCCAGACCGTTTCAAGGTCAAGAAGCCAACCCATCTCAAGGTCTATGCTGAGCAATGGTTCGAGCGACAGACCCATCTCATGAAAGCCACAAAGAGAGGTTATCGGATCTACCTGGACAAGTATATTGTTCCGGCTCTTGGAGATAAATTCATAACTGACATCACCGAGAAGGATCTTGAGGATCTCGTTAAGGCAATCTCCCAAGGCGGGAAGACAAAGGATAACGTGTTGGGTTGCATGATGAAGATCCTGCACGATGCAGAGAGAGCACACGATATTGACAAGGCACCAGCTAAACCGGTTATGCGTGGAACTGATAAAGTGGTGGACCCGGAAATAATCTGGCTGGAACCCGCCGAACAGGAGAAGATCCTGGCACATCTCGCTCCGAAATACCGGCCAATCTATATGTTCGGTGTGCTCACAGGATGCAGACCCGCTGAGGCCAGGGCGTTACAGTGGAATGATGTGAAGCTCTCGAGAGGGGAGATTGTCTTCCGTCATGCCTTCGACATCTATGAAAACCTTGTTCCGGTGAAAGGTAAACGACCCCTGCCGGTACCCATTACCGATGAACTGCGGGCACTCCTTGAAGAGACCCCCAAGAACCTCTCAGAGTATGTGTTCATGAACCCGGATACCGGAAAGCCGTTCACCAAGGCCCTCGGCAAGGTCTTCCACAATGCCAGTGTCAAGGCACTTGGGTACAGCATAGGCATGGCCAAGGCGACACGCACATCATTCGCTCAGCAGCTCGCGAACTCCGGTATGGATATCCACATGGTAGCCCGATGGTTGCGACACTCAGGGACCAGGATCACAAAACGGTATTATGAATATAAGACATCGAGCATGAAGAGTGCTGTCGATAAGGTGCGGAAGATAAGGTAATAGACACTACTTATCATGGCTATAGAATCATATGAAGATGGCTTTGAGACACCTTATGGGATGGAACTTTTGTCTTCTGTACATTGGGTGGTGCACCATGATGGCTCCTTTCCGACAGATGTCGGAAAGGAGCCATTTGCTGTCCATGGGTGGAATGATCGTAAGAGGAAAATGTTCAAGCCTGATCATATCGAGGTCGCCTGGTCACGGTTGAAAGAAGAAGGCTGGTTATAAGCTTCGGACGATTATACTCTTCTACTAATTTCACAATAGAGTACTGTTGATAATGTGAGATGATCGATGTGATGGGCAGTAAGTGGGCAGTAGCCGAAATAGAGTCTTCATAGAATGGCTCCAGCACAAGCTCAGCGGGCAGAGGCCGAGGGTTCAAATCCCTCCACCTCCACCATTCAATAATCAATATCAGCTACATTGGCACATCATTCCTGATTCTCATCGATTTTGACTGGGATCATGATCTTCTGCCTATCGCCCATATGGATATCGTCATTTCTGATTGCAACGTATTGGTTATGCTGAAGCGCGTTATACTTTTCGAATATAACGCTTGACGTATAACGACTTATGGCATAATCATCCTTTGTGATAAGAACGTTTCATTGCAAGGACACGCAAGCCCTTTTTGAAGGCCGGACACCGAAGCGATTCAGAGCCTTCTCTGCCGTTGCCGAGCGCAAGTTGCAGATGCTTGACTCTGCCATGTCCCTGGAGGATGTGAAAAGTCCACCCGGGAACCGTCTTGAAGCACTAAAGGGGGACCGTCGTGGGCAATGGAGCATCAGGATAAACGACCAGTGGCGGATATGTTTCAGATTCGAGGCAGGAGAGGTTCTCGATGTGGAGATAGTCGATTATCACTGAGGGAGAGATGGATATGAAAAACAGCATGCGACCGATTCATCCGGGGGAAATCCTTCGGGAAGAGTTCCTTGTTCCTCTTGGAATGAGCGCACACGCCCTGGCCCTTGAGCTCAAAGTACCTGCGCCCCGGATTTATGCCATCGTGAACGAGCATCGCGCAATTACACCGGATACTGCACTGCGCCTTGCCCATTATTTTGAGACCACACCGGAATTCTGGTTAAATCTACAGACCGCCTACGATCTGAAGGTGGCTCAGAAGGAACTGGGCCCCAGGATCGTGAAGGAGGTCCGCTCAAGGAATGCGGCATGATGTATGGAAATGCCCTTTCCCTTCTCTGCTGCGCCTAAACACCCCTTGCCTTCTGCTGTTCGTACATACCCCTGATCAGTTCCCCGTAGCGTTCCTTGATGATGCGCCGCTTCAGCTTCAAGGTGGGCGTCAGCTCGCCGGTTTCCACGCTGAAGGGCCTGGGCAGGATGACGTAATACTTGATCTGCTCGTACCGGGCCAGGCTCAGGTTCACCTGGTCCACCTGCTCCTGGATGAGGGCCTTGACCTCCTCCAGACAAACCAGGGCTGCTGGGTCGTCCGTACCGAGCCCCTTTGACCGGGCGAACTTCTTCAGCTCGTGGAAATCGGGTACGATGAGCGCGGTGAGGTACTTCTCCCCGTCGCCCACGAGGCAGGCCTGGTCGATGTAGGGACGGGCCGTGACGGCCAGCTCGATGGGGTGCGGGGCCACGTTCTTGCCCCCGGAGGTGACGAAGAGCTCCTTCTTGCGGTCCGTGATCTCCAGGAACCCGTCCTCGTCGAACCGCCCGATATCGCCGGTGAGGAACCATCCCTCGTCGTTGAAGGCGTCCCTGGTCTCCTGGGGCATGTTCCAGTATCCCTTGAAGACCTGAGGCCCCCTGGCCAGGATCTCGCCGTCCTCGGCGATCTTCTCCTCGGTCCCGGAAACGGTCCTGCCCACGGTCCCGGGCTTCACCTGGAGGCGGTAGGCCAGCGCGTTGTAGGCGATGGAAAGCTTCAGGGAACCGATGGGGCTGGTGAAGGGGGACCTGCCGCGGGCAGGCATCCTCACCATGGCGTCCAGGGTCCAGTCGATCATCCTGTCCTGGAACCACGTGAATCCCTTGCCGTCAAGCCCCCGGAACTCGGGAGCGTTGTAGTTGAGGATGGCCGCGGTCTCGGTCAGGCCGTAACCCTCGCAGAGCTGGATGCCCATGGAGCGGATGAAGGTGCATACCTCCCTGGAGAGCTTCCCGCCGCCGGAAGCGGCCATGACGAGGCGGTCCAGTCCGGCCGCCTTCCGCACCCTGTTGAAGACCAGGATGTTGGCCTGGGAGAAGCCGATGAGGTCGAGCTGTCCGAGGCGCTCGCCCCGGGCCATGGCGTCTGCGAACTTCTCCCCCTGGCGCATGGCCCAGGCGAACATCTTCCGGGCCATGGGGGGCTGTTTGGACACGATGGCGCTGATCTGGTCAAAGACCTTCTCGAAGAAGCGGGGGATGCTGATGATCACGTTGGGCCTGAGCTCCAGGAGGCTCCTGGGAAGGTTCTGGAAGTCCGGTTCGAAGGCCAAAACCCCCGACTGCTTCAGCCCTCCGGCATGGTAGTCGCAGGTGCGTCCGTACACATGGCAGATGGGCAGGTGCACGAGGAAGAGCAGGTGGAGGTCCTTGTCCATGGCCTGGCGTTTCAGGAGGGTCGGCTCAGTCACCTGGTTCATGGACGCTATCCAGTTGGCGTGGGTGAGCATAGCCCCCTTGGGCCTGCCCGTGGTTCCCGACGTATAGATGATGCTCACGAGGTCGTCCGGGCGGGCCTCGTTGATGCCTTTCTCCAGCGCCGACTGGTCGAAGGCCTTCCTGCCCAGGTCCATGACCTCGTTGAAGTGGTACACTCCCTGCTCCCGGTCGCCTGTCAGCGACTCCATGCAGATGACGATATCGAGGGGTGCTTCCGCCCTGGCCCTGCATGCCATCTGCGCCTTGTCCCGCGTGGAGCAGACGATGGCCCTGCACCCGCTGTCAGAGGTCATGTACGCGAGCTCCTCCTGGGAGGAGGTGGGGTACAGCGGTACCTCGATCCCCCCTGTGGCCTGGATGGCCTGGTCCGCGATGATCCACCTGGGCCGGCTCTCGGAGAAGATGGCGACCTTGTCGCCCCGTTTGACGCCCAGGGCCGTGAGGCCTGCCGCCAACTCGAGGCTCTGCCGCCTCGTCTGGCCCCAGGTGGTGGAGCGGAAGTCGGCCACCGGGTCCCCGTTTCCATCGAACCTGCCCATGAGAAAGACCTGTGACTCTCCATGTTCCAGCGCCTTTGCATGGAACAGGCCGCACAGGGTGTTCTCGTTGTACCTCATGAACCACCTCCTCGAAGACATGCTTCACCGGGAGGACCGCCCTCGCAGGGCGGGCCTCCCGGTGAAGGGTTTTTAAGTATTACACGGCAAACGACTCCTGCGCCATCTCGACGGGTGTCTTGTCGGCCTGCTCGATGCACCTGCACCTGCCCTCGATGGATGGAAGGACATTGGAAGAAAAGTACTTCATGGAAGCGACCTTGCCCTGGTAGAAGGCGATCTCCGCGTTGTCCTTGGCCAGCACGGCATCCGCACCCGCATCCCCGCAGAGGGTCTCCAGCTTCTCCTGCGCGATGAGGGCCGCATCCAGCAGTCTCCACCCGATGATGAGGTCACCAAGGATCATCAGGAAGGGACGTGCGTTCATCACGGGAATGACATAATCCATGCTCCTGCCCCACTTGGCGAATCTCATGGTCAGGTTGCCGACTGCGGCCAGAGCCCCATCCAGGTTCGAGGCATAAGCCTTGAACCCGTCGTTCCTCTTCGCCTTCTCGGTGGCGGCGGATATGGCGCCGAAGAGGTTCATCAGGTTCTGGCCCTTTCTCTGGCCCAGCTTCCTGCCTACCAGGTCCAGCGACTGGATGTAGTTCGTGCCCTCGTAGATGGTGGCGATCTTGACGTCGCGGAGGTACTGCTCCATGGGATACTCGCTGCAGTAGCCGTAGCCGCCGAACACGTCCATGCCGAGCGAGCAGATCTCCACTGCCTTGTCCGAGCAGTACGCCTTGCATACCGGGGTCAGGAGCTCGATGAAGCCCTTCATCTTCGCCTTTTCCTCTTCGTCCGTGGCGATGTGCTCCATGTCGATGCAGTAGGAGATGAAGTAGTTCATGGACCGCATGCCCTCCACGTGGGACTTCATCCACAACAGAGAGCGCCTGATGTCCGGGTGGTTGATGATGGCCACGCCAGGTGCTTCGTTGTTGCCCATGTCCTCGATCTTACGGAACTGGACCCGCTCCCTGGCATAGGCGACCGCATGCTCGTAGCTCGCTGTGGCCAGGTCGAGGCCCTGCATGCCCGTGCCGAGCCTGGCCTCGTTCATCATCATGAACATGACCTTCATGCCTTCCCGCTCAGTACCCAGGAGCTCGCCGATGCAATTGCCGTTTTCACCGAAATTGAGCGTGCAGGTGGCGGATCCCTTGATGCCCATCTTGTGCTCGATGTTGCCGGTCGTGATGTCGTTGAACTCCCCGAGGTCCCCGTTGCCGTTCACGCGGTACTTGGGCACGATGAAGATGGATATGCCAGCCGTGCCTGCCGGGTCTCCCTCGATCCTGGCCAGCACCGGATGGACGATCTGCTCGGTCAGGTCGTGGTCGCCCGAGGAGATGAAACACTTCGTCCCGGAGATGCTGAACCTGCCGTCCGGCAATCTCTTTGCGGTGGTCCTCAGGGCTCCCACGTCGGTGCCTGCGCCCGGCTCGGTCAGGCACATGGTGCCGGACCACTGGCCGGCGAACATCTTGAGCGCATACTTCTCGATCTGCCCGGGCGTGCCGTAGGTGGCGATCATGGCGGCCGCCCCCAGGGTTAGGCCGGGATACATGCAGAAGGCGTAGTTTGCAGCCCCGAAGAGCTCGGAGCAGGCGGTGTAGACCATCATGGGCAGACCCTGGCCGCCCAGCTCGGTCGGGGCCATGGGACACAGCCAGCCGGCCTCCACGAATTTTCTGTACGGATCGTGGTAGCACTTCGGCGCATAGGCCTTCCCGTCCCTGAAGACCGCCGGGTCCTGCTTGTCGCCGATATCGAACGTCGGCAGGATCTCCTCGAGGGCGAACTTCTCCGCTTCGGTGAGCACCATGTCGATCATGTCGCGGGAGAATTCCCTGAACTTCTCAAAGGTAAAGAGCCGTTCAATGCCGATCTGCTCGTAGAGGACGAACCTCTGGTCCCTTGTGTTCACCAGTGTATTGCCCATAGAAACTCTCCTTCACATAGTATTGTTGGCAAATGTCGCCCATTCAGACAGTATTGTTATCTGACAATGATAATTGTCAGTTTATTAGCAGAGTCCCTTGACTTTGACAAGGGTTGTTGCCAGAATTGCCTGCATGCAGAACAGGCCAGCTCGGAACCGGACATATGGAGGTGTCGATGCAAATCTGCGGGAGGAGGACCGGAGGAAGAAACTGATCGAGGCCGGGCTTGAGGCCTTCGGCACCAGGGGCTATGCAAAGACCAATATCAGGACGATCTGCCGCCTGGCGGGACTGACTGAGCGCTATTTCTACGAATCGTTCGGGCACAAGGAGGACCTCCTCTGTGCCCTGTACCGGGAGCTGGTCGAAGAGGAACGGACCTATGCCCTGAGCATCCTTGAAGACCCTTCCATCGAATCGAGGGTAGCAGCCCTACGGTCTCTGAGGATGTTCTACCATCGTTTTCAGGAAGACCCCCGCAGGGCTCGGGTGCAGCTCTTTGAGATCCTGGGGGTAAGCCCGCAGGTCGACCGGGAATATCAGTCCGCCATGCGCATGCTCAGCGAAATGGTGAGGCTGTTCCTGGGCAGGATGTTCCCGGACATCGACCGTGAGACATTGAACAGCAGCATCATACCCGTGGGTCTCGCCGGCTCGATGATTCATGTTTCCCATAAATGGGTGCTGGACGGATTCACCATGCCCCTGGATGACATCGTCAACCAGGTAAAGGATCTGTTCACTGCCGTCGGGAAACACCTCGCAGGCGGTGTGCAGGCCCCGGAGCGGAGCTCCGGCTCTGCAGTGCATGCGAAAGAAGGCTGACCTCTGACGGGACTGACTTATTCGGATCGGGCAGGCTTGCCGTAGCGCACCCGGTTGTAGCTGATGAACCCGACCAGGGCGAGCACCACGATAAGGAACCTTGCCCCCCAGAGCCCCCGTACCGACGCACGTGCGATCCTCAGGCCGATCTTCGTGCCGATGAGGCCTATAAGCACCAAAATCACGGGCGTGCCGATCTTCTTCATCTCGGCAAGCCTGGGTTTCAGCTCCTCCTTGATCTCCATGAGCTCGCCTACGATGCCGTCCAGCTCCATTCTCAGCTCTTTTTCAGCCATCGCATGTCCTCCCGCGCCTTATCCAGGTCGGTTCGAGCCTTGTCGATACCCTTCTTCGCCATGCGCAGGCCGATCAACGCAAGGACCAGGCCGCCGACGAGGAGAACGGCCGTCACGATGAGCGCGGAGGCCCATGGCTGGAACCAGATGTTCAGCAGGAGCACCAGGGTCACCAGGGAGAAGATGCCCGCCAGTGCGACGAGCACGAGTCCGGCGATCCCGATGACGAGCCCAGGGATGCTGGTCTTTGCCGCATCCCTGGCAACCTGTCTGACATAGGACTTCTCTTTGGAGAAAAAATTTCTGGCCAGGCTGAAAAACCGCAGTATCAGCCTGAACGTCGATGTGCCTTCGCTCGCCGCCATACGAGTCCCCCCTCCAGAGCTACCGTAGTGAATACATTCAGACACTACAGACAATCACTATACCCTAAAAGTATGGTTTCCGTCATCTGGAGAATTGGCAGCATTCGCCGCTACCCACATTCTTGTTGACAGAAGAGATGTTCCCGTCTAGATAGCCGGAGTGACTGATCACTCCGCACGAGGGAAAGAGCCCTGCAATGACTGACCAGAACATCACCCCGGCCAAGAAGGCGGCGATCCTTGACGCCGCCCTCGACCTCATCGCAGTCCACGGCTTCCACGGGACCCCTACCTCCAGAATAGCCCGGGAGGCAGGGGCCGGGGTGGGATCCATCTACCGGTACTTCAGGAGCAAGGACGAGCTGATCCAGGAGCTCTTTGATCATGTGGCGCAGCGGATGAGCCGGGAGGTTACGAAGGATATCGAGAGCAGCGCATCCATCAGGGACCAGTTCATCCGGATCGGCACCAATGTGTTCGTCTATCTCGCAGGGCATCCGAAGGTGGCGGCATTCATTGAACAGTATTTCAATTCGCCCTACGGCATATCCCACAAGCGCGACGCAATCCTGAACGAAAAGAGCGGGAGGAAGGACGAGCACCCGCTCAACGATGTTCTGACACAGGCCAGGGAGCAGGGGCTCATCAAGGATTTCACATTCCATATCTTAGGCGCCCTGTCCTTCGGACCCATCGTCCTCCTGGTGCGGGACATTCATGCCGGGTTGATCGACATGGATGACGCCACGGTCAAGAGGGTGATCGAGGCGTGCTGGGACTCCATCAGGAGATGACGGCGATTCATCATAAAAGGAATCAGGGGAGAGACCACGAGGCTTGATCGATTCATGCGAACAAGACATGGAACCGTAGGGAGAAACTGCCAATGACCAAGAAGATGGTGATCATGCTGGTGGCCGTCGGGATCCTCTTCGGCGGCATCTTCGGCTACAAGGCCTTCGGGACGTACATGATGAAGAAATACATGGCTGCGGGCGGCATGCCTCCGGTCACGGTATCCACGGTCAAGGCGGCCTCCGAGACCTGGCAGCCCCGGCTCAAGGCGGTGGGGACCCTGCGGGCGGTTCAGGGGGTCGATGTGTCCTGCGAGATCGAAGGCATCGTGAAGGGCGTCCACTTCACGTCCGGGGACGAGGTCCGGGCAGGCCAGGTGCTGGTTCAGCTCAATGCCGACACCGACCTTGCCCAGCTGCAGACCCTCAAGGCCTCTGCCGAACTGGCCCGGTCCACCTATGAGCGTTACCTGAAGCTGTTCGAGACACAGGCCATCAGCCAGGCGGAAATGGATGCATACACCGCCGACTTCAAGGCGAAGACCGCACAGGTCGTCCAGCAGGAGGCCGTTATCGCCAAGAAGACTATCCGCGCCCCCTTTGCCGGCCGGCTCGGCATCAGCTCGGTCAATTCCGGGCAGTACCTGAACCCGGGGGCGAAGATCGTCACCCTGCAGGCCTTGGATACCCTCTACATCGACTTCACCCTCCCCCAGCAGGAACTGTCCCGGCTAGCGAAAGGCCAGGCCGTGGCCGTAACGACCGATACCTTCCCGGGAAGGACCTTCGAGGGGACCGTGAGTGCGGTCAACCCCAAGGTCGATCCCCAGACGCGCAATGTCCAGGCCGAGGCCGTGATAAAGAATCCCGGACACGAGCTCCTGCCCGGCATGTATGCATCGGTAGAGGTTCAGTCAGGCTCCGCCCGGCAGTACCTGACGCTGCCCAGGACCGCCGTGACCTTCAATCCCTACGGAGAGACCGTGTACCTGGTGGAGGAAAAGGGCAGGGACAAGGAGGGAAAGCCCGCCCTGGTGGCCGTGCAGAAATTCGTTACCGTGGGCCCTGACCGGGGCGACCAGGTGGCTATCCTCACCGGGATCAAGGAAGGTGACCTGGTGGTCACGAGCGGCCAGCTCAAGCTCAAGAGCGGCAGCCCGGTGATCGTCAACAACCAGGTCCAGCCCTCCAGCGATGCGGACCCAAAGCCCGTAGAGCAGTGACAAGGGAGAGGCGCCCATGAAATTCACCGATATCTTTATCCGCAGGCCTGTTCTCTCCACCGTGGTGAGCATGCTCATCCTGGTGCTCGGGCTCCGCTCCATAAACCTCCTGCCGGTCCGTGAATACCCCGAGACCCAGAACGCGGTGGTCACCGTCACCACCGTCTATACCGGGGCCGACCCCGCCCTGGTCTCCGGGTTCATCACCACCCCCCTGGAGAACTCCATCGCCCAGGCCAATGGTATCGACTACCTCACCTCGTCGAGCTCGGCCAGTGTGAGCACCATCACGGCGAACCTGCGGCTGAACTACGATGCGAACAAGGCCCTGACCGAGATCAACACCAAGGTCAACGCGGTGCTCAACCAGCTGCCCGAAGAGGCGCAGCAGCCGGTCATCGGCCTGTCCACCGGCGAGGACATCGGGTCAATGATCATGGGTTTCTACAGCAAGGACCTGCCCACGAACAAGATCACCGACTACCTCATCAGGGTGGTGCAGCCCAAGCTGCAGGCCGTGGAGGGAGTGCAGACCGCGGAGATCCTCGGCAAGCAGGAGTTCGCCCTGAGGGCCTGGCTCGACCCGGAGAGGATGGCAGCCCACAACGTGACCGCCACGGATGTGAGTTCCGCCCTGGCGGCCAACGACTTCATCTCGGCCCTGGGCCGCACCAAGGGACAGATGGTGTCGGTGGACCTCACTGCGGCCACGGGCATGCACTCGGTGGATGAGTTCCGCAATCTGGTCATCAGATCGGACGGCGCCGCCATCGTCCGGCTGGGTGACGTGGCCAACGTGACGCTCGGGGCGGAAAACTACGACAGCGCGGTCCGTTTCGACGGGAAGACCGCCGTGTTCATGAGCATCAAGGTGGCCCCGAACGCCAACCTGCTCGCCGTGGCCGACGGCGTGCGCAAGGTCTTCCCGGCCATAGCCGGGCAGCTGCCCCAGGGCCTCGACGGCCGCATCGTCTACGACGCCACGGACTATGTGAACAGCTCCATCCGGGAGGTCGTCACCACCCTGGTGGAGGCGCTCCTCATCGTGACCCTGGTGATCTTCCTTTCGCTCGGATCGGTGCGTTCCGTCATCATCCCCACCATCGCCATACCCCTGTCGCTGGTCGGGGCGTTCTTCATCATGCTGGCGCTGGGCTACACCATCAACCTCATGACCCTGCTCGCACTGGTGCTGGCCATCGGCCTCGTGGTGGACGACGCCATCATCGTGGTGGAGAATGTGCACCGCCACATGGAGGAGGGGGCCTCCCTCATGCAGGCCGCCATCCAAGGAGCCCGCGAGCTGGGCGGGCCCATCGTCGCCATGACCGTGGTGCTCATCGCCGTGTACGTGCCCATCGGGTTCATGGGAGGCCTCACCGGAGCCCTGTTCACGGAGTTCGCCTACACCCTGGCCGGTGCCGTGGTAGTGTCCGCAGTCATCGCGCTCACCCTGTCCCCCATGATGTGCTCCCGGTTCCTCAGGCACGCGGGCCCGGGCGAGAGGCACCGCTTCACGGACTTCATCGACGGCCAGTTCAACCTCCTGAGGTCCGGCTACGAGCGGCTGCTGAGGGGGTCGCTCAACATGCTCCCCGTGGTGGGGGTGTTCGCCGCCATCATCCTGGCGAGCAACTACTTCCTGTTCGCCGGGTCGAACAGCGAGCTCGCGCCTCAGGAGGACCAGGGATTCCTGATCGCCATGCTCACGGCGGCCCCGGACGCCACCCTGGAGCAGACGCAGCTCTACTCCAGGCAGTTCGCCGACATCATAGCGCCCACACCGGAGATCGAACACCTCTTCCAGGTGGAGGGATTCTTCGGCCTCAACTCGGGCTTCGCAGGGCTGGTGCTCAAGCCCTGGGACGAACGGGAGCGCACCTCCAACGAGCTCCAGCCCGAGATCCAGACCAAGCTCGGGCAGATTGCCGGTGCAAGGGCGGTGGCGTTCCAACCGGCACCCCTGCCGGGGACCGGCCACGGCCTGCCCGTGCAGTTCGTCATCGGCACCACCGATTCCTTTGAAAGGCTCAACGAGGTCTCCCGGGCGTTCCTGGACAAGGCCACCGCCAGCGGCATGTTCATGTACGTGGATTCGGACCTCAAGATCGACAAGCCCCAGACCGTGGTGGAGTTCGACCGGGACAAGGCTGCGCAGCTCGGGCTGACCATGGCGGACGTGGGCTCGTCCCTGGCCTCCATGCTGGGCGGAGGCTATGTGAACTACTTCAGCCTGTCCGGCCGCTCCTACAAGGTGATCCCCCAGGTCATGCAGAGCGAGCGGCTCACCGCCGACCAGATCCTGGACTACCACATCAGGACCGCCGCCGGGGATTCCATCCCGGTGTCCACCATCGCTCGTCTGAAGACCACGGTGGTCCCGGAATCCATCAACCACTTCCAGCAGCTCAACAGCGCCACCGTCTCGGCGGTCCTCACCCCGGGCATCTCGCTGGGCCAGGCCCTGGAGTCTCTCAGGGCCATAGCGGACGAGGTCCTGCCCCAGGGCTACAGCGTGGACTACGGGGGAGAGTCGCGGCAGTTCGTGCAGGAGTCCACTGCACTCCTCTTTACCTTCGCCTTCGCGCTCGTCATCATCTTTCTGGCCCTGGCGGCTCTGTTTGAGAGTTTCCGCGACCCCGTCATTGTGCTGATCAGCGTCCCCATGTCCATCTGCGGTGCACTCATATTCATCAGCCTGGGTGTCGGCGGGGCGAGCCTGAACATCTACACCGAGGTGGGCCTGGTGACGCTCATCGGGCTTATCAGCAAGCACGGCATCCTCATCGTGCAGTTCGCCAACGACCTGCAGCGCCAGGGGAAAAGCAAGCGCGAGGCAGTCGAGCAGGCTTCGGCGGTGCGGTTCAGGCCCATCCTCATGACCACGGCCGCAATGGTCCTCGGCGTGATGCCCCTGGTCTTCGCCTCCGGCGCGGGCGCGGCGGGCCGGTACAACATGGGTCTGGTCATCACCACGGGTATCGCCATCGGTACCCTGTTCACCCTGTTCGTGGTGCCGGCCATGTACATGTTCCTGGCCACGGACCACGCCCGGCAGCGGGATAGGGAGCAGGCCACGGCGGGGGAAGCGGTCGTCTGAGGGGAGAACGGAGAATACTGACCTGCTCATTCAGTGCATCCCGCATATGAGGATTGTTCAAGGCGGCTGCGGGATGCACTGAATGAGCAGGCTGCATTTCATCCATCCTTTCTGTCCGGCAGGCTGAGCTGTGGTTTTGAAAAGAAGAACGGGTACGCCTCAACGAGGCGCACCCGTTCTTCAGATAGGAGGCAGGCGATCTAGATCTTGGTGAGCGTCCCCGGCTTCAGCTCCTCCACCCCTGCGATGTAGTTCACGAGGTTTTCCCGCAGCTTGATGTCGTACTGCGAGGTGATGGCGATCTGCTCCATGATGGGCGATCCGCCGCCGTGGTAGTTGCCGTAGTTCATGGGGCCGGTGAACCCGGAGCACGAGTAGTCGATGTAGAGCATCCAGAACTTGATCTGGTCCTCGACCGAGGCGCCGGGGTTGCGGTTGAGATACTTTTCCAGCAGCGGCCGCAGCTCGGGGTTCATGATGTCCCTCTCGTTGGGGAAGGTGGCCGGCAGGCCTCCTGCGATGCTGCAGAGCATCTCCTGCTCCTCGAAGACCGCTTCGCCCGTGAGGCACCTGCCCACGTTGGCATAGATGGAGTTGGGGATGCAGCTGCCCGGGCCGTAGGGGACCGCGCCGAGTCCCGGGATGTAGACCTCGGGCTTGCCCATGGCCGATGCCGTGTAGCCCGCAGCGTATCCCAGCTCGGTGATCTTGATGAACTCTGCGAGCATCTCCCTGATGTGGCCGGTCTTCCTCACGCCGTTGTGCCTGGCGGCCAGGGAGGCCAGGCCGGTCATGACATCCCCGATGGCGGGCTTGCAGCCCGAGTAACTGTGCCGGTGGAACAGGGCGAAGAGAAGGGCGCACACGCCGCCGTGGTCGTTCTCGCCGCAGAGGAACACGCGGTCCCAGGGGACGAAGACGTCGTCGAAGATGAGGTACGAGTCGGTGTATCCTCCGCTGAAGCCCTTCTTGAAGTGCTCGCGCGGCTTGAAGTTGTGGATGGACAGGACCTGCTTGACCCCCTCGTAGTCGGCAGGCACGGCAAAGGCCACGGCGTAGTCCTTCTCGTCAGGCCCCAGAGCCCGGGTGGGGATGACCAGGATCTCGTCCGCGATGGATGCCTCGGAGATGTGGAGCTTGCATCCGCGGACCACGATGCCGTCGCTCTTGCGCTCCACCACGTGGAGGTACATGTCCGGGTCGGTCTGGTCGATGGGCCTCTTCAGGCGCTCGCCCTTGACGTCGGTCTGGGCGCAGCACCCGACCAGGTCGTTGTTCTGGAAGGTGGCGAGCCACTTCAGGAAGTTCTTGTGGTACTCGGTGCTGCCGCTGTTCAGCTTGTCGGCCTCGAAGGAGGCTGCGTTGACCGCGTTGATGGAGTCGATGCCCATGCAGCGCTGGATGCAGAAGCCCACCTTGCGGCACAGGGCGCGGGTCATGTCCTGCTTCTTGTGGAGGTCGGCCGGGTTCTGGTGGACGTGGCAGAACCGGTTGATGGTGTTGCCGGTGATGTGCGACGTGGCGGTGCAGAGATCCTTCAGCTCCGGGTCGAAGGCGGCGTCGAAGGTGGTGCCCATGACGTTGAGCGTGGGCATCTGCAGCTCGTCGTCCCGGTCGATGAGCCCCCCTCTGTAGTAGAGGTTCCTCCGCATCTTGCGCAGGCCCTCCATGTACTGGTCCCTGGTCCTCATGCACGCCTTCCCTTCCGGCCTGGCACTGGTGACGGTCTTTTCGGATTTGTTCTTCATGGCTTTCGTTCCTCCGGGACGATTGCGATTTTTTCCGGCGCGGTCGCGTCGCCGGGCAGATGCAGGTGGATGGATATGTTCTGCTCATCCCTGCGGGCCTTGATGCCGTCAAGGATCAGGTCCACCATGGGGTCGACCTGGGAGAGCATGTTCTCGGGCTGGCCCTGCAGGTGCTTCCTGGTGCACAGGTGCTCGATGGTCCCCAGGATGATGGCGCGCACCAGGTAAGGATCGGTGTCCTTCCTGAACGTACCGCTCTCGATGCCCTCCTGGATGCAGGCGAGCAGCATGCGGGCCGCGTCGCGGACCACCTCGAAGGCCTTTGTCTTCAGGAAGTTCCGGTTGGACTTCAGCTGCAGCATGATGAGGTTCGCATACTCGGGGTTGGTCTCATAGGTGGTCATGTAGCTCTGCACAATGGCCCTGAGCTTGGATTCGGCCCCACGCAGGTACGGCAGGACCTTCTCCGTATCCTTGATCGAGTTCTCGGTGATCTCCTCCGGTATGGCGAAGAGCAGCTCTTCCTTGCTCTTGAAGTATTCGTACACCGTGGCGTCGGAAACCCCTGCCGCCTTGCTGATCTCCGATATGGTTGCCTCCTGGAATCCCTTTTCCGCAAAGATGGCCAGGGCGGATTCGAGGATCCGGTCGCGGCGCAGTGCCTTGGGGCTCGGCTTGGTCATGGCATCCCCGCTAAGGTGTCCCGCTCGCCGGGGCGGTAAGGAAGCGGCCTGTTCATGGCTGGTGATTTCCGAGTTATTCTCATAATCATACTGCCCAATATAATCATCGGCTCTTATTTTGTCAAGATTAAATTGACAATGACTATGAATTCATCTATAAGAAACAAAGTGACGCTCTGAAATGGACCACGGTCAGAAATCATCGCCCGGGTTTTCAGGTCGTGTTCCAGGGAAAGGACGGGACATGCCATGGCAGCGGGCAGGCACTATCCGGGGAGCAGGGGAACGGACGGGGGATGAGGAACGGGCCCTCAATAAAAAAATAAGGAGTACGGCATGAATAAGGTGGATTTCTCTCTGGACAACAAGGTCGCCCTCGTAACGGGTGCGAGCAGGGGGATAGGCGAGGCCATAGCGATCACGCTGGCGGACTACGGGGCCCGGTGCATTCTGGTGAGCAGGAAGGCGGATGCGCTTGCCGGTGTTGCACAGAAGATCGTCTCCCGGGGGGGCAAGGCGGAGGTCATGGCCTGCCACGTGGGGGACATGAAGCAGATAGAGGGGCTCTTCGTCCAGATCAAGGAGCGCTTCGGAAAGCTGGATATCCTCGTCAACAATGCCGCGACCAACCCCTATTTCGGAGACATGCTGGGTGCGGATGAAGGCGTCTGGACCAAGACCTTTGACGTGAATCTCAAGGGGCCTTTCTTCATGATCAAGTATGCGGCGGGCCTCATGGCGGAATCCGGCGGAGGGGCCATCGTGAACGTGTCGTCGGTGAACGGGGTCAAGCCCGCGCCGTTCCAGGGGGTCTATTCCATCACCAAGGCCGGTCTCATCTCCATGACCCAGGCCTATGCCAAGGAGCTGGCGGGGAAGAACATCCGGGTGAACGCGCTGCTGCCGGGTCTGGTGGATACGCATTTTTCCAAGGCGATCATGCAAAACGACGCCATCCACGACCTGGCGGTAAAGATGATCCCCATGGGCAGGCACGCCGAGCCCCGCGAGATAGCGGGAGCGGTGCTCTACCTGGTATCGGATGCGGCCTCCTTCACCACGGGTGCGAGCTTCGTGGTGGACGGCGGCGCACTGGCATAACCCGGGACGGCATTGATGGGAACGCGAAAGGAAACGAAGATGAAACTCAGCGATATACGGAAGGTGCTCATCCTGGGGGCAGGCACCATGGGCCAGCAGATCGCCTTTATGTGCGCCCTGCACGGGTATCGGGTGGTCCTGTACGACATCTCGCAGGAGATCCTCGACAAGGCGGTGAAGAGCATCGGGAAGCTCGGGTCCTCGTGGTTCGTCCCCATGGGCCGCATCACGAACGAGCAGCTCGAGCAGACCATGGCGCGCATCAGCGCCGTCACGGACCCTGTGGAAGCGGCCAGGGATGCGGACATCGTCAGCGAGTCGGTGCCCGAGGACCCGGCGCTCAAGGCCAGGGTCTTTGCCCAGTTTCACGAGCTCTGCCCCGAGCGCACCATCTTCACCACCAACACCTCGTACCTCCTGCCCTCGAAGTTCGCCCAGGCCACCGGCAGGCCGGAGAAGCTCTGCGCGCTGCACTTCCACGACGTGCGCACCACCACCGTGGTGGACGTCATGCCCCACGCCGGCACCGACCCCGAGGTTACGCAGCTCGTCCATGACTTCGCCTCGGGCATGGGACAGACCGCTGTCCTGCTCCACCGGGAGAACGCCGGGTACGTGTTCAATACCATGATCTCCAACCTCATCCTCACCGCGCTCAACCTTGCATCCCGCGGCGTGGCGGGCGTGGAGGACATCGACCGGGCCTGGATGGGCGTGACGTTCATGCCCGTGGGGCCCTTCGGCATCATGGACCAGATCGGGCTCAAGACGGTGTGGACCATCACCGACTTCTGGGCCAAGAAGGCGAAGAACGACCAGTCCCAGGCCAGCGCCGATTTCCTCAAGCAGTATGTGGACCGGGGGGAGCTGGGGCAGAAGACGAAGAAGGGGTTCTACTCATACCCGAACCCCGCCTACACGCACCCCGGGTTCCTCACCGGGGGGACGGAGAAGAAGGAGGAGTAGGACTCCATAGCCAGACACGGACATCCACGGTCCTGCATGCGGCATCAGGCAGGCGGTGGGCCGTAACACCAACGAGGAGGGATTCACCCATGACATTCTTTCCAGAAACATCCATGGCTGCTGTGTTCCAGAACCGGGTACAGAAATACAAGGATCAGGCCCTCGTGGCATACAAGAAGGACGGGCGCTACACGGACATCTCATGGAACTCCATGAACGCCATGGTCCGGGAGCTCGCCGGATTCCTCCTGTCCAAGGGCATCAAGAAGGGCGACACCATCGCCATCTTTTCCACCAACCGGTACGAGTGGTGGGTCACCGACCTGGCCGCCCTGTCCGTCAACGCCGTTGACGTGCCCATCTACCCGACCAATTCGTCCCGGGAGGCCCAGTACATCCTCGAGAACTCGGATGCATGCATGTGCTTCGTGGGCACGAAGGACCAGATGAACAAGGTCCTCGAGGCGAAGAAGTCCCTGCCGAACCTGAAGGACATCATCGTCTTCGACGGGCTGACCGAAGAGGTCTCCGGCGTCATGAGCTTCACCGCCGCCCTGGAGGCGGGGAAGGCCTCCCGGGACGACGCCCAGCTGGAGAAGAGGATCCGGGAGATCCGGCCGGAGGACCCGGCCACCATCATCTACACCTCCGGGACCACGGGCAACCCCAAGGGCGTCCTGCTCTCCCACCTCAACATCCTGGTGAACACGCTCCAGTCCACCGACGTGGGCGGGCGCTTCTGGTTCCTGGACTTCGAGTTCCTCTCCTTCCTGCCGCTCTCCCACGGCTATGAGCGCATCGCCGCCTACTACATGTCCATCCATCAGGGACGCAAGACCTATTTCGCCGAGAGCTTCGCCAAGATCGTGGACAACCTGCGCGAGGTGAAGCCGGGTTTCATCATCAGCGTGCCGCGGCTTTTTGAGAAGCTCCACGCAGGGGTGCTCTCCAAGGTGTCCGAGGCCCCGCCGAAGCAGCAGAAGCTTTTCAACTGGGCGCTAGGCGTGGCCAGGAAGAACATCCCCTACATCTGCCATGACAAGCCCCGCAAGGGCCTGTTCGCCCTCGAGTACGCCCTGGCCGACAGGATCGTTCTCTCCAAGCTCAAGAAGGCCCTCGGTCTCGACAAGCTGAAGATCGCCATATCAGGTGGCGGCGCATTGGCCGTGTCCGACATCGAGTTTTTCCTGGGCCTGGACATCAGGGTCCTCGAGGGGTTCGGCATCACCGAGTGCAGCCCCTGCACCAACTGCAACAGGCCCGAGCTCATCAAGCCCGGCACCTGCGGCCCGGCCGACCTGTATACCGAGGAGAAGATCGCCGAGGACGGCGAGCTGCTCATCCGGGGGCCCCAGGTGATGCTCGGTTACTACAAGGACCCGGAGGCCACGAGGCAGGCCTTCACCGAGGACGGGTTCCTGAAGACCGGCGACATCGCTGAGTTCGACAAGGACGGCCACCTCAAGATCACGGGCAGGAAAAAGGAGATCATCGTCACGGCAGGGGGCAAGAACATCGCCCCGCTCAACATCGAGACGAGCCTCGCCGCTTCCCGCTACATCGAGCAGGTCGCCATCATCGGGGAAAAGAGGAAGTACCTGTCCGCACTGATCGTGCCCAATTTCCCCGAGCTCGAGGCATGGGCGAAGAAGAACGGCGTCGACGGCTCAGACCGCGCGGCGCTCATCAGGAACGAGGCGGTGAGCAGGCTCTTCACCGAGGAGGTCGCCCGGTGCACCAAGGACCTCGGCCAGGTCGAGCAGGTCAAGAAGTTCACCCTGCTGCCCGCCGAGTGGTCCCAGGACACCGGGGAGCTCACCCCCACCCTGAAGGTCAAGCGGAAGGTCATCGACAAGAAATATGCATCGCAGATCGAGGCCATGTATCCGCCTGAGTGAGGCATGAGAGAGCCCCCGTCTCCCCGCAGAGGGGTGACGGGGGGCAAAGATAGTCTGATCAACCTTTCCCCGGAGGAGTTTCAGTTCCCGGGGAAAGAGCTCCTAAAAAGGATTCCCGAACCTGTCCAGGTGCACGAACTCCCTGAGCTCCTTGCGCGGCGGCCCCTGCTTGAGCTCCGTGGCAGGCCTGCCCACCGGCAGGACGGCGACCACCTCGTATCCGTCGGGCAGGCCGACGATCTGCCTGCAGGCATCGTGATCCAGGAATCCCACCACCACGGTGCCCAGGCCTATTTCATGAGCCTTCAGGCAGAGGTTCTGAACCGCGATCCCCAGGTCGAACATGAACCAGCCGGGGAACTTGGTCACATCCCTGCCCCCGTAGCACCCGGACACCCCGGTCTTCGCGCATGCCACGAGGAGAACGGATGCCGCCAGGGAGCATTTCGTCGCAGGGTTCTTTTCCACATAGGTTCCGGCCACCTGTTCGATGCGCTGTCTGTCCCGGACCACGACGAACTCCCACACCTGGGTGTTCGCCCATGACTGGGCGAGCCTGACCGCCTCGAGCAGCTGCCTTATCTCCTCGTCTGTCACGGTGTCGCCGGTGAACTTCCTCACGCTCCTGCGCCTGCTGATCGCCTCACTCAGTTCCATGCCTTCCTCCTGTGCAGTCGTGTGTTTTCCATCAGGTATGCCAGAGGATATGTACACCCATCCCGGGTCCTTTGAAAGGGGTTTCCCCTACATTGAACTTGATGAAATCATGGAAAAAGGATACTGCTCATGGGATATGGGCATGCATGACGGGCATGAAGGAGGGAGGCCCATGAAGGTTCTCGTGATCGACCCTGTGGGGGGGATCAGCGGCGATATGCTGCTGGGTGGGCTCATCCACCTCGGATGTCCGGTCTCCCGGCTCGAAGAGGTCTTCGGGAAGCTCCCGCTGGAACCGTATGCCTTCCATGCATCGCAGGACTCCATCAGCGGCATCTCCTGCATGCGGGTGAAGTTCGACATCCCGCCTTCGGACGAGGGGAGGACGTATGCGGATATCCGCGACCGCATCCTGGCCGGCCTGCCGGAGGGGATACGTTCCCTGTCGGGGAGGATCTTTGAGGCCCTTGCGCAGGCCGAGGCGGATGTCCACGGCGTGAAGACGGATGACGTCCACTTCCACGAGGTGGGAGCCGTGGATTCCATCCTCGACATCGTGGGTATCGCGGCCGCCCTCGATCGACTCGAGGTGGAGGCGGTATACGCCAGGGCGGTCCCCCTGGGCGGCGGCATGACCAGCTCGCTCCACGGCAGGCTCCCGGTACCCGCCCCGGCCACGGTGAAGCTCCTCGAAGGATTCCCGGTGCGGTTCGCAGGCCCGGACAGCGAGCTCGCCACCCCCACCGGGGCGGCGGTCATACGGGCCCTGGCGGAACGGGCGGATCCGCCCGCAGACCTCGTCATCGCAGGGGTCGGATACGGCTGCGGCACGAGACGCTTCGACGACTGGCCGAACCTGTGCAGGGTCGTACTCTGCGAGGCGGAACCCGGCAGGGTTCGGCAGTGCACCTTCCAGGTGGAGGCGGACATCGACGACATGGTGCCCGAGGACGCCTCCCTGGCCCTGGAGAAGATCCTTGACGCCGGTGCGGCGGATGCAGGGATCACCCCGAAGATCATGAAGCACGGCAGGCCGGGGTACACCCTCGGCGCCATCTGCGACGGAATGCGTCTCCACGACGTGCTGAACGCCTTCCTCGTGCACACCACGACCATCGGCGTCAGGTACCACCCCGTAGAGCGCCGGGTGCTCGCGAGGAGGCAGTACAGCCTTGCGACCAGGTACGGGGAGGTGGGAATCAAGGAGGTGACCCTGCCCGACGGCTCGGTGAGGAGGAAGCCCGAGAGCAGGGACCTCCGGGAGATGGCACGCAGGACCGGCATCACCCTGGCCGTGATCAGGGACGAGGTGGCACGGGCCCTGGGTGAAGGGCCTCAGGGGGGTAGAGCCTTAAAGGGGGTGGAATGAAGAATCTGCTCGATGCGTACAGGAGGGGCGAGCTCAGTGCGGAGGAGGTCCAGGAAAGACTCATGCGCATGCTCTACGAGGAGGGGGAGGACTTCCTCCTCGACCTGCACCGGGGGCACCGCATCGGCTTCCCCGAGGTGATCTTCGCCGAGGGCAAGTCCATGGAGCAGGTGCTCGCCATCACGAAGACCCTGTTCGAGCGGAACGGGCTGGTTTTCGTGTCCAGCGTCGACCGGGAGAAGGAGGAGCTCCTCAGGAAGCAGTTCGCCACCGCCGAGGTGAAGAAGGCAGGCAGGCTCATGCTCATCGGCCGCAGCGGCGTGAAGGCCAGGAAGGCAGAGGGCTGCGTGGGCATTGTCACCGCAGGCACCGCGGACGTCCCCTATGCCCAGGAGTGCGCCCTCATGCTCGAGGAGATGGGGTACGACCTCATCACGGCCTTCGACATCGGCGCCTCGGGCATGCACCGGCCCCTGCTCGGGCTCAAGAAGGCCAAGGACGCCGACCTGCTCATCGTGTTCGCCGGCATGGACGGCGTGCTGCCCACGCTCATCGCCTCGCTCACCGACCTGCCCGTCATCGCCGTGCCCACGCCCGTTGGCTACGGCCACGGCGGACAGGGGGAGGCGGCCCTGTCCACCATGCTTCAGTGCTGCGTGCCCGGCGTGCTCGTGCTGAACATCGGCAACAGCGTGGGCGCTGCGGCTGCGGCGGTGCGTATCCTGAAGTCCTTCCGGAGGAGGGAGGGTGGAGAAGCTCGGTAGGCTCAGACAGGTGATCGGGGAAAAGGGACGGATCCTGGTGCTCTTCTCCGGCGGCCTCGACAGTACCGTGCTAGCCAGGATCGCGCGCGATGTGCTGGGAGACAATGCCTGCGCCCTGACCTTTGCATCGCCCATCATCCCTTCCGGGGACCTCGATGAGGCCGTGCGCCTTGCCGGGTTCATCGGCATCCGGCACGGCATCGTCGAAGTGGATGAGCTTTCTGACCCTGCCTTTGCGTCGAACCCCCCGGACCGCTGCTACCTGTGCCGGAAAAAGAGGGATGCCCTTGCCGTGGCATGGGCCCGCGACAACGGATTTCCTGTTGTGGCGGACGGACTGAACGCCTCGGACCTTGGTGACTACCGGCCCGGCATGAGGGCGGCGCGGGAAGATCGTATCTGGCAGCCCTTTGCCGAGCTCGGCGTGACCAAGGACGAGATCCGGGCCATGGCCAGGGAACTGGGCCTGCCGGGATGGGACAGGCCCAACACCGTCTGCCTGTGCTCGCGCTTCCCCTACGGCTTCCCCCTCGAGGAAGGGCTGCTGCGGCGGGTGGAGAAGGCGGAGGCGTTCCTGAAGGGCTGCGGGTTCAGGCAGGTCCGCGTCCGGCATTTCCCCCTTGATGCCGCCGTCATCGAGGTGGACGACCCCGACGCCGTCCCGGCACGCAGGGAAGAGATCGTCAGGGAGATGCGTACCCTGGGCTTCTCCTTCGTCACCCTCGACCTGGAGGGGTTTGCCAGCGGAAAGCTGAACAGGGTGCTCACCTGACGGGTCGAGCCGGCGGATGCCCGGGCTTCAGGGGTGAACGTTCCCTTCAAAAATGACCCCGGGGGACCATCCCCCGCCCTCTTCAATGCCTCCCAGCAGTGGAAAGGAAGGTCACGCCGTAGGCGCAGGCCGCGAAGATCATGACCCAGGCAAAGCCCAGCTCGACGGCGATGATCGTTGCAAGCGGGGTGCTGACCACCGACAGGCAGCCGTTGACCCCCCAGGCCCAGGGCACCTGGTCCTCCCCTATGGTGGAGATGCCCTGGGCAAAGGGCATGCCCATGAGGAAGGCGGGCGGGGCGATGAACAGCAGCATGATGCCCACTCTGGCCGCCAGGGGCAGAGAGATGGTCCCGTGCAGGAGGGGAGGCAGGGCGAAGGCCCCCGCCAGGACGAGGCAGGGAATGACTGCCAGTATAGACCGCGACACGCTGCGCAGGCGTAGAGAGACATAGCTGCCTGCCCCGGAGAAGATCAGCATGGCCCCAATGACGGCGGTGGCCGCATAGACGAGATTGCCCAGGTACAGGACAAAGCGCTGGATGAGCACCATCTCGATGAGCATGTAGCCGACGCCGATCCCGCCGAAGTAGAGCAGAGTGCGCGTCTTTCCGCTCCGTCCGATCTTCATCAGGGGCAGGACGATGAGCACGAAGGCAAGGGCGGTGATCTGGAGCGCCGTTGCGATGAGGACGAGGTAGCTGATCTCGAAGAACGGTATCGCCCGGATGCCGTACAGGGAGTTCAGCCGCGCCAGGCTCTTTCTGGTGAGGAACTGGGAGAAGTAGGGCCGGTCGTCCGTGGCCGGCCGGATGTCGAAGCCATAGGGCATATCCTGCCGTTTCGGGGAAAGAACGGCGTCCACGTCGTCGAACCAGGAAGCGTCCTGCAGGGCATGGAAGCCCTCACGCCGAGACGGCTCCAGCCCGGGCAGGAGCACCGGATCGAAGCCCAGGGCGTCGCAGAACCTCCCCGTCCGTTCGACATCCCCCGGGGTGATCGGCTTCCTCTGTGCCGCGATGGTGAGCGTGCCCCAACTCCTTACGGCCACGATGTGCGACCTGGGATCCACCCCGGAGCGTTCGAGGACTTCGGCAAGGGTGGCCAGGAGCTTGAGGCTCGCACGGGGGGGATAGTCCATCCAGCAGGAGACGCTCAGCAGGCCCCGGGGCGAGAGCCTGTTCCACATCTGGCAGAAGGCCTCGGTTGTCAGGAGGTAGTTCTCGGACAGGGCGTGCAGGCCGCCCGTCCCGCCGAAGGCATCGATCATGGGGATCACGATGAGGTCGAAACGCGCCGGATACCGCATGAGAAAGGTGCGCGAGCCGGTGTTCAGCACCCGCAGCCGTGAGCTCTCCAGGTTGTCCCGCATGATGTCGACGGCGAACGGGTTCTGCTCCACGGCCCAGACCTCTGCCCCATGGGAGATGGCCTGGGCCGCGTCCGCACCGGTGCCGGCATCGAGCACGAGCACCCGGTGCGGTTCGCCCAGGGCATAGGGAAGGCCCGTCGTCGTGGAGTCCAGGATGTCCGCACGGGCCCGTGCATCAAGGCGCGGCACCGGCCCGAACCAGTCGCCATTTTTGAACACCGTCGGCGTCGCGGGCAGCAGGGCCTGACGCTCGAGGCTTACCCCCGGGGCAAACCGCAGGGAAGGCGATGAGACGATCTGCATGAGTCCGTAGGGGCTATTCCTGGTGCTGACGATCGTGCTCCCGGGCATTTCGAGAGCCCTGCTGAGTGCCTTGAACTCGGACATCGCCAGTCCGGGGGGGTAAAGGACGGCCCATGCCGCCGGGACCAGGGCCAGGCAGGCGGCTGCGGCCCGTCGCGGCGTGCCGCACATGATGATCCCCGCCAGGATCGGGAGGATGGCGATGAGCCCCGGGATTCTCTCCGGCAGGAAGCCCCACGTCAGGGCAACGGCCAGCAGAGACCCCAGGCCGGATCCCACGAGGTTGGAGCAGTAGAGCTTTCCGATGGCCCGGACATGCCGCACGAACGCCAGACCGATGGCCATGGCGCCCAGGAAGAACGGGGTGAAGAAGACCAGGCAGGTCAACGTCAGCCGCCAGGAAGATTCTGGACGGGCGAGGACGAGCATGGCATCGAACCGGACCAGAGGCGTCATGGCAATCCCCACACAGAAGGCCATGCCTGCACCACAGGACAGCAGGAAGGCAGGCAGCAGGTATGCGTACCCCCGGAGCAGCCGCTCCTGCATGAGCGTGATGCAGGTGCCCGAGGCACCGAAACCGAGCAGGGCCAGCGCGATGACCATGGCTGCGTAGTGGTGCCACTGGACGATGGAGAGGATCTGCATGAGGCAGATCTGGAAGGCGACGACCGCCGCGGACACCAGGCCGATGGCGGTGTTCAGACGCATATCCCCGGACATCACGGCCCCCGCGTCAGGGGCACGAACCGCACGGGGAGCAGGCTGCTGGTGCGCACCTTCCCGTCCTTCTTCTCCACGAGCATGAGCATCTGCGCGACGAACGGCGAGCCCACCGGGACGATCATGCGCCCGCCGTCCTTGAGCTGGGCTATGAGGGGCGGCGGGATGTACTCCACCGCGGCCGTGACCATGATGGCGTCATATGGGGCGTGCTGCTCCCAGCCGTGATACCCGTCGGAGACCATTGCATGCACCGTGCCGTAGCCCAGGGTCCTGAGCCGCCCCTGTGCCTGCCTGCCGAGCTCGGGGACGATCTCGACCGTGTATACCTCTCGCGCGATGCGGGCAAGCACCGCGGCCTGGTATCCGGAGCCCGTGCCGACCTCCAGGACCTTCGCATCGGGGGTGAGCCTGAGCAACTCGGTCATGTAGGCCACGATGTAGGGCTGGGAGATGGTCTGCCCGTGCCCGATGGGCAGGGGCCTGTCCTCGTAGGCGGACCCCCTGATCCGCTCGGGCACGAAGAGGTGGCGCGGGACGCTGCGCATGGCGGCGAGGACCGCCTCGTCGCGGACACCCCGCCGGGTTATCTGGGTCAGGACCATCTCCTCCCGGGGCCTCACAAAAGGGTCGGCCGGGGCGGCGGCCAGGACCATGAGCATGCCGAGCAGGGCGAGCATACCGGTAATAATAAGGCATTCGAGGGGAGGGGCAACGGCGGCGGGTACCGGGACGGACTCCCTTGGCATGAGGGGGCCCGGCCCCCATGCCCTTGAGCGGGGTCCTACACCCTGAACACGTTGGTGATGTTCGCCTTTGTCCCGTGCAGGTGCGCCTCAGCGAGCAGGGCGAGGGACTTCAGGGGGTTGATGGGCGTCAGCCGCAGCGGCGGGATCTTCATCTGCTTCCCGAGCCCGTCGATGGTCCTGGCCAGGTTGTTGCAGCCGGGCGAGACCGTGACCCCGCCCCTGCCGAGCCTCCCCTTGAGCTCCTGGTACCACTCGGCCATGGCGCAGTCACCGGCGATGTGGACACGCCCGGTAATGCCGGCCACCTCGGCCGGGTCGATCCCCTTGCCCATGAGGATGGTGAACCCGCCCTTGCCGGAAAAGTCCTGCCCGAAAACCTCGAGCACGGCCTCGGTGTTGCGCCAGCAGCCCTCCCTGCAGCACAGGGTCTTTCCCTTGAGGATGCGGACTCCCTCGGGGAATTTTTCCAGGAGGTCCCAGGAGAAGTTCTGCCTGCGGGCGTCGAAGAGCCCGCTGTTCTCGATGGTGATCCGGTCGAAGTCGGACTCGCCGATGCCGTACTCGGCGGCGCACTTCAGGTGCTGCACCTCGTCGATGCCGAAGCCCAGGAACCTGGCCGCCACGATATCCACCGCCATGGGGTCGTCACCCCCGATGAGGAGATTCAGCGGGACAACACAGAGCTTCTCCTGGCTCAGGGCCGGGTAGTGGCCGTAGTTGGTGGCCTCGAGACCGTCGATGAGGGTGAAGTCGGGGCGGATGTTCGCGTAGATGTCGGCGAGCTTCTGGTGGAGCTTGAAGTTGTGGTCCGGGATGCGGCTCTTCTGGTGGACGAGCCCGAACTGGTTCTTGATGCCGAGCGTCACGGTGGTCATGGAGTGGCTCTTGAGCTTGGGGACCGAGATGTAGAGGTGCTCGTTCCTCCTGCGCACGAGGTGCTCGTGGACGAAGTCGGGGATGTCGATGAAGGACTGCAGCTTCGGCAGGTACAGGGGCATCTCGGCGGTCTCGTCCAGGTAGACGGGAACGGCGCCTGTCTCCTCGCACATCCTGCGCATGCCCGTGATCTCGTAGACGAGGCGGGTGAAGTTGCCCTGGGTGCTGTTCTCCATGACAAAGACGGTCCGGGCCCCGCGGGCCTTGAAGTACCTGACCGCCGCGGCTGCCACCTCGGGAGAGGTGTAGACGTGAGGCTTGAAGTCGATGCCGTTCACCTTGAGGAAGACGTCCCCTGAGGCCTTGAGAAGGGCGCGGACCCCGCCGAAGGCATCGAATATAGCAGCGACCGCCGCATCCAGACCCTGTGCCGTATCCTCGAACCGTACTCTCGCCATGGCTGCCCTCCCCCTCCGTTACTGCCCCATTTCCACGGGCGAGTCAAGGGACCGGAACGGGAACCCGGCGGTCTCTTATGCGGTCCGGCGGGGACACTCCTGCGGCGGCAGGAGATCGAGGGAGTCGATGACGGTCCTCAGCTCGGAGGCATACCCCCCCATAGGCTGCCTGGCCACGATGGGGTGGTGGGCGTAGGAGGTGCTCTGCTCCACGACGGGGTGCTTGGAGATGCACCCGCTGTAGCCGAGGTCTATGCAGAGGCGCTCCCGGGACACGGACCGGAGTGTGCCCGCCACCTTGGCCGCCTCGTTCGGATTGAAGCTGCGATTGATGACGAGCAGGGGCGAGAAGCCCAGGATCTCCCGGGCCAATGCGGGAAAGGCCAGGGGATGGTCCCGTGCCACCGTGTCCAGCAGCTCCGAGACGGTGCGCTGGTGGTTTTCGTCGGAGGCCTGCGTACCATCCAGCACGATCTTCCTGAGGGTCTCCGATCTCCGGTGGGAAAAGGTGGAGTCCGCCCCGAACAGGCGGGTGAGCCTTCGCTGAAGCGCCGTCTTGATAAGTGCATATGCCTCCAGGTACGCGGGCTGGTCCAGCGTGGTGAGCACGATGCCCACGTCCGCTGCCAGGAAGAAGTCCAGGGTGTTGAAGTCGGTTCCCCCGCCGAGGTCGAGGACCACGTAATCGGCCTCGATCTTCCGGATGGCCTCGATGAGCCGCACCTTTCTCTGGAAGGCGATGTTGGCGATGCCCAGCTCCGAGTTGTTCCCCGCGATGAGCATGGGCCCTGCCGGGCGTCTCAGCACGACCTCGTCCAGGGAGGCGACCTTGCGGTTGAGGTAATCGTTGATCGTCAGGGCGGGGATGGACCGGTGGCCCAGGTAGATGTGGAGGTCCGACCCCCCGAGGTCGAGGTCCACGAGCAGCACCCGGTACCCCAGTGAGGAGAGAGACATGCCCAGGTTCGCGGCGAAGACGCTTTTCCCGATGCCGCCCTTTGCCCCGCCCACGGCGATGATGCGGCCTTCGGGGGCAGGGTCGTATGCGGCGGGTGTGACCTTCTTCCCGAACACGACGTTCAGGTGGTCGTAGGACCGGTTCACGCCCTCCATGAACCGGGCATGGGCCCGTATCTCCTCGTCGGACTTGTCCTGGTGGCGGTCCGGGTGGTGGGCAAGGACATTGGCCCGGAAGGCCCGCTTGACGTCCTCGAAGGAGATGCCCTCCAGGAAGGGGTACGAGACCCGGTAGCGGTTGTGCTCGCAGACCGCCCTGCTCTGTAGTGCCTTTCCATGGATAAAGACGTGGCAGCACGCCTCCTGGATCTTCCTGATCTCCTGCCTGCTCATCCTGTCCGGGTGGATGTGTCCTGTCATATGACCAGCCTCTCTCGGTGAGGGTTTCTCTGGTTCATGTATCGGAATTTCTCCGGTTGGGGTTGAGGGCCTGTGACATGTTTCACGATGTTGACACGGCGGGAAGGAACCTCCATACACAGGGCATGGACTCCATCGTGGTGAAATGCGCCTTCTGTCCGAGGCGTCACCTCATCCTCATAGAGGAGATAGACGTCTGGCACGTTCAGTGCGGCTGCGGTGCGCACGGGTTCATCGAGGATGATATGGAGATCACGGACAGCGGCCACGACGGCCCGGGATTCACGGTCAGGGAGTCCTCAGACCTCGGCGGCAAGCCCATCTGGCTCTCCGACCCCCACACGGTGTATGTGGATGAATGGTCCGGCGGATGGCATGTGAGCTGGTTCGTCCCCCAGGGATGGACCCCGGGTCCGTGACGGCGCCCTTTCCCCTGCAGGAGCAGTGAAGGTCAGGTCAGTCCTTCGCCTGCCAGCTTCTTTCCGAGCTCCTCGGCCGCAGCCATGAGGGGCTCGTTTGCCTTGATGGCTCCCGCATCCATGGCGCTGCCGTAGACCATGCCCGCGATCTCGGAACCCACGTATGAGTAGGCGTCCTGGAAGGTCCTCAGTGCGTTCACGCACCCCGAGTCGAAGGGGTCGTCCCCCCCGTAGCTCATGGCAATGGCGATGCGCTTGCCGGAAAAGGCGTCCTTGGCATAGGTGGTGAACCCCAGGGATCGGTCCATCCAGAGCTTGATCTGGGCCGACATGGTGAACCAGTAGACCGGGCTCGCGATCACCCAGGCATCGGCCTCCTGCATGGACTTGTACACAGCCTGCATGTCGTCCCTGATGACGCACCCCCGGGCCCCGGGCTTCTGGCACTTGTAGCATCCCGTGCAGGCCTTGATGTCCAGGCCGTGGAGATACACGGTCTCGACCTTTGCCCCCGCGGCCTTCGCGCCCTTTGCGACCCGGTCCGCAAGGACCGCGCTGTTCCCCTTCTTCCTCGGACTGCCCATCAGGACGAGGATCTTTGTGGGTTTTTTCATATCGTTTTGCTCCTTTTCATCTTTGAAATGGTCATGCCGCTTTCCCCATGGCCGCAGCATCGATTGTACCATTCATCCGTGCAACACGCACCCCCTCTGTTCGACGTTTCATCGAGTGGATTGAAAGATATTTATAAGAGGAG
>ERZ795057.757-NODE-757-length-31836-cov-13.995878_pt1 | contig 31836 bp, 30 predicted proteins | sample MGYA00375141_ERZ795057 | MGnify/ENA primary metagenome ERZ795057 (study PRJEB30186, sample SAMN05720163) | activated sludge metagenome | isolation source: Anaerobic digester | place: Hong Kong | collected 2015-01-26 ...
TCTGATAGCGATTCATCATAATTCGGGTGAAAATCGACGGTTTCCTTTTCAATGTCTGAGAGCATCTCCTCGGCGATGCGCGACATCCTGACCTCGGTATACCTCATGGCAGCTGCAGAATCTCCGTCCACAGATCCGAAGTTTCCCTGTCCGTCTACGAGCGGATAACGAAGAGAAAACGGCTGCGCCATCCGTACAATGGCATCGTACACTGCCGAATCACCGTGTGGGTGGTATTTACCGATAACATCACCAACGATGCGTGCTGATTTTTTATATGGCCGGTTGTGGGTATTGCCGAGCTCGTTCATCGCAAAGAGAATCCTTCGGTGAACAGGCTTGAGACCATCCCTTACATCAGGTATTGCCCTACCGATAATAACGCTCATGGAATAATCGAGGTATGAGCGCCTCATTTCCTGATCAATTGCAACTGTTGTCTTATTCATGGACTTTCCTTACCTGGTTTCTCTTATATATCGAGATTAGAGACCCTTAAGGCATTCTTCTCGATAAATTCTCTGCGTGGAACAACATCGTCACCCATCAGCGTACTGAAGATGAGATCGGTTTCCACCGCGTCATCGATATTAACCTGAAGCATGGACCTCTTTTCCGGATCCATGGTAGTCTCCCACAGCTGAGAAGGATTCATCTCACCGAGGCCTTTGTAGCGCTGAAGCGAATACCCCTTCTTTGCCTCATCGAAGATCTTCTGGGCAGCCTCACGAAGATTTACCACCTCATAGACGGTATCTCCCTTGATTACATAAAACGGCGGTCTGCCGATCTTTGACAGCTGGGTATGTATCTTCTGAAGCTCTTCGAATCCCTTTGACTCCGTAAGTTTTCTGTCAATCGAGGTTTGTTTGCGAATGCCGTTCTTCACGGTATGGAATACGATTCCATCGTCAATGCGTTCGCTCGTGACAGGACCTATATACGGGAACCACTCATTAATGACCGTGAGAACGTGCTCCTCGACGGACTTGGGGTCGAACTGATCCGCCACCATATCAGGGCTTAGATATGAGGACGATTGGATTACCCGCTCATCCATGTGGCGCAATTCATAATTGAGGAGAATATTCTTACGACGATTGATCAACTTGATAAATCTCACAAGCTCAGAGCCACTTATCTCCACATCACCCTTCAGGGTGATCTCCTTGACCACGTTCTTCAAGAGAAAATCGTCCAGGGCCTCTTCATTCAGCAGATAATCAATCTTCTTTCCCTTGGCCACTTTGAACAGGGGAGGCTGGGCGATATAGAGGTGTCCTCTCTCAATGATTTCAGGCATCTGCCTGAAGAAAAAGGTGAGCAGAAGGGTCCTGATGTGCGCACCGTCAACATCCGCGTCTGTCATGATTACAATGTTGTGATACCTGAGCTTGGATATATTAAAATTATCTGAGCCGATACCGGTTCCAAGTGCTGTTACAAGGGATTTTATCTCCTGGTTTGAAAGCATTTTGTCCACGCGGGATTTCTCGACGTTCAATATCTTGCCTCTAAGCGGCAGAATTGCCTGATTCTTTCTGTCCCTTCCCTGTTTTGCACTTCCCCCGGCTGAATCACCCTCAACTATATAGAGTTCACACAGGGCAGGATCTTTCTCCTGGCAGTCAGCAAGCTTGCCGGGAAGCAGCGTGCTTTCCAGGGCTGTCTTTCTCCTCGTCAGTTCTCTGGCTTTCCGGGCGGCTTCACGTGCCTGGGCACTATCAAGAATTTTCTTGATAATGGCCGTAGCCTCGTTGGGGTTTTCGTTCAGATAATCGCCTACCGCATCATTCGTGATACTTTCCGTCAGCCCCTGTACCTCAGAATTACCGAGTTTCCCCTTGGTCTGTCCCTCGAACTGAGGGTTGGGGAGCAGGACTGACACAATGGCGCACAGACCCTCTTTTGTGTCGTCTCCCTGGATGGAGACCTTTGAATTCTTCAACAATCCCTTATCCTTGGCATAGGCGTTAATGGTTCTGGTAAGGGCCTTGCGAAATCCTATTACGTGGGTGCCTCCGTCATGGGTATTTATGTTATTTGCAAACGAAAAGAGGCTCTCGGAGTAAGAGGTGTTGTACTGAAGCACGCACTCAAGGACAATCGCCCCCTTTTCCTTCTTGAAATAGATCGGAGGATGAAACGGTTTTTTCTTGGAATTCAGATACTTCACGAAATCCTTGAGCCCTTCCTTGTAATGAAAGACCTCTGTGGTGTCCGTGCGCTCGTCTTCCAGTTCAATCTTCAATCCTTTATTGAGAAAAGCCAGTTCTCTCAAACGGTTAGCAAGAATATCAAACTCGAACGTGGTTGTCTCGAAGATATCGGGATCTGGCTTGAAATGAATAATGGTACCAGTCTCATTTGTCTCACCGGTCTTTTTAAGGTCCTCTTTCGGAACGCCGCGTTCGTACTGCTGGCGATATATGTCGCCATTCCGATAGATATCGATCTCAAGCGACTCAGACAGTGCATTCACCACCGACACACCAACACCGTGGAGACCACCGGAAACCTTGTATATGGAATTATCAAACTTGCCTCCGGCATGGAGCGTAGTCATGACAACCTCTACAGCAGATTTCCCGGTATCTTTATGGGTGTCGACAGGTACCCCTCTGCCATCGTCCTTTACCGTAATACTCTCATCCATATGAATAATAACATTAATATGACTGCAGAATCCCGCTATTGCCTCGTCAATGCTGTTATCGACAACCTCGAATACGAGATGGTGAAGGCCTTGTCCGGATGTCGAGCCAATGTACATGGCGGGGCGAAGACGAACGGCTTCAAAACCGCCAAGAACCTTGATATCCTTTGCTGTGTATTCCTGCATAAATGTTTCCTTTGTACTGGTAATTAAAATCTCATGGGCATTATCACCCACTTGCTTAGGGTTTCTCCATTATCCGTGATCATGCACGGGCCTTGCGGTCCCTTCAGTCGTATCTCTATCTCTCCGTCTGTATACGAGAGACAATCCATAAAATATCTGGGGTTGAAATTGATATCAAACTCCTCACCATGATGCTCAGATACTATGGGCGTCTCGACCTCTCCCTGATCGGGATTGTTCGCATATACAATGGTTTTATCTTTCTGAAATGAAAATCTGACACAATTAGAAATATCAGATACCATTGCAACACAGACCTTAAGAACACTGAGCAATTCCTGTGCGTTAATGCGAGTATAGTTGGGATAGCCGTCGAATGCAACCACACTTTTATAATCAGGAAACTTTCCATCTATAAGCCTCACCGTAGCGGTGGTATCGGGTGAGACAAAGAAAATGGAATCCTTTGACAGAAGGATATTTGATTCCTCTTCCCTGCTTTCCATGAGTCTCTTCAGTTCCTGCAGGCCTTTTCTCGGAACAATAATGCCTTCACCCATGTCTATTTTTTCTTCGGTGGAAAATCGAACAACTGAGAGACGTCTGCTGTCTGTTGTCACCATTTCTATGTAATGACCGTCCTTTTCATCCTCACCTGAAATAAGCAGGGCTCCCCCAAGGGTATATTTCGAGTCGCTCTCAGCAGCAGACGGTATGGAAAAGATGGTCCTGTCGATCATGGGTTTGATTACGGATACATCAAGCGGGAATCCGGTATCCATGTTGGAAAATTCAACCATGGGATATTCCTCCGGATCCATAACGTTCATTTTTATTTTACTCTTTTCACTGGTTATAAGCGCCCTGGCATTGTCTTCAACTACTATTTGAAGCGTTTTTTCCGGCAGTTCTCTGATGACGTCATAAAAACTTTTACCATTGATAGCGCATGCACCCGGATCTAAGACTTCGCAAGGAGATTTAACCTGAATCGAGGTATGCAGATCGGTAGCTTTTACTCGAAAACACTCATTCTCAACCTCGAGAAGTACATGGCTCAAAATAGGAAGTGTGGATTTTCTTTCGGTAAAACCTTGCACCTTCGAGAGCATATTCTGCAAAATACTCTTATTGATTTTACATTTCATTTTTTTCTCCCTATTTAATATATATATTTATATTCGATGTAAGTTTGTTGATAACTCACTCACCTCTTTGTTTTTTAACAACAAATCAATGTTACAACGAGGTATAAAACTTATCTACATCTCTACATGCAGGCTTTCCGTTGTAGATAAGTTGAAAACCTCTGCAGCTATATGGGTGTTTCATACCGTGAGAGTTCCTCAACTATTCTCCTCAAATCCTCCTTGGAGGAAACATCGATAATAATTTTACCCTTTCTTTTACCCCACGTACACACAACCTTCGTGGAAAACCTCTCAGAGAGAAGAGAAGAGAGACTTTCAAGGTGTTGGTCCGTTCTTTTCTGAGGTGATTTTCTCTTTTTTGTGTTCGATGCAAACTGCTCTGTATCGCGGACACTCAACCCCTGATGAATAATCTTTTCCAAAAGAGCGCGTTTCTCCAGGATGCTTTCCACCATGAGAATGGCACGTGCATGCCCGGTAGTGATCGTACCATCCCGAAGTGCGGATTTGATCTCTTCGGGAAGATTCACCAGGCGCAACGCATTCGTGACGGTTGAACGATCCTTCGCCACCGCGTCGGCTATCTCCTGATGCGTGAGGTTGAACTGTTTTTTCAGGGTATGGTAGGCCTCTGCCTCTTCCATAGGATTCAGATCTTCTCTCTGAAGATTTTCTATCAGTGATATCTTAAAGGCCTCTTCATCGGAAATCTCTTTCACAATGGAAGGGATCTTTTCGATGCCGGCCCTCTTGCAGGCGTGATATCTTCGCTCACCTGCGATGATTTCGTATTTCGAATTAATCTTTCTGACTATAATGGGAGATATGAGTCCGTTATGTTTTATGGATTCGGAGAGCTCGGCAATCTTTTCCTCATCGATGAATTTTCGAGGCTGTATGGGATTCGGGTATACATCGGCAAGGGATATATCGATAATCTGGGCACTATCCTCGGCGAGGCTGTCACCGAAAAGCGCATCGATACCTCTTCCCAAGCGTGGTTTAGTTTTCATGACATACCTCCGTATCAAGAATCTCCTTTGCCAACATCAGATAGTGTTGAGCGCCCTTCGAGGTGATGTCGTACAGGCATATAGGTAAGCCAAAACTCGGCGCTTCACATAAACGGATGTTTCTCGGAATAATGGTTCTAAACACCTTGGAATCGAAATGAGACTTCATATTCTCAGCAATATCCTGACTTAAACGGGTACGGGTATCATACATAGTGAGGAGAAAACCCTCGATACCAAGATTCGGATTTAATCTCTTCTTTACAAGTTTAAAGGTATTTAAAAGACTCTTTAGACCCTCCAGGGCATAGTATTCACATTGTACCGGTATCAAAAGAGAGCGCGAAGCCGTTAAGGCATTCAGGGTGAGCAGTCCGAGAGAAGGAGGGCAATCTATAAGGATATAATCAAACGAAGAGGAGATAGCGGCAATCATAGTAGCAATGATGCGCTCCCGCATAGGCTCATTCATGAGCTCAACCTCGATTCCAACAAGATCGGTATGGCTTGGTAGAATCGATAAATTATTTAATTTCGTATCAATAATCACAGAATTAACATCATTCTTCCCGATCATGACATGGTAGATATGCGCATCGAGTTTGTCGGGATCGATCCCGACACCGGTAGTTGCGTTGGCCTGCGGATCAAGGTCGATCAAGAGGGCACGCTTCCCCAAAACAGCGAGGGAAGAGGCAAGATTAACCGCAGTTGTGGTTTTCCCGACTCCCCCTTTTTGATTTGAAATACTGATTATTTTAGGACACACCATGAACCTCTAACATAAAAAAATTAAAATAGAAATAGAAAAGTTTCACGTGAAACAATACCCATAACATATTAAAATATCTCTAATATTTAGACATGATGTTGGTACGAAAGACACGTCATTCATCGGGGAAAGAATCGCACAAGAACAATGATCAGCAAGAGGATGACGGTAATCCAGGCCCCGGTGATATCACTTCTTCTGACAACGATGTTTTCTTTCAAGACCTGCAATGAGCCTCCATGGGTTTCCTTTGGCAAAACAGTTATCAGATCGTCGATGATCGCTGCAAACCCTTCAAAGCTGTTGGGGATGAGGTAATTCCTTTTTTTTGTTGTGATAGTGATGAACTGTCTGGTCCCCATGGTCATGCCGTCGATCAGGGTAATTTCGTCGGTTGGTATGTTTCTGGGGCCGAAAATACCTGAGATGCTCACCTGAGAATCCGTTATACGGACCTTACGCAGGACATTATTCAAGGTTAGAAGGTAAAAGATTATCATGAGCGATAAGGCCATTACGAGTGTTGTTATTTCAAAACCACGCATGATGACATCGGCAAAGATGGGGATTGATATTAAGGTTGCGAGGATCATCGGGGTCTTCAGCGCCTTTTTGATTTTGTATATCCGATTCATGGTTATTATGTTACATAAAAGCTAACACATTGGCAAGGGCCGCTATGTTGAATTTCGCTATAAGGACAGGAAAAAAGGCAGGAGAATATCTTCTGACAAAGTTTAGGAGTGAGCTCCTGGTGGAACACAAAGGCAGGATCGATCTGGTAACCAGCGCTGACAAAGAGGCGCAAAACATCATTGTCAGGGAGATCGAGGAGCGATTTCCCGACCATACCATTGTTGCGGAAGAAGAAGGCCTGAGGAAAGAAAGAGACGGTCAGTATACGTGGTATATTGACCCGTTGGACGGAACGGTTAACTTTGTGCACGGGATCCCGATATTTTGTGTTTCGATTGCAGTGTATAAATCAGGAGAACCGTTTATCGGCGTCTGCTATAATCCCGTGGCTGACGAGCTCTTTTATGCACAGACGGGGAAGGGCGCATATCTGAAGGAAGAACGTATCAGGGTTTCAGAAACGGACCGGCTCGTAGATGCTCTCGTGGTGACCGGATTTCCCTATTCTACAGATGATACCGAGACGTTGTTGGCAAGATTTTCCAGGGTGTTGCGTGAGGTCCAGGGAATCAGGCGTCTCGGGTCTGCGGCACTGGATCTCTGTTACGTCGCAGGGGGAAGATTCGATGCATTCTGGGAAACAGGCCTGAATCCATGGGATATTGCAGCCGGTGTCGTAATTCTTTTGGAGGCAGGGGGGAAGATCTCTTCATCGAAGGGGACCTCCTTCCATCTTGAAGGGAAGGATATACTTGCAAGCAATAAGAGGATTCATGATGAACTATCACAACTCATGTGAGCCCACGCTCATCGATTCGCACAACCATCTTCATTTCAATGCATACAAAAAAGATAGAGATTCAGTCATGGGTCGAGCAGCAACCGAAGGGGTCACCTCCATGCTTCTGGTGGGTATTGATCCTGATGATTCACTCAGGGCTTTGGCGATCGCCCGCACACATGATGGATTGTATGCCGCGATCGGGATTCATCCGCAAATGGCAGGGGAGTATGCTGCAGAAGATCTGTTTTCCCTGGCTGAAAAGGCGAAGGATCCAAAGGTTGTCGCTGTTGGGGAAACCGGGTTCGACCTGTTTCGGACTCCCGAGAGCGAGGGCAAACAGCGAGAACTGTTTACCGCACATATTGAGCTGGCCAAGAGGCTCGGGCTTCCGATAATCATTCATGATCGGGATGCCCACGAACAGACGACCGCGCTCTTGGACGAGCGGGAAGGATGGTCGAGAGGAGGAGTCTTTCATTGTTTTTCCGGCGATGTTGCTCTTGCGCGAAAAGTCCTTGATGAGGGATTCTATGTTTCTGTTCCCGGGGTTGTTACCTATAAAAATGCAGCCAGACTGCATGAGGCAGTGGCGTTTTGTCCTATAGATAGGCTCCTTATCGAAACAGATGCGCCATACCTCTCCCCGGAACCCTATCGTGGGAAGAGGAATGAACCTTCGTATATCCGTAAAACCGCTGAAGCGATCGCACGGATAAAAGGGCTTTCCTTTGATGAGGTTGCCAGGGCCACAACTGAGAATTTCAGCAGGTTATTTGTATACAAAGGACGTAATTACAGCTAGTTATATGTATAATATCATGAAATGAGGAGAATTATGTTAAAAAGACTGGAGGTAAAGACAACAACCCGCATACAGCTTATTGACATCACCGCACACATTAAATCACTGCTGCGCAGCGAGAACCTGTCATCGGGAATCATTGTCGTGTATGTTCCCCATACCACATGCGGCGTTACGATCAATGAGAATGCCGACCCCACCGTGAAAGAGGATATGCTTGAAGTGTTGGATCGGCTCGTACCTGCGAATGGTAATTACAGGCATCTCGAGGGAAATTCCGATGCGCACATCAAGTCGAGTATCATAGGTTCGAGTGTAACCGTTTTCGTCGAAAGCGGCGCACTTGTCCTGGGTACCTGGCAGGGTATTTTTCTTGCAGAATTTGATGGACCGAGAAAACGCTCAGTCCTGCTGAAGATGGTGGCAGACAACCCAGAATGACCCCAGTGGCTCTCTTGGCAAACTGATGCGGTTCCGTATCATAATACCCTCAAAGAACGGTCTTTAAGACACGCATCTTACCTTCAATACGGCCTTATTCTCAATATTTAAAGACTAGTTGACAAACAACAGGCCATATTCTATTAGGAAAGTCAGTGCGGGCATAGCTCAGTTGGTAGAGTGTCAGCTTCCCAAGCTGAATGTCGCGGGTTCGAATCCCGTTGCCCGCTCCAGAAAAGTTTTGGGAAGCGGCGGAGCAGGAAACGAGGGAGGTGACAAAGTGGGCAAATGCCCACTTTTTTATTTCATATGAAAACGGAAGGATTGGTATCAAGCGTGAATAAGCTGGTAGCACCCGAGATTGCCCTGATGGGCTATGAGCTCATCGAACTCGATTTTACCGGGGGTATTCTGCGGCTTACCATTGACAAGCCGGGCGGGGTAACGCTTGATGATTGTGTTGCGGTGAATAGACGGGTGAGCTTGCTGCTCGACTCACAGGACCCCATCAAGGGATCCTACAGGCTTGAGGTATCATCACCCGGCCTTACCCGCAGATTAAAGACGTATAAGGAATTTGATCATTTTACAGGAAGAAGGGTAAAGATTCAGACTAAAGAGGGGATAGTCAGGGGAACTATCAAGGGATTGGCAGGCGATAACGAGCTTTTTATAGATAGTGACGGGTCCGAGATTCTGCTTCACATGCAAGACATTATTAAGGCCAATCTTGAATTTGATTTCTAGGGAGAAGGTATGGTTTTAAATCTTTCAAAGGTAATTGAGTTGATTGTGAAGGAAAAAGGCCTTCGACAGGAAGATTTGGTTCAAGTAGTAGAGGCCGCGGTACAGAGTGCTGCAAAAAAAGTCTATGGCGACTATGACAATATTGAAGCACAATACAACCCGGAACTCGATGAGGTCGAGGTCTTTCAGTTTAAGGTTATCGCTGAGGACGTTGAAGATCCAAACACGCAAATCTCCATCAAGGCCGCCCGTGAACTTGACCCCAACTGCCAAATCGGCGACGAGCTTGGAGCAAAGCTCGATGCGTCGAGACTGGGCCGCATCGCTGCCCAAAGCGCGAAACAGGTCATTGTCCAGAAGGTGAAAGAGGTGGAGCGCGATGCCGTCTATAATGACTTCATCGACCGGAAAGGGGAGTTGGTCTCCGGATTCATTCACCGATTCGACAGGCGTGACGCCATCGTAAACCTTGGCAAGGCTGAGGCGATTTTGCGCGAGAAGGAGATGATTCCCGGGGAGACCCTCAGGCGCGGCGACCGGATCCAGGCGTTGATCCTTGATGTGACCAAGTCCCTGCGGATGCCGCAGATCGAGCTGTCGCGAACACACCCGAAATTCCTGATAAAACTCTATGAACTGGAGGTTCCGGAAGTAACCGAGGGGATCGTGGAGATTGTAACCGTTGCACGAGAACCCGGCGTACGGGCAAAGATTGCCGTACGCTCGCATGATCCCAAGGTAGATCCGGTGGGAACGTGCGTCGGTGTCAAAGGAGCACGCGTTCAGAATGTCATACAGGAGCTGAAAGGTGAACGGCAGGACATCATCATATGGTCGGAAGACCCGGTTCGCTTTGTCTGCAACGCGCTGTCCCCTGCACGGGTATCGAAGGTGATCGTAGACAAGGCGGCATGGAGCATGGATGTGGTGGTGGCCGATGATCAACTCAGCCTCGCGATCGGGAGAAAGGGACAGAATGTCAGGCTGGTGGCAAAGCTTACCGGCTGGAGGATCGATGTCCATTCCGAGAATACCGAGGAAATCGTATCATCAGTAGAAAAGAATGCCCTGACCACCATGGAAGACATCGACGAAGCTCTTGCAGAGGTCTTGAGAGAGGCCGGATATAAGACCAGGGAAGATCTGGCAAAGGCAAAAGAAGAGGATCTCCTGGAATTTGAAGGGATTGACGAAACGTTGGCAAAAAAGCTGATTGAAAAGGCTGCGGTGGGAGAGAGTGAGGCATAGTGGGGAACCCCAGAGACAGTGCATCGGCTGCCGGAGTGTGCGGCCGAAAAAGGAGCTTATAAGATTGGTGCTCATACCATCCGGACAGACAGTATTCGACGCGACGCACACAGCTAAGGGACGAGGTATATATCTGTGCCCTGATGGCATGTGTTTTCAACGTGTATATAAAAACAAGCGATGGATGAAATACTTTCACGACAAAGACAACCTTCGAGAGCTCTTTGACAGGATTGGTGAGACTCTTCGTAAGAACATAAAAAGATATTTTGCACTGGGGACAAGGATGAAGCTTCTCCGCATTATTCATAAGGAAGTAGACCATCTGGGCAAGGATGACCTCATCATTATCAGCAGAGATCTGTCCCCGGAGAAAAAAAAGAACGTACTCGCGGCCGCTCGGGAAATAGGAGCTGCCGTTATCGATGTACCACAGGATTGCATGCAGGAGGCGGCTACACATGTCATGAAGGAAGACTTTCCGCTGATATCGCAGTTGAGAAAGGACCTTCGCGTGTATGAAAGGCTGTCTTCCAAGGGGCTGGCTATATGAAAAAAATGAGGGTTTTTGAATTAGCAAAAGAGTTGTCCATTGAGGCGAGGGAACTGCTCAAGATTGCAAAGGATCTGGCAATCTCTGTTGAAAACAACATGAGCATGGTGGATGTTCACGATATTGAGCGGATTAAAAAGAGAGTGCAAAAGGATACTGAAAAACTCGAAGAAGAATCTTCTCAGGACACATATGTGGAAAAAAGGGTAAGTGCAAATGTCATCCGTCGCAGAGCCCGAGTGAGCCCACCACCCGAACAGGAGCCAGAGGCAGCAGAGCAGGAAAAACCGGTTAAGGAAGAGAAGGCCACCGAGGAAGAAGTCATACAGGAAGTTCAGGAGCCTCTTGAGGCCCAAGAGTCTGAAGAGGTGGCTCCGGAGCAGGCAAAACCCCAAGAAGAACCTCTTGGCGAGGAAGTGGAGGAAAAACCGCAGGAGCCCACTGTAGAGGAAACCGTAGAACCCGAAGCGGAGATAGCTGCAGAGAAACAGCCCGAACCTGAACCCGTGGAAGCGCCGGCGTTAGAAGAAGCCCCGGCTGAACCCAAAAAGGAACTGACGGAAGAAGAGAAAAAGGAAGAGGAAAAAGAGAAAAAGAAAAAGGAAAAGAAGAAAGGGAAAAAAGGAAAAGAGCTGGAGGAAGAGCCGACCGAGGGGGAAGAGGTCAAACATGCCCGTCTCGGCGTGAAGAAAGCCAAGAAACCCAAAGAAAAGGAAAAAGAGGTCTACACGCTTTCGGATCTGTACGGATCCGGGAAACAGGCCTTCGGGAAGAAACTCAAGAAGAAAAAAGACAAAAGAGCCTTGTCGTCCACCCCGCTGAAGAAAAGGAAGATTCGTATCGGCAGGAGCGTAACGGTCTTGAACCTTGCCAAGGAAATGGGGATAAAGGTCTCGGATGTGATAAAGACGCTCATGGACCTCGGTGTAATGGCAACACAGAACCAGTATATAAGTTCGGAAGATGCATTGCTGGTCGCCTCCGAACTGGGCTTTGATGCAGAAGAGGCCAGGGATGAGATCAAAGAGACCTACTTCAGCGAGCCAACCTTCGATCCCGATGAGGTGAAGCCCAGGCCGCCGGTTGTCACGGTCATGGGCCATGTTGATCACGGGAAGACATCGCTGCTCGATGCTATTCGGGAAGAGAATGTAATAGACAGCGAGTCCGGTGGGATAACTCAGCATATCGGTGCCTACCAGGCAACCTGCAAGGGCAAGCTCATAACGTTCATTGATACACCCGGGCATGAAGCCTTTACCTCCATGAGGTCCAGAGGCGCCCAGGTAACGGATTTTGTCGTGCTCGTTGTTGCTGCGGATGACGGGGTCATGGACCAGACGAGGGAAGCGATCAATCATTCCCGGGCTGCTCAGATCCCCATTCTCGTGGCGGTAAACAAGATCGACAAACCCAATGCCAACCCACAGCGGGTGAAAGAACAGCTCTCTGAACTCGGGCTCGTGCCTGAAGATTGGGGCGGGGACACCATATTTGTGGACGTCTCGGCAAAAAAACATACCGGGATTGAAGATCTCCTGGAAATGATCCTTCTGCAGTCCGAGATCCTCGATCTCAAGGCGTATCCGAAAGGAGCAGCCCGGGGGGTTGTTCTGGAATCGAAGCTGGATAAAAACCGGGGGCCTATGTCAACGATCCTCATACAGCACGGTCTGATGAAGCGGGGTGATGTGTTTGTCGTTGGCTCAAACTGGGGCAGGGCCCGGGCGATGTATGATTTTACCGGGAAGCCGATTTCACAGGCAGGACCTGCAACGCCCCTTGAGATCATCGGTTTGAATGGTCTGCCCTCTGCCGGAGATACCTTCTTCATCGTACCCAATGAGAAAAAGGCGAAAGAGATTATCTCGTACATCAGCGATAATGAAGAACTCGCCAGGCAGCAGGTCCAGGAGGCCAAAGGACAGGTGACGCTCGAAGACCTCTACAGCCAGGTTAAAGAAGGAATGCTGAAGGAGCTCAACCTGATCATCAAAGGGGATGTTCACGGTACTGTGGAGGCTATAGAAGGCTCCGTGACAGGCATTGATGTTGGAGAGGAAGAGCTGCGCATCAATGTGATCCATTCCGCTGTCGGCGGTATTACGGAAAACGACGTGTTGCTGGCATCCACGTCGATGGCCATTATTGTAGGATTCAACGTGAGGCCCGAGCCCAAGGCGAGAGATCTCGCCAAAAAGTATAATGTCGAGATAAAACTCTATTCCGTTATCTATGATCTTATTGAAGACATCAAACAGGCATTACGAGGCATGCTGGAACCGGTCTTTGAAGAGGTTATCCAGGGCAGGGCAGAGGTGCGGGATCTCTTTAAGGTCCCCAAAATCGGGATTATCGCCGGGTGCATGGTAACCGAAGGCGCCATAATGAGAGGGACAAAGGCTCGACTGCTGCGTGACAATGTCGTGGTTCATGAAGGCAGGGTTGAGTCTCTGCGGCGCTTCAAGGATGACGCAAAGGAGGTTGCCTCGGGGTACGAGTGCGGGATTGGCCTTGGAAGCTTTAACGATCTCAAGGTTGGCGATATTATTGAAGCGTTCTCCCAAGAGAAAGTGGAGATAGAGCCTGCGTGGTAATCGGTGCCTTTGAGGTTAGACTGAAGGTATTGGGGGCGCGGTCGCTGAAAGAGAAGCGCAAGGTTCTGAAATCTCTCAAAGATAGATTCTCACGGATGAATATCTCGATAGCCGAGGTCGATGATCAGGATAAGTGGCAGGCCGCCACGATAGGTATCGCCCTGGTGAGCAATGATGCCGGATATGTGAATTCTGTCATTGACAAGATAGACAAATCACTGGGCGAGCTTCCCGGAGTGGAGGTTATTCACACAAAAGTGGAGATTATGCACGTATGAAACTGGTGACGAAGAGACAGGCCCGGGTGGGTGACCTCCTGAAGGAGACCATAGCCGAGCTCCTCCAGCGAAGGGTAAAGGACCCTCGGGTCGAGGGAATAACGATCACCGGTGTCGATGTGAGTATGGATCTGAAGGTTGGCCGGGTATTTTACTGCATGTTGGAGTACGAGAAGAAAGACGAGGCACAACAAGGGCTTGACAGTGCTGCGGGGTATTTAAGACATGAACTGCGCAAGATCCTGAGGCTTAAGAACGTGCCGGCTCTTACCTTTGTCTATGATGCTTCTTTTGATTATGGATCGAAGATTGACGGTATTTTGGACGACATAGAAAAAGATGAAAAACCAGATAGTTGATGTTCTCAGAAACAACGAGCGGTTTGAGATCATTACCCATGAAGGCCCTGATGAAGATGCGGTTGGTTCCACCAGGGCTCTGGCATTCGGCCTGCTCACAATGGGCAAGAATGTGAAACTCGTATACCCAAGCCGGATTCCAGCCTCCCTGCTCTTTACCCCTGCACCGAAGGTCCAAAAAAATGTGAACCCCCAGATATCCATCCTTGTGGATGTTTCCGACATGAAGATGCTCGGAGGTATTCATCCGCGAGGAGAGATCGTGGTGGTGGACCATCACAAGACAGACAATAAAGTGGGAACGATGTGCTGGATAGATTCACGCAAGTCTTCGGCTGCCGAGATGGTGTATGAACTGCTGCGAGCGCTTGAGGTAGAAATCACGCCTGCAATAGCTGCGAATCTGTATTTAGGCTTGTTCGGCGATACCGGGGGCTTTATTCATGCAAATACCACCCCAAAAGTCTTCAAGCTCGCCTATGAACTTACCAAAGCGGGCGCAGATCCCAACAGTATTGCCTATAAAGTCCGCAGGACCCGGTCTATAGTATACTACCAGGTTTTAGGCATTGTCATGGACAGGATGATCATTTCCGGGAGAGTCTATGGCAGTTACATCAGCCTTCAGGAGCTCAACAGGATCAAGGCAAAGCCCGATGATGCTGCAGGGATTGTGGAAGAGATGGCCACATTGGCAGGGGCCGAGCTCGTCATTTTCCTCAAGGAGCTTAATCCTGACACCGTGCATTGTTCCATGAGAAGCAAAACCACCGATTCGGCCCTGAGGACAGCGAAGGCCTTTGGGGGTGGCGGCCATGAACGGGCAGCGGGGATTACCATGAAGGGAAGGGCCTGCGAATTCATCGACGAAGTGATTGAGGAAGGATCAAAGTGGGTAAACAAGGGGTAGTTCTTATCGATAAACCAAAGGATATCACGTCCAGAAAGGCCGTGGATCGGGTAATGGCGATTCTAAAGGTAAAGAGAGCGGGTCATTTCGGGACACTTGATCCCTTTGCAACAGGCCTTTTGTGTATCGGCGTGGGACAGGGCACAAAGCTCCTGCCGTTCATGAACGAGTACCCCAAGGAGTATGCAGCAACAATAGGGTTTGACATGTCCACCGATACCGACGACATAACCGGCACCCCGATCGATCGCTTCAGTGACGTCTTAATCGACATTGATTCGGCCAGGGCATGGTTTGAAAACAACAAGGGCTGGATCGATCAGACCCCTCCCCTGTACTGTGCGCAAAAAGTCAACGGCAAGCCTCTGTATAAACTTGCAAGGGCCAATAAAGAAGTGAATCCCAGACCAAAGCAGGTACATATCGAAGAGGTGGATATCTTGGACTGTGGGCCTGACTGGCTCAGTGTCCGGGTCGTCTGTTCACGCGGCACGTATATACGGTCCATCGCACGGGATCTGGGCAGGCATCTGGGGTATGGCGGGTATCTGCGCGAACTCAGAAGGATCAGGAGCGAGGGATTTCACATAGACGATGCCGTGACGATCGAGGCCCTGGCAGATAAAGAGCAGAGAGGAGAAGAGGTCGTGATCCCCCTTTCCATGTCCCTGCATATACCGAAGGTGCGGGTCACGCGCACAGGCGAGAGCGGAATTCTCGACGGCAATCCCATTCAGGTATCCTGGCTCCTCGATGACGTGGATGCAAAAGAAGGTAGTTATGTAGCAATGATCAATACCGACATGCAGTTGTTATGCGTGGCAAAGGCAGAGCAGAGAGGAGGCATCTGGGGGTATATAGAACGGGGATTTCGCCCGTATTAGCTATTTACAGTAGATTCAAGGGTGTGCTAACAACCATTAATGTACAAGAAAAAACAGGAACAAGTTTGACTAGGAGGAAAACGAAGTGGGTTTAAGTGTTGATAAAAAGAAAGAGATAATTAATCAATTTAAACGCCATGATAGCGATACCGGATCTCCGGATGTACAGGTAGCTATCTTGACGAAAAGAATCAATGACCTAACCGAGCATTTCAAGATTCACAAGAAGGATCATCACTCCAGACGGGGACTCTTGATGCTGGTAGGACAGAGGAGAAGACTGCTTAACTACATCAAGGACCGGGATATCAAGCGGTACCGGGAGTTATTGCAAGAACTCAATCTCCGAAAGTAGGTAACTATATGAAAATAGAATCAAAAGGAACGGGCAAACCGCTCATCTTTTCAACGGGCGATGTTGCTCGGCAGGCAGATGGATCTGTCCTTGTTTATCAGGGAGACAGTGTCGTTCTTGTTACGGCCACAACGTCAAAGGAAGAGCGCAAAGGAATCGATTTCCTCCCCCTTGTTGTTGAATATCAGGAAATGAGCTATGCCGCAGGCAGAATCAAGGGTGGTTTCATAAAGAGAGACGGAAGACCGGGCACGCAAGAGATCCTCACTGCACGATGTATTGACAGGCCGATTCGGCCTTTATTCCCGAAAGGGTATCATAACGAGATACAGGTCATTGCCATGGTTCTCTCCGCTGATCCCGAATGCACGCCGGATGTTATGGCCATTAACGGTGCGTCAGCGGCGCTGCATATCTCGAACATCCCGTTCGACGGTCCTATCGGCGGTGCGCGGGTTGGATTTATCGACGGAGAATTCATCATCGACCCCTCGGTGGCACAGCTGGCAAACAGCCAGATGGAATTACTCGTTGTCGGCACCAGGGATGCGATTGTCATGGTGGAAGGCGAGGCGAAAGAACTTCCCGAACAAACGATTCTCGAAGGTATATCCTTTGCCCATACCCGTATTCTGGAGGTTATCGAGGCCATTGAAGAGCTCAGGGCTGCTGTGGGTAAAGAAAAGATAGACGTCCCCGAGATCCCGGAGGACCTGGGGCTTTATGGTGAGATAAAATCGCGTACCGAGAAGCAATTCGAAGACATAATTGCAGGGACACATACAAAACAGACCAGGAAAGAACTTACGGAAAAACTCCATACAGAAACCATAGCCCGGTATGCGGATGAAACCGAGGAGAAGCAGGCCCTGGTAAAAATGACGCTTGCCAAGGTGGAGAAGGAAACATTGCGCCGTATCATGCGGGAGAAAAAGGTCCGCATCGACGGCAGGGCCTTTGATGAAATCAGGCCCATCGAATGCAAGGTGGGAATCCTGCCGCGGACACACGGTTCGGCTCTTTTCACCAGAGGCGAGACCCAGGCCCTGGCCACAACAACGCTGGGGACTCCGCGGGATGAACAGCGGGTTGAGACGCTGCTCGGGGAGACGACAAAGTCCTTCATGCTGCATTATTCATTCCCCCCGTTCAGTGTCGGAGAGGTGAGAATGCTCAGGGGGCCCAGCAGGAGAGAGATCGGCCACGGAAATCTTGCAGAGAGGGCCTTGAGCCAGCTTCTGCCCGAGGAAGGGACCTTTCCGTACACCATTCGGCTCGTATCGGAGATCCTCGAATCCAACGGTTCCTCATCAATGGCGACCGTCTGCGGCGGCTCCATGTCGTTGATGGATGCGGGTGTTCCCCTGAAGAAACCGGTGGCAGGTATCGCCATGGGCCTCATCAAAGAAGAGGACGAGTACCTTATTCTCTCGGATATCCTGGGCGATGAGGACCACCTGGGGGACATGGATTTCAAGGTGGCAGGAACCGCTGACGGTGTGACTGCCCTCCAGATGGATATCAAGATTTCCGGGTTGCCGAAGAACGTGCTTGGCGAGGCCCTGGAAAAGGCGAGAATCGGCAGACTTTTTATTCTGCAGAAGATGAATGAAAACATAGAGAAACCAAAACCTGAGATATCACCGTACGCTCCCAGAATCTATACATTGCAGGTCAACCCGGATAAGATCCGCGAGATCATCGGCCCGGGCGGGAAGATGATCAAAGAGATAACCACAAAGACCGATACCAAGATCGAGATCGATGATTCCGGAAGGGTGGACATCTTTTCCCCCGACGAGGATCATGCAAAGATGGCGGTGGATATGATCAATATCCTGACCGAGGAACTCGAACTCGGCCGCGTCTACAGCGGCAAGGTTGCCAAGATAATGGATTTCGGTGCTTTTGTTGATTTTCCGTCCGGAGAGTCAGGGCTTGTGCATATCTCTCAACTTGCCAATGAGCGGGTCAAGAGCGTCAGGGACGTGGTTCAGGAAGGCGATGAGATCATTGTCAAGGTCATTGGTATAGACCCCAAGACAGGAAAGGTAAGACTTAGCCGAAAAGAGGCGCTCAACGATACCCATCGTTGATATTGCATGGTTATCTCCTCCGTACTTGACAACGGCGTCCGTATTATCACCGAGACTATGCCCGGGGTACGCTCAGTATCTCTGGGCGTCTGGGTGAAAGCCGGGTCAAGGCAGGATCCCCCTGAGCACGCAGGCATCGCTCACTTTACAGAGCATATGATGTTCAAAGGAACGCCTAACAGGAGTGCGAGTCAGATCGCTCGCGAGATCGATGCCCTGGGCGGGGTGCTCAATGCCCAGACCGCCAAGGAATATACCGTTTACTACGTAAAGGTTCTCGATGAGCACCTCGATAAGGCCGGAGATATCCTCTTTGATCTCTTCTTGCATTCCTCCATGGATGCCGATGAACTGGAAAAGGAAAAAAAGGTCGTTCTTCAAGAGATTAGAATGACCGAGGACACCCCGGATGATTACATCACGGATCTTTTTGCAGAGGCCTTTTTTGAAAATTCATCGCTGGGGACCTCAATCCTCGGCTCACAGGAGAGCGTCAGTTCGTTCAAAAGAGAACATGTAACCGATTTCATTGATCACTTTTATGCGCCAGGCGACATCGTCATCTCAGCAGTCGGGAATGTGGAGCATTCACGGCTCGTTGATCTGATAGCTCACCGCTTCGATAGCATCCCCAGAACCAGTTCTGTCCCGGCAGAGGATATGGCCCCCAGTTTCAAGGGAAGCACGAAATTTTATTTTAAAGACATTGAACAGGTCCATATCACTCTGGGAGCAACCGGCGCAGCCATGAACGATGAAAGGCGCTGGACCTATATCGTGCTGAACACCATGCTGGGCGGATCAATGAGTTCGATGCTGTTCCAGGAGGCGCGGGAAAAGCTCGGTCTGGTCTACTCCATATACTCGTATCTGAGCTCGTACCGGGATTGCGGTGTGATGGCTATGTATGCTGCAAGCACGCCGAACAATATCCACAAGACGCTGGAGGTAATCGGCACGCAGATGAAAAGGCTCAAAACCGGTGACCTGGCCGGTGAGAGCATCGATGATATCAAGACGCAGATCAAGGGAAACCTGCTGCTTTCACGTGAGAGCACCATAAGCAGGATGTCTTCCATTGCCAAGAATGAAATCTACTACAACAGAGAGGTCAGCATGGAAGAGGTGCTCGAAAAGATCCAGGCCGTGACCTTGGATGATATGATTGCCCTCGCAAACGACATTTTTTTGACAGACCAGTTGACCCTGGTTTGCCTGGGCAAGATGGATCAGGGAGAACTAAACCTCACCGGCCTGATGTAAATTTATATCTGCGCGTGATTCATGCTCTGGTTGACCACAAGACCCCGAGAGGAATCCAAGAGTTTTTTCCAGGTGGGTATGTGCCACTTGTTTACGCTGATGCCGATGTAGTACCGATCTCCGTCGATGGTATACCACCTGAAAGATCCGTCAATGATTACATTTTCGATTTCCAGGGTTACATCTTTGTTCAGCAGTTCAAGCAGCGACATCTTTATTCTCGGAGTAGGCACCTCCAAACAGAATCCCTTGTGAGAAATGTCTTTTGTTATTCCCCGAACAGACAGTTCGCCCAGTCTGCACGTAATATGCATCTGGTGAAAGCTGCGTCGAAAGCTCCTCAATTCAAATAATATCATGATTCTCCTTGCCTCTCTCTTCCTCTTTCATATATCTTCAAGCAAGAACAATGCCTAATATGAGAAATTTAAAAATTATCCTTGCATATGACGGCGCGGGATTCATGGGTTGGCAGATCCAGCCCGGGGTCAGGACCGTCCAGGAAACCCTTGAATCAGCCCTGGAGAAGATTTTTGGGCACGAGGTGCGGGTACACGCATCAGGCCGCACCGATACAGGGGTTCATGCCCTCGGGCAGGTAGTTCATGTACACACCTCCTCACCGATCCCAAAGAGTGGCCTTATGAGGGCATTGAACTCGAAACTCCCCGGCGAAATATCCGTCCTATCCGTGGAGGATGTGGATCTGAATTTTCATGCACGGTTTATGGCGAAATCGAAGAAGTATGTATATATTATTGACACCTCACCCACCTTCAGTCCGTTTCTTGCACGATATGCCGTTCATGTGAAGGAGCCTCTCGACGTCTCGGTAATGTCGCTGTCTGCTGCGTATTTAAAAGGGGAACATGATTTTAGCTCGTTCATGGGTGCTGGATCATCGGTAAAAACCACTCAGCGAAGGATCCTGGAATCAGAGGTTTTTTCTCATGGAGAAAGAGTTTTTTTCTACATCCACGGTAGCGGCTTCCTCCGGCATATGGTAAGGAATATCGCAGGCACGCTTTTGCTGATCGGGAACGGAACACTTCCTCCTGAGGACATGGCGGCGATCCTGGAAAAGAAAGACAGGACCTGTGCAGGCCCTACCGCACCGCCGCAAGGGCTCTATCTTGTGGGGGTTGATTATTAAAAGATGCAGTAAATAGGCGCCATGTCCAGAAAATCAGCAGATGAAGTATAGGGTAAATGCTTAAAAAACAGAGCACGAAGAAAAAAGATTTTTATGGGAGGGTTACACAATGAGAGGAGTTGTTCTCGCTGGCGGCCTTGGAACAAGGCTGTACCCGCTTACGAAGGTTACGAACAAACATTTGCTTCCCGTATACGACAAACCCATGATTTACTATCCCATAGAAGCGTTGACCAATGCAGGGATCAAGGAGATTATGGTGGTAACAGGCGGGAATAACGCCGGAGATTTTTTGCGGCTGCTCGGTAACGGAAAGGAATTCGGTCTGAATCGGATCCATTATGCATATCAGGAAGGAGAAGGGGGAATTGCCGAAGCCTTAAGCCTTGCCGAAGCCTTTGCTGAAGGCAGACCCATCTGTGTTGTTTTGGGTGACAATATCATCGAGAACAACATCATAGAGGCTGTCGGTGCATACAAGGCCCAGGGAGGAGGCGCCCGCATCATGCTCAAAGAGGTCCCGGATCCGGAGCGGTTCGGTGTACCGGTCTTTGCCGGAGAGAAGATCGTCCGGGTTGAGGAAAAGCCGAAAGATCCCAAGAGCAGCTATGCCGTGATCGGTATCTACATGTATGATTCCAAGGTGTTCGATATTATCGGGGGTCTCGAGCCCTCCCAGCGGGGTGAGTTGGAGATCACCGATGTGAACAACGCATATATTGAAGCAGGCACCATGAAATGGTCCCTCCTGGATGGCTGGTGGACCGATGCCGGAACTATCCAGTCCCTGCTGCGGGCAAGCAACATGGTAGAGAAAACAGGAGCAAACAAGAAAGGGTAATCACCTGAATTTCGTTAAAGGAGCACATCCATGGCAAAGGTACTCGTCACCGGGGGTTGCGGATTTATCGGGACAAATTTGCTCAAGTATATCCTTGCAAACAGACCTGATTGGGAGGTGGTAAATCTTGACCTCCTGACCTATGCCGGAAATCTCGAGAACACGCTGGAGTTAGAGAAACTCTATCCACAAAGATATTCTTTTGTCCGTGCTGATATTGCAGACGCAGAGACCATCGATACGGTATTTCAAGAACACGCATTTGACCTGGTGATGAATCTGGCAGCGGAATCCCATGTGGACAGGAGCATTGAAAATGCCGGGGTGTTTATCAGGACAAATGTGCTGGGCGTACAGGTTCTCCTCGATGCAGCGGTAAAGTATTCGGTGAAGAAGTTCCTTCATGTCTCCACCGACGAAGTATACGGAAGCCTCGGGAGCGAAGGACGGTTCCGAGAGGACCTGCCGTTGGCCCCGAACAGTCCATACTCGGCATCCAAGGCTGCAGCCGATCTGCTGGTTCGGGCATATATCAAGACCTATGGACTCGATGCCGTAATTACCCGGTGTTCCAACAATTACGGTCCATACCAGTTCCCCGAAAAGCTCATCCCCCTGATGGTGGTAAATGCCTACCATGACAGGGAATTGCCGGTTTACGGTGACGGGAAAAACGTTCGAGACTGGATCTATGTAGAAGATCACTGCAGAGGGATCGTCATGGTGGCCGAGCAGGGGGAGTGCGGAGAGATTTACAATATGGGAGGAGATGCGGAAAAGGAGAATATACAGATTGTCCGGTCTATTTTAGGACACCTGGGAAAGACCGATGACCTTATCCGCTATGTAAAGGACCGGCCAGGGCATGATTTTCGCTACGCCATGGATTTTTCAAAGATTGAATCGGAGCTGGGCTGGTCGCCCGAATATGATTTTACAGGCGGCATAAGCCGCACCATTGACTGGTATCTGAACAACAAACCCTGGTGGGAGCGTATACTCTCCGGAGACTATCAGAATTATTACGAAAGGATGTATGCGAACAGATGAAGATTGTTGTTGCCGGTGCAAAGGGCCTGCTTGGCTATGAGGTGGTCCGAGTCTGTGCCACAGCTGGTGACGAGGTCATTGAAACCGACGTTACCCCTGATCTGAGGATTCTCGATATCACGAACCTCGATTCAATAACGGGTATATTACGTTCTGAACGTCCTGACTGGCTGATCAACTGTGCCGCATACACCGATGTTGACGGGTGCGAGAACCATGAAGATATAGCTTTTTCGTTGAATGCCAAAGGTCCCAAGCTGCTTGCGCAGGCGTGTGAACACTATGGAACGAAACTCCTTCACATCAGCACGGATTATGTCTTTGACGGGGAGAAATCCGAGCCGTATTCTGAAGAAGACACCCCTAATCCCATAAGTGTGTACGGAAAGAGCAAACTCTCAGGTGAGAAGGGGATAGCGCAAAGCATGAAGGACTTCATCATTGTTCGCCCGCAGTGGTTGTTCGGCCCCCACGGGAAGAATTTTGTGTCCACCATCCTTGGAATAGCTACTCAGCGGGACAGCATCAATGTCGTGAATGACCAGTGGGGATCGCCCACCTATTCCAAGGACCTTGCCAAGGCCTTACGACGGCTTATCGATTGTGATGCCATGGGGATATATCATGTCTGCAACCGAGGCAGGGCAACCTGGTATGATCTGGCAAAAAAGGCGATCGAGCTTGCGGAACTCGGCACCACGGTTGTCCCTGTGGACACTTCGGAGTTTCCTCGTCCGGCTCCAAGACCGAAAAACTCCATTCTAACTACCAGAAAATTCACCGATACTACGGGAAAACTCATGCCTGTCTGGCAGATTTCCCTGCAACATTACATCAAGGAGTACCTGTTTGAGTACAGACAGTCAGGTCGGGCCTAGGCTCTCAGGTAAGCCGAAGACAAATGGCCACCAGATGAGAGGCCACGATTTGAACATGGACTTGACTATTTTACCGGTGATAGGGTTATCATATCCTATGATCTGAGGTTCTATCCGGTGTTGTATTGGTTTTTGAGAACGGAGAGATGTGAGACCAAAGGGATGCATTTTGAAACGATGAACCACTGGCGCACAAGAAATCATGATTGGTAAAAACGAACAGAATGATGAACAAGGAGTAGGCGTTGAGCAAGAATAGAACAAAGAATGTAGCGCGTGATTGGGCCGAAGCCCTTGTCGTGGCATTTGTCATTGCCATGATCATACGGGCCTTTGTGCTTCAGGCTTATCGAATACCGTCTTCCTCCATGGAAGACACCCTGCTGAAGGGAGACCACATCCTGGCCACCAAGTATAATTATGGCCTGACCATCCCCTTTACCACTCGGAAGATGCTGGGAGAGGACAAGGTTCCTGATCGGGGCGATATCGTCATCTTTACCTTTCCGGGGAACCACTCCATGGACTTTGTCAAACGGGTAATAGGACTGCCCGGGGATACGATAGAAGTCAGGGATAAGAAGGTCTATGTCAATGGAGAGCTCTACAGGATCCCCTACGAAAAATATACAGATCCGTTCATTCTCACGCAAGGACAAGGCAAGGTCAGGGATAACTTCGGTCCGGCTGTTGTAGAAAACGGGCACTGTTTTGTCATGGGTGATAACAGAGACCAGAGCTACGACAGCAGATTCTGGGGGCAGGTGCCCATACAAAACATCAAGGGAAAGGCCTTTATCATATACTTTTCCTGGGACAGCGAAAAGCATTGGATCCGATTGTCCAGGGTCGGACACATTGTGCATTAGGAGAGAGGTATGACGGATATACCGCGAAGCGCGAAAGAGATCGATGGGATGCTGCATGAACTGGCAGAAACCGTCATGCACTCCATCGATAATTGGAATGACATCGTATTTATCGGCATACGGAGCGGAGGGGTCCTGGTTGCAAAAAATGTGGTGGCTCTGCTCGAAGAAAGAACCGGGAAAAAGATCCCGCTGGGGGCCCTGGATATTGCGCTCTACCGGGATGATCTCTCGAAGATACGGTTTTATCCCGAGGTCAGACGAACCGACATTCCGTTTTCCGTGGATGACAAAACCGTTATCCTCGTAGATGACGTGCTGCATACCGGCCGATCGGTTCGGGCGGCGATCGATCATATCGTCGACCTGGGACGGCCCATGAGAATCTATCTGATGGTGCTGTTCGACCGCGGAGGCAGGGAATTCCCCATCCAGGCGGATTTTATCGGGAAAACGATAGAACTTGGGGATGATAAGATTATCAAGCTCGAGACATCCAAAGATGCACAGCTGATCATCGAGGTGATCTCAAGCGAGGTGAGCAGATGACATGGCCTTATAAAGACCTCATTGCCATTGCCGATCTTTCTGCGGATGAGATCGGGACAATTCTCGACATGGCCGCCTCCTTCAAGGAGATATCCAGGCGGGATATCAAGAAGGTGCCCACCCTGAGGGGCAAGACCGTGGTGCTGCTCTTCTATGAGCCAAGCACGAGGACCCGGCTCTCCTTTGAGCTTGCGGCAAAACGCCTGAGCGCAGACACGACAGCGCTGTCGGCATCAGGATCCTCCTTTACCAAGGGAGAGACCATCATGGATGCTGCTTATAATGTCATGGCGATGGCACCTGACTGCATCATCATCCGATATCCGTATGCAGGGATTCCCAAGAAGATGGCGCAGCTGCTCCCCTGTTCCGTAATTAACGCAGGCGACGGCTATCACGAGCATCCGACTCAGGCCCTTCTCGACATGTACACGATGAAGGAGCGCTTCGGCAGGCTCGAAGGACTGAAAGTTGCAATCGTCGGCGACATCATGCACTCGAGGGTCGCACGGTCCAATGTCTACGGATTAAAGAAGATGGGTGCCCAGGTTGTGCTCGTAGCTCCGAAAACCCTGCTCCCGCCCGGTGTGGAAACATGGGGCGTCGAGGTATCTACCGAGCTTGACCCGGTCATACCCGGATCAGATGTGATCATGATGCTGCGGGTACAGAAAGAGCGCTTGCATCAGCAGTTCTTCTCAGGAGAGAGGGAATATTCCTTCTTCTATGGCTTGAACAAGGCGCGAGTGGACAAGATGAAGGATGATGCGGTGATCATGCACCCCGGGCCAATGAACCGGGGGGTCGAGATAAACTATGATGCAGCAGATTCCGCCCGATCGATCATCCTCGATCAGGTGGAAAACGGGGTGGCCATACGAATGACGCTTCTTTACCTGTCGCTAGGAGGATCAGTCAATGTGGATTAAGGGCGGTATGATTTTTGATCCAGAGAACAACCTGCAGGAGACAGGGGATGTTCATATACAGGACGGGCTCATTGCCGGTGTATACCCCGGTGGGAGTTCCCCGCAAAATGGGGATATCATAGATGCGAGCGGGTTATGGGTGCTTCCAGGCCTCATAGACATGCACGTTCACCTTCGGGATCCGGGATTCGAGTATAAAGAGGACCTCGCTTCAGGCAGTCGGGCTGCGGCAGCAGGCGGGGTTACAACCCTTGCATGCATGGCCAACACCGATCCTGTGAATGATAATCCTTCAGTCACCAACTACATTATTGAAAAGGCCAAACAGGTCTCAGTCGTGAGGATCCTCCCTGTCGGGGCAGTTACAAAGGGGCTGAAAGGGAAAGAACTCGCAGAGATGGGGTTGATGAAAGCATCAGGGATCGTGGCTGTTTCAGACGATGGACAGCCCATCGAAGATGCTTCCATCTTAAGAAGAGCCCTGGAATATGCCGCAACGTACAAGCTTCCCCTGATATCCCACTGTCAGGACAGAAACCTCAGCGCTTCAGGCGTCATGAACGAAGGGGCCCTGTCCTCACAGCTTGGTCTTCCCGGCATATCGGCCGCTTCCGAAGATGTTATGGTTTCCCGGGATATCATCGTATCGAAATGCACCGGCATCCCCATACATATTACCCATATTTCCACGAAAGGCAGTGTGCAGCTCATCAAGCAGGCAAAAGAGCAGGGGGTCAAAGTTACCTGCGATGTAACGCCGCACCATCTCCTGCTCACCGAGGAAGCGGTGCGTACCTATGATACCAATGCCAAGATGTATCCTCCTCTTCGGGGGGAAGAAGACAGACTGGCCCTGATAGAAGCGTTGAGGGATTCCATCATTGATTGCATTGCAACAGACCATGCTCCTCATGCACGGGACGAAAAGGACCTCGATTTTGACTTGGCACCATTCGGTATGATCGGGCTCCAGACCCTGCTGCCCGCAATCATGAAGGTGCACCTGGACTACGGGATCGAATTTATCAGACTCCTTGCGTGTGTCACAGGGTACCCTTCTCGCATTCTCGGCATAGAAGGCGGGAGCCTGAGCGTCGGTTCACGGGCAGACATCACCCTGTTTGATCCACGACCCACCTGGACATTTACCCAAGAGGATGTGGTATCAAAATCGAAGAACTCACCTTTTATCGGTCAGGAGTTTGTCGGCAGGGTGGTCAGGACGATCGTGAAGGGGAAAACGGTTTTCAGCGGTACCTAGAGGAGAGCAGCCTCACGGAGTATCTTTTCTACATGATCCCCGATGGCCAGGCATGACGTCAGACCGGGAGATTCGATACCGACGAGATTAATAAGGCCATAAAGACCGCGGTCTGCCTCATGGGATATGACAAAATCCCGAAAAGCACCCCCGGGGCTTTGGAGTTTCGGCCGGATTCCTGCCATATCCGGTATGAGGTCTTCTTCCCGCAGGAAGGGCAGCAGATCGTGTGTGCTCTCGAAGAAGGCGCAGGCGTGGTCCTGATCGACATCAAATTCGATGCTGTCGACATAGAACGCATTTGGTCCGAGCCTGAGCGATCCCGAGAGGTCTTTTGTGGCGTGAATACCCAGGCCCGTGAGGTTTTTTTCAGGGCTCGGATAGACGAGACCGTTTACGAGCCCCTGCTTGCCTCCCCTGACCCTGAAGTACTCCCCCTTGACCGGAAAGATCCTGTAGCGGGCCTGATCAGTATCGACCCCGGCCATAGCTGCCACGGCCTGGGATTCCAGTCCTGCTGCATTGATCAGAATGTGCGTTGAAAAGGAATAGGAATGACCGCCGGGTGGCTCCACCGCGCAGATAAATCCCCGAGAATCTTTTTCAATCCCTTTCAGATCGGATCTGTACAGAATCGTGACGCCTCCTGAGAGGCACAGGGCTTCGAGGCGTTTGGTCAGCTGATGGGAGTTGATGATTCCGGTAGTGGGCGAATACAGGGCGCTGTGGCCGCATACATGGGGCTCTACCTTTGCAATCGCTTTTTTGTCCAGCATGCGAAGGCCCGTCACACCGTTTTCTTTTGCAGTGAGGAAGAGTTCTTCGATCGAGGCCTCTTCGCTATCTGATGCGGCAACAATCACCTTGCCTGTCCGTTTGCAGGGGACGTGATATTCGGCGCAAAAGTCATAGAGCATCGCAGCACCTTGCACACAGAGCGTTGCCTTGAGAGAGCCGGGAGGATAATAGATCCCTGCATGGATCACCTCGCTGTTGCGTGAGCTTATCCCTCTACCCGGACCGGGTTCTTTCTCGACAACAACGATATCCTTCCCCTGTCCGATCAGCTGCCGGGCAATGGAAAGGCCGACAATCCCGGCACCGATAATCGTGATATCCACCTTGTACATACGTCTTCCTATAGCAATAAAAACCTGATGGGAAAAGGGCCTCAGCAAAAAACAAAGGTTTGTCAATAAGGTGGCAGGCTGGACTTGATGGTGCCAAACAATAGAGAATAATCAAACTAAGTATATAGTATTATAAAACATTCGCTGGTCAAATCGGAACAGAACAGTCCTGATTTCCTTGCTAGTGTAGAGCCGATCTGATATAACATTGACAATTCATATTTCTGTAGCTTTATCAATTAAAACACGTGGAGGAGATCATGGATATCAGAGACAAAGTTCCTGTTATCAGAGTCGCAATCAGGGGAGCGAATGGAAGAATGGGGCTTCAGGCCATTTATGCTTCCATGGAAAACAACGAGGATATTCTCGCACGGGCAAAGAAACAAGAGCTCAGTGACAAGGATGTCTGGATAGATGTCGTCTACGGAGCATTCACGGCAGATATCCCCACTGTGCAACAGCTGTTGGCCGGCGTTATGAGGTCGGAGAAAAATAAGATACTTGAGGGCTATGACAAGTCGGGTTCTCCTATCTACAGGCTGAAGGCGGAAGGAAAGCATGAACTGAGAACCAAGTATGTTGAACAGACTCTGGACGAGGAGCCACAGAGAGATCATGTGATCCCCTTTGATCGCCAGGAGATTGTTGATACAGCCGAAGGGCTTCCCGCTATCAAGATCCTGTCTCATGACAAGCAGGAGGTATTGTCCATTATACGCCATGCAAATGTGAGGCTGGGAGAGCTTTCCGGAGAGGCCATCATGGACAGGGTTTTGGATACGGCGAATGACCTCGGTGCCAATGTGCTTCTGTCCTGCGTTGGTGATACGGCCAAAAAGGCCGACAGGATGAAGAAGTGGCTTGATAAGATCCATGAGAAAGGATACTCGATTGGGTTCCTCGAATCCGCACCGGCAAAAGGATGGGAGAGCAGACTTTTGTCCAGGCAGGATCAGATCAGCGTCCTGTGCTCAAGAAATTTCAGCCCCACCGGAACACTCTTTAGAACCGGTCTTGCCCTGAAGAAGCCTCTGTTTGATTATAATCCCTATGAACTCGGCAAGGCGGCTACCAAGTTTAAAAACGTCTTTAAGAGAATCGTGGAGCAGATTATCGCTACAGATGAATACAAGAATTTTGCTCAAATCCTGAACAATCAGCCCAAAACCATACGCGAGATCGATGGTGAAGAAATGCTGATCAATTTCCCACCGAAGTTCCTTACGGTAACCTCTCCGAATTATCTCACATTCAGCTTTTATGAAGACAATGAATACGGTTTTATCTGTGCTGCACTTATTCCCAACCTCAAGGGTCTCGGCTTGTTATATCGGCAAAAGGATGTAGTTGAAAAATACCGCAAAGAGGGACTGAATTACGAGGCCATAACCAACGTAGCAGGACTGTTCGGAATAGACTGGTTTACCAAGGCCCCCAAGGAAATTGTGTGCAGAGGCGGGGCAATGTCTACCAGTTCGTGCACGACAAACGGTAATCTCATCGGGGATTTCATTATAATCATGGCCCTGTACGGTTACTATGACTTCTTCTTCGACACCCTCAAAGGCTACTATATCTGTACGGAAAAAAGCGAATGCAAGAAGATCGAAGAAGCGATCGACAAGAAGATGTCCGAATTCAAAGGCTACCTTGAAGCTCTCATGTCCAAGAGATCGGGCATGTTGCGTACCGTCCTGAACTTCTACTATGACAACATCGAGTTTATGAATACGGATATGCAGCATGGTTTGACACGATCCGAATCTCCTGATGTCATCGACTACCTGCGGGAGACCTCCTCGGGTTCGCAGACAGAGGTTCCGAAACTACTCTCTCTGCCTGATAGGGAATTGGAGTATCTGAAAGGGGTGAAAAAAGTAACCGAAGATCTCCTGGCCAAAGAGAGCGATGAGGAAGAAAAAGAGGTCTTCCAAAAGCAGCTGAAAGAGCTTCAGGCAAGTATAGATACGATAGAAGAAAATATAAAGATCGTAAATATACTCGACGATCTCTAGGCTAAATAGGGCTTGACACCTATATTTTAATTGGACTAAGAACCCTGGTGAAGGGCCCATAGCTCAATTGGTAGAGCCACCGGCTCATAACCGGTAGGTCCCTGGTTCGATTCCAGGTGGGCCCACTTTCGAACATAAGGAAGGAAGGGTGGAACAGAGATTGCTTTTCGGAACGTGTACAGGCAAAAATTTCTCCTAGGGAGAAAAAGGGATGCTCGAAAAAAGCATCCCTTTTTTTTATTTGAAAATGCAGATATCAAAAATGCTTTCCATACTTGATGAGCTGGCCCCTTTCGAAACGGCCGAGAGCTGGGATAATGTCGGGCTCATGGTGGGCGATCCTGCTCAGGAGGTAACTACCATTGTCGTCTCTCTTGATCCATCTTTTGAGGTCATATCCTGGGCGCAGATGCATGCAGCGGATTGCATTATTACCCACCACCCCTTATTTTTTGAACCCATCAGATGTCTCAATCTGCAGGAGAACACGGCAAAAAAAGTCGCGATGCTTTTGACTTCAGGGATCTCTCTGGTGAGTATGCACACGAACCTTGATACGGCTCAGGATGGGGTCGCCGATGTGCTCGCCCAAACACTGTCGTTGAACAACATAGAGAAAAATGGTGTCCTGCGCACGGGCAGCGTGACAGGAGAGAAGATACTGCCATTGTGGAGCAGAGACCTGCCCTTTGAAAACATCAGGCTGGTTGACGCCGGCAAGCCGGTTCGCCGTGTCTGTATATGCCCTGGAAGCGGGATGGACTACTGGCGGGATGCATATGCGTCAGGATGTGATACCTTTGTAACGGGCGATGTCAAGTATCATGCCGCGCTTGATGCAAAAGAGGCAGGTATGAACGTCGTAGATCTCGGTCATCACGGGACCGAGGAACTAATAGTAGTACCCTTTATGGAGAGGTTACAACAGGAACTACAGGGAGTATATATCAGTGCTTATGAAAGTACGGATATATTCACGAGTGGAAAAGGAGAGTGAAGATTGAAGGATTTATTAACAGATTTAATTGCCTTGCAGAATGTTGAGCTCGAGATGTTCAAGGCAGAAGAAGGACTCAGAGAAATCCCCAAGGGCGTAGAGGAAATCGAGAGTATTATTCGTGCCCGCAAAAGCGCCCTCGATGCAGTTGATGAAGAGATTGCAGCTCTGGAGGAAAGAAAAGGTCCTCTGGAGGCCGAATTAACGGAGAACCAGACCATACTCGATGCTGCAGATGCGAGGATCAAGAGGATCAAGACGAACAAGGAATATCTTGCCCTTCAGCGGGAAATGGATCTTGCCAAAAAGCGCAAGGCCGATATTGAAGAGCAACTCCTTACTATCATGGAAAAGATAGACAAGAAGAACATGGACAAGGAGCGGATACAGAGGTCCTTTGAATCGGACCGGGTAATCCTCGATGAAAAAA
>ERZ795057.758-NODE-758-length-31820-cov-9.892870_pt1 | contig 31820 bp, 22 predicted proteins | sample MGYA00375141_ERZ795057 | MGnify/ENA primary metagenome ERZ795057 (study PRJEB30186, sample SAMN05720163) | activated sludge metagenome | isolation source: Anaerobic digester | place: Hong Kong | collected 2015-01-26 ...
ATAGGGGTTTCAATATCAAGAAAGTCCTTACTATCGAGATAATTTCTCAAACTTCGTGTCAGTTTGTTACGCAAACGGATATTTTTTTGCATTTGCGGACGACGCATATCCAAGTAGCGATATTTCAGTCGAATCGCTTCACCAACTTCTTCATCCAACATGAATGGTAATGGTTTGGATTTGTTTAATACTTCGTATTTATCAACCACAACCTCAATTTTGCCTGATTTGAGGTTTGGATTTTCCTGTCCTTCCGGACGATTACGAACCTGACCTTTAACGTGTAAACAATATTCATAACGAGCATCTTCAGCAATTTTGAAAGCTTCGGCATTATCCGGCTCGACAACGACCTGTAATATTCCGCTGTGATCGCGTAAATCAATAAAAATCACACCACCGTGATCACGGCGTTTATCGACCCAACCACAAACTTCAACTTGTTGATTTAACTTTTCTTCTGTTACATTTCCACACAGATCGCTTCGCATTGATATTTCCACATTGTTAAAACTAAACGAACCGGCAATTTTACCTTTTCCAGATTTTTTTGATAGTTTTTGCCGTTAAATTGTTTAATTAAAGGTAAATTTTCTTTGAAAAAGACTATGGTTGCAAAATGAAGAGTTTATAGGCTTTTTTAGAAACAAAAATGCCCGCAGAGGTTTGCAGGCATTTTGTAACTATAAGACTCGTATTTTTACTTAAATTTAGCAATAAAGTCCAGTTGCAAACGATCGTAATCCGTTTGAGTCGGTTTGCTTTGCCCGATTTCTGAGTCGATGTATGTCAATCCTAAAGAAACATTTTTCATCAGACCATAACCGGCTTTTAGCAAATATCCGCGTGAATCAGTGTTACCACCGGCGAAATCAGAATCGTTGAAAGTACCAATCAAAGCATCGGCTTCGGTATCAAGATAGGCAAGTCCCATATCCCATGAACCGGCGTCGCTGACTTTTCCGAGTTTGAAACCCAATGTGTAAGCTGTATCCAAATCATCAGCCGCAGTATTTTTGTAGTAATTTCCATAAACAGAGAATGGTAATCCGGAAATCTTGGTTTTCAACTCAGCAAATAATTCAGCAGTATTGAAATCATTCGCTAATCGACCATTTGCATCCAGAGTGTTGCCTTTGGCATTGCCGTCATATAGCGGAGTTTCGCCTTTAATATTTTGATAATCGTAGTATCCAACACCGGCATTGAAGTCAACTGAGTCTGATAAATCATGTGAGAAAACCAATTGCCCGCCAAACATTAACGTGTCATCTGTTGAACTTCTTTCTTCAACAGCCATTCCAACCAATGTTGCGTTCACTAAACCTTCAGTGTAATTTAAAGCGAAACCTTCAGGATTCAAGTCGCTATCCCAAAGGATTGGATTTTTTCCTGGGATATAGAATGGATTTTTCATCTTACCACCTGATAATTTCAGGCTATCAGAGAATTTATAATTGAAATAAGCTAAATCCAGACGTAAGTCTTTAGTTGAGAATCCACCATCTAGGGATTGATTGGTTGAAACCGGATCATCGCCACCACTTGCCATTCCTAATGTGAAGTCTAAATTGTCATTGACTTGCATATTCATATTGGCTCTCAGTCTGATACGATTTCTTTGGCGGATTTCACGACCTTTTTGATCGATATACTCGTAACGATCTCTAATATCGGCACTGAATTTGACTCTGTCAGCCCAGGAGGATTTGCTTTCTTTCTTTTCAACTTTCACAACTTCCGGTGCTTCGGGTTTTGGAGGTGTATTTTCAGTTGTTTTTGCTTCCAGTTGTTCGATTTTTTCTGTCAACAATTTAACTTGTTGCTTTAACAATTCGAGTTCAGCGGCAGTATCGCTGGCATAGCCTTGTTGACTTAAAACAGCCAAAATTGAGGCAAGTAATATTTTATTTTTCATGATGATATTGATGTGTTTCTTGGAAAGTTGGAATTTTAATTAAGAAATATGACATTTTTGTTACACAACTGAAATAATGCAATAAAAATGAAATACAAATGAAAACTAAATTTAATAAATTTCATAATTAGTTCACATTTAATCGACTGATATAAATTTTCATCATTAATTTACTTATCAAATCTAGGCTTAATATTTAATTAAGATAGAATACTGTCATGCATAAGAACTCATTCGGAAAAGAAATAACCTTTGGTATTGTTTTTGTTTTGCTCGCATTACTAAGTGGTCTGACAACGTCCTATTGGATGTTGTCTTTTTTTCTGTGGTCAGTTGTTTATATTTTGTGGAAATGGGTTGAGTTTTATTATTTTTACAAGTGGTACATGAATGGTGCTAAACTTGGAAAAGCTCCTTTATCCAGTGGAATCTGGGAAGATTTATCGACACAAGTCATCAAGAATAGAAAACACAATAAAAAAGTTATCAGCGATAACAAGCATTTGCTTCATCGGTTTAATGTGACAGCACAGGCATTGCCTTATGCAACTATACTAATTAACAGTCAACTTGAAATAACATGGTGCAATCATCAGGCGCAAAAACTGTTAGGAATTTTTCCACACAAAGATTATGGTTCTCGTTTGGATAATATTATCAGAGCTCCCGAGTTTGTAAACATGCTTCACTCCGAGAGTGATAGTGAGGAAATCAAACTGGATAATCCATTGGACGATAGCAAAAAAGTTCACCTCAAACGCATTAAACTTTCCACCGATAGTTTTTTAATTGTCGGCAGAGATATTAGTGAGCAGGAATCGTTGCGTAAATCCCGTAAAGCTTTTGTTGATAATGCATCTCATGAGCTGAGAACTCCTTTAACAGTGATTACCGGTTATCTGGAAATGTTATTGGGAGCTGATGATATTGCCAAGCATTGGAAAGCCGGAATTAATAATGCCAAGTCTCAGGCGGATCGGATGGAAAGAATTATTTCTGACATGCTTAAACTATCGAGTATGGAGCACGAACGTTATCTGGAAAGGAGTGATGAAGTAATCAATATGCCGGAATTATTAAATACAGTATTTAATGATATTAAAAATAGTTCCGGAGCTGAAGATTATCAACTGTTCGCTGAGGTTGATTCTGAACTGGATATTTTCGGTGATGAAGAAGAAATTTTTGGTCTGGTTTCCAATTTATTAAAAAATGCTATCAATCATAACCCTAAAGGAACTCAGATTCGTCTGACTTGGTTAGCGCAAAAGGATAGAGCATTGTTATCAGTCTGTGACAATGGTCGTGGAATTGATGAAAAACACATTCCGCATCTAACCGAGCGATTTTATCGAATTGATAACTCCAAAGATAAAAATTTCAACTCAACCGGTCTGGGATTAGCAATTGTTAAACAGATTTGCCAAAATCACGAAGCCGAATTAAATATTCAAAGCAAGCTCAACGAGGGAACTTGCTTTAAAGTGGAGTTCCCGCAAATTCGAATTTGTTGAGATCTCTGTTTAAAAAATATCGTAATCAATACTGATACTGAAAGTTCTGCCCTTGGTGAATTTTCTGGTCACTTCATCACCTTGTAAGAAAATCACTTCATCATCCAATAAATTCGTTGCTTTGATTTTAAATTTGAAACGGTCAAAAAGCTTTTTGGAAATCACTAAATCAAGTTGGTTGAAAGGTTGTTCATAAATATCCGGCCTTCCGCTGGTACCTGCTTCTGAAATTCTTTCTCCAAAGATGTTATAAAGCAATGACACACTTAAATCCTTATCAAGATTGTCATAACCAAGTTGCAAATTACCGACATAAGGCGACTGACCTTGTAATGGTCTGGAATTGTTGGTTTGACCTCCGGGACGATCAGTTCCAAGGACAATTTCGGATTCAATGTAAGCGTAATTTCCGCTGATGTAAATATCTGACCAGAAATCATGCTCAGAAAAACGATTCATAAATGATAATGTTTTATAAACTTCCAGTTCAACCCCATAGTTTTCTGCTGATTCTGCGTTATCAAAACTTATGATTCTTGATGACCCTGGAAGAATAATCATTTCAATGGGATTGAAAAATTGCTTATAAAACAAGCTGACTGAAACAAATTCGGATTCTGAAAAGTATTTATCCCATCGTAAATCGTAGTGTTTGATTGAGCCAGCCAATAAATCCGGATTACCAATGACATTTCTGTCTAAAACCGGGTCTTTAAACTGTGCCGGAGATAATTCTTTAAAATCGGGTCGGGTTGCCGTTTCAGAATAATTAAGTCTTAATTGATTGTCTGCCGGAAGAAATAATGCGGAAGAAAATGCCGGATAGTAAGATTTATCCTCTAGTGATGCTGTGACCGGACTTTGATCCGGATCGAATAATTTAAACGTCGTTACAGATTGATTGACATTTTCATGTCTCATTCCGAGCGAAATGTTTAATAATTCTTTGTATGAATAATCGACACCCAGATATTTTGCCTTAGTGTCCAGATTGGCAAAGTAGTTGTCGGTTGCTCGTGTCACTTCTTGCAATTGATAACCATTAGGTGCGATATATTCAGGCGACAAGATACTTTCCAGGTCGAGACCACGATCAATTTGATTGACCAATGAGCCAACATCTTCAAAAACAAAGCGACGAATATCCGAGTTTCTGTCTTTATAAACCCAGTTGTGACCAAATTTCAAAGCGATATCGTGATTATCCTTAATTGTAAATGGCAAAGTCAGGTCATAACGGATATTACGGCTTAAATCTTCCAACTCTCTCCAGACTCGTGAATTACTGTCATTTCGCGTTGAGAAGATAAAATCGCCTTCTTCACGACGATCATAACGATAGATTCGGTTATCGGGTTCATCAAACATGGCTTGAGAATCAGTAAACTGCCAATCGAATTTCAAGTTACTGATTTCAGGAAAAACATGTTCTCCAAAATATTGTGCAGAACTGAGCTCTCTTTCTGTCCAGCGGATTTCGTAAATGCGTCTGGAATTGCCCAAATCTTCGTTGTAGCCTTCGGCAATTTCAGCAAAATCACTACTATTTCTTAAAACCATATAATTTGCAGAAACTTTGTTGTTTTCAGAAAATTCGATTCCTGATGTTAAGAACACACTCAAGTCAATTCCTCGTCGTGTGGTTTGTGATAATTCTTCACTATCAAGAACCAAAGTATCACCCGAAGAAACAATAAAATCACGTCTCAATTCAGAACGAGTTTGGTGAGAAGAGCCATAATCCAGTGCTGAAGAGAACCCAATAACGACGCCGGACTCGAGGTCTTTTCTCATACCTCCGGCAAGGCTAAATCCGCTATTTGGATCAATCTTTTCATTGTGGAGGTTGTAATTGTTTGATAATGACTCGCCGATTTGCTCCAGAACTTCAGGTTCATAACCTCCTGGTACAAAAGGATTGCTCGGTCTTAATTCCGTTCCGCCGGCAATCGCATCGTAAAGAAGTTGAGGAATCTCTCTGCTACCATCATCTCTTCCTAGCCAGTCATTGCTACCGCCGTCATAGGTAAGCCCGTCCTTGCCAGTTGTTTGGGTGTTGTGACCGTATGATAATCCTAAATTTAAAAAATTCTCTTCGGGAATGCTGATCGTTTTAAGCGTTACCGTTCCACCGCCAAACTCTGCCGGTAAAGATGCAGAATAGCCTTTTTGGACTTCGATACTTCGTATAATTCCGGTTGGAAATAAATCCAGAGGCACAACTCTTCGAGTCGGGTCAGGACTAGGAAGATTAGCGCCATTCAGTAAGGTGCTTGAATATCTTTCTCCTAAACCTCGAACGTAGATAAACTTACCATCGACCAAGGTTAAACCGGTAACCCGTTTCAATGCTCCGGCAGCATCCGAATCACCGGACTTGGAGATTTGTTCCATACTCAGGTAATTGGCAACCGAGTTGTTTTGTTTTCTCTCTTCAAGCACAGAAGCTAATGAACCCTCGATAAAAGGAGCAATCACAACAAACTCAGGAAGTTCGGTTCCGCTGGGTGTGAGTTCAATGACTAAATCGGTTAATCCACCTTCGGAAATTTCAATGTTGGGTTTCAAAGTGCTGTTGAATTTCGCATGAAGTACGCTGAGATTGTATTTTCCGCTTAATAACTCAGTACTGAATAAACCCTTATCATCAGTGAATAAGTTTCCTGAAATTCCGCTGATATAGATTCGGGCATTAGCAATTGGTTTTTGGTTTTCCGCTGAAATAATTTGACCACTGAGTTTTGTCATAATACCAGAGGATTCATCGGTGCTTTGCGCAAAAGTTGTATCCGCTTGATTGTCAGATTGTTTGGAAGATTCCATACTAACATTGACTGGCTCTTTTTCCTTAATATCAACCAGTAATTGAATGATTTCACGCGCAGAAACTTCAAGAGTGTGTTGATAGATTTCGTCCTCTTCACTTTTGAAAGTCCATGTGTGGCTTCCGGGTTTTAATTGTATTTTTGTGCTACCAAAATTGTCTGTTGTGCCGATTATTTTGTCATTCTCGACAATATCAATTAAATAAAGCGGGTCACCTTTAAAAAATACGAATACAGAAATACTGGCGTCTTTGTTATCAGAGCCAAATGCTGTTGAAGTTTGTATCAAGGCGAAAGACAGAGCCAATAATACGATTTTTAATTGTTTAATCATTTTTTTACAATGTTAATCTGATGATTTTGTTAGCAAGTCCACGGTTGCGGATGGCAGTTATCAATGAATTTTCTTAGTTCCACAACTTTTGACAGAAGATCGCTACTGGTAATTTGTGATAAATAGTCTTCGGTTTTTGTATAATTTCCAATATTGAAAAAAGAATAGGCAAGGGCATATTTGATGTTGTCATCAGCTATGGTTCGTGTTCTTAGCAAATCTTCTTCCATTGCGGCTGCCTGTTCAAAGTTCTCCATTTGAATTAGGATTGAAAGTCTTTGTTTGAGTTTTTCTGTTTGATTTTCAATCAAGCTGTTTAAACTCAAAGCCAGAAAAACATTTCCTGAACGACGATATAATTCTGCCGCTTCTTTTGTCAGCTCGCTGTTTGTGAATGAGGCTTCATGAATAATTCTGGCAGCTGATAAATACTTTTCTTCGTTGATATAAACCGCCGCCAAAGATTTGTTAATATCTAGATTGTGAGGATATTGCAATCGGGCTTTTTCAAGAAATTCCAAGGCGTTTTCGTTATCACCAGTGGATTTAATAGCATTTCCTATTGCAATAAAGTCTTCGGGTTTGCCCTCAAATTGATTCAAATAACTTTGCCCAAGCTCCATAGCTTCTTTGTTGTATCCAAGTTCAATATAGTAAAAAACTTTGCGGCGAGGAAAACTGCCATCTTGAGGGAATATTTTTTCAGCTTGTTCCAAAACAGCAATGGCATTGACTGAGTCTTGTAAATTCCAATAACTTTGTGATTTCATGTGGTAAATCGAAGGAATTTTGGCGATATCTGCTCCAGCAGAGTCCAAAGCATTGATTGCTAACTGATAATCCTCGGTTGAATAAGCGGCTTGTGCCAGATAAACATCCATGACTGCTTCAACTTTGCCGAGCTGTTTGGCTTTTTGGATAAACTCGATGGTTTGTTGATGGTTGTTTCTTTTGACGTTGAGTAAAGCTGAAATCACATAAAATCGTTGCAAGTCCAGTTCTTCATCTTCAAGGTTTACTTGCGATAATGCTACTTCTGCTCGATCCAGATTATCATCTTTAATCATTAGTGAAGCGAGTTCGAGATAGTTGACATCGTCGGACTCTTTGCAATCGGTATTCAATGCAATTACCAGCATTAATAACATAATAAAAAAGCGAATTTTCATAATTAGCTCAAGTCGAATCTGATTTTTTGTTTAACCCAGGTTTTTACAGGTAATCCTTTATACTGAGCAGGTTCAAACTTCCATGCTTGAATGGATTGAGAGGCCGCTTCATCAAAAACCCCCTCAGGAGTGGATTCAATAATTTTGACTTGTTCAATTTCACCGGTAATTCCAATGAGCAATGAGAACAGAACATAACCTTGAATACCACGAGCGCGAGCACGAACGGGGTACATTGCCGGTTGTTGAAATACTGCCCTTGGCGTAGAATCAACAGTGTCATCGGTCATCACTAAACCATTCCCTGAACCTAATAAATCATTTTCCAAATCATTCAAGTCCATCATTGAAAATTCCGGAAGACCTAAATCAACACCGCTCAGTTGACTATTGAGACCCAACAATGGAGTTGGTGGTCTGGATTTGGATTTTTTTGGTTTTGGCTTTGGTTTGGGTCGTTGGACGATATTTTGAGTTTCCTGTTTATTCCTTTTAAACTTGATTTCAGAGCCGGATTTAGCGTTGACATCGTTGAGATTATCAGATGTGTTGTTGATTAAAATTAACACGCTGAGAACCATTGACGTTCCCAGAATCATGGATACCAATCCGCTAAAGAAACGGAAGACTTTATCCTTTCTTTTCATTATTCGGCACCGACTTCTTTAGATGTAGCAACACCTACATCAGCTGCACCGGCAAGTCTTGCCTGATCGACAACTTCAACCAGTTTGCCGGATGGAACATTCTCATCCGTAACAACTAGCACGGATTTTTGAGTTTTACTTTTCAACATGTCCCGAAGACGTGATTGAATCACCCACATTCTGACATTTTCGCCATCAATGTAAGTATTGCCTGAATTATCAATGTAAAGCCTGACGGCTTTTGTTGAGGCCGTATTCGATGACGAAGCAGATGGTCTGTCCAAATCCAATTTCATATCTTTGACAAAAGTGGTACTGACCATGAAAAATATCAGCAGGATAAATACCATATCAATTAAAGGTGAAATATTTAAATCCTGAACGGTTTCTTTGCTTTCTCTATATCTCATGTTTATTCTCTTTAATCATTTCTTTTCATCACGATTTCATCTTCTCCTGGAATTGGAGAACACAGCAAATCTTTAAGTTGTGCTATTTCAATTTCGATGTTTTTTTGCTTTTTGTTTAGAATTCCGCTGACAATCAATCCGGGAATAGAAACAGCTAGTCCCATCTGTGTGGTAATTAACGCTTGTGAAATTCCGCCGGCAATTCCTCCGGATTGTGAAAACAAGGACATGTCACCCAATGACTCAAAGGTTTCAATCATCCCGGAAACAGTTCCAAGCAATCCCAATAAAGGAGCTACAATAACTATCGTTGAAATGATAGTTTTGTATTTCTGAATTTCTCTTTCTTCCTCGGAAAAAGCATCATCCAGATATCGTCGGAGATTATCAACATTTTTGTTTCTGAGTTTCATGCCTTTGTGCAGCACACGAACCATCACACCGTTGTGAGTTGGCATTTTTCCTTTTAAAAAGCGATAAACAAGTGTGCGAGGACTCTTCAGAGTCCCTGTCTTCAGTGCTGCCATGCGATAGCCTAAAGTCCACCATAGAATAACAGTTCCAATGATGAGCGGTGGCATCACAAATCCACCATCCGTGAAGTAATCAATTAGCTGTTGGAGTGTATTTGTCATTAGCCAATGATTTTCTTATAAACATTAATCACTCTTAAAGATGCTTTTTCCATATCATCTTTAATTCTTTCAGCCCAACCGGACAATACATTTCCGAATAGAAGTGCAGGAATTGCGACTGCCAGTCCGATTTCTGTGGTGATTAAGGCGATTGAAATACCACTCGACAGCAATTTAGGATCGCCGGTTCCAAACTCAGTAATGATATCAAAAGTCGATATCATGCCGGTAACTGTTCCTAAAAGTCCTAAAAGTGGTGAAACTGTTGCAATTACCATGATTAACGAACCAAAACGATTCAACTGTCCTGATTCATGCAAAATGCTTTCTGAAACAATATCTTCAATATGTTCACGGTCACGAGTGATATTTCTCAATACTGCATAGAGAACTCTGGAGCTGGAACTTTTCTTAGATTTGGCGACTTTAATCGCTGCACTCATGTCTTCATTCTCGATATGGTTGACAATTTTATTCAGTATTTTTTCTGTGCTTGATGAAGCTTTCTTCAAGAACCAGAATCTCATGATGATAAGCAATGCTGCAATCACGCCCAAAACAAAAATAATCCAAGCGATAATTCCGCCGGAATCAACAACACCTTTGATGGTTTTGCTTTGCTTTTCTTCTATAGGTTTGACACTGGATTCATACAGGAATATTGGCAATGAATCCACTGTATTAGAATTCAAAATATTTTTGACGGAGTCATTATCTTTGGAATTCCAGATTTTGAAATTATTTTCACCAGCCGGAGCTAAAACTCCGGAGCCTTTTGGTGAAATACCGTAAGAAGCAATATTTCCGACTTTAAGTATTTGCCCCTGAACCTCTGTCCCGTCTTGTAAAAAGAAATTACCTTGATGTTTTGAGGTTTTTGAGCTGTTGGATAAAATTCCTTTTGCAAAATCGACTAAATCAGTTATTTTTTCAATTTCAGTTTGATTTTCAAAGGCTTCAGGCAGCTTTAAATTGTATTCAGTCAATGTTGATTGAGCCTGAGTGATAGTGGCATTGATTAACTCATTGTTATTAGTCGCTGATTCTGAATTGCGTTGCATAGAAAAAATATCGTCTTCCAGTTGATTGCTTTGTTGCTCCAAAGACAATAAAAGATTTTCCAAACGACTGATTTCGCGGTTGATATCAGCTTCTTCTTTTTGAGCTTGTGATTTATATTCTGAAATCCTTGTTTGCAGGTTTTTAACTTGAGTGGTCAGGAATGCATATTCCTTTTTGTAGGCATTCTGAATATCTTGTTCTACTTTTTGATTATCAACTGGTGGAATTTCTGTTTGTTCTGTATTTTCGGTTTGTGAAAATACGGTTTCAATATTTAACAAAAGTAACAGAATAAATAAGAGGGGTTTATGTTTCATTATGATTACTCCTGTATTGTTAGCTCAAGCGGTAATGTGAAGTAGCCTTGTCTGATTTGTTTCTTTAATGATTCAAACAGATTGGACACTTGTTGAATTTCTGCATTATCAGTCAGAAGGTAGTGTTTCCAATTATTGTTTTCTCTTTTAACTGAGCCGTATTTGTCATCTCTGGTTTTGAAGTACATCAGGACCGTTCCCAGCTTGGCGACATCAACAAGTAAATTTTCACCATCGAGCTCAATGGTTTGTGAATAAATGGCATTTTCTTTCGTCAATCTGATTTCATCCTCAACAAAAGCCCAAATTTGATTAATCGCATTTTGTGATGTCATCTTACTTGAGTTTAGATTTCTACGGATTTCAGCCAGAACGCTTTTTCTTTCTTCCTGCTTGAAAGGGATGCCTGTTTCGACAGATTGTTCTAAACCAGCAATAATTTCTTCAACTTGTGGAATAAGTTCCTGAGAATTAGTACCGAGATTTTTAATTTTCTCTTGCAGATTAGTGATTTCAATTTCTGATTGTTGAATCTGAAGCTCTTTACGATCAATGTTCGCACTAATCTCTGTTTTGCGAGTGTTCAAGTACGACATTGAATTCTGATGTTCGGCTTTCAGGATTTTCAACTCTGATTGCAAGTCTTCAACTTGGCCACGAAGACTAATCAGATTTTTTGCTAGTTTTTCATCTGTTTGCGAATTTGCACTTTGGCAAAAACAACAAGTTAGTATCATAAATACGAGTGAGTTGGTTTTCATTTCTGTTAAATTTGTAAAAAGCCAGCAAAGTCTAATGCTGCAATGTGACAGTTTTATTACATTATATTGCGATATTGTTATTTAATTTTTTTGAAATAAAAGTCACAAAAAATTCATTTTTCTGTAACTGAATTGAAATACATCGAATCTATCATGGCGGCTTTCTTGGAATTAAATTGAGGTTATATAAATGATTAAGAAAATTAAATCCGTAGTGTTGAGTGGCGCATTATTAGCAACCGGCATTGCGAGTGCAATTACGGTTGATGAGAATTTTGAAGGATTTTGGTATCAATCCGATATTTCAGCAGGTCGAGGATGGGCATTTGACTATATTCCTCTCGGACCGGAAAAAGGGTTAATGTTCGTTGCCGGTTATGTTTATGATGATATGGGAAATCCATTTTGGGTTGTTGGTTCAGACGAAGTACTGGATGGCGAGTCTTTATTAGAAATCAATCTCTTAACTGTAACTGGAGGTAATTTTGATACTTCCTCAAGCAGAACAAACAATCCTTTTGGAACAATGAATATTGATGTGGAAAACTGCCAGTCAATGGCTGTAAACATATCTGGAATAGATAGTGATTTGGTATCTACAACTGAATTATCATTCACTCTAACTCCGCAGGATGAAATTGCAGGCGCTGTCCGTGATGCAACAGTTTGTCCCTATCAACAAAAATTCACAGGGTGTCCTGATTTTGCAACAGAGTCCACTCAACCAAAAACTTGTATTGTTACAGGTACTTTAGCCGGAGATGTGACATTTACAAATGATACTAATTGGGTGCTTCAAGGCGGAGTATTTGTTGGTGAAGACGGTGGTACAACAGCTAATTTAACCATCGAGCCTGGTACTCGTGTATTAGGTGTAACCGGAAATGATTTCCTTGCAGTTCAACGTGGTTCGAAAATATTTGCCGAAGGCACAGCTAAAGCTCCAATTGTTTTCACAGGTCCTTTTAATGCCAGTGATGCATCAGCAGGAGCTGGTAACTGGGGCGGTTTGGTAATTAATGGAAAAGCTCCAATCAACATTTGTGATGAAGCCGTTCCATTTGCTCAATGTGAAGATGTTGGGGAAGGAAGCTCAGGAAACTTTGGCGGTGATAAGCCACATGATTCAAGTGGTGTGTTGAAGTATGTACGTGTACAATTTGGTGGATTCAGAATTAATGACGAAGACGAATTGAACGGTATCGCTTTCCAAGCTGTTGGTGATGGAACGGTTGTTGATTATGTTCAGGTTCATGCGAATGAAGATGATGGTATCGAGTTTTTTGGTGGTACTGTAAATGCTAAACATATCGTTTTAACAGGTATTAAAGATGATTCATTAGACTGGACTCATGGCTGGGATGGTAAGGTGCAATATTTGTTGGCAAAACAAGATCCGGATGCTGCAAATGATAAAGAAAGAGGAATTGAAGCTGACAACTATGAAGAAAACAATGATGCATCTCCTCGCTCACAACCTATGATTGCAAATGCGACATTTATTGGTGCGCCTTCTGATAACAAAACGACTACAGGTATGGTTTTGAGACGTGGTACCGGTGCCAACTTTACAAACGTGATTGTTACAGGTTTTGAAAAATGTCTGGATATTGATTCGGATGCGACTTTTGCTGCTGCAGGAACACCTAATAATCTGACAGGTACATTAACTATGGAAAATACTGTGATTAGTTGTGATGTTAACTTTGAAGAAGAAGATGGTGATGCATTCACGAATCAAGCATTCTTCGAAGCTCAACCGGGCAACATGGTTGCGAATCCGGCATTGGATAATATTTATCCAACATCTTCAACTCCTACAGGGTTGACGATGGATCCTGAAGTATGGGGAGCTTTCTTTGATAAAGTTAACTATGTTGGTGCTTTCGGTTCTAAAGCAACAGCGTGGACCAATGGTTGGACTGAATTTTTGGATTAATCCGAAAATAATAATAACAAGTTAAGTTTAAGTATAATTTAATCCTCGTAGGGTTTACCTACGGGGATTTTTTATTTGTATAATGGATATGGTGTTTAAAAATAATTAAAATATAATGACAACCAGAGTAGATATTCAAAAAGAGTATTTTGAAAAACTTAAATTTCCGGATGCTTGTGTGGTATGTAGCAAAGAAAACCCTGACTCCTCTTTAAATCTAAATACTTTTATCACAATCAATCAACCCTTTAACGAGCCAATGTTTAAAAACTGGCAAGTAAATGTTCCTGTTTGTACAGAACATAAAAGAAATATCACATTTGGCAGATGGATTTCTCGGTTGTTGTTTTTGAGTTTGGTAATACTCACAACCGTGGCCATGCTTTTGTTTTGGAGCTTTCTACAAATTCAAAACCTTTGGATCAACCTTGGTATTTTAGTTATTTTATTATCAATTGTTATCTTTATACACTCAAAGTTATATGCAGCACCTTTGCTAGTTGAGTCTTTCTCCTATCGAATACTATTTACGTTTAGAGATGATAAATTGGCAGAAAAATTTGCAAAGTTAAACGGAGTGAATAAAGTTTATAATGTATTCAATCAAGATAGGGAAATTTGAATCTGTTATTTCTCAGAAATTATCGAGAAAAATTCAATCCAATCCATTTATCTTATAAAATGCTTTGATGATCGAATTTATACTTAACAATAAAATAATAAAAACTGATGCAAATGAATCTATAACACTGGTAGATTTCATTCGTGATGATAAAGGTTTGAAAGGAACTAAAATTGTTTGTAGAGAGGGAGATTGTGCTGCTTGCTCGGTTTTGGTTGGAGAGTTAGATGTTTCTCATAATTCTGTTAAATATCATACAATTACGTCATGCATATCACCTCTTGCCAACGCTCATGGCAAGCATATTGTTACGATTGAGGGTTTGAATCAAAATCATATACTCACTCCGGTACAAAATTCAATAAAAAATAATAATGCCACACAATGTGGATTTTGTACTCCGGGATTTGTAATCGCCATGACGAATTATTGTCTCAACCCAAGTTTGAATTCAGAAGAACAAATGCTGGATTGCATCGGCGGTAATATCTGTCGTTGTACCGGTTATGTTTCACTGGTAAAAGCGGCAAAGGACATCATTTCTCAAACACAAAACAAAGGAGAAAAATATCAATTACAGGAGCTCATTTCAGAAGGTTTTATCCCTGAATACTTTGCAGGTATGGCTTTGAAGTTAGCTACAATCGAACCAAAAATACCAAATAACCATTCCTCAAATATTATTGCCGGCGGTACAGATTTATATGTACAAAAAGCGGATGAACTTCTTCTCAGAAACCATGCAAGATTTATCCATTCAGAATCCAAAAGTTCAGTCAAAATACAAAATGGCAAGTGTATTCTTTCGGCTAATGCGACGGTTTCAGATTTATTTCACAATCCCGAATTAATTCGATCAATTCCGGAATTACATGATTTTCTGAGGCTGGTTTCTTCAGAACCAATCAGGAATATGGCGGCGATTGCCGGAAACTTTGTCAACGCATCACCAATTGCAGATATGAGTATTTTTTGTCTGGCGTTGGATGCGGAGTTAACATTACAAAGTTCGAAAAACTCACGGAAAATACGACTGAAAGATTTCTTTCTGGACTATAAAAAAACTGCTTTGCAAAAAGATGAGCATATCTCACAAATTGTATTTAACATTCCAAATAAAAGTGCATATTTCAATTTTGAAAAAATCTCAAAACGCCGAAATCTGGATATTGCAACAGTCAATAGTGCAATTTATTTGGAAATAAAAAATGACACGGTTTTAAAAGCCAATATCGCTATTGGTGGTGTGGCTCCAATTCCTATGTATTTAACAAAATGCAGTGAATTTTTAATCAATAAAGAAATCAATCTTGGTACTTTAAAGCAACTTTTGGAAATATTAAATCAGGAAATCTCGCCGATTTCTGACGTTCGTGGAACTGCTGATTATAAAAAATTACTTGCAAATCAAATCATTAAACAACATTTCTTAAAATTATTTCCTGATTCAATCAAATTTGAGGAAGTGTTATGAAAAATATTGATTCCAACGGACATGTCAGGGGAGAATCCCTGTTTATTGATGACATAATCACCAAATCCAACACATTGCATGCTGCTGTTCTTTCCAGTGTCGTAGCTCATGCCAATCAATTGCAACTGGATATTTCCGGAGCCTTGTCTTTTCCGGGGGTTGAAGCAGTGATTTTGGCAAAAGATATTCCCGGTGAGAATCAAATTGGTGGAATTATTTTTGATGAACCATTGCTGGCTGAAGATGAAATTCACTTTCAGGGACAACCTTTGGCAATCGTTGTCGCTGAATCCAACTTTATAGCCAGGCAAGCGAGAAAATTGATTAAAGTTACTTGTAATCAATTACCGGTCATCACAACAGCCAAGCAAGCAAAACAGCAAGGAGGATTTATCAATCCACCTCGAAGTTTTGGCATGGGTGATGTTGAGAAAGCATTTGCTGAATGTGATTATGTTTTTGAGGATGAGGTCTTTAGCAATGGACAAGAGCATCTTTATCTGGAAACTCAGGGAGCTTATGCGGAAAGAATGGAAAACGGCTGTATTAAGCTCATGTCATCCACACAAGGCCCAACTGTGGTACAAAGAATTACAGCACGAGTGCTTGGTGTGTCGATGAACAAAATTGAAGTTGATGTCACTCGTTTGGGCGGAGGATTTGGTGGTAAAGAAGATCAGGCAACTCCGTGGGCTTGCATGGTGGCATTAGCAACACATCTCACTCAAAAGCCGGTTAAGCTGATTCTGGACAGGCATGATGATTTGAAAATGACGGGCAAGCGTCATCCTTATGAAAGCTCGTTCAAAATCGGTTTGGATAAAAACTTAAAAATCAAAGCCTTTCAAGCTGAATTTTTACAAAATTCGGGTGCTGCTGCAGATTTGTCTCCGGCAATTGCTGAAAGAACATTATTTCACGCGACCAATAGTTATTTTATACCGAATGTAAAAACGGTGGTTCACAGTTGTAAAACCAACTTGCCGCCGAATACGGCATTTCGCGGATTTGGTGGACCACAAGGAAAGTTTGTCATCGAATCTGCCATCGTAAAAGCAGCAGAGCAGTTAAATATTCCGGCATGGAAAATTCAAAAAGCCAATTTGTTGCAGGAAAACGATGAATTATATTATGGACAAATTGCCGAGAATGTTGAAGCTCAAAACTGCTGGAGTCAATTTGATAAAACGTTCAAAATCAATAAAATACAGAAAGAAATTGATTCGTTTAATGACACAAATAAACAATTCAAAAAAGGCATGGCATTGATGCCTATTTGCTTTGGAATCTCTTTTACTAACACACCAATGAACCATGCCAGAGCTTTGGTGCATATTTATCAGGACGGTAGTGTCGGTATCAGCACCGGAGCGGTGGAAATGGGGCAGGGTGTTAATACCAAAATGCTACAAATAGCCGCTCAGACTTTTTCGATCCCTGAGCAATTGATAAAACTGGAAACCACCAACACCACACGTGTGGCAAATACTTCACCATCTGCTGCCAGTTCTACTGCTGATTTAAACGGAAAGGCGTTGCTTAAGGCTTGTCAATCTTTATTGGAACGATTGAAACATGTGGTTGCCGATGAGTTTTCTGTTGGTGTTGATTTAATCGAAATAAACAATGGTCGAGTTTTTATTCAGCAAAAAGAAACTGACTGGGACTGGAATAAACTGGTGTTTGAGGCATTCTGGAAACGAGTGTGCTTAACCGAAAATGCACACTATGCAACTCCGAAAATTCAATTCGACAAAACCAAGGAAAAAGGTCATCCATTTGCCTATCATGTTTATGGGTTGGCAGCAATCACAACTACAGTTGATTGTTTGTTAGGAACTTATGAAATTGACAGAGTGAAAATTGTTCATGATTTCGGACAAAGTATGAATCCGGGAGTGGATATGGGTCAGGTTGAAGGGGCTTTAGCACAAGGAATCGGCTGGATGACGATGGAAGAAATCGCCTACAATAATGATGGAAAACTGCTGTCCAATGCTTTATCAACCTATAAAATCCCGGATGTTTTCTCCATAGCCAAAGACATTCAAATTGAATCTTTGAAAACTGAAGGTAATGATATGGCAATACTAAAATCTAAAGCCGTTGGTGAACCTCCGTTGATGTACGGAATCGGAGCTTATTTTGCAATCAACAACGCCATTAAAGCCTTTAATCCACAGTATCAATGCCAATTCCACGCCCCAATGACACCAGAGAAAGTGTTAATGAGGTTGTATGGTAAGAACTCATCTTAGCATTATGCTAAGAATGATTGTTCTTACTAAAAATTTAGGGTTCTAGATAAAGTGATGCTAAGATGTATTCACTTTAGTAGTTTATTTCCAATACTTGGATTTTCCAGGACACTCGTTCTTGATTTTTTTAATTACCTCATCAAAACCGTCCATTTTAAAAGTCGTCTCTGAACTGGAGGAATAACCTACTCCGATTTTTAATTCTTTTGAGTTTTGAATGCTGGTTAGAGTTTTTACTATATCTTTTATTTTGTCATTTTTATATATAAGGTTTTTGTCCAGGTACACCCAATTTTCAGACTCATAACCAATATCTGATGAGTAGAGTGACACTCTTGCATTTTCATCTTTTATTCCAAATGATGAATTTATTAATATCCCTAAAAATGGTTGATTATTCTCACATGTAATAACTAGAGAATTATTCTCCATTACTCCTAAACCACTATTATCAATGTTATATGCAACCCAGTTTGATTCTGAAAGAGAAGATGGAGTTAATTTGCTTATAATCCAATTGTGGAAAACTGTTTTATCAATATCTGCTTGTGCCATCTCAAGGAAAGAAAGAAGTTTCACTTGAGTATCCTTACATACATTAGAGTATATATGCATAAATTTCACTGCATTATCTTTACTTTGAGTGATCGTTAGAGCAGGAAATGATAAATATCTCTTAAAGCCAACAAAAGCCCCATAGGAGTTTTTTCCGTTTACTTCACCACAAACCACCACTTCATCATCTTTAAGGTTTATGTTGGTATAAACCTTTTCATTTTGGAATAATACATCAACTGGGTTTTTGAAGTCGGACACGACCTTCTTCCTTGCTTCCAAAACCCTTGGATCAATATTTTCATTAATCTTTGGATATAACTTATCAAAGCAAGCCAGTCTTTTAATATCATTTTCGATATTTGGGCAGTCTTGGGCGTACGATGTAATTGTGAATAAGAGTGTGATAATTAATATCTTTTTCATAGGTAAATCCTCGATTAATGTGAGGTTGTAAAATACCAGATAAAAGGGGAGGTGTCAATCGTGAGAAAACTTCAATAACTTTATGCTCTTCATGGTTATAGAATAAAAAACCAAGACTTGATAGAAGCCTAACTTTCCCAATAAGCAGGAATAAACAGCAGGAAGATTGTAAATATTTCCAAACGTCCGAATATCATTACTAAAGATAGTACCCACTTGCTACCATCTTGTAAACTCGCATAGTTAGAACCGGCATCTCCCAATGCAGGTCCAAGATTAGCCATTGCTGAAAATGTTGCTGACACAGATGTAGTTAAGTCCTCTCCAAAGGATAAAAGAAGAAGTATAAAAATCATAAGTAAGAATATTAATTGGAAAAAGAATGCTGATACAGAGTCTAATACTCGGTAATTCACAATTTTTCCGTCAAGTTTGATAATGAACTTCCCATGTGGGTGGATCAGGCGATATAACTCTCGCAAACTTAATTTATAGATCAAAATGACTCGAATCATTTTGATTCCGCCCGAAGTCGATCCTGCACATGCTCCTATTGTTCCCAAAATAATAAAATAAAATGGCACCATCAACGGTAGCATACTTATATCCTCAGTTCCAAATCCTGTTGTAGTTATTGTCGATACGATGTTAAATGCTGAGTGTCTTATCGTTTCGTACAGTGTTGGATGAGATTCAGTAATTAACAAAACTATAGAAATGAAAACCAAAGAAAACATTATGACTCCAAAATAGGTTTTTATTTCTGTATCATGGAGGTAAACTTTCATAGATGCTGATCTCCAAGCTGTGAAATGGGAAGCAAAGTTAATTCCTCCCACCAGCATGAATATCATACTTATGAGTTCGATCAATGAGTTGTTGAAATACCCAATAGAAGCATCATGAGTCGACATTCCTCCTGTAGCTAATGTTGAGAAAGAGTGACCGACAGCATCAAATAAATTCATTCCCGCCATATAATAGGCCAGAGCACACATAATCGTGAAACCAAGATATAGATACCATAATGTTTTGGCAGTTTCGGCAATTCTGGGAGTGAGCTTTTGATCTTTCATCGGACCGGGAGTTTCTGCTTTGAACATCTGCATTCCACCAATTCGTAACATAGGCAGAATGGCGATTGCCAAAACGATGATTCCCATACCACCGAGCCATTGCATCAATTGGCGATAAAACAAAATAGAGTGAGGTAAACCATCCAGTTGAGTGATAATGGTTGCTCCTGTGGTTGTCAACGCCGAAACGGATTCGAAAACTGAGTCAGCTAAGGACAACTCCATGGAGGTTGCCAGATACAAAGGAATAGCGCCACTAACACCAAGAATAAACCAAGACAAGCCGACAACAATAAATCCACTGCGAATTTTTAATTCGGAACGTGACTTGCGAAAGATGATAAGTAACAAAGAACCACTGGTGAAAAGAAATAGAAAACCATGAAAAAAAGGTCTCACATCTCCATCACCGTAAATCATACCAATGAGTGCCGGCGGAATCATTATCAAACTGGAAATAACCAACAAAAGACCAATGATGCGAACAATAGTCTTTCCAAGGTGAGATGAACTCCGGTTATCTGTAGTGTTTTGGATTCTCATGGAGTATGATTATATCCGATTCTTAAAGTTTCAATAACCAATATTGATAATAATCCAACAAAAGCAGAATTATGTTTAGTCACAATTTATCTTTAAACCTCAGAGTCGTTTTAGCGATTTTGTCAGGACTTTCGGTTGTTCCGATCGCCTATTTGGAAAAATACAATTCGGCAGTTATTTATGGTGTGTCACTAGTAAATAGCTTGATTGGAGCGGTTTTTGCAGTTTTGGTGATGATGCCATATTTGAAAAGGTTTAATGTTCTAAAGGTATTGCTGTTAATTGCATCCAGCATTTTTATATACACCTTGGTATCTGAACTGGCGATCAAGCGATATGATGTTTTCTTTACAGATATCAGTCATCGAACATCGATTATTTTATCGGGAGGTTTAGGTGCGATTCTGACATTGCTTGCAGTGCAGTTGATTATTCCAATAAGATTCAAAAAACATGCCTACTGGATGGTAATTATCACCGGTGCTTTTGGAGGTTTTATTTTTTCCTATTCAATTGATTCCAATTTGGTCGTTATCAACTCCATCGGCTATATCGTTTGGCAAGTGTTGGTTTGTATGACTCTCTTTTATACCAAAGAAAACAGAGAGCCATAATATTGTTTTGAAATTCTTATTGGTCTTTTATAAATCTCAATCCATAAAATCCCGATAAAAACAGCAGAAATATCAACAATGCCAGACTTAAATTCGAAGTTGCATCAATTGTTGGAGGACCTTCCAGAACTTCAATTGGAATGCTTGCTACGAAATATTTATCGTAGTCAGCTAGGTTGGGAGGAAACTGGTCTTCAAAAGTTACAATATAATAATTAAGACTATAATTTCCCTCAAGGAGTGGGTTTAATATGCCTCTTGAAACATAAACAGGCTGAGGTGGATCTATACATATGCTAGATCTATCTCTTCTAACTACTAGATCAATTGACTGACCATTAGTCCATTCAGGCAATCCAATTTTTGTTGGTTTCGATGTAAATGACGATATGATTTAAGATTCTTTTTTTTGATTTTCTAAAAAATTATTATGCATTAAATCTTAACTTATGTAATATCGGATATTAAATTGATCAATTAGGAAAGGAGTTTAGGTATGGGGGCTGCTGTAAAGTACATTGTTTTTTTTTCATTGTTTTTGGTTTTTATTTCATCTCAAGCTGAGAATTTAACTTTACCGGATTCCACTTATCCAAATACCATTCAAGCAAGACAAGCCGGAGAGCAAGCAAAACTACTTCCTGCACCCTATGTCAGAAGAGGCACTGGATCAAATAACAGCCTGAATTATGGCCAATCTGTTTCTGTCGATGGCAATCGTGCATTGGTTGGCGCCCTGGGTTTGGGGCTTGAGTCAAGAGGTAAAGGTGCAGCCTACGTCTATGATTGGGTCAATCAGGAATGGCAACTGACCGCCATTCTACAGTCTGATGACATCACCAATGAAGACTTCTTTGGTGGTGAAGTGCTGTTATCAGGAAATCTGGCTTTTGTGAATATGACCGGTGGCACTACAGATCTACCCGGTGCTGTTTATGTTTTTGAATTTGATGGCCAAAACTGGACTCAAAAACAAAAAATCATGGCTCAAGGTGTTGTCAATTCAGATAATTTCGGTGGTAGTTTGAGCAAGTCAGGCGGCCAACTCATGATCGGCGCCTGGGGTACCGACAGCTTGAAGGGTTCAGTTTTTGTTTTTGAATACAATGGTTCTGAATGGCAAGAGACGCAAGAATTAACAGCCAATGATGGGGTAGCACACGATTGGTTTGGTTATTCGGTCAGTGTTTCCGGTAATTTTGCTTTGGTGGGAGCCCACAATGATGACGGTGAGTCGGGAGCCGCTTATGTTTTTGAATATGATGGGAGCAGTTGGACTCAAACCGATAAATTCACCGCAAGTGATGTAAATATCAATGATTGGTTCGGCTTCTCAGTCAGTTTATCGGGTAACCGGGCAGTGGTTGGTGCCTCTAACGACGACAGTGGTCGTGGTTCAGCTTATGTGTTTGAATTTAATGGAACAGACTGGATTCAAACCCGTAAATTAATTGCTGACGATGGTCAAAGTGACGACCGGTTTGGCGTGTCCGTGGATCAGTTCGGGGATTCTGTATTGATTGGTGCTCCGGGATACTCACTAGACAGTACACTTGGCACAGTTTACCTGTTTGAATATAACGGCAGTGATTGGAATCAAACGTTAACGTTTACAAATTCTGCGGGGAATTTAGGCAATGAATTTGGAAATTCGGTCAGTTTTAACGCTGATCATGTCTTTATCAGTACCTTAACCGGGGTTATTCAAAATGGAGTGACAGGCGGTGTTGTGGTATTTAATCACGGTACCGGAAGCTGGTTGGAACAAACACGTCTTCTGCCTGATCCGGGTGTTCATGATTATGATAATTTTGCACAATCACTGAGCATATCCGGAAACCGGGCGTTGATAGGCGCACCGGGTAATGATGACAATGGATACAACACCGGCGCTGCTTACCTGTATGATTACGATGGTCAAAACTGGCATCAAACTAAACAACTGACGGCAACCTTGGGCGCTGATTATGCTGCATTTGGTTTTGCAGTGAGTCTGTCAGGAAATCGTGCACTCATAGGGGCTCCATACGATATAGAAAACAGCATAGACACAGGTGCTGCCTATGTTTTGGATTTTGATGGAAGCCACTGGAATCAAACAGCCAAATTAATTGCCAGTGATGGTGCCACGAGCGACGCTTTTGGTTATGCCGTTAGCCTGCAAGGAAATCGTGCTGTTATTGGTGCTTATCTCGATGATGATCACGGTGATGGTTCCGGATCAGTTTATGTCTTTGATTATGATGGCAGTCAATGGACAGAGACACAAAAAATAACAGCGAGCGATGGTGCAATGGGTGATTGGTTTGGACAGTCCGTCAGTTTGCATGGTGAAAGGATATTAATTGGTGCTTATCAGGATGATACCAGTGCTGCGAATGCGGGTTCTGCCTATGTTTTTGAATGGAATGGAAGTATCTGGTCTGAAACTGAAAAACTGGAGGCCAATGATGCTGAGTCTGATGACTTTTTTGGGTATTCGGTCAGCCTGTCTGGAGATCGGGCCCTCATTGGTGCTTATCGGGAAGACGATAATGGCTCACAATCTGGAGCCGCTTATGTGTTTGATTACAACAATAGCAATAACTTATGGTCACAACCCATAAAACTTTCTGCTGATGATGGAGGAGCTAATAATTATTTTGGTGCTTCAGTCAATGTACTGAGTAATCGTGCCATGATTGGTGCACCCGGAGGTGATACAGGTTCAGCTTATGTTTTTGCATTTGATGGTATGGACTGGTCACAATCAGAAAAGTTAACCGCCAGGGATGGCACGCCCAATGACTTTTTTGGATTTTCAGTAGACCAAACGTCAGAACACACGCTAATAGGAGCAAAACTCGATGATGAATTAGGGGCTTCCTCAGGTTCTGCTTATGTTTATCTGAATAATGACATTATTTTCGCCAATGGATTTGAGTAAGAATATATTTGTTTAAACTTACAATTCAAATATCAATGGCCAGTTTTTACCGGTAATCCATGTTTTGCCAGACTGGATGTCGTGAGCAATTCCGTTAAGAACGCCTGGTTTTTTGATGTTTTTTTCTTTTAATAAATTGGGTAGCGAGAACCTTTGTGTAACAGAACCTGTTTCAGGGTCAATGACAACAATATAATCGGTCTGAAAAACATTCGCCCAGATTTTACCATCAATCCATTCCAGTTCGTTCAGTGAATAAACCGGAGTGTTTCCTAGTTTAACTTCTATTCCTTTGACTGCTTTAAAAGTTTCCGGATTGATAAATTGAAGAATATTTGAGCCATTGGACATGATTAAATATTCGCCATCGGCGGTTAAGCCCCAGCCCTGACCAAAATATTTATGAGATTTAATTATTTTCAGTGTCTCTTTGTCAATTTCAAATGCGGTTTGAGACTTCCAAGTCAGCATGAACAATTTACCATTAAATTCGGTTAATCCTTCGGCAAAATATTTGTCGTTTATCTCAGTTTCATTAATAACTTCACCGCTTTGTAAATTCCAGTTAATAACCCGAGATTGTCCGTAACCGCCACAAGACTCCCAAACAATATTATTTTGAACAATTAGACCCTGAGTAAAACAAGTGCTATCATGATTCAAAGACTTTCTCTCGATTTTATTTTGAGCATATATGTGAGTACTCAAAAGAAATAGTAGAGAAGATAAATAGATTTTTTTATGAATGGAGATAATCATATCAATATTTTAAATAAAAACAGGTTAATTGTAATTCATGCTTTTTGAAGTTTATATGAATAGCTTGTCCTATTATAGATTTTAATGTCGTTTATAATGACAAATCATAAACATAAAACTGCTATGAATAATAACACTAAACTTTTAATTGTATTGATTTTGTTTTTCACTACTTCAATTCAAGCTCAACCCCAAACAATCTGGCACGACCTAACCAATAACACTCAGTTGGTACTGACTCCAAATGGCCAATTTAGTTTTGCTAGTCCAATGGGTGCGTTGCAAGGGACTTATTCTATACAAAATAATCTGTTGATGATGCAGGACACTTTAGGTAATTATTATCAGTATTCAGTTCAAACTTATACTGACAATGTGTTGGTGTTGATGGATCAGTATGGAATAGTTTATAGCTACACAAATAACTCAAATCAAACTGCAAATACAACGTCTGTAAATAGTCATTCCAATAATTATCCCTGGAACAATCCTGCATTCAGCAATGTTTTGAGCCAAAATTCGGGTTTACAACTTCAGGAAAGAGATTTACAAATTTATGTAGAACTCTTGCAATTGTTGATTGGACTAAAGGTTTCTGAGTCTGATGTTGATGCGATGCGAGTCGATTTTGTGAACGAATTTAATGCTAATCCACAAAACTCTTATCAGGAAGTCAGGCAAGTTGAAACCGCAATGACTCAGGTTTATTCATTAAACAATATTGAAGCTGTGGCTATGGTTCGGGAACAATTAACCGCTGATTTTCATAAATTGATTCAGCAAAAACCGGAAATGAACAATTATCACTTTGTGAAAACATTGAATCGGTATGTTCAGATACTGAACATTGATTACAACACCAATTTAAGTTTAAGCAATCAGGATGTGGATGCTTATATCAATTATTTGCAGTTTCAGGCGATGTTGACAGGTCAAGATTATCAATTATCACAACAAGACAGAATGACATTGCAAGTGAAGTTGATCAGTGAATTCAATTCCTATCCAGCAGAACAGAAGCAAACTTTGGCATTTGCCAGTTTTATCTGGAATATTGTGGCAACTCAATGGGCATCTCTGAATTCAGCGCAACAACAGCAATATGTGGCTCAAATTCAATCACAAATGTATGGTCAAAATTACAGTAATGTGAATTCACAAACCACCCAGAATTATTGGAATCAGGTCAGTCAGTACCATAGCAATAATAGCGGATATGATATTGCATCGGTTGAAAGTCGTTACCGACAAGAAGCTGCAGCTAAAGGAATGTCTCTCAGTCAGTATTTGGATTATAAACAAAGAGATATGGCTGTGAATAATCAGATTTTTACGTCTATCCAGAATTCAATGACAGAAAATCACGCCACCATGCTTAATGTGATAAACAATATGGGTGGCAGCGATGATTACTATTATGTTGACTACTCAGGATACTGATTGAGCCAATTGTTTATGTTTTCCTTTGGATTTACGAAAATTTACCGCAACTACCTTATATTCAGGACATTTGGCATCGGCATCATGTTCATCAGATGTAATATTGTTAACCATGATTTCAGGGAAATGAAAAGTCGTGCTCAGAATTCCCGGCTTAACTTCATCACTAATTTGAGCTTTAATATCTATTTTCCCACGAGCTGAAGAAACGCAAACCAAATCACCATCATTAATTGATTTGGTTTGTGCATCTTTAGGATTGATAAGGATTACATCCTCAGTCAGCAATTCTACATTTTTGGTTCTGCGGGTCATAGCTCCGCAATTGTAATGTTGCAATTTACGATTGGTGGTGAGAATGTAGGGAAATTCTTTTTGATGCTGAATAATTTCATTGCTTTCATGAAAATCGTGAAATTCAAAATGCCCCAAACCTCGTTTGAATTCTGTTTCATGAATTAAAGGACTTTGCTTACCTGATAAATCAACCGGCCATTGCATTCCATTTTTTCCGAGCTTTTCCCATGAAATTCCGGCAAAGAAAGGCACGATTTTTGAAATTTCATCCAACACCCAATCAGGATGATAGTCTTTTTGTTTCATTCCCATACGATTCATGATATCGATAATGATTTGCCCATCGGGTTTCGTTCCTGCCAATGGTTGAACCGCTTGATGAACCGCCTGAACCCGTCTTTCACCGTTGGTGAATGTGCCGTTCTTTTCAAGGAATGAACTCGCCGGAAGAACAACATCCGCCAATTTGCAGGTTTCGGTCATGAAGAGTTCCTGAACAATCAATAAGTCCAGATTTTTCAATGCTTTGATTACTTTTTGGGTATTTGGATCGGTTTGAACTACATCTTCACCGATAATCCACATGGATTTTAATTTTCCTGAGATGGCGGCATCAAACATTTCAGGAATTTTATAACCACTCTCAATGGGTGTTTGCACACCATAATGTTGAGAGTAAATTTGTTGAATATCGGTATCGTAAGCTGATAAATATCCGGCTCCCTGATGCGGTTGAGCTCCCATATCGGCAGCTCCCTGAACATTGTTTTGTCCGCGAAGTGGATTGACACCGACGCCTTTTCGGCCGATATTCCCGGTGATCATTGCCAATTCTGCAATTTGCATCACTGCTTTTGTGCCTTGGGAATGTTCAGTAACACCCAGACCATGAAAACTCATGGCATTTGCAGCAGAAGCATAGGCAATGGCTGCTTGTTCCACCAGGTTTTTGTCAACTCCGGTTATATTTTGCAATTCATCCATGTTGAGTTGCATCACAGAATTTTTGAAATCTTCAAAACCTTCAGTACGGGTATTGATAAAGTTTTGATCGACCAGGTTGTTTTTGATAATGTAATAAAACATCATATTTAAAACAGCAACATTGGTTCCCGGTCTTGGTGCGAGATGATAGGTTGCGTATGAAGCCAGTTCGGTCTTTCTGGGATCAATCACAATTGTTGTGCCTGATTTCATCGCAAACTGTTTGAGTTTGGCTCCGGTCACAGGATGAGATTCTGTTGGATTGGCTCCAATAACTAAAATACAATCGGTGTGTTTGATATCTTCAATGGAGTTGGTCGCTGCGCCTGTTCCAAATGTATTTTGCATTCCTAGTGCAGTAGGAGAATGACAAACTCTGGCACAGCAATCAATGTTGTTGTTACCAACTACAGTTCGCATGAATTTTTGCATCAGATAGTTTTCTTCATTGGTGCAACGAGCGGAACTGATTCCGGCAATGGTGTTTTTACCAAATTCTGAAATCAATTTTGTGAGTTTTTCTTGAATAAAATCATAGGCCTCATCCCATGAGCATTCGACCAGTTCACCATTTTGGCGAACCATTGGCGATTGTAATCGTTCGGGATGGTTATAAAAGCCAAAAGCATAACGTCCTTTGAGGCAGGTATGACCTTGATTGACTTCCGCATCGCTTGATGCCTGGATGCTAAGAATTTGGTTATCCTTTGTAGCAACCTCAAGATTGCACCCAACACCGCAATAAGTACAGATTGTTCGTGTTTTCTCAGTCGATTGAACTGATTTTGACATAAAAACATCGGATATTGCTGAGGTCGGGCAGGCTTGGGCACAAGCACCACAACTCACGCAGTCAGAATCCATAAATGAAACATCATTGCTTTTTATAATGTGATTGTCAAAACCACGACCAGCCATATTCAGGACAAATTGACCTTGAATTTCATCACAAGCACGAACACAGCGATAGCAATTGATGCATTTTGACAAATCCGAAGTCATGTAAGGATGGGATAAATCTTTTTGGTAATGTTTGTGATTATCCCCTTGAGGATAACGGACTTCGGTGATGCCAACACTGGCTGCAACGGATTGCAGTTCGCAATTGTTATTGACTTCACAGGTCAAACATTCCAACGGATGATCAGTAAGAACCAGTTCTATAATGTTCTTTCTTAGTTTGTTGATATTCGCACTATGCGTATAAATGTACATACCTTCGCTAACCGGCGTGTGACACGATGCCATAGTTTTGCGGTTTCCATCTTTGGAAAAAGCGATTTCTACACTACAAACACGACACGAACCAAAGGATTCCAATTGTGGAAGGTCGCATAATGTTGGAATTTGGATAAGATTTCGTTTGGCAAACTGCAAAACAGTTTCACCATCAATAATTTGGTAAGATTTATCATTCAGATAAGCAATCATAACTTTGGAATAATCACAAATTTGTTATCATTGTAATCTTTTTTGAACTTCTAATCTGCAATTTTTAGAAATAATCTTAGATTTGCTTGGTGAGATTGGCAGATAATTTACAGGAGTTTTGAAGGGAAGGGCAAAAGTGGGATTGGTGTTAAAGAAGTTAAGCTAGTTTTTGAATTTCATCATCAGCCATGTTTTTTAATTTGGATTCCAAAACATCAAGTTTTTCAACGATTGTTTTCGATACTAAATCAAGTTATTTGAATTTTCTTTTGGCTTCCAATTTATTTTGTTCATCAACTTTTGAAGCTTTTCCAACCAATTTGCTAAATAAAGAGTGTTTTTTCTCATTAAACAAAAGAGCAAAAATTTGCATGTATAGTGTGTGAAGTTGTGAGTGTGGATCCTCGATCTCTTTAAACTCTCTCAAACCGGATAAAGCCTGACCATCACCATAATACCAAGAACCAAATTCACAGTCGGTATAATTGATTGGAACTTGGTCTTTTTCAATAGGGATACCCTCAATTAAAGCTGAAGCATAGCTAACCCAGCGTTTGTGGGACTGTTTCGCTTTTCTTAGTTTTTGAATAATTTCTTGCAACTTAATATTTCCATAGATTTAAAAGTCGCAATCATATATCCATTCACCATGAAAAAATGTAATGATGGTGTATGTTTAACAATTATTTACTTTTTGCCAAGGATAACCAGGTTTCAACAACGGTATCCGGATTTAACGACACACTTTCAATACCATGTTCCATCAACCATTGTGCCAAATCAGGATGATCCGACGGTCCTTGGCCACAAATTCCAATGTATTTGCCGCGTTTACGGCAAGTCGTGATTGCCATTGCCAGAAGTTTCTTGACTGCTTCATTGCGTTCGTCGAACAAATCGGCAACCAATCCAGAATCTCTGTCCAAGCCAAGAGTGAGTTGAGTTAAATCATTCGAGCCAATTGAGAAGCCATCAAAAATATCCAGAAATTCATCTGCAAGAAGAGCATTTGACGGTAATTCGCACATCATGATGATTTTTAAACCATTTTCACCTTGAGTAAGGCCAAATTGACTCATGATTTCGATGACTTTTTTACCTTCTTCCAAAGTTCTCACAAATGGAACCATTGCCCAAATATTGGTTAAGCCCATTTCATTGCGTATGTATTTCAAAGCTTTGCATTCCAATTCAAAACAAGGCTGGAACGATGGGTCGATATATCTGGAAGCTCCTCTGAAACCAATCATCGGATTTTCTTCGTGAGGTTCATATTGTTTTCCGCCAATGAGATTAGCATACTCGTTGGATTTAAAATCAGACAAACGCACAATCACTGTTTCCGGTGCAAATGCCGCTCCTAAAGTTGCAATGCCTTCTGCAAGTCGTTTGATGTAATACTCAACCGGTGAACCGTAGGCTTTGATCATCGGGTCAACAATCTTTTTAATGTCAGCGGATTGGTTTTCGTAATTCAGCAAGACTTTGGGATGAATTCCAATCATGCGATTGATGATGAATTCCAATCGAGCCAACCCAATTCCTTTGTGTGGTAAAGAAGCAAAATCAAATGCACGATCGGGATTTCCAACATTCATCATGATTTTTAAGGGGGCTTCGGGCATATTGTCCAGATTGGTTGTTGAGATGTTGTATTCGATAATTTCATCATAAACAAAACCGGTATCACCTTCTGCACAAGAGACCGTCACTTCGCTGCCATTGGCAATGGCTGAAGTGGCATTTCCACAACCCACAATTGCCGGAATTCCCAACTCACGGGCAATAATCGCTGCGTGGCAAGTTCTTCCACCACGATTGGTGACAATCGCTGAAGCTCTTTTCATGATTGGTTCCCAATCCGGATCGGTCATATCGGTGACCAAAACATCACCTGATTTAACTTCATCCATTTGACTGATACTGTTAATGACTTTCGCAATTCCCGAGCCAATCTTTTGTCCGATACTGCGACCTTCACAAATCACATTACCTTGGCGGGAAATGTTATATCTTTCAATGGTTTGAGAATGTTTCTCCTGACTTTTTACGGTTTCAGGACGTGCCTGAACAATATAGAGTTTGCCGGTAATTCCATCTTTTGCCCATTCAATATCCATTGGGCGTTTGTAATGATTTTCGATGGTAACCGCTTGTTTTGCCAATTCAGCAATTTCATCATCGTTGATAGAAAACACCAAACTTCGGTCTTTTTCAACATTTTGAGTAATGACGCCGGTTTCTCCATAAACCATTTCAATGTGTTTTGTGCCTAAATTCCGACGCAGAATGGACGGTTTGTTATTTTTAATGTTCGGTTTGTAGACATAAAATTCGTCAGGATTAACAGCACCTTGCACCACCATTTCGCCTAAACCGTAGGATGAAGTGATAAAAACCACATCTTCAAAACCCGATTCGGTATCAATTGAAAACATCACGCCGCTGGCAGCTTTATCACTGCGAACCATTTGCTGAATTCCGGCAGATAGATAAACATCATGATGATCAAAACCTTGATGCACACGATAAGAAATGGCACGGTCGTTATAAAGTGATGCGAAAACTTCATGAACTTTTTTCAAAACATCATCAATGCCTTTGACATTCAGAAAGGTTTCCTGCTGTCCTGCAAATGATGCATCTGGTAAATCCTCGGCCGTTGCAGAGGAACGAACGGCGACAGAAGCCTCAGCACCGATTTCTTTTTCAAGATTTTCATAAGCGTTGCGAATATCTTGCTCCAGTTTTTGCTGAAAAGGAGTTTCCAAAACCCAAGTTCTGATTTCATGGCCGGCTTGTGCCAATGCTTTTACATCATCTACATCTAGTTGTTTCAATCGCTGATTGATTTTATCATCCAGACCGGTTTGTGCCAGAAAAT
>ERZ795057.762-NODE-762-length-31722-cov-8.573152_pt1 | contig 31722 bp, 24 predicted proteins | sample MGYA00375141_ERZ795057 | MGnify/ENA primary metagenome ERZ795057 (study PRJEB30186, sample SAMN05720163) | activated sludge metagenome | isolation source: Anaerobic digester | place: Hong Kong | collected 2015-01-26 ...
TTGTCTGACAGACTTATCGGGGCCGGGATAATTGAGAATGATGATTCTGTCGGAATAAATTCTGATCTCAATCGGTTCGCGAATCTCATAACTCTTGTGATAAACTGCGTTGACAACAGCTTCTTCTATTGCCTCATACGGATAATTAAAGATTCTGACGGCTTCCGCCTGTCCGGGAATCTTTATAACTTTCTCCTGAAGGATCATATTTGAGATAAATCTCAGTGTTTCCTTAATCTGAAAGTTTAAAGGCCCATGAAAGATCTTTTCCGTGAAGATATCCTCATCGTTCCGGAAGTGTACCAGCTCTATCTGAGCATAGGGAAAAAAGTGATGCGGTTCCTCGTTGAACATCATCAGAGCAATGTTCTTTGGTTTTAAATATTCCGCTGATCCGTCGATCAGGTTCATCTGTTTTCCTATTTCTTCCATGGTTTTTACACCAACATCATCGTACAGTCTGCTTTTTATCTCATATAGAAATTCTCTGACTAATGACATTTTTATATCTGAAATATTCGCATGATGGTTTATTCTGTCATCAAAGGGTATTTTCCCCGCCAGCTCGTACAATTCAACTTTTTCACTCTCTTTTGCCTTCACGGTGTTGGAAAATCTTCTGACGTAGAAAGTCTGTTCTTTTGATTTTGACGTTGAGTGAACCGGACAGCTGTAAGGACGGGTTTGTCCTCCCGGTACCCAGATGATGAGAATATGTTTTCCCTGAAAAACAACGGGTTCTGCAACGGGATAGTAGATTGGTTTTATCTGATTGCACAGGTTCAGTAATTCTTTTTGTATCCCGTCTATGTCATTTTTATCCAATCCGGCAGGTGGTAATAGCGGCCGCCCGTTATTTTCTTCTATTCCGACAACGACATAGCCACCACCCCAATTGTTGATATCGTTGGCAAAGGCGGTTATTGTATGTAAAATGGAATCAGGATTCCATCCTTTTTTAAATTCTATTCTTTCCCATTCGATGGTGTTGCCGTTTATCAGATCATTTATGTTAATCGGGAGCGGCAAAACATCACTTCCTTTCCGAAAACATCTCCTTCAGATAAGCCTCCTCATCCTCTGCCGTCTTCAACTTCCCATCCAGTTTCATCCCAAAAACTTCCCGGATGATTCGCTTGATGGCCTCACCCTGTTTGACGCCAAAATCACGGATGAGCCGTTTCCCGTTGACATGATACAATTTAACCCGTTTCTTTTCCCTGAGGTATTCTTTCAGATGATTCAGACCCGTTTCATTGAGATAAGCCGTCAGATAGCAGATGGCTTCCGGGGAAGCTCCGTCGAGGATGGTATAGATTTCGGAAAAAGGCATCTCCTCTTCAAGTAATCTGGCGATGACTTCCACTTTCTTTGAGAAGGTGTAGATCTCGCTGATGGTCTTTTTGGGAATGCCATATCTTTCTTTGACAAATTCCAGCTGGGACTGGGTATAATATTCGATCAGTACATACAGCAAGCCGTAAAAGCGGTTCAGTTTATAGGTTCCCTCGTAATACACCTCAAACCATCTCAGGGCAGCGGCTATTCTCTCTATTTTTCTCTCGAGTAAGGTGGTGTAGTACGTCTGTTCAAAGAGATGCTTTAGCACATTCAGTTCACCGAGTCTTTTCAGCATGTCAACGGCCTTTTTCTCCTCAAGCATCCGTATGATCTCATAACGGATCCGGCCGCCGCTGATCTTTTCGAGGTATTTGTCCCTCAACGCCTTTTCGAGGTGTTCAAGCGTTCTCTCCTCAAGCTGGAAGCCGTATCGCTGTTCGTATCTGATCCCCCTGAGGATTCGCGTTGCATCATCGATAAAACTCGTGTTGTACAGGATCTTCACCGTTCCCGTATCGATGTCCTTCCGGCTTCCGAAGTAGTCGATGAGCCGGCCGAAAGAATTCTTGTTGAGTGCGATGGCCAGGGCATTTATCGTGAAATCCCTCCTGTAGAGATCCTTCTTCAGATGGGCCTGATCCACCGAAGGAAGGGCGCCGGGATATTCATAATACTCACTCCTCGCCGTTGCAAAATCGATTTCGATATCTTCTTCGAGAAAATAGACCTTGGCCGTGAGGAATTTCTGATGAATCTCCGCCTTGACCTGCTTCAGGCTCATGATCAACTTGGTGAATTCGACGGCGTTCCCCTCAACGACGATATCTATATCCAGATTCGGCCTCTCAAGCAGCAAGTCCCTGACAAAGCCTCCGACGATGTATATTCTGTAATCATGTTGTTGTGCAATTTCTCCAAGTTCCTCGAAGAACCGGTACATCTCGAGGCTGAGGGTTCTCATCATCAGTCTCTTGACATTCTCATCGCGTAGATCCTCCGAGATATTGATCTTCGCACTCTTCTCATGATGATAGACCTCACGAATGACATCCGTCCGCGTGATGAGCCCCACCATCATCCCGTCGCGGATGACCGGTATCCTTCCGATCCCGTTCTCTATCATCTTCTCCTTGACCAGCTCCACCGATTCCTCCGCATCCGATACGATCAGGTTGGTCGACATGATGCTCTTGACCGGATGAGTTCCGAGATGATGATCCATCGCCTTCTGAACATCCCGTCGAACAACAATTCCCGCCAGTTTGTTTTCCTCAACAATCGGTATCCCGCCATAACCGGTCAGTTTCATGATCTTATAGGCCCGTTTGATATCCATATTGGCACGCATCGTTTTTACGGGAAAACTCATGATATCCTCCGCACGGACAGCCGGCTTGATGAACTCCTTCAAGGCATTCATCACCTTATCGCAGGCCTCCTCAAGGGAATAATCGATCAATTTTGCGGCGGCCGCCCGTTTGTGGCCACCTCCTCTGAGTTTCCCCATCATCTCCCCGAGGTTGACATCCGGTGAGATCGTCCTTCCGACGATATAGGTCTTTTTCCCCATCCTCACGATGGAAATAAACGTATCGTACCCTTTTGAAAGCCATATCTTACTCGTGATCAGATTCAGTCCACCGACAAAACCCTCTATCTCACATTTCCCAATGGCTATCTCCGCCTGATTAATGCTGAGAATCTCTGTATCCCTTTCGAGTCTCTTCATGATCTCAAGCTGTTCATCCGTCATATCCGCCTTCACAAATGCCGAAACGACATCGATATTCGCCCCGCATTCTATCAGATAGGCCGCCGCCTTCATATCCCTCGGCGTCGTCGAGGAAAAGAGAAAATTCCCCGTATCCTCATATATGCCAATAGCGAGTAGCGTACTTTCTTCCCGGTCGATCTTGATATGTTTTTCCTTCAGCAGCTCGGTAACGATCGTCGTGGCGGACCCGATCTCCTCCAGCGAAAGATGCGCCAGTTCATGATTGGGGAAGATCTGAGATTTTTCCACCGGATGATGATCGTATATCCTCACTTTGATGGGCCGGCTCTCAAATTCAGTTCTGATTCGGCTACCCAGTCTTTCTTCCACGGAGGTATCACAGACCACGGCCTCTTTCACCTGTGAAAAATCCACCTCATTTTCTCTGTAAAACGGAAACTTCTCTTCATAAAGAGCGATGAACTCCTGAAGATTGTTGGTCGGCTCTCCGGAATGGATGATCACATGATCCTTATACAGCAACGATGCGGCGAGTGCTGAAGAAAAGGCATCGAAATCCGGATTTTTATGCGCTATGATGATCTTTTCAGGTCTGATCTGAAAATGCGGCTTTTTTTTGGACAATTTATTCACCTCGTTTTATGAAGACAATCCCCTGTATCTGACAATTGCTGTTTTTTCTCTTTATTTGTCTTGCGATGGATTCCATTGTGCTCCCGCTTGTTATTATATCGTCAAACAGCAGAATTTCATCAGGTATCTCCCTTTTCATCATTCTATAGGAATTTTCCGCATTCATTCTTCTGTGTTCCACCCCTTTCAGGGAGGCCTGTGGTACATATTTTCCCGTCCGCTTCAGCAGATTCAATATCTGCAGATCGGGCAGGAAATGCCTCTTACAGACATCCGCCACCTGTTCGGAGGCTGAAAAACCCCTCGTTCTGACCGAGTGTCGATGAGAGGGAACCGGCTGAATGGTTTTCGGAAGTACGGTATAACGAAACATCTCACTCAAATACAGGGCAAGGAACGGGGCCAGTGAAATGTGCGCGCCGTATTTGTAGGATTTGATCAGCCGTGTCAGTGGACTGTCATAATAATCAAAAAAATGTATTGTCTGTATCGTTCTGGTCGATGTCCGTGCATATACCGGCGTCAGATCTCTCAATTTCTGCAGACAGTCCTCACACAGGATCATGGATGAAGGCGCCGACCTCGAACAGATCAGACACCTTGAAGGCAGAAAGATATCAAAAAAGGCACTCATAAAAAGTGCCTTTTTTAAAAAACTTCTTGTATTTAATTCCGAAAGCCCTGCCCGCAGGTCGCGACTTCCCGTTAACTCCTGAATTCCAGTTCTCTCTCGACTTCGTTTATATTGTAAAATTCCAGTTCATCGCCTTCTGTGATATCGTTGAAGTTTTCAAACTTGATTCCACATTCCTTTGGCGCTTCGACCTTAGCCGCGTCACTCTGGAAACGTTTCAGGGATTCGAGCGATCCGTTGAATATTTCGATACCGTTCCTGTAAACCTTGGCCTTCGAATGTTTTTCCACAAATCCTTCCGTCAGAAGAATACCGGCTATGGAACCGACCTTTCTGACCTTGAAGACCTGTAGAACCTCTCCATGACCGACGGTCTGAGCCACCTGTTCAGGGGCAAGCATTCCCTGGAGTGCCTTCTTGACATCTTCGATCATATCGAAGATGATGTCATAACTTCTGATCTGTACATCTTCCTTGTCGGCTTCCTGTTTCGACTTCTGATCAACCTTGACCTTGAAGCCGAGTACAACCGCATCTGAAGCCGCAGCGAGCAGAACATCCGTCGAAGTGATCGCCCCTATACCGGAATGGACGATTTCTATCGTTATCTCTTCCGTCTGAAGCTTTCCAAGCGCATTTCTGAGCGCCTCAACCGTACCGTAGCTGTCTGCCTTGATCAAAATCTTAAGCGTCTGTCTTTCGCCTTCCTTAACCATATCGTAGAACTCTTCAAGCGAAATATGCTTTCGCTTGAGAAGATTGGCCTTCTCCCTCTCCTGTACCTTTTCAACGACTTGTCTCGCCGTCGCCGCTGACTCGACAACGTACAGAATGGAATGGGAATCGGGGACATTGTTGAAGCCGAGAATCTTTACGGGATCCGAAGGACCGGCTTCCTTGATTCGCTTACCGTTCGAATCGTTGAGGGCCTTGACCTTTCCCCATGTATTCCCGGAGACAAAATACTGACCGATTCTCAGCGTTCCGTCCTTGATGATACAGGTTGCCGTTGGACCAACCTTGGGATCGAGTTCGGATTCCACGATAACCCCTCTCGCCCTTCCCTTCGGATAGCAACGGATTTCTTCCATATCCGCCGCAAGGATGACCATATCGAGCAGATCATCAACACCCGTTCCCTTCTTCGCCGAGATAGGAACGGTAACCGTATCGCCGCCCCATTCTTCCGGAAGCAGCTGAAGCTTTGAGGACAACTGCTGCATGGTGTGATCGATGTTTGCATTCGGTTTGTCTATCTTGTTGATCGCAACGATGATAGGCACCTTCGCTTCCTTCGCGTGATTATAGGCTTCTTCCGTCTGAGGCATGACACCATCATCGGCCGCCACCACGAGGATTACCAGATCCGTTGCCTGTGCCCCTCTCGCCCTCATCTCCGTGAAGGCTTCATGACCCGGCGTATCGATAAAGGTGATATAGCGGCCCTTTGTCTTCACCTGATACGCACCGATTGCCTGCGTGATACCACCGGCTTCACTGTCGGCAACCCTTGCAGAACGGATAAAGTCGAGAAGCGTCGTCTTTCCGTGGTCAACATGACCCATAACGGTAACAACCGGGGGTCTGTTGATCAGTTCACTTTTCTTCTCGCTGTATATCTTTTCATAATATTCCTTGAGATGCTTTTCGAGATCATCTTCCTTCTCGTCAAGAATATCTCCGGTGTCTTCTATCTCAAGCTTTTTTCCGTATTTTTCTGCAAATTCCGCACATTCCTCAAATTCCATCCGCTGATTCGGATTGAGAATCTGCCCTTTTACAAAGGATTCCTGAATGATCTTATTTATAGGAACTTTTATCGTTTCAGCGAGTTCTCTCAATGTCATCGAAAGCACGTTGATAAAAATGGTGTTTTCATCATGTACGACTGCGGCTTCCTTTGGCTTTTCCTTCTTTTCTACCTTTTTTTCCTCGATCTTTTCTACTTTTCTCTCTCCTTGCGGTTCCATTTTTTTAACAGGTTTATTGCTCTTCTTGAACCCCTCATCTTTTTCTTCAGCTTTTACCGTGTTTTCCTTCTTGTCTGATTTAGGCATCTTTGTTTTCTTGGATAACTTGTCGGATTTCTCCTCATTTTCCGTCATCAGATCCATGATGAGTTTTTCATCATCTTCTTCGAGGACACTCATATGATTTTTAACAGTAACGCCAAGATCTTCCAGCTCACTAATCAAATCCTTGCTCGACATCTCCAGCCTTTTAGCCAGTTGATAGACTCTAATCTTTGACAATACCTATTCACCTCCGTTGCATTGGCATGTCCGAATTTTCATTACATTATACCACAGTGTTAAATGCTTTAAAAACAAACTTCTAAGGTTCTGCCGGTAAAAGAGAGAAAGTGTACGAAAAAAAAGTTATTATTCTATCAATAATTATTGTTTTATCTCTAATAAAACAATAATTATATTTGTTCTGTAGATCAATTTCCCCTTTAGAAGGCACTAATATTGAGGGGTCTGTGAATTTTCCCAATTGTAAACAATCCGTTCGATTATTGTATCAAACACACTTGACACAAATAGGGGTCTGTGCTATAATTTTGCGCAATCGGGGTGTAGCGCAGTTGGGAGCGTGCATGCCTTGGGTGCATGAGGTCGCTGGTTCAAGCCCAGTCACCCCGACCATTGCCCAACCGTTGATTGTTTTGCGACCGTAGCTCAATTGGTAGAGCACCACCCTTCCAAGGTGGTTGTTGCGGGTTCGAGTCTCGTCGGTCGCTCCAGTTTTATGGGCGCCTATAGCTCAATCGGATAGAGCATTGGATTTCTAATCCAAAGGCTGGGGGTTCGATTCCCTCTGGGCGCACCATTATGTTATTTTTTGGGTCTTATGAGAAATTTTACACATGGTGGCTATAGCTCAGTTGGTAGAGCATCTGATTGTGGTTCAGGCTGCCGTGGGTTCAAATCCCACTAGCCACCCCATGTTTTTGAATTGAGTCGTGCGCTTGTGGCTCAACTGGATAGAGCATCGGATTTCGGCTCCGAGGGTTGGGGGTTCGAATCCTCCCAGGCGCGCCAGTTGTAAGATGGTACTTGACAAAAAAATAGTTTAGTGATAGAATCACTCTCGTGTGAAGCACAGAAGTGTGTGGCGCGTGAGGAATGCCGGGGTGGTGGAATAGGCAGACACGCATGGTTGAGGTCCATGTGGGAGATTAAAATCCCGTGGGGGTTCAAGTCCCCCCTCCGGCACCATTACTACGGGCCGTTAGCTCAATCGGCAGAGCAACTGACTCTTAATCAGTAGGCTACAGGTTCAATTCCTGTACGGCCCACCATTTCATTTCAAAGTGGAAGTCCGCCAAGATTTCCCACCTTGTAGCTGAGGCTTACTTGGTAAATGTGGTATATATTGAGATGACTTATATTAGTGGTTTTTGATATATAAAAAAAGGCGGACATTTGTCCGTCTTTTTTATTTAAAAAAGCCGAAAGGAGCTGAGTCAAATCGCGAGAGCGAAAGATAATTTACCTCCAAAGAATGGAGAAATAAGCGCGCCGAAAGTAAGGGTAATCGGTAAAGATGGAGAACAGATCGGAATCATGAAAGTCAAAGAGGCAATTTCGGTTGCTCAGAGGGATTCTCTTGATCTTGTACTTGTTGCACCGGAGGCGAAACCGCCAGTTGCCAAGATTGTCGATTTTGGTAAATATCGTTACGAACTTCAGAAGAAGAAAAAGACAGCGCAGAAAAACCAGAAAAAGACGGAGCTGAAGCAGATGAAATTCCGTCCGAAGATTGATGAGCATGATTATCAGACGAAGCTGAATCACATAATAAGATTTTTAAAGGGCTCAAATATGGTCAGAGTAACCATCATGTTCAGAGGTAGGGAAATGGCATTTACCGAGATGGGTCGAAAGATCCTCGACAGGATTGCCGAAGATACAACGATGGTTGCCAGGGTTACTGCCAAACCAAAAATGGAAGGAAGAGACATGCATATGACTCTTTCCCCTCTCAGTGAGGTTGACCAGAACAGGGTGGCAAAGAAAGTGGCAAAGGAACCAAACGAAGCGGACAATGGGGTTCCTGAAAAAGAGACTGAAGAAGAGTAATCTGAGAAATAACGTATTGAGGAGGAATTTTCATGCCAAAGATGAAGACAAAAAAAAGTGCTTCAAGAAGATTTAAGATAACGAGAACCGGAAAAATTATGCGATGTAAAGCCGGTAGACGACATGAAACCGGTAAGAAGAGAAACAAGATAAATGTCAGACTCAGGCAGAAGGGTCAGGTCAGTGAGACAAGGGTAAATCCAATCAAAAAAATGATGGCAAAAGCATAAGATCGAGGAGGATTTGGGAATATGAGAATCAAAAGAGGAGTCGTTAAAAAATCCAAGAAAAAGAGATATTTGAAGGCCGCTAAAGGGTATCGAGGTGCAAGAAGCAGGAGAATTTCTTTAGCTAAAGAACAGTATTTCCGTTCTGGAGTATATGCTTATGCCGGTAGGAAACAGAAAAAGAGAGATTACAGAAAGCTCTGGATCGTTAGAATAAACGCTGCAGCAAGATTGAACGACATGAAGTACAACGAATTGATGCACGGTTTGAAGGTTGCTGGGGTAAAGATCAACAGAAAGATGCTTTCCGAAATTGCCGCCACAGATATGAATGCCTTCAAGGCTTATGTAGATATAGCAAAAGAGGCATTAAACTGATATAATAGATAGTATCAGCAGGGCGTAGTTCAGTTGGTAGAACGCATGCTTCGGGAGTATGAGGTCGGGAGTTCAAGTCTCCCCGCCCTGACCAGAGGGGATTCATTGTTAAATGAATCCCTTTTTGTTTTATAATACGGATGAAAGATGTTTAAAGTATCGGGAGAGATTAAATGAAAGTTTTAAAAATAATTGGCTGGACACTCTTAGTTCTGATCGTACTAACTGTCATTCTGATCGTTGCAATAGGTGTATTCAGCTCATCCAACGACGATCTGGAGATCCTTGCGGAGGAAAACTCCCCCTCAACACTGAAGGGACATACGATAGATCTCGTCTCGTTTCCCCTGACATCGGAGGCGGATGAGGGTGCACTGTCTGATTTCCTCTCAGCGAACAACCGGGTACAGGTATCCGATTTTCTCCTCTTTCAAAACGTGGATGAAAACAGCGACGGCTTTAATCAGAAGGCCTTCCTCGTTGAGCGCTTCGATGAAAGCAACAGCTGGTTTTCCTACACCAAAAAGATTCCTTTTTCATTCTTTCCGATAGAAAATATGCGCTTTAAGATCTATTCCGGGTCTCTGACTCTTTCCAAATATCAGGCGACTTCCGCCGTCAAACGCCTGTTGCCTTCCGTAGTCGATCAGTCTTTTTCTCTAACCGCCTTTAGTCCTTCAGCCCAGGTCATAGCGTTTAAAACGGAAGACAATATCGACTTGTTCCTCATAAACCTTGACAATATACAGACACCCGAAACGGAAACAGCCCAAAAGGCCTTTCTTGATTATCTGAAAACGGACCTGATCGATAATCTACCGACTGATGCCTATGTCATCATCAGCGGAAACTGGAATTACAGACTTCCCGGGATTCTTGATGAACAAGACAACGAAAAAGCGATTCCACTGGATTGGACGCATTCCGGTTGGCAATGGATCTACGATCAGAGCAGCAGTACCTATGGGATGCTCCTTTCGGATAATATACAGATCGAAGAGATAGAATTTTTCGACGGATTTAAACAGAATCCGTTCAGAATCAAACTTTCATTGAAATGATTTCCCGTTATTTGACGGGTACCTCTGTACAGAATGTTATAATTTATGATGAAGGTAAAAACACTGAGCTAAAGTGAGGTTTTTATGTACGAAGATATCAGTTTTGAATCTGAAATAATCAACAAGTACGAGAGAAAAGGGGAATGTATCGTAGAAATGACCTACTCGGTCTTTTATCCGGACGGTGCGGGGGGGCAGCTTGGTGATCGCGGTACGATAAACGGCACTGAAGTCATTGCCGTCAAGCAGGATAAAACGGGAATTCTTCAGCATACCGTGTCAAATGGTGACCGGCTGTCGGTTGGCGATAAAGTGATCTGTCGGATTAACGGAGAGAACAGAACAGATATCGCACAGCAGCATACCGCTCAACATCTCATTTCCGCAAATTTTGACAACGATTTCGGGATACATACCGTCGGTTTTCATATGTCTGAAACGCATACAACCATTGATCTCGATTCACAGGAGATCAATGAAGAAATGATAGAAAAGATGGAAAAGAAGGCCTTTTCGCAGATCACCTCCCTGCTGCCTGTCGATATCCTTGAAGTATCTCCCAAAGACATTCACAAATACCCGCTCAGAAAAGAACTGAATGATAAACTGCTTGGACTCGATAAACTCAGGTTGGTAAAGATCGGTGAAATAGATTACTCTCTCTGTAAAGGCTTTCACTGCGACAACACGGGAAATATCGGCGTCATAAAAATATTTAAGATCGAAAAGGTCAAATCGGGCTTCACGCGCATCTATTATGTGGCCGGATACAGAGCCATGAGAGATTATCAGATGAGTCATAAAATCCTGAAGGAAACGACCGATTTTCTTTCCACCTCAAAAGACGAACTGAATCTGAGACTTCAGAATCTCGTGAATGAAAACAAAACGGTTTCGAAGATGAGTAAGAAGCTATCCGAATCCCTCGCTCAGGAGATGTATCAGAATCTGTCCGTAAGGATGATGAACGGTAAGAAGAGAATCGTAAAGGTTCTGCCGTCCGAAGAGAGTGCAAAGGGACTTTCCAAAGAGATAATGAAAGAACCTGACACGATTGCCGTCTTTTTATTCGAGAAGTCAAAAACCAACGGCTTTAATATCATCTCCACATATGATAATATCGACGCCAAGGAAATACTTGAACGACTCAAAGACAACATCAACATCAAGGGTGGTGGAAATTCCAAAATGACTCTTGGAACCGTTCACGGCAGCCTTGATAAAATAAAGGAAGAAGTGGAAGCGATCGTCAACAAATATTAATGTGATTCAGGGGGTATAGATTCATGAAAAAAATATTATTTTCAGTTGTATTTTTATTATTAGTGGCACAATCCATCTTTGCGCTCCAGGCAGGCCTCATCTTCAACGGAGACATGCAGGGAGACAACAACAGTTATGTAGGTTTCGTTGCGAGAAGTAATTTTGGACTCGGAGGTCTTGAGATTGCGGCTATGCCTAAGGTTGGGCCGGATGTCGATTTTACAAGTTATCGCTTTGTCCTCTCCCCATCCATCGGCTGGGGAAGTCCTGAGCTGAGGGTGTTTGCCGGGATCATGCCTCATATCGAGATAAACGAGGGGCAATTTGATGTCTCTCCTACGCTATGGGGAATCGGTGCAGGATCCACATTTGCAATTGCGGAAAACATCATCGGGTTCTTTGAATTCTTTGCAGAATTCGATATTACCGGACAGACGGAAGTTGAGGGATTCGCGGCCAATACGATGCTGAATGTGGGAATCACGTATAATTTCGATTTTGGATTTTAATTCGCATAACCTTTAAAAGAACGGAAAAGGCATACGACAACGATCGCATGCCTTTTTTTTAAGCAATCGCTTACAATTTAAATTTTTTCACTTCATTATCCAGATTATTTGACAGCTCGTTCAGTTCTTCCGCAGCTGTACTGACCTGCTGAGCCCCAAGAGTCTGTTGCTCGACTGCCGTACTCATCTGAGAAATCTGATCGGCGATATCCGTCGTCAACTTGGACGAATTATCCATGGCACTTGCCATTTCCTCAGCCGAGGCACTTTGTTCCTGTGCAGCGCCCATCAGCGATTCAACCCTTGAATTGACAGATACCATATAGTCGGATATCTTTTCAAATTCCCCGGTTACCAGCTTTGTTCCCTCAAACAATTCCCTGTACAGGGTAACCGTCGTCTTTACCGCTTCATTTGCACCTGAAGCTCCTTCATCGATTTCATTGAGAATACGGGCTATGTTTGAAGAGGCGCTCTTACTCTCTTCGGCGAGCTTTCTTATTTCATCGGCAACGACGGCAAAACCCTTTCCGGCTTCCCCTGCTCTTGCCGCCTCTATCGCCGCATTTAAGGCAAGCAGATTCGTCTGTTCCGCTATGGAGGAGATGGTGTTTACGATCTCCTGAACGTTCGTCGCCTTCTCGGCAACCATGGTTACTATTTCCGTTGTTCGATTATTCTGCTGATCAACGGTCGTCATCCTCGTTCCCTGTCTGATCAGCTCTTCCTTTCCTTTATTGACAGCGGTTTCAGTTTCTCCGATCTCGTTTGATAATTCCTGCGAATTCTTTGAAACATCCTGAGCGCTCGCGGCAACTTCTTCTACTCCCGAAGTAACTTCCTGAATAGAAGCGGAAGTGCTCTGTATATGTTCATCCACCGTCTGTGCCTGTGAAGACAGTTCCTCTGAAGAGGCAAGCTGTTCCTGCGCTACCGATGAAAGATTTGTCGCCGATTCAGAAATTTTTCTGGACTGATGACTCAGAACCGTAGCGAGTTCATACATGTTTGTCCTCAAATCCAGTGCGGCATTTGTCATTTCCCCAATTTCATCTACCCTGTCAACATACCTCGTTACCGATTCTGATAACTCTTCATCTTCCCTCAGATCATACTCAGACAATTGCCTCATCGCTTCTGAAAGAAAATTAAGAGGTTCTGAAATCGTCCTGCCCACAAAAAAGACATTCAAAATGACAATACCGATAATGATAAGAAAACCTATCAGAATGATCCACATTAACGTGTCACTGAGTTCATTGATTTGAGCCTCCGGGATTATGGCGCCCATCGACCAGTTAGGTGTCCCCTTTATCGAATGGTATAAGAACAGATAAGTGGACCCATCAGGGCGGGTAAAAGTAGCGTTTCCCGATTTACCACTTATCATCTCATTTCCTATTTCAGTCAGACCCTTATACCCGTTTCTATTCGCTTCCAACACATTAAAATTCATGATAAGGTCCTGATTCGGATGTGCCATCGTCTGACCAAGCCCGTCAACCATCGTGATTGATCCGTTTGAACCGATTTCTATCTCGGATAATTTCTCAGACAGCGAATCAAGTTTTACGGTTCCGCCGAAGACACCTATCATATGATCTTCATCGTCAAAAATCGGATAGACGATGACAATTATCGGTTTATCGGACACAAGGCTTGAAAGTGCATTGCTGATTTCGAATTCACGCGATGAAAGAATAGCCTTAAAATACTGTCTTTCAGATAAATTCAACTCAATTCCCGCATGAGTCACAGCATTTCCCTTAAGATCGGACACAAAGAGACTTTCATAGAGATCGGTACTGTTTTCGGCCATGTTGCCGAGAAAACCCGTATATCTTTCTCTGTCCATACTCCTGACGTCCGGGCCGTTTGCGAGCATGCTCAGTTCTTCCTGAACCCCATTCAGCCACTCTTCAATGACCATGTTTGCCGCATTCGTTATCCCCATGGAATACGCCAGTGAAGAATCATGAGACTGATTCTCCGCGATAAACATAACGGTCAGACCAACCGCAATCAACACTCCGATTAAAACGGGCAATAAATAGAGCAACATTCTCGTTCTGACAGATTTAATCCTCACTCCAAACATAGAATCCCCTCCGTAAGTAAATTTATCTGAAATACCTCACAACAACCGTTCTTGAAATACCTTCAGAAAGATACCCTGCGAAAATCAGTTTCATCTTCCGATTGCGATCAACACCCTCTACAAAAAGAAATGTATTTGTATGATTTATATTTTAATATAACTTTGATAACACTTGTTTATTATAACATATAATAAATAGTTCTTTATTTAACTTTTGATATAGTTCAAAATGATACCTTTTAATTCCGTCATAGAATAGAATCAAATAAGGAGTGGTGGCCTATGAAAAAAAGGAGTGTTTTATTCATCTGCAGTAAGAATTCCTGCAGAAGCCAGATGGCGGAAGCCTTTTTGAGAGCGATATCCCCGAATGATTTTGATGCGTTCAGCGCCGGACTGGAATCAACAAGGGTAGATCCGCTTGCCGTAAAGGTGATGAATGAAATCGGTATAGACATGAGTGAACAGGAATCGAAGAAACTCGACAGGTTTCTATCCGAGCGTTTCAGTTATCTCATCACCGTTTGTGACAGGGCCAATAGAAGCTGTCCTGTATTTCCCGGGGTCAGTATCAGAGAACACTGGTCGTTTGATGATCCGGCCGCTGTGGAAGGGTCTGAAGAAGAAAGACTGATCGTATACAGAAGGATCCGCGATGAGATAAAAAACAGAATAGAGCAGTTCCTTTCTGATGAAACAGATCATTGAAGTTCTTCTGCCCCGTCATAGAAACCTCCTTATGGAGGTTTTTTCTCTCTTCCGGTATTATCATCCGTTATAGGCTATAACATAATTCAGCGATAAAATAATAAGAAAAAAGAAGAATGATAAAGAACCTTCTACCTAATCACAAATAAACGGGTCAAATCTTCCCTAATCCTATTTGATAAGATTTTCCTTTTTCGATAAAATGTTTACGTTAACGGTAAGGTTAAAGGTAACCATAACGAAAGAACGGAAGGTGTTTAATTTGAACAAAATCACGCTGAAAGACATCGCCCGGGAGGCCGGCGTATCTCAGATGACGGTCTCAAGAGTCCTGAATGAACGGCCTGATGTGAACCCCGTCACAAGAAAAAATATTAAAGCGATCGTCGAAAGACTCGGATATATTCCGGATGCCAATGCAAGGGCCCTAAAGGGGGCAAAGACGAACCGAATCGGCGTTGTCGTATCGGATATCAGAAATCCCTTTTATTCCGAACTGGTCGGAGAACTCGAAGATATTGCAGGAAACAAGGGACTGTCCGTCATCGTTTCCGATACGAACAAGAAACTTGAAACCGAATTGACGGCCATCCGCATGATGGAATTGAATTCGGTGGATTATCTGATCATTGCACCGGAAGGATACCGAACGGATCATCTCGATCAGCTTCAGAAAAAGGGGATGAAATTCCTGTCGTTCGGTGTTCATTTTGAAGATAAGGATTATCCGGAGGTATGGACAGATGATTATGAGGGCGGCCGGGCCGTGGGAATGTATCTTGGCAGTCTTGGATTGAAAAAACCACTACTTCTCATGGGAAATCCCAGAAAGACAAATACGATTGACAGAGAAACCGGTTTTATTGCCGGTTTTGAAGAAGTCGGCGGAAATCCATCTGATATCAGGCTTGAACACCTGAAGGTCAACACGGATACCTGCGAAGCTTTCCTCGAAGAGGACTTAAAGGAAAGATCTTTCGACAGTATCTTCTGTTATAACGATCTGATGGCAATGGGTGTCTTTTCTGCCTTCAGAAAACTCGGCATTACCGCGGGAAAAGATATTCCCCTGATCGGCTACGATGATGTATTTTACGCAAAGATCCTCGGCCTGACCACCGTCAGGATCCCAATCGACAAGATGCTTCAGGAATCGGTCGATATCATCATCAACGACAAAAAGACAAAGGTAGAATTCAAAACCGAATTAATCATCAGAGAAACCGCATAGCGGCAATATAAACGGAGGTGTATTATGAATTTAAAGAGATTTGTTGTTATCGCTTTATTGTTGGCAGTCGTTACCGCATCGTTCGCAGGCAGTCTCGTCATCAACGCAAACACGGGAGACCCTGAACCCAAAAGGGTTATCAAAATGCTCGTGGAGAAATTTGAAGGAGAAAATCCCGATATCGATGTTACACTGAACATCTTCTCGCACGAAGATTTCAAAACACTTCTCAGAACATGGCTCGGCGCAAAAGAGGGGCCAGATGTTGTTACCTGGAATGCCGGAGAAAGAATGAGATATTTCGCAGAAAAAGGACTTATTGCCCCTATCACCGATGTGTTCGCCGGTTCAAGCTTTGACAATTATTTCCCGAAATCCTTTGAGGGAAACTGCTCTTATGACGGTCAGGTTTATATGGTTCCGGAATCCTGGTACTGGTGGGGCGTCTATTACAAAAAATCCATGTTTGACGCATACGGTGTAACACCACCTACCACATGGGAAGAATTCAAGGATGTCTGTCAGTTATTCGCCGATGAAGGTATCGTTCCTATCACAATCGGAACGAAGTACCTCTGGACGGCGGCCGCATGGTTTGATCTGCTCAATATGAGAGTTCACGGTCTTGACTGGTATCTCGGCGTTCTCGACGGAGATGTACCTTACAACGATCCAAAGATCAAGGAGACAATGACCTACTGGCAGCAGCTCGTAGACAACGAATATTTCCTCTTTGAACATTCATCACTCAGCTGGCAGGAAGCACTCAACAGACAGATCACCGATGATGCCGCCATGTATCTCATGGGACAGTTCATCAAGGATTCCACGCCTGAAGAAATGAGAGAGGACATGGACTTCTTCAGATTCCCGATCATCAACGAAGAAGTCGGATTGTATGAAGAAACCCCTATCGACGGTTGGATGATGCCGGCAAACGGACTTCACAAGGAAGAGGCGGTTAAATGGTTACAGTTCATCGCCAGTGAAGAGGTACAAACAATCATTGCCACAGAACTCGGAAGACTCGCGGCAAACAAGAACGTTCCAGCTCCTGATGCCCATGCACAGAAGGGCCTCGACATGATTTTGGCTTCAGATGGTGTTTTAAACTTCTTTGACAGAGACACAAATCCTGATATGGCCAACAAGGCCATGAACGGAATGGTTCAGTTCATGGATTACCCGGAAATGGTGGATGAAATCCTTGACAACCTCGAACAGGAAAGACAGAGAATTTTTGAATAATTTTTGGCAAAACAAGAAAAAATACTTATAGTTAATTGATCTTCATAGGGCGCACTGTAAAAAACGTGCGTCCTTTTATGACTTAACAAGAAAAAGAGGTGACTTAGTTGAGAGGATTAAAAAAGAGATGGTGGGCACCCTGGGCATTCCTGGCTCTCCCGCTGATCATGTACACGCTCTGGGTAATTGCCCCGATTGTTCAGACACTGATTATGAGTTTTACCAAATGGGATGGCATGAGTCAGGCGGAATTTGTTGGTTTTAAAAATTTTCAGGATCTGTTTGCAAACAAGACTTTCTGGACATCCCTAAAAAACAACCTGTACTGGCTCATCCTGTTTGTCGGAATTCCCGTCCCGATCGGACTGCTTGTGGCCATGCTCTTCGACATGAAATTACCGGGAAACAAACTGTTCAAGACTTTATTCTACCTGTCAATGACTCTTTCATTCGTCGTTATCGCTCAGATCTGGTCGTGGATATTCGAGCCGAGAAGTGGTGTAATGACCACCTTCTTCCAGGCACTGGGTTTTGAAAACCTCGCACAGGTTCAACAGGCAGTGATTGATTTACTGCTTTATGTTGCTATCCCTCTGGCGGTTGGGTTTCTTGTCGGCTGGATTATCAACAACCGGCTCGAGATCCAGTCATCCGGAAGACGATGGCTGATCACGTTTTCATCACTCGTTATCTGTTTTATCATCAGCCTTACACTGTATAAACTGTGGCCCGTCGTACTGGTTCCATCAAGACTTGCAAAAAGGGGATTCCCCTGGCTTTCGGATCCGAATTTTGTCACTTTTTCTCTTATCTTTGCCTCTATCTGGCGACAGATTCCCTATGTCATGGTACTCTATCTCGCCGGGTTGAAAGGTGTCCCGCCAGAGCTCATCGAGGCTTCCATCGTTGACGGTGCCAACTGGGGTCAGCGATTCATCCATGTCATTCTCCCGATGCTCAGACCGGCAACGACCGTAGCGATAACCATCAGTGTCATCGACTCGCTGAGGGCTTTCGATATCGTCTATGCCATGACACAGGGAGGCCCGTTCAACTCCTCGAGTGTTCTTGCAAATTATATGTACATAGAATCCTTCAACAATTACCGGATGGGATACGGATCCGCAATAGCGGTTGTTCAGTTTCTCATCACGCTCGGATTTATCATTGTCTATCTGAACAACGTCATCAAACAGGAAGAGAAGTGATCATCATGGATAAAAAGAAGAGAATTAAGATCATCATGTTCTACGTCATCGGAATAACACTCGTTGCCATCTGGCTGATTCCGTTCTTCATCGCGGCCTTCACCTCCGTAAAATCGATGGATGAGATCATGTCCAGTAAATATTTCTGGGCTCCTCCTCAAAAAGTGGAATGGATCAATTTTGAGGAAGCCTGGACGACCGGAAACATGGGAACATACTTTAAAAACACCTTCATCGTAACCGTTCCTTCCGTATTGGGGGCCCTGCTGCTATCCACACTGTCGGCGTTTGCCCTGTCGTTTTACAAGTTCAGACTGTCAAAAACCATTCTCCTGATCTTCGTAGCCGGAATGCTGATTCCGTTCCAGATGCTGCTCATTCCGGTATTCAGACTGTCAAACAATCTGAATATCTACGATACCTATCAGGGAGTCATCCTCTTTCATGTCGCCTTTCAACTGGGGTTCTGCACGTTCTTCCTCAGAAATTTCATGAAGGGGATTCCCGTCAGTCTTTATGAATCCGCCAAGATAGACGGTGCAAAGGACATTACGATTTATTCAAAGATCACTTTACCCCTGTCACTTCCGGCAATAGCGGCACTTGGCATACTCGAATTCACCTGGATATGGAATGATTATCTCTGGTCACTCATCCTTCTCAGTTCAGATGAGATCAAGACGATTACACTTGGGCTCGTCAATCTGAAGGGACAATACCACGCCTCATGGAATCTGATTGCAGCCGGTTCACTGATCACCGCTGCCGTTCCGCTCGTCGTCTTCCTCCTCTTCCAGAGATATTTCATAGAAGGATTAACTGTCGGAGCCGTAAAGGGATAAGCAATTGATCATTCGAATGTGAACAGAAGACAATCAAAAGGACTATTTCCAACAATGTACCGGATTAAATGGTAGAATAGGGAAAACAACTTTTAGAGCGGGAGGAGTATTTATGATAGGAGTTGATTACTATCCCGAACACTGGGATAAAGATCTGAATTCACTGCCACAGATGAAAAAGGATCTGAAAATAATGAAAGAAAATGGCATAGAACTGATAAGGGTCGGAGAGTTCACCTGGTATCTCCTTGAAAACAATGAAGGAGACTATGATTTTACTTTCCTTGACAGAATCTTTGAAGAAACGCTGAAAATGGGTATTCAGGTGATGCTTGGAACCCCGTCGGCAACTCCACCGGCATGGCTGATCCGAAAACATCCCGAAATCCTGCAGAATGATGAAAACGGAAATATCCGGAATTTTGGCAGTCGAAGACATTATTGCTACAACAGTCATATATACAAAGTCTATGTGGATAAACTGGTCAACAAACTCGCCGAAAGATACGGGAAAATGGAAAACCTCTTCGCCTGGCAGATCGACAATGAATTCGGATGTGAGAACACGACATTCTGTTATTGTAAAAAATGTGATCAATCCTTCCAGAGATATCTTGAAGATAAATATTTGAAGATAGACAGACTCAACGAAGACTGGGGAACCGTGTTCTGGTCACAGCAGTACAACGAATTTTATCAGATCGAGACACCCAAAAAGACGAATGCCCTGAAAAATCCACATCAGCTTCTCGATTTTTACCGGTTCAGTACGAAGTCCATCATGCGTTTTGCACAGATGCAGATAGATATCATCAAAAAATATTCGGATAAACCCATCACCCATAATCTCATGAGTAATTTTCTTGAAATAGACTATCGGAAGATGGCTTCCCAATACGATTTTATCTCGTTTGACAATTATTATCACTATAATGAATACAAACCCTGGTATGCCGCAATGAATTTTGATCTCATGTGGTCGCTTCAGAGAAAGGCCTTCACCGTCGTTGAACAGCAACCCGGGAGGGTTAACTGGCAGGAGAGGAATATGTATTATCCGGCAAAATGGATGGAAACGGTTTCCGATATCGGCATGGAACATGGGGCAGACAACATCGTCTATTTCCGCTACAGAGCCGTTCCGTTTGGCAGTGAACAGTATCACAACGGGATATTGAATTATGATGGCGATCCAAAGACCAGTAAACGGCTTGAAGTCTGTAGAAATATGAACGGGAAGCGCTTTAAAAAACGGGAAGGCAAAGCGAGGATTGCCATGTACTTTGATTATGAAATTGCGTGGATGCATATGATCAACGGCGTGGCAACGGATTTCGACTATTTTCTCTCCCTGTTTGATCTTTACAAACCGTTTTATGAAAATGGTGAACCGGTGGATTTCATCTTCAGAGATTCCGATTTCAGCGGATATGAAGCCATCATCATGCCCTATGCCATCCACGTTCCGACTGATGTCAGTGATCAACTCGAAAGAACAGAGGCCAAGGTTCTTTTCACCTGTATGTACGATATCAAGGATGAACGCAGTCATATTCGAAGTGAAAGACCTCTCGGTCTCAATACGCGGGGGATCTCATTCGAGATAACCGATTTCGGTGCAATCTATGACAAGAATATCCGGATGACCGAACGGCTGCTGAAAGCGGACAAGTGGTTTGAAGAACATCGCCTGAAAGCGGGCAACGCGATCGCCGATTATCTCGAAGAACCCTTCATCGGTAATTCACCAATAATCCTTTCAGAAGATAAACGAACACTGTATGCGGGAACTGTTTTAGAGGCCGAGGGATGGAAAGCACTCTATAAACGATTCGAAATTCTTTAGAATTTACCAGAAAAGCCAGGATACCAGTTGGAAAAGGGTCCTGGCTTTTTTGCTTTGGATCATTTTATAGTATAATCAACGGTGAAAGAATAGATTATTAAAGGTGAAAAAATGAAAAAAAAGATCTATCAGTTATGTCTCTTATTTTTTTTTATTTCATTATCCCTGTTTTCATCAGAAAGTGAAAAGATCACCCTCTTGAGGGAAACATCCTATTATCCCTTCGAATACGTCGATGATGAAGGAAATCCGAAGGGAATCTTTTACGATATCTGGTCGTTGTGGTCTGAAAAGACGGGGATTCCTCTTGAATACCGATCACTTGAGAGTTTTTCAGAGATCCTTGATTACGCGATTGAAGGCGAAAACCGTGTGATCGGACTCCTCTTCTATTCGCCTGAAAGAGAAAAGATCTACGATTTTTCCATTCCCTTCTACGAGATAAAGACCTATCTTTATTTTAACAAAAACATCTTCGGTGTTAAAAGCCTTTCGGATATCAGGGGGTTCGATATCGGAGTGGTGGAAAATGATTTTTCCCATGATTATTTGCTCAAAAACGGATTTATAGATGAAATCAAACCATACAGATCGACTGAAGAACTCATCAAGGCAGCTGTCAACAATGAAATAGACATATTCATCACGGATGGTCCATCGGCAAATTATTATCTGGAAAAAAACAACGGAAACGCACTCTTTAAACGAATGGAAAGGGAATTATTCAGAAACAACGTCTATGCAGCCGTTAAAAAGGGAGATTCTCATCTCATACAAACCATCAATCAGGGGCTTTCAAAGATTTCCAAAGATGAAATCGAGCAAATTATTGATAGTTGGGGCGGTATACAGCAATTCTCCGAAGTTCCATGGAATTATATCGTCATCGGCGTGTTCTTCTTTCTGGTCATCACGATCATCATCGTCCTGTGGAATATTCAACTGCAGAAAAAGGTCCGGTCGTCCACCAATCAGATCTCAAAACAAAATTCTGAACTGCTTGAAAAGAATAAAAACCTTCAGAAAAAAGAACTGGAACTCGAAGCCGTCAATAAGAAGCTGAAGAACTCTCTCGTCGAAAAGGCCTACCTGGCACAGGGGATGGAAAGCATACTCACTTTAACCTCTCAGTTGTCACTTGCGGCGAAGGAAGACCGGAATAATTTTCTCGATTCGACGCTGAAATTACTCGTCAGAATCATCCCGAGTGCAGATTATGGCAGTATCTCACTGTTCGAAGGGGACAACTGGAAATTTATCTCTGCTATCGGTCATGATATCGAAAAACTGAGAGAGATCCATCTGAAGACGAACGAACATGTCAATATCGATAACACCGTGATCGTGGATCAAATCGTGGAACAGGACAAGCAGTTCATCATGAAAAGACATAACGCCATAAAGATGGAAGAGGCGACAAAACCGATTTCATCGTCTATGCTTGCTGCGATCAAGATAGGCGAAAAGAAGGTTGGGAGCATGATACTCGATATCGATAAACACAGTGATAAACGTTTTACCAAAGATGACATCCGTCTCATGAATTCCTTTTCAAACGTCGCTTCCGCCTTTCTCGGCATGCAGCAGTACATGATCTGGCAGGGAAAATTTCAAAAGGAATTAATCATCGCCATGATACAGATCCTTGAGTTACACGATCCCTACACCAAGGGACACTCGGAAAACGTGGCTAATCTCAGTGCCGCACTCGCTGAAAAGCTGGGACATTCCAAAGAATATATTCAGAAAATCTATTGGGCCGGTCTCGTCCACGATATAGGAAAGATTCTCATCCCAGAAACCTTATTGACGAAACCCGGAAGGTTATCCGACGAGGAAATGGAAAAATTAAGGCGACATCCAGGACTCGGAGCAAAGGTCCTGGCCAGTTCGGAAGAACTGAACGATATCGTCAAGGCGGTAAAGCATCATCATGAAAGATGGGACGGCGAAGGCTACCCGGAAAAGCTCAAGGGGACACGTATACCGGAAGAGTCCCGTATCATTGCAATTGTCGACACCTTTGATGCCATCACGAGCGACAGACCTTACAGAAAGAGTCTGTCATGGGAATTCGCCATCAGTGAGATCAAGAAAAATGCCGGTAAACAATTTGATCCTGAAATAGCGGCGATCTTCGTGAAATTCATCACGGAAGAATGGATTGTGAGCAAGGGTTAAAAACGAAAAAACCCCGCCATACAAGGAGGGGTTCTCAGTCATAAAATTCTTGAGATGACGCTATGACGACTCGCAGATATACTCTCTTTTACGTTGCTTCTGCCTTCTTCTGAGAAAAAACAGAAAGAGGAGTCCGGCAACACTGATATAGCCAACCCATCTGTAAACCTGTTGTGTCCCGACGACATCCAGTCCATTTCCTATCAGTGGAGAAATTAACGCAAAACTCAGACTGGAAACCAGTGAGACGAGCGAAATCGTCGTCGCTCTGAAATCATCCTTCACCTGATTGTTGACATAAAAACGCATCGTCGCCGGATACATCCCCCTGAATAACTGCTGAAGACAGATGATGCCTATCAGCCACCAGGCCTTCAGAAATCCGGGAAGCAGAAAGGATACGCTCATCAGACAGGCGAGACTCAGAAGAACACGCCTCGGTCTGAGATGAGAAACCCTTTTAAGAAGGTATTTGGATGAAAGAGCCGCAATGATGTTCATCCCCGCAAAGATATAACCGTAATAAACAATTTCAAGTGACACCAGATCAAAATACGGCTGATACAGCCAGTAACCAAGTCGGATCAGAGAACCGAACAGGGCGGCGAAGAACAACAGCCACAGGATTCTCGGTTTTTTTACCGCCTCACTGAAACTAATCCAGATATGCTTCAGATATCTGTGTGGACTCTTTGTTCTGTCCGGCTCTTTGAAAAACAAGGCTGCAAATGAGCCGGACGCCAGGAAAATGACGCTGATCCAGAACGGAATCGTCGGATGTATCATATAAAGATAACCACTCAGGATAGAAAAGACGGCCTGACCGAGAAATATGTTTGAGGCGGCGGAACCTTCCCTCTTCTGATACTCCTTTTCCCTGCCGAGTGAACGAAGTGATTCGTACAGAATCGCCGAATCCGCACCACTGGAAAATGTCAGCCCAAGGCCGAATAAAACTTCCGAGACAGTGAAAAAAATAAACCCATCTGCCAGAATATAGATCAGTATGGCTGCGGACAAGATAAATCCAGAGATGACGAGTGAGAGTTTTCTGGTCAGTTTATCGGCAACTGCACCGGTCGGGACTTCAAACACCATCGCAGAAAGTGCAGAAATTGTCTGCAGCAGCATGATTTGTGAATAATCAAGCCCTTTCCATCTTAAAAACGGAATGAGTATCGGGCCTATGATCAGCATGTTCAGTAAAAACCTAAAAATCGGGTAAACCTTCAGGTTCCTGTTCATTTTTTTCACCTCCGTAAAATTTTTATAAAAAAAAGAGTGGCTGAAAGCCACCCTTCCCCTATTCGTCAGAATGTACGATCAGAAAATGCCTTTTACAGTCAGGTCCAGAAGTTTACAAAGGTGGTCTTATCCGGACCAAATGAATTAGCACTGCCTGTGTTTGCTTTCTGATCACCCATATATTGAATTGTTGCTCCAAATCCGCTTTTATTCTTTACCATGTTTCTCACTCCCTTTTTTCCCCGGTTGGTTTTATTATCTTATAGGATAATACTGATATTTTCGTTACTGTTTATACTTTTATCATTTATCTTCACCGAACAACCTGCGTTGATTTCGGAAAAGATCCAGAGGTTCATCGAATTTGTCTTACATGAATTCATAATTGTATCTCACCTCCTCTTAACAAGGTCTGTATCCTGAGCTTTCGGAAATATTCTTCAACAGATTAAACTTAACTTCATCAAGATATTCTTCCGGACTTAATTCTCTCTTTTTCCTGAGTTTCATAACTATTCCTCCTTTCACAATAATTTAGTGTAATCTAAACACATCAATTTCAAACGCTCTCTTTAATAAATCTGACATATCTTACTTAACTACTCCTGAACAAATGGCACATCTTCCTTAATTAAAACGGTCTGAATGGGTGAATCCCATTTATCGCCATCTTTTCAAGCTGTTCCTGCTTGAATTTGCTGAAATAATTCTGATCCTTCGGATTGAACATTTCTACCCTTCTGTACTTCATCATTCTCACCTCCTCAGAGAAAATTCAGATAAAAAAAAGGCTGCGGTTTTATTCCTCACCACAGCCTTTTCAAATCCTTTATAATAGAAACCTATCTATCACAAACATCTCGAAATAAAAGGCGCGGAGAGAAATCCTCTGCCTGAGGATAATCCATGCATGAAACAAAGGTCATTGATACTACGTTGGTCATCTTTCTTGCCATTATCCTCGCCACCTTTCAATAAATTTTGTATTACGAACCGATTTTATCAGAAACTGTTCGCATTGTCAAGTAAATTTTGTATTTTTATGTTAAACGATTCGGTTAAAAGTTTTATAAAGACAAATTATTTTATGATATACCCAAGAATAATTTTCAAAGTATTTTCCACACCATTCTTGTGCGTCCTCTCATATCCGTGTGATGAGGCAACGCCCGGTCCAATCAGGGCAAACTTTGCATCCATACCCGAACGCAGTGCCGCGCCGGCATCCGAACCGTAATAAGGATAAATATCAACCGCATAATCCAGTTCATTTTCCTTTGCAACGTTGATCAGTGCCGTTGTCAGGTCATAATCGTACGGACCGCTGGAATCCTTGGCACAGATGGAAACAACGAGCTCATCCGCTTCGAGATCATCGCCGACACATCCCATATCCACGGCAATCATCTCGGTGATATCCTCAGGAATACCGGCTGAAGCCCCGTGTCCAACTTCCTCATAATTCGTGAAAAAGATGTCCACCCGTCTGTCGAGTTCTATCGCATCCTCCTTGATTATTCTTGCCAACTCTATCAGGATGGCCGCACTCGCCTTGTCATCGAGATGTCTGCTTTTGATAAAACCGGATTCCGTGATTACCGTTCTCGGATCCAGTGAAATAATATCCCCCGCTGAGATCCCCAGTTTTTTAACCTCTTCCTTGGAACTGACACATTCATCGAGAATCACCTCTACATTTGCATCGTTTCTTTCCATCTTGTTGATGTCCCTGTAAACATGCGTAGAAGAATGAATAAGCTGTATCGTTCCGGAATAGATCTTGCCGGTTCTCGTATGAACAACGCAATTTTCCCCTTCAATGTTATTTTCAGGATATCCGCCAAGTTTTGTCAGTCTGAGTCTCCCATTGGGTTTGATGGCTCGAACCATCGCCCCAAGTGTATCGATATGTGCTGAAAGCAGGAGTGGATTTCCCTCTCCCCCAAGACAGACTCTCACGGCACCCTTTTGGGTCTTCACCGGGTGATAACCCATGTCTTCAAACAAGGCGATCAGATGATCGGTAATAGTACCGGTAAAGCCGGTTGGACTCGGAATCAGACACAACTCTCTGATCTGATCTGCAATTCTGTCAATGTTAATCTCCATTTTTTCCCCCTCTGTTTTTTAAATCTTCCAACAGGTCAAGAAGATTCTTTTTATCAAACGGTTTTGGCAAATAAGCGTCAAAACCACTCTTTATAATATCATTTTTATCATCGGAAGAGGCATATCCGGTAATGGCTATAACGGGAATATATTTATAACTGACGAGTTTCCTCATCTTGGCCAGGGCCGTATACCCGTCCATCACCGGCATCTGAATATCCATGAGAACTGCATCAATATCGTATTTTATATATTCCTCCACCGCAATTTCCCCATTTTCCGCCTCTATTACCTCATAATGTTTCTCCTCAAGAATTTTTTTCAGTAAAAATCGATTTATTCGATTGTCTTCAACGATCAGCACGCTTTTGATATCGCCGATGACAACCGAATCTTTTTTCTCACGTTCCATCTTTTTCCCCGAAGCCGTATCAACGGGAACGACGATTGTAAAGACGGTTCCCTTATCTTTATTGCTTTCAAGACTGATCTTTCCCTCTAGTTTTCGAATATATTCCCGGGTCAGTGTCAGACCGAGACCGGGGGTAATCTGGGTATTGCCGAATTCCTTCCCCTCACTGGAAAAGAATTCAAACAGACTTTCCTGTATCTCCTTATTAATCCCGATTCCCGAATCTTCTATTCTGAAAATAATAAAGGTCTTTTCCTTCTCAGTCTTAAAGGACATGGAACAGAAGACGTACCCCTTATCGGTAAATTTAACCGCATTTCCTATCACATTGTCCAATACCAGTTTTATACGTTTTGGATCACTGACAGCACAGAGTCCCTCTTCAAACTCATCTGCCTTGACGGTAAATTTAAGACCCTTTGATAAGGCTTTTATCTTAAAATGGCCTATAGAATCCATGAATAGTTCAACCGGATCAAATAACTCATTGACAACCTCATATCTTCCCGACCTCAGAGAACCTATTTCCAGGATATCATCCACTATCCCGTTTAATTGCTGAGTGGACTCAACGGCCATTTCAAGCAATGATTTTTTTTCCTCTTCACTGACATTCTTATTGTTGAGCATTTCGAGCGTTCCGATAATTCCGGAAAGGGGCGTTCTTATTTCATGACTCATATTCGTTAAAAACAACGATTTGGTCTTATCCGACATTTCCGCCTTTGACTTTTCATTCTGCAGTTCCTTCGTTCGATCCTTTATGATATCTTCCAGTTCTATCTTTAAGTCCTGAAGTTCGTTCACTATCTTCAAATTTCTGTTGTTCTCTTTTTCAAGTTCTCTCATCGCATTCTGTATTCTTACCTTGTTTTCATATTCTTTACGGGTAGAAAGGTAAACGATCCTCGATACAAACCAGGCCGTGAACAGAATGTTGAACACGGTGATACTATTGACACTCGAATAGGAAAGGGGACCACTCTGCACATAATGGGTAAAAAAGTACAGGTAGATCATACTGCCTGAAAAGAGCAGCAGCGTCTTCTGCCATGAGGTGGTATAGATTACCGCGATAATAAACATGGAGGTTGAATAGGTTGAGAAGAACTCGCTTCGATAGGAGAAATTCCCGAGCAGATAACTGACATAGGCAAGCAGGGCACAGATGGGAATAAAGAACAACCAGTCCGATATCTTTTGGTTCTTTTTTATGAACATCGGCAGAAGCCAGATGATTGAAAAGATCAGCAGAGAGGAATTGGCCAGGGTTATCCGACGATCATCACCGGAAATTTCAGAAAAGACAAGCATGATAAAGGAGATGATGATCGCAAACAGGATCAGCAATAAAAATTTTTCATAATTCTTCTTCAGAATGAACTGTTTAAAATCTTTACTGCCTATTTCCGGTTGATTGATAAATAGCTCTCTGATATACGATAAAAGGGTTTTCCTCAACTGTACCATCCCATCTTTTGAATTATTTTTAAACATTTATGATTATTATATCAAATTTATCAATATTTCCGGATGGGATTTATCGAAATAGTTCTGTCATGATCCACTGAATGACTCATGAAGAGCGTTAAAAAGGCAGGATAGAAAACTTTCCACATCGATTTATAACGTAGGCTCTCATAAAAACAAGCAAAGCCATCTATACCTTTCATCTTTTAGAAAGGTTATATATAGTCTTTATTTGACAGTATTTCTACAACAACCTGGTAAATAAGGATAAAAAGCTGATCTTGTTAAGATCAGCTCTCTTAAATCAGGCAATCTGAAGTGTATTCAGTGTTCCGGTCATCATCAGAATCCCAACAACAATCAGCATAATGCCGCCTATTCTTTTCAGCAGCCGTTCATGCCTCATCAGTTTCGGCATCATCCGGTAGACAAAACCGACAAACATCGCGAGAAGCAGCAGGGGGATCCCCATTCCGAGCGAATAGACACCGAGCAGTGCCGTTCCCCTCAGAATACTTGTTGAATTTGCCGCTATAACGAGAATAGACCCGAGAACCGGACTAACGCAGGGAACCCAGACAAATGAGATGAGTATTCCAAGAATCATGGCACTCCAGAATCCCGTTGCCTTTTTCTGACTGTTGTTTCTTCTCATCACGTTGAAACTCGGCAATTTGATCCAACCAATATAGGACAATCCGAGAATGACGATAAAGGCTCCGCCGATGATAGAAATCCATTGCTGAAAATCGGACAAGGCGGATCCTATCAGTCCCGACAAGGCTCCGAGTGCCGTAAAGACGATACTCAATCCGATGACAAAACCGATTGCCTTGAGAAACTTTGTCAATGGAGATTTTGTATCTCCCATGAGAAAACCGATGTATCCGGGTAAAACGGGAAAGATACAGGGAGAAAAGAAACTGAGAATCCCCCCTGTGAATGCTGCTATGAAACTGACCGTTGCGGTCATCTGTATACTGCCTTCCAAACCACCCAACACATAACCCCCTTTTGATTTATACCCACTATGGGTATAGAGACGGAATCAAGATTGATTTCTTCTATTTTTATTTTAGACGTTCAGAATATAGATATATACTTATATATTAAAAACATAGTACAATAATTAAGTCAACAAAAAACAGGTCGAAAACGCCTGAAAGTTGATGTATACATTCAGTACAGGGGAAAATAAAAAAATTCGTAAAGTGAATAATTAATGTTGAAACGTCTGAAACCCGTTGAATAAAAAGATTTAATGAACGGTATCTTGTTTAAAGCTTGTGATGTTGGTATAATCAACAGTAAAAAGGATAGGTTTTTGAGTTTTAAACATCCTGAAAAATCTGATCGTGGTTTTATCAAGTTATGTTAAAAAGTATTTGTTTTCTTCACGGTTTAAACATCAGAATGGAGGGTTAATGATGAAAAATATCGGTCGTGTCATTGCGGCAATTGTAGTGGGTATCATCCTGTTTTTCGTAGTTCAGTTTGTTGCCGGTGAAATCATGGAGAGGGGGAGTTATCTCAGTTATTTTCTTTCCTCAAAATATGCGATAGAATCCGCCCGAGTTGAACAGACCCTTCAGGAGGACGGGCTGGTCAAGGTTCATGAGATCTATCATTATAAGATGAGAAAACCGTTCAGGGGTTTGACGAGGACAATTCCTCAGGGGCGCTATGTACAGATGAGCAACGTGAAGATATGGGTGGATGAGGAACCCGAAGCGCATGTCGAATATCTGAGTAAGACGAACACCAGTTTTAACGCCCGTATCTGGATAGCGCCGTATAATTCGTATCAGGAGATTGATCCGGAGGGGAAGGAATACACCCTTCATGTGACGTATGATGCCGCCGGTGTTGTCGAAGCCGGAAAGGATTGTTCACAGATCCTGAGACAGTACTGGGGAGATATGTGGGAGGCCCCGCTTAAGGATATGACGGCCATCTTCAACTTCCCGCTCGGTTTCATGCCGACGGATGTATACACACATCCGGGGATTGCATACACGCTGAAAGGACAGTCCTACGTCTTCAACGTCAGTTCGCTGCCCCCCAACGCCTATGGGGAGGTCAGGTTCGAATTTGACCAGCGTGCGGCTATCAGCGAAATGAAGTATGCCGTCGTGAATTCCAGCTTGACGCAGGAGGACATCGAGAAAGAAGAGAGTTCGTACCGGATGACAAGGCTGATCCGACTGATCGTTCCTCCGGTGGTGTTTGCCGGATTACTGATTCTGATCTTTGTCATCTTCCGTTATTTCGGAAAAGAACCGACTATCACGTATGAGGGAGTCTACGAGAGAGAACTTCCCTCAAGGGATTCTCCGGATATCGTCAACTCGGCGGTCATCAACATCGTCGGAAATGTGGATAACGATGGCATGTCTGCGGTGATGATGAACCTTTACAGAAAGGATTACATAGAATTTGTCGACGGGATGGTCAAGAATAAACCGAAGACAGACACGATTCGTTTTAAAAAACAGGAGGCCGGCAGCGATCTTTCACCGAGTGAGGCCTATTTCTTTGATTTTCTGAAGGGATATGCCGATGAAAGTGTACTCGATTTTAAAGAACTTGAAAAATATCTGAGAAAAAAGGAATCGCGGGCCAAGCAATTCAATCAGAAATACGATACCTATCAGAGTCTCGTGAAAGATACGGTCAGGGCCCGAAAATATTTCAACACGACCGGTTACGCCTTTGCCGTTCTGATAGCCATCGTTATGGGGCTGTGCGGACTGGGACTGATACCGTTCATGACGATGAGTCCGACCCCCGATCTGCTCGGATGGGCTCTGGTTTATTCGGGATTCTTCCTCGTAACGGGAGCCATCATCCTGTTCCTGCCGAAGGATGTGTTCGGAAAGTGGAGTGAAGAGGGACTCACCTATTACAGAAAATGGATGAACTTTAAGAAATTCCTCGAGGAAATCTCGATGATCAAGCAGTATCCGCCAGAATCCATCATCCTCTGGGAGGAATATCTCGTCTATGCAACGGCACTCGGTTGTGCGGATACCGTTGAAAAGGCCTTGAAGGAGATTGTTCCGAGAGAGCAGTGGGAGAGACAGAGCAATCATGGCATGATGTACGGTGCTTACGGCTATATGCTGGGAAGTAACATGAGAGCGGTGAGAAACGTGGCCGTTCAGACCGTTTCCTCATCTTCTGCCAAGGGGTTCTCCGGTGGTGTCGGTGGAGCCGGTGGCGGTTCAGGTGGTGGAGGCGGTGGAGCCTTCTAAAAGA
>ERZ795057.765-NODE-765-length-31685-cov-46.928391_pt1 | contig 31685 bp, 25 predicted proteins | sample MGYA00375141_ERZ795057 | MGnify/ENA primary metagenome ERZ795057 (study PRJEB30186, sample SAMN05720163) | activated sludge metagenome | isolation source: Anaerobic digester | place: Hong Kong | collected 2015-01-26 ...
ATCTGGCTACGGACCAGAAGGTTTGGGGTTCGAGTCCCTATGGGCGTACCAGCAGATATTGGCTCTACACCATAAACGGGGGCACCTGACCCGATCATCAAGCGCTGTTTTCATCACTTCACATCGCTCTATTCTTGCGACTCCTCAATGTAGTTCTTAAGGGGGTTGATGGCATCCTCGAGCAGCCGCTCCCCTGCCAGACGCAGTTGTTCGTGTGTAGGAGGATTGGAGGAGAGCAGCCCATAGATGCAGGTATGGTGCGCTTCATCGAAGTCCTCCGCATGCTCCGGGCTGAGGAGGATTCGGATCCCGTCTCCCATGTGGATGGCTCTCATCGTGAAGTCCTCAGGATAGACGGCTGTCAGGGCGGCACGCCAATTCACAGACCAAGCCAGGAGTGAATCCTCCGACTCTTTCTCTGCAAGAAGTGCGATGGCGAGTACGCGGCCGAGATCCTTGTTGCTCCTCTTGATGACCCGACCATGGATCGGCCTGGACATAGTCTCCGGACGGATCTCGGGATGCTCCAGCATATTTGCAAGCGCCATCATCTCGGGCTTAGCGATGGAGATTCCCATCCACCGATCCGGCTCGAATGCGGTCACCGCGAGACCACCGAAGCTGGGGAGTACGAAATAGCCGATGCTAGTTGACAGTTTCGCGAAGGTACGCCCGAAATCCTTTGCAGATTCCGGAACGGCTAGAAGTTCCATGAACCACTTCCCACCGGTCGGGGGGCGAAGCCTTACTACGGGCAAATCCTTTATTGGAGTATGCCGATTCCCCGGAGTGTTCCATGGGGGAGTCTCGTCAGGGGTCCAGCCGGCACGAACGAGTTCCTCTGCAATTGCCCGGCCAGCGTCTACTGCTTCCATCCTTGGGGAGAGAAGGCAGTCCGCATCCTTCGTCCTTACTGCCATGCCCCGAATCTGGCCTTCGTATCGGAGTCCGACGGCAAGGCTGCCGATGATGGTTAGGTTCTCTCGGGTATCCGGAGGGACCGCATAGATGATTTCCTCGAGGACCTCCCTGGGATTCACCAGGATCAAGGCATCGTCTACGTTGGCCATTTGTATGCATCCTTCGGGACAATGGCGTTTCTGAACTGCAGCGCCTGGTAGTCCATGCGCATGGTAAGCAGATCGATCAGGCATTCCACAGGATCGGCCCAGAGCCTCTTATCGGCGTCGATTCTGAAGTAGGACTTCTTTCGCCGGAGGAAGTGGATCGCCAGCGAGGGCTTCTCGTCGTGGGCGTCCGTTTCCTTCAGGGCCGGATCCAGCTTGCGGATGAACGAGAGGTCCGTGCTCGATCCCGGGGCATGGATATGGAGGTCGAGTCGGGGAAGACCGATCAGGTCAAGGTCCGGAAAGATCCGCATGGCTCCAGCGATTCCGCCGATGGCGAGGTCCTGCCTGTTCAGCGCCAACACGCGCTGCATGAGGGACAGGGGAGATCGGGGCTGGCCGGAACGGTCCGCGTAGTACTTAGTGGACCGGGATGTGTCCGCGAGGACCACGAACTTCTCCCAGGCCATCCGAGGGAAGGCGGTGAGGGCGACGCTACGGTCGCTGTACTGTTTGAGTGCAGGACCGAGAGTGTCCAGGGCTCGGATCACCGTACGGTAGCTGGTCCCTATGCATTCCTCGAGACCCTTGATCGAGAACCCTTGTCTGTCCCGAACAGGAGGCTCGTCCTGCGCATAGGGAAGAGGATTCGATGCCACGATGTCGGAGGCGTTCTCGTCGGTCAAGAGCCAGAGCAGGATCATGAGCCGCAGGATTTCACCCGAGTAGTCGGGCTCCGGGAGTCTGTCCAGATGCCGATGGCGATTGTCCTTGGCGGCCACTTCTTGAAGGCGATTCAGATCCATCTCGCGAAGCGAACCCAGTACAAGATCAAGCTTTTTATCCCGATAGCACGCCAGTCCGAGACGGTTGGATATTTCATCACGGAAGACGTCCCGATAGGAGTCCCACTCCCGCCGGAGACTCTTCGGAGAGACTCCGGAATCGATGAGGAGAACATACGCATGCTTGTTCGGATGGTCCGTCAGCCTGGAGGCAAGCTCGAGTATGACCGCACGGAGGGCTCGTATGGCTCTCAGTCGGTGCTTGACCTCCACGATGATCACATCGTCCTCGTAGTCCGGCTCGTAGGGACGCATTTCCATCACCTCCTATGGGATCCTAATCAATTTGTAGGTGCAAGTCAAGATTGAGGGCGCAAGTCAATATTGCAGGTGCAAGTCAGGAATAGACTTCCTATTATTAGCAACAGGATCAGCGAGTTATGTTTCATGTACCCGTCTCGGAAGTCTCCGCAGCTCCCTCTCCGTGACGATCTGCCGGTTCCAGTGATCACCCAGGACCTCAGTCTCCCTCAGCTTCTTCTCCGGCAGCTTGAGTAGGCATAACCTCTGAGTGATCCGGTCAGATGAAACTCCATGTTTTTCAGCAAGCTGCTTCCTGGATAGATTGTATTGCATCATCTCTTCACGTAGTTCTCGAGCGTAGATAACTGGATTACGGTACTTCTTAAGAATCATCTTGCATGAATCCAGGTCAGGGCGATGGAAGACAACAGGATAAGTGGTGTTTTTGCCGGTTTGAGTCGCTCGAGGTCCGGTGTACCAGCAGACATTAATCTAATAAGCTATTAAATCAGCATAAATGATTCATTACACAAGCCCATATCAGAATTATACTGGACAAAGTAGCAACCGGAGGGAATCTCCTCTGGAACAGTCCATTCTACAGTATTGCTTCCAGTGGGGAACTCCCCGTCCGTCACTGTGGAAACAAGCCTCCCCGACAGGTCGAAGATGCGGATAGAGGCATTTCCAGCTTCGGGAAGATTGAAGCTTACGGACAGAGAAGAACTGCATGGGTTGGGCGAAACTTCAAGAGAAAGCGAAGTGGTAGGGTCAGGTCCTTCAATACCAAGCTCGGGGGCGTACTTGACAATGTAGCCCTGATTGCCTGTGCCGGATGAGTAGGCGTAGCCTGCTGCGACATAGCCCCCTTGTGAAAGTTGTATGGCTGAGGAAATGGCATCGCAGGAGGAGTTGTATATGAAGTCACTCCAGAGTTCGTTACCATTAGAGTCGAATCGTGCGATTACTCCGCAGACGCTTTTTGAGTCCGGTTCTCCCTTTATCTCCCCTCCGTAAAGTATTCCGCCGTCCATTGTCGTGCTGAGGGAGTAGCCGTAAGGCTGGTCAACTCCTGGGGGCCATGTCACCCAGTCTGGATTGCCCAGGTAGTCTGTGTGGAAGATCTCCGGCCAATAGTTATCCATGAGGAGCAGCCCACCATCTGAAGCCTCGCACATTGCCTGGGCATCAGGGTAAACACCAGGCCATTCAGGGAAGGAAGCTTCCCATTCGAAATCCCCGCTCAAGCTGTATCTCACCAGGAAGACTCCATAGTTCCCACCAGGCTTTCTTCCACGCATAAATGCAAGGATTCCTCCGTCATGATAGAGAATATCCGCAGCTCTATCAACGTAGATATCTCCCCACTCCCTTGTCCAGAGAGTGTCTCCCTGAGAATCCGTACGGAGGATCCAGGCCTGATCCATCCCTTCCGGGGGATCTTTCCTGCCGCATACTGCCATTCCTCCGTCAGGCAGAAGGGTCAGGTTGTTTCCGTATCCCCGGACTCCGTCAGGCAGCATATACAGCTTTGACCAGATCGCATCCCCTTCTGCGGATACCTTGTACAGAGAAAGAGAGTAGTGAGTGCTTCCTGCCTCAGGTACGCCGTATCCAGTAGCGACAAACCCTCCATCTGGAGTTTCCACCACCGCCCGGCTGACCGCATTATCAGGATAAACCGAAGACTCCCAGATCTTTGTGCCATCGGTAGAGTAAAGAAAGATTGTCCTGGGGTAGTTATATTGCCTCCAGCCGGTGAGAATCAGGTTACCGTCAGAGGTTTCTCTCACACAATTGAAGCTGTAGCCATAAAGAACTTCCCACTCGATCTCAGGCGGATCTATCGAGTAAGCTGGAGAGAGCAGAAGAAACAACAGCACAACAAGTTCTCTCATACCGTCATCTCCTTCCCTATTCGGTAAGTTTAACCCAACCTATCCTGATGTCAACCGGTTGAGGTACGGCTGGAGTGTGTATATTGCACCTGTTCTGGTTCGAGGAACTTTCAGTTTGGCGCACCAGCAGATATTATTCTAACAGGCTAATTAATCAGCACGACAGACTCAATGCAAGAACCCATGTCAGAATTATACTGTATGAAGTAGCACCCGGAGGATATGTCCTCGGGAACTGACCATTCAACGGTATTGCTCCCTGAAGGAAACTCTCCGTCAGCTACCGTGGAGATGAGCTTTCCCGACAGGTCGAAGATGCGGACCGAGGCGATTCCAGTCTCGGCTAAACTGAAGCTGACGGACAGAGAAGAACTGCATGGGTTGGGAGAGGCCTCAAGGGAAAGGACAGTAGACGGGTCCGGTGAAGATATTCCTGTCTCAGGGGCATACTTTATAAGGAAGCCCTGATTTCCAGCCGATGCAGAGTAGGCGTATCCAGCTGCGATGTATCCTCCTTGTGAAAGTTGGGTGGCAGAGTAGATCGCTTCGCAGGACTCCTCGTAGATATTGTCATACCAGAGATCGTTGCCCAGAGAGTCGAATCTGGCTATCACACCGCAGATGTTCTTTGAGCCCATCTCGCCCTTTATCTCTCCGCCGTAGAGAATTCCACCGTCCATGGTCGTGCTTAGAGAGTAACCGTAAGGTTGATCCGCTCCCGGAGGCCAGATAGTCCAGTCTGGATTTCCCAGGTAGTCGGTGTGGACGATCGCTGGCCAGTAGTGATCCATCAGCAGCAACCCGTCATCTGATGCTTCGCACATGGCTTGAGCGATTGGAGCAACTGTACCTGGCCAGTCAGGTATACCAACTTCCCATTGAAGATTCCCGTCCATATCATAACGAACCAGATGGGGTCCTCCCGGGGTTGTTGGAGTGCTTCCCTGGATAAAAACTAGAAGACTATTTTCATGATAAATCAAGTCAACAGCGCTGGCTGACCCTGAGTATCCCCACTCTCTTGTCCACAGGGTGTCTCCCTGGAAGTCGGCTCTCAGAATCCAAGCCTTCGCTTTACCTTCTGAAGGGCTGATTCTGCCGCATATAGCATATCCCCCATCCGGGAGTGAAGTAACGCCGAATGCTATTTCTGATCCATAATGCTGACTATCGTACAATCTTGTCCATATCTCTGTTCCTAGTGAGTCATACTTCGAGATAAGAAGTTCTGTGCTTGTTGAAGGAGTTTCTCGTCCGAAACCAACGACGATTAGTTCCCTGCTAGCTAGCTCAAGAGCTTTAGTCCCTAGTTGATTGTCAAGGTTTGATCGTCCTGCCCATTCAATTTCCCCAAGGTTATTCAGCTTGTAGACTGCATATTCTGGTTCAGCATCGGTTTGAGTTGTGGTGATAAAGAAGCCTCCGTCGCTAGCCTCAGAGACGAAACCGAACTTTGTTGTGGATGATCCTAAGCTGTATACTTTGACCCACTCAACTGCTGGTGTATCCATTGAGACTACTGTGGAAAGAAGGACTAGAAGGAATACTGTTCTGCTCATTTCAAGCCTTCTCTCTCTATTCGGTCAATCTTACCCAGCCTATCCTGATATCCGTGGGCAGATTGGTCCCGGTGAACTCGATCCAGATAGACGATATCATTCCTGTCCAGTCATTGCTCAGGCTCGACAGATCTACAGGATCGGTCCTGTCCGCAGGAGAGCTAATCGACTCTCCTGTATTCACATAATACCCGTTGCCGTACCTGTCCGTCCAGTGCACCCTTATGCTTGCTGCGGCACCTGATGAGTATCCGTACATGCTGAACTTGCTGTACAGGTCGGCTCCATAAAGTTCTCTCTTTCTGAACCAACGTTCAGGTACAGCCCGTCACTTAGGACACAGTATGCAGCCCATTGGGTATCAGACGTGGTATATATACATGTACTTTTGAGGTGTTCTGTTATTGTCTCAGTCTGGGGAATCCATGAATCTTCTACGAATGGCACTGAGTTACCTGAATCCCTATCAGCCTTCCTATCTGATTCTCTTTGTGACTGCAAGATGCAATGCCAACTGCAGCTTCTGCTTTTATGGAAAGGAGGTTCAGGCCAGTCACGGGAAGGCTGACGAACTAACCTTGGACGAATATCGGGAGATTTCCCGGAGAGCCGGCAATATTCCTTATCTGCTTGTTTCCGGAGGAGAACCCGTTCTCAGAGATGATCTGTTCGATATCATCTCATTGTTCATAAAGAACTGCCACTGCAGTTTCGTTACCGTGCCCTCTAACGGTCTCTCCCCCGAAAGGACAGAAACCCTTTTCAAAAGACTGGCCGATACCTATCCCGGCTGTCATTTCAGGGCTTCTATCAGCGTGGATTACTGTGGAGAGAAGCACGATGAAATGAGGGGAGTCCCTGGTTGTCTCGAGAGGCTGCAGGAAACCGCTCGGCGTGTTTCTGAACTTAAACGCACCAGATCGAACATTACACTTGATGCGGTATCCGTATATCTCAATGATTCAAGTCAGGACCATGAAAACCTGAGAAAATGGGTTAGAGAAATGATCGACCCAGACAATCACGAGCTGCACATTTTGCGTCCGGAATGGCCTCAGCCTGTTGTGAAGGGTCTTGATCCCCACAGCTTCATTAAAGAGGTTTCCATCTACCGTCAGAGCAGTACCGGGAAGGAGAGCAGATATCTCAGTTCTTTTTTCCGCGGATTGAACGTTCTTTACATCAAGGGAATGGAAACCGTGATGAAGGGTGAGGTTCTCGCAAAGTGCACGGCAGGAAGGAAATTCACCGTTATTACCGAAACCGGCAAGGTAAGGCTATGTGAATGCAGGGGAAAGGTGCTGGGGGATCTGAGAAAAACCGATTACGATCTGAAGAAGGTTCTTAAGGGTTCCAGGAGCTATCTCAAGGAGGTCAACAGGACCGGGTGTACCTGCACCTGGGAATGCGCTGTATCCTGCAATATTGTATGCAACCCGAAGTTCTTCCCTGCCCTTGGTCTGGAAACCGTCAGGATGTTGTTCAAGTCCCGAAAGCAGCCAAAATGAAAACGGCTTTTCTACGCACTCCCATTGTCAATCTGAAGAACAGTCCATTCGGATCCACGCCGGGAATACCTGCTAATCTTCCTTATCTCTGTGGTGTTCTCCTCCGAGAAGGGCACACAGTTACCATCGTTGATGGTTACGGTCTTGCTCCCCACCGGTTTACTCCCTATCTGGACAAGTTCGAGGCCCGGGGTCTGCTTCCTGATGAAATAGTCGCAGCTATTCCAGAGGATGTGGAGCTGATAGGAGTATCCGTGCACTGCACCCTGGAACACGGCATGGCAATCAGCCTTGTGAAGGAATCAAAGAAGAGATTTCCGGGGGTTCCGCTAGTTGTGGGGGGTTATCACACCACCTTTTGCGTGGAGCCATTCATTGAAGCTGGAGCGGATTATGTGCTTCAGGGCGAGGGAGAGAAAAGGCTTCCAATGCTGATGAATATGCTGGAGAGTGGAAAACCATTTACCATGGATGGTATATACTCAGCAGAAATGAGCTCAGAGAGAGAACCATCTGTCTGTCCCATTGAGGATCTCCCTTTTGGTTTTTTCGATCCTCTACCACTTGAAGAATACTGGAAGCTGAGGTATGCGCACGGGCCCGTGCGTAACGGGAAATACATCAGCATGTTTACAAGCAGGGGTTGTCCATATGCCTGCGCTTTCTGTCAGACTCCCAAAATGTGGGGCGGGCACTGGATGGCTAAATCCCCGGAACGCATCGTGGATGAGATGGATGCCTACCACGAGAAATACGGTGTTACGGATTTTCACATCCAGGACGAGAACTTTGCTCTCTCTAAGAAGCGGACCAGAGCCTTCGCCAGGGAACTCCTGCACAGAGGGCGTAACTATACTTATTGCTTTCCTTCCGGTATCAAGGTTGAGACAGTAGGCAGAGAGGAACTTGAGCTCCTCTACGCATCCGGATGCAGATACTTCTCCCTTTCTCCGGAATCAGGCTCAAAGAAGGTTCTCAAGCTCATGAACAAACCTGTGGATCTGAGTTATGTAGAGGAAGTAGTGAAGTGGTGTCACAAAATAGGCATAAGAGTGAACTGCAATTTCGTTCTTGGCTTTCCCGGGGAGGAAAAGGCTGACAGGGTTCTTACTTACAGATTCATAAGGAAACTTACCCTTCTTGGAATGGATGAGGTAACAGCCTTCATGCTCACCCCGCTTCCCCACACCCAGGTGGCGGACTTGAAACCCGACGACATTGAGTACGAGGACATCAACTTTTCTCCCACATGGAGAAGTAATTATCGTCTTATAACCTGGGCAAGGTTGTGGATATACTTTAATTTTGCAGCTATCAAGCTGTTAAGTCACCCCATGAAGGTTGTCGGAAATGTTGTTTCAGTCTTAAAACGACGATTCCAGATGAAAAGCGACATGACTGTATACAGGTTTGCAATGGACCTTATTGACAGGCATTTCCGTAAAAGAAAGATAACCAACCTGCGAGTTATCAGGTGGTACTCTCCAGAATAGATTCTGTTTCCCCGAGCGTAAGCCTTTTTCCGCAGCAGGAGCGACTCCCTCCAATGGGATGATGCTTCGCTGGAGTTCAAACAAACGGATGAACAGGGGTCAGGCGGACCATGCTTTTACTGTCATGCACAGAGTTCCTTTACCGGATGTAACCAAGATCGTTGAGCTCCTGTCTTACTTCGTCATCTATGAGTGTTTCCGGATTACCTCTGGGAGGAGTGTACCAGTAGAATTCAGCTGTGCTGACGAGTGTTCTCAGAACTGGAAGAGAATGGGTTTCTCCTGGGTCGTTCGCCAAATCGAACTGCATGCCCGTTTCGCTGTGAATCCCCCAGATCAGCTTCTGCCTGTCCTTTAGAACGGCCACTTGCGAGTACTCTAGAAGGTTGTCTGATCTTATACCGCTGGAAGGGATGACTCTAGCCGAGCTGTAATCCCCCGAAAACAGATCGATTCCGTCCAGGGAATCTGGAATGGATAACTCTGTCTGACCGATTATCGTGGGGAAGAGATCAAACAGACCGCAGGGGATGTCCTCTCTCTCACCTGCGGGAACACCAGGACCTGCAATGATAAGAGGTACATGCAACTGCTCCTGAAAGAGGGTTTTACCGTGGGAGACGCCACCGTGCTCGAGGAACTCTTCACCGTGATCAGCTGTAATGATGATCAGAGTATTGTCGCTGACTCCAAGTGTTCTCAGTTCACTGAACAACCGGCCCAGTTCATGGTCTACATATGATATGCTGCCGTCGTAACGGGCTATGAAGAAATCCCTGTCTTCGGGGTTAAGTACCTCGTCTCCCTCTCCCAGAGCCCAGTCGCATCCTGTTTCTCTTGTTTGATCAGTGAAGTAGTTGGCGAAAGGATCTGGGGGATCGTAAGGGGCGTGAACGTCCCACAGGTGTATGAACATGAAAAAGGGAGCCTGCTCCCCCTCTGACCGGGAGTTGAGTTCTTCCCCTAGCCAGCTGATTGCTCTGTTCACTGTGGAGGCGGCCTGCAAGCCGTTCTCGGTATCAAAGATGAAATGATCGAACCCTGCATTGAACCCGAAGGGCTCGGTAAGGAACCTGACATTCACGAAACCTGCAGTTCTGTATCCGTTGTCGTGCAGCAATACTGGCAGGCTGGCAAGCGAAGGGTCCAGCTTGTGCTCATGCCCATCTGAAAGAGTTGTGCCGTGATTCCTGACTGTTAGGCCTGTGAACATTGTCGCGTGTGAAGGAAGAGTCCAGGGTGCCTGTGCCTGACAGAGTTCAAACAGAACCCCATTGGATGCCAGGCTGTCAATGATCGGCGAAGTGCGTCTTTCATATCCGTAACAGCTCAGATGGTCTGCCCTCAGGGTATCGATACTTACCAGAATTATGTTCGGCAGGCGTGATGAACACCCTGAGATCAGAAGAGCGAGAAATCCAGTAAGAAGAAGGATCTTTTTCATTGCAGCCCTTTCAAGAGCACTTGATTGAAGGTTTGCTAACGGCGTGCCGCCGTAGAATGGTGCAAAATGGTTTGGGGTGCAAGTTCCTTCCGAAAAATTAAGAATTGACCAGAACACATCAATTAAGAAAGAAATCTGCACCAGTGGCTAAGATACTCATGAACTGGCAGATAGCACAGAGGACACTTGATCACTTTCGGAACCAGCAGGGCGGGGAGCTCCTCCAGAGCGTTCTCAAGGACGGAATGCGCAAAGTGTGACCGAGATTATTCGCAGTTGATACCGGCAGCTGACAGAACCCGATGGACGGTGCAAGGGCTTGTTGAGTTTACTGCCAAAGGTAAGGTACCCTTCTCCGAATCCCGGCAGGCTCCTGCTCATCGGTCGAATGGGAAACGGAGAATCTCCCCCGTTTCATCGGAGGAGACAAGCATTGAGCCATCGGGCAGGAAGATGATGTCCTCTATGGATGACCCCACTTCGATGCAGATCATAACTTCTCCATTCCGGTCCACCGCAACCACCTGCCCGGTGCTTTCCGAAGCGACCATCAGCGTTTCGCCGTCCGGCGAGAAGCGCAGCCCCTCCGCCGAAGCTATTCCCGCAGCGTAGGGGAGCCAGTTGCCTGTGGATGGATCTACCTGGATTACGCTTACGAACCGGCTGACGAGAGGGGTTTCGATGCAGGAGTAAAGCATCAGATCGGGGCCCTGGATTATGCCCGAGAGCATGAATCCCACTGGCAGTGTAAGCACTGTGTCCGGCCCCTGCGGGTCCCATGCGCATATGCCGGAGGGCCCTCCGTGACGGGCCCATGTGTAGTAGACGGTTCCGTCGCTCCCAACGGTCACCCCCTCGGGATTGGGGATGCCCTCCTGAAGAACGCCCTTTGCAGATGAGATCAGCCTTCCCTGTGGAACATCTTCGACTACGAGTATCCCGAAGGATGGATCCCATGCGATGCCCTCGGGGGAGGAGAGGTGGTCAAGCACCGTGAACCTGGTGCCGCCGGGGGAAAGCCCGGAGACCCTGCCGGCGGTCTCCTCGGCAACATACACGGTTCCTTCGGGGAAGAAGGCCAGGCCGTCGGGGCTGTGGAGATCCTCCGCGAAGACATCACCGCTGGACAATGTGACGAAAAGAGCAAGGATGAGATTCATCTAGACGCTCAGTTCCTGCTCTATCCTGTCCACCATCAGGGAGAGGGAAAGGTCTTCGCCGCTTATCTTTTTGAAGAGCTCCGGGAAGGTGTACCTGCCCGAGGGGGCGATAACTTCTTCCCTGAGGAAATCACCGAACTCGGCCGGTTTCTCGGTGAGGTCGCTTATGCCCTCCCGCTTGAGGAACACCGTTTCCAGCATGTCGCACATCAGGTCACCCAGGAGGTAGTTGTGAAGGTAGACCGGGTGGGTTGTGTGATGGATGGTGTTGGCCCATACAGGCCTGTGGGCATAGGGCGCTGTGCCGAAGAGATCTTCTTCCGTTTTCCAGCGCAGATCCTCGATCTCTTTGAGGGAAGTTGGGTTTTCAGTGTGCAGCCCTGCGTCGAAGAGGATCCTGCCAACATTCAGGAGCTGGCCTGCTCTGGCCCAGGTGTCCAGTTTCCGAAAGCTTTTCCTTGCTCTTTCCAGGGTTTCTTCACTGAAGAACCGACTATAGAATACCTCCCTGGTCCTGAAGGATCCGAAGAGGTTGGCAATACCTTCGCTGGTTATACCGCTGATACCCATGTTGAGCACCGTTTCGTCGGGGCTTGATGTGAAGGAATGGACTCCGTGTCCGGTCTCATGGAGAAGCACCCTGAACTCGTTGAACCTGTTGCTTACGTTCGCAAGGATCCTGGAATCCGCCCCGGTCTCTATGGGAAAATTGTAGCCCCATTCGGATTTGTGCTTCCTGGGGAAGATATCATAGGTGATGTTCATGGAACGGACGTCGAAGCCGAACATGTTGAAGAGATCCGCTATAGGATCCAGGAAGCCGCTCATATCCACTTCCTGATGAAGCTGTGGCGCTATTGCCGAGGCAATGTAGGCCTCGTCCCAGGGCATGACCTCGTCTGACCCTGTGAACTCACGGGCGAACTCCGCCCTGGTGTTCATCATGGCGGGTACGGCCCGTTTTACTTCAGCAGGCCAGGACTTGAACAACTCTGGCTCGAGCTCCTGTTCTTCCAGACTATGAGCAACGAAGTTCTCCCTTCCCATGCCTTCAGCGTATTCCCTTCTCATCTGGAGAAGGTCCAGGAACCCGTTTTCGATAAGGGGTTCCGCAACGCTGGTCCTGGAAAGGAAGGCCTTCCTCCTCAGTTCCCTGTCGGTGCTTTCGGAGAGTATCCTGCCGATCTCCGGACCGCTCTTCTCGACACCGTCCACCTTGAACCGATGGGTGTTCAGCACCGCTGAGAGCCTGGAGGTGAGCTTCTGCATATCGGAGGCGAGTACTGTCATTTCATTGGATAAATGAAAGGGTCTGAAGGCTTTTCGGAGTATCTCGGCCTTCCTGGCCTCCACGGGATCGGAAGGGTTAATCCCCGCATCGACTATGGTGCTCCAGCGGGTCTCGTCCCTTAGGAACTCAACTATTCCGGCGTAGGCTTCGTTGATGCCGAAGTCGAACCCGGTTGTGTATTTCGTCCAGTTGAGCCTGCTGTAATCCCTTCGCTTCTGGGAAAGTTCATTGCCTATGCTGTCCAGTTTTGAGGGTAAAGCCTTCATTGGTTCTCCCGTCGCTCTGTTGTGCAGGTGTTGGTGAAGCTATAATAATACTCTTCAAAGGAAGAGGTGCCATGACGGGGATCCCTGCGCCAAGGCTTGAAGAACTGCTGGAAAACCTCAGCAGAAAGGATACGGCCCCTATCCATGAATGGATCCAGGATTACGAAGAAGCCATAAGGCTGGCCACTTATTCCGGGCAGAGCGATACTGTCTCATTTCTTATCGACGGGTACATGAACAGTTTTCACCATCCAGTGCCGTTGGAGGTGAGATTCTACTGCGTTTTCTATGAAGCCGTCAAACACTGGAGGGCAGGCAGGTTCCTGGAGGCCAGGAGCAGGTACTCCACCGCAAGGGAGATCGCCCTTTCAGGGGGAGACGAACTGGGTGCTGCACGCTGCCTCATGGCCTCGGGGGTTACCCTCTGGGCCGAGGGTGACTATAGAAGCGCTCTTCCAGTTCTGGAGGAAGCGGAGGAGGTACTCAGGCAGGTTCGGGACATCACCCTTTCCAACTGCCTGAACTGGCTGGGAGTGGTCTGCGGCAATCTTGAGCTTCTCTCCAGGGCCTGGAAGTACTACAGGGAGGCACTGGAACTGAACAGGGAGCTGGGTCTGACCCAGAGCCAGGCCTTCCTGCTGTGCAATATGGGCCTGCTGTGCCAGCAGATGGGGCTTTATGACCAGGCTGAAGAGAGCTACAGGGAATCGCTGGAGCTGCAGAAACAGTGCGGGAACAGGTATGGATATGCAGACAGCCTGGCCAACCTGGGCATGCTGGTTCTGAAGAAGCACCGGAAGCCTGAAGACGCTTTCAAGATGCTTCTGGAAGCAGCGGAGATGCAGCTGGAGAACGATGATATCAACAAGGCCGGCCTTGTACTCGCCAATGCCGCAGCGGCCTGCTGCTCCGACGGCGATGATCCCAGGGGTATGGAACTTTTTGACAGGGCTGAGGAATTGGTCTTCTCAACGAAGCACGGAGACTCCCAGGTGGAGTTCCTGGGACTGAAGGCGGAAGCGTGCATTTCCCGGGGTGACTACGATACGGCGGAGGAGCTCTGCGACAGGGCTATGGCGATTCGCGGGGAGATGCTGCCCGGGAAGCCGGACAAGCTTCTGCTTCGGGTACAGGCCGACCTTCACCGCCGCAAGGGGAATTTTCAGCGGGCATACGATCTCCTTCAGGAGAGTATCCTGGTGGACGAAGAGGTGGAGAGGGTAAGGTCCGAGGCCCTGCAGAGCGTTATTCAAGTCATAGGCGATGCCGCCAGGAAGAACAGGGACATACAGGAAGCCAGGCATCAGGCGGCTCTCCTTGAGGAGCGGAACACCCTGCTTACAGCCAACGAAGAGAGGTTCAGGGCTTTCCTTCACGCACTTGCTGGAATGGGAATAATGGCACTTGATCAGGAGGGCAGGATCACCTTCTGGAACAGGACATGCGGCGAGATATACGGATACTGTTCCCATGAGGTATCAGGACGGGCCGTCTCCGATCTCCTCATTCCCATCGTACCTGGAAACGACACCTGCAGTCTGATGGAGATGTGCCTTCAGGGAGAGGATTTCGAGGCCGCCTTCAGGACAGCCGACGGATCCTTGCGTGAGGTTAGCGTCACCCCTGTTCTCCTTTCCTCAGGGGAGCTGTTCCTCGTTCAGGTGGACCTCACCGAGCAGAGAAGGGCTGAGGCCAGGAAGAACCTGATAGAGAATCAGATGAGAAGGGCGCAGAAACTGGAGGCCCTGGGAACGCTTGCAGGGGGCATCGCCCATGATTTTAACAACCTCCTGCAGGGCATTCTCGGGAACGCTTCGCTGCTCTGCTCCTCTCTTGTTCCTGGCACCAGGGAGTCCGTCAGCGCCGGGATGATAAGGACTGCAGCGGAAAGGTCAGCGGAACTCTGCGCCCAGATGCTGGACTACGCCGGGATCGGCCCCATGGGACTGGAACCCCTTGACATCGAAGCGCTGGTCTCCGAGCTGACTCCTCTTCTCAGAACGAGCCTTCCCGGGGGAGCCAGTCTTGAGGTGGAGCGCCTGGGAGACCTGCCTCCGGTGAAGGGGAACGCCTCCCAGATCCGACAGATAATAATGAACCTTGCCGTCAACGGCGCAGAAGCCATCCAGGGGCAGGGCAGGGTGATAATCAGGACCGGGCAGAGGACGATGGATCGGTGTGACTTCGCCGACAGCCTGATAGAGGATTCCCCTGAGTCCGGGGAGTTCGTCTTCCTCCAGGTGGAGGACCAGGGCACTGGGATACCTTCGGACACCATGACCAGGATATTCGATCCCTTCTTCTCCACCAAGCGAACGGGGAGGGGTCTTGGTCTTGCGGCGGTCCTGGGGATAGTGCGTGGTCATTCCGGAGGGTTAACGGTTGATTCTGAACCAGGGAAGGGTTCTGTGTTCACCGTGTATCTGCCCACAGAGGATGGAGCTGTCTCACCTGATCCTCCCGACGAAGGAGAAATAGTCTCCGGGGATCTCACGGGAACCAGGATAATGGTGGTGGACGACGAGGAGATAGTAAGGGAAACCGTCTGCGCAATCCTCGAATCCGCCGGGAGCAGGCCCCTGCCGCTGCCGGGGGGAGCGGAGGCCCTGGCTGCCATTCAATCTGGACAGGAGCCCTTCGACATGATGGTTCTGGACCTTACGATGCCGGGCCTGAGCGGCGTGGACGTTTTCAATGCCATGCAGGAGATGGATGTTCAACTGCCTGTACTGATCATCAGTGGCTACAGCAGGGAGAAACTCTCCTCACTTTTCGCCGGGCACAGCCCGGGAGGGTTCCTCCAGAAGCCCTTCAAGCCGGAGGATCTGGTGGGACGCATACTCTCTATTCTGAACTGATACCTGGAACCCTTCCCACCCACCGGAGTATTTTCAAAAGAACGGAAAAGGAAAGGAGGACTGCATGGGCAGGATAGCTGCCGGTTTCTCTGCTACGGCGGTGCTGTTCGCGGCGCTGGGCTATGCCTACGCCGAAGAAACGGTTGCGCCCTCCGCCGGCGATCCGGTTCAGACCACCGTTGTGGTGGACCCCAGGGGCATGAGCGACCTCTTCGCGGACATCTCACGGAGGGTGGGCCCCAGCGTGGTTACCATAACATCGAAGACCACCGTGACCGCACCGTCGATGCCCCCTATTCCATGGGGCTTCGGATACGGATTCCCCGGTCAGGGCGGTACAAGGGAGTACACCCGGGAAGGTCTGGGGAGCGGTGTGATAATACGGTCCGACGGGCTGATAGTTACAAACAACCATGTGGCCGGTGAAGCCGATGAACTGATGGTGATCCTCTCAGACGGGGAAGAGGTTAACGCGAAACTGGTGGGGGCAGACCCCAGAAGCGACCTCGCGCTGATACAGATAGAGTACGAGGAGGAGCTTCCGGCGATAGTCATGGGGAACAGCGACGACCTGCGGGTCGGAGAATGGGTGCTGGCAATAGGTTCTCCCTTCGCCCTGAGTCAGACGGTCACCCAGGGAATAGTCAGTTTCCTGGGTCGTGAAGGGGTCGGCCTTGCCGACTACGAGAGCTACATACAGACCGATGCTGCGATCAATCCCGGGAACAGCGGCGGAGCCCTTGTGAACCTCGACGGGGAGCTGGTGGGAGTGAACACCGCCATTGCTTCAAGATCCGGAGGCTACCAGGGAATAGGCTTCGCGATACCAGTCAGCACAGTCAGGGACGTTGTCGACGACATAATGGAGTACGGCGAGGTGAGAAGGGGATGGCTCGGGGTAGGCATACAGGAGGTAAGCGCCGAACTGGCGGAACAGTTCGACCTTGAAAGCGCCTCGGGTGTGCTTCTCTCCGATATCCTCCCGGATTCCCCCGCCGAGGAAGCAGGGCTGCGCAGGGGAGACGTTATAACGGAAATTGACGGAACCCCTTTCGGTTCCCTTCAGGACTTCAGGAACAGGATAGCCGCCATCGATCCGGGTACTGAGACCAGGCTCACAGTGATCCGCGACGGTGACCAGAGAAGGGTCACGGTAATGCTGGGCTCCCGGGAGGAGGATCCTGAAACCGTTGCGACGAACCTGGCGGACGAATACGGCTGGCAGCTCTCGGAACTCACCGAGGAAATCGCCTCCAGGCTTGGAGCCGAGGATGTGGCAGGGGTACTCGTTTCCGGGGTGTACCCGGGAAGCCCCGCCGCCGCGGCGGGTATCCAGGCGGGTGACATCATAATCGAGGTGAACAGGAAACAGGTGACCAGGGTATCCGAGGTGAGCGAAGAGCTTTCGGGCACTGTGGGCGATGCGCTGCTTCTTGTCTGGCGAAGGGGGAGGACCATCTTCCTGGTAATCTGACCCCTTAGCCTCTTTTTGGCCGGGGACTTATCTTTCAGGAAAGCAGTAACTGAAGGGTGGAATCCATGCCGAAGACGAATAGCGAAGAAAAGCCGGCTAAGGAAGAGAAGGACAAGTTCGAGCTTCCAGGCCTGGAACCGGTGGAGCGTTACCACGAAATGGAACTCGGAGGCCAGGTAAGGAAGTACATGAGCCGGGCCGGAGTCCTTCCCCTGAAGGATGACAAGGGGGAGATAGAAGCTGAGATATTCTTCACCGCATATGAGCTTGGGGGCGAAACACCGCCGGCGGACAGACCTCTGACATTCGTCTTTAACGGAGGGCCGGGATCTTCCTCGGTATGGCTTCACATGGGAGCATTAGGTCCGAAAAGGGTGGTGATGGAGCCGGAGGGCTGGATGCCCCGTCCGCCCTTCCGCCTTGAGGATAACCAGCACACATGGCTTGACCGCACCGACCTGGTGTTCATCGACCCGGTGGAGACCGGTTACAGCAGGTGCGCCGATGAGGAGGCCATTGAAAAATACTGGGGTTACAAGGGAGACCTGGAATCGGTGGGAAGGTTCATCCGCCAGTATCTTTCCCGATACGAAAGATGGGATTCCCCCCTCTTCCTTGCCGGGGAGAGCTACGGCACCACCAGGGCAGCCGGCCTGGCCGGGGATCTTTTCTTCAAGGGGTTAGCTTTCAACGGCATAGTGCTTATCTCCACCGCCGTGGATCTTCAGCCTATCCGTTTCACGGAGGGGGATGACCTGCCCTGCCAGCTCTTCGTTCCCACCTACACCGCTGCGGCATGGTATCACAAGCGGCTTCCGGAGGAGCTTCAGAAGAGAAGCCTGAAGGACCTTCTCGACGAGGTCGCCGCCTGGTCAGAAAGCGATCTGACCGTTGCCCTCATGAAGGGGGACAGGCTCTCCGGGGAAGATCTGGAGAGAACCGCGGCGAGGCTTGCATGGTATACCGGCCTTGATCTCGACTACGTGAAGGGATCCAACCTGAGGATCAACATCCACAGGTTCTGCAGGGAACTCCTCAGGGACCAGAGACGAAGCGTTGGAAGGCTGGACGCCAGGTTTACCGGAATAGAGCCCGACCAGATAAGGGAGTACCCCCAGGGTGATCCTTCCATGGCGGCGATAATGCCCGCCTACACATCCCTGCTGAATTCCTACGCCGTGGGTGAACTGGGGGTGGAGACCCATATCCCCTACAGGATAATGCACCACTTCGAGAACAGGAAATGGAAGTGGGAGAACGGCGAGTTACCCAGGACAGGGGAGATCCTGAGGTTCGCAATGGCGAAGAACCCCTACATGAAGGTTCTGGTTGCCCAGGGATACTACGACCTTGCCACGCCGCACTTCGCCACGGAGTACATGATCTCGCACATGAACATGGACCCGGAGGTAAGGAAGAACCTCTGGATCCGTTACTACGAGGCCGGCCACATGTTCTACCTGGACACTGGATGTCTCAGGGCCTTCAGGGAGGACACGGAAGACTTCTTCAGACGGGCATGTCCCTGCTGATAAGGTCGGCTGATATCCTGGCGGACTCATAGATGGTGGGGAGCCCTGAACCGGGGTGGGTTCCTCCGCCCACCAGATAGCAGCCCTTCACCTCCTCGAACCTGTTGTGGGGCCTGAAGTACAGCATCTGCATGATGTTGTGTCCGAGGTTGAACGTGGCGCCATGGTGTATTGCCCTCTGGTCCCTCCACTCTTCAGGGGTTATCACCTTCTCGTACTCGATCCTGTCGTCCAGGTTCTTGAATGAAGTCCTCTCCTGGATACGCTGAAGGACCCTGGAACGGAACTCGCTTACGGTATCCCGGTTCCAGCTGATAGGTGCCCTGGTGTTGGGAACGGGCACCAGGACGTAAAGAGCGGTCTTTCCCTCAGGGGCAAGTGTAGGGTCGGTAACCCGGGCGTTCCGGACATAAACGGAAACATCGTCGGACAGGACCCTTTCCCCCATTATCTCGGTGATGTTCCGCCTGTAGTCGTTGGCCAGGATGATCTGATGGTGCGGTTCGTCCCAGGTTCCGTCAAGGCCCAGGTAGAGCATGAAGGTGGAGCATGAATAATTCGCCTTCTGCAGCTTCCCGGGAGTCCACTTCTTAAGAAGACCGGGTTCGAACATGTTCACCGCCGCATGACCGAAGTCGGCGTTCAGTACCACCGAGTCGAAATCTTCCTTCGATCCATCGGGGAGTTCCACGCCCCTGGCCCTGCCAGTGCCGTCGGTGAGGATCCTCTTCACAGGGGTGGAGAGCAATATCTTCCCGCCGTACTCCCCGATTACCTTAGCCATTGCGGCGGAGATTTCCGAAAGCCCTCCCTGTACATGGTCGACGCCGAACTTGTGTTCTATGTAGGGTATCATCGCATAGAGTCCCGGGCAGTTCCATGGTGACATTCCCAGGTACTTCGCCTGGAAGGTGAATGATATCCTCAGGTTTTCGTCGCTGAAGTAGTCTCCCAGAACTGAGAACAGCGACCTGCCCGCCGAAAGGTGAGGTAAAGCTTTCATCAGCCTTCCCGAGAGCATGGAAAAGGGGCTCCCGTATGGGCTCTGGAGGCACGGATACATGTACCTGTACCGTACCGCTTCCCTCTTGAAGAACCTGTCGAAACCCTCTTCCTGCCCGGGGAATGTTTCCGCTATCCTTCGTCTCGTAACGGAATTGTCCCTTGATGGATCGAAGTTGTAGTCGGGGAAGTTCAGTCTGTACATGGGATCCAGGGGAACGATCCTGCAGTAATCGTCGAGGTCCCTTCCAGCCTGCTGAAACATCTCCCTGAGAATGAAGGTCATCATAAGGAAGGTTGGTCCGGTGTCGAAGGTGAACCCCCCGTGGGTTATCGCGGCGCTCCTGCCTCCGACCCTGTCCTCCTTTTCGAACAGTTTGACTTCATAGCCCCTTGCCGAAAGGAGCATTGCCGCGGTGAGCCCCCCGGGACCCGCTCCCACAACCGCTATTCTTCGAGACATCGAGAACCTCTTTCCTTGGTCAGAAGAACCTGGCCAGAAAACGCACCAGGCCTCTTCCGATCCTGTAGGGGGGATACACCATGGGCATTTCTATGCCTGGACACTTGATCAGTTCCACCCGTTCCCAGCTGAAACTTCTGTAGCCGGTACCGCCCCTGTACCTGTTGAAACCGCTTCCTCCGACTCCACCGAACCCGATGGACGAGGACACTATCCTGTGCAGGGTGCCGTTAACCGTAACGGACCCTGACCTTATGTATTTTCTGATCATCTTCGCCGTCTTCAGAGGTCTTTTCGAGAACCCGTAGGCCGCCAGCGGAGAGTAATCCCCTCCCGGGGTCGAGGCCATTTCGTCTTCTATGGACCGACAAGGTATTACGGGAAGGATTGGGCCGAATATCTCCTCACGAAGCAGAGGAGAATCCATTTTTACCCCGGAAAGCACCGTTGGGGCTATGAACAGGTCTTCCCTGACACCGTAGCCGCCGCAGACTGGTTCTCCCATGTTCAGCATGGGCTCAAGCCGGCTCCATGCTTCCAGGTCGATTATCCTGCCATAGTCAGGGGAGGTTTCCGGTCTTTCTCCGTAGAACCTCGCCACGGTCTCCCTGAGCAGGTTCAGGAACTCCAGATGAACCTCTTCCTCCACGAAGACATGATTCGGTGCCAGGCAGGTCTGGCCGGCGGCGAAGAATTTCCCCCATGCTATCCTTTCCGCAGCCGCTTTAAGGTTGGCGTCGGCCTTTACGAAGCATGGATTCACCCCTCCCAGTTCCAGTATCACCGGTACGGGCCTCGAAGAGGCGGATGCCATCACACTTTTCCCGGTGTTGCCTGAGCCGGTGAAGCAGACGATGTCGGCGGCGTTCTCAATGAGCCACTTTGCCGTTTCTCCGCCGCCATCCGCCACAGCCGCCAGACCCGGCTGGAAGTATTCCCCGATGATGCTTTTCAGGGTCTCAGCAGTATGCGGAGCCCTCTCCGACGGTTTGAGGATAACGGTGTTTCCCGCAGCAAGGGCGCTCACCATGGGCGCCAGGAGAAGCCCCGCCGGGTAGTTCCAGGGGCCGATGATCACCGCGGTTCCCAGGGGTTCCCTTCTGGAGCGCACTATTCCCGGCAGCATCAGAGGTGACGGCCGGTGCAGCCTTCCCGGTTTCCAGAGGAAGAGACTGCGCAGTGCGTGGGAGGCGTCGGCGATGACCAGCCCGGGTTCAGAACTCCAGGCCTCCATCCAGCAGCGGCCCAGGTCTTCACCTATTGCCCCGGCTATCCTGTCGCCTTCGCTGCGAAGCATCCTGACCAGTGTTTTCAGCGCCCGGCGTCTGGATGAGAGGGAGAGGGTTTCTCCCTTCTGGAAATGCTCCTTCTGCTTTCGGCTTATCTCGCTGAGTTCGTTCATGGACACTCCTCCGGTGTTGCCCGGAACCGTCATCACTCTTATATAAAGTAAAGCTAACGATTCTCCGGTTCAACCGGAAGGGGGAACATGGCATCCGGCAAAGAACGGGCGGTTGTGATAGGCGGAGGCCTTGGGGGGCTCAGCGCCGCTTCTTCCCTGGCTTCCAGGGGCTTCTCGGTTACCCTCCTCGAGAAGAATCCCCGTCTTGGGGGCAAGCTCAACATCATGGAGAAGGAAGGCTATACCTTCGACCTGGGACCATCCATACTCACCCTCCCCGGAATATTCAGGAGGGTCTTTCAGGAAGCCGGGAAAAGCTTTGATTCCCTCTGCCCGGTGAGGGAGCTGGACCTTCACTGGCGCAACTTCTTCGAGGACGGCACACAATTCGACTTCTCCGCTGACATCGAGAGGACCGCAACGGAGCTGGAAGGGCTGCGCCCCGGTGTTTCCCGGGTCTTTCGGAAGTACATGGAGTACGCCGGGAAGCAGGACGCAATAGTCCGGCGGGGATACTTCGAGAAAGGCCCCGACACCTTCTTCGGCATGATAAGGGCAACCGGTCTGTTCCGCATTCTGGGGCTGGACCTTTTCAGGACCATGCACGGCGCCAACACGGCTTTCTTCGGGAACACCCACCTGAGGGACGCCTTCGACTACTTCATCAAGTACGTGGGGGGTTCCGCCATCGACGCCCCTGGATTCATGAACATGCTCTCTTCGGTGCAGTGGAACGACGGGCTCTGGTACGCTGAAGGCGGTATGTACAACATTGCGCTTGCCTTCGAAAAGCTGCTGGAGGCTCAGGGGGTAGAGGTAAGGAAGAATTGCCGGGTGAACTCCATAGAGGTCAGGGAAGGCAGGGCCGCAGGTGTGACGGTTGCCGACGGAGACCCCCTGGAGGCGGACGTTGTGGTTTCCAACATGGAGGTCATCCCCGCCTACAGGGACCTTCTGGGGATGGAAGGCCCATGGCTTTCAGCGCTTGAGAGGAAGTTCCATCCCGCATGCTCCGGCATCGTACTGCACCTGGGTACCGACAGGATCTTCCCCCGGCTGGCTCACCATAACTTCTTCTACTCGAGGAACCAGGCGGCCCACTTCCACAGGATTACAAGGGAGGAGCTTCTTCCGGATGATCCCACCCTGTATGTGGTGGCTGTCACCAGGACCGATCCGGGGAAGGCCCCGGAGGGCTGCGACAACATCAAGATACTGCCCCACATCCCTCCGCTGAGCCCGGAAAGGAGCTACTCCAGGCAGGACTACGAGGACCTTGCGGTTCTCTGCATGGCCAAGATGGAGAGGATGGGCATCACCGACCTGAGGAAGCATGTTGTGGTGAAGGACATGTGGACCCCTGTTGATATACGGGACAACTACTTCTCGAACAGGGGAGCCATTTACGGTGTTTCACCGGACATGCGGATGAACTACGCCTTCAAACTGCCCAAGCACAGCAGGAAGGTCCGGGATCTGTGGTTCGTGGGAGGCAGCGTGAACCCCGGTGGAGGAATGCCCATGGCGGTTCTCTCCGGCTACAACGCCGCCAGGTGCATAGCCGGAGAGATAAGGGAATACTGACCTATCTGTTGACTACCGTGCAGTTCTCAAGACCCACCATTCTGAAGGATTCTCCTGCAATCGTGCCTCTGATCTGAACCCCCGCCCGGTTCTCCACCATTGCCGCATTCACATCTTCCGGGATCTCGCCGGTCATCTCGCAGGCCACCAGCTTGTCGTAGGTGTCCTCCGGGTCAGAGAGATCCACCCTTATGATGACCCCTGAGTCCAGGGTGGACGTGGTGGTTGAGCTGTAGTAGCCCTCCACAACTATCTCTTTGCCAGTAAGGGCATTGTAGAGTTCAACGAACTGATCTGCGGGAATGGCTTCACCCTGGTACGCCCAGGGGCTGGTCTCTACCCATTCCATTGACTCCGGAGGGTCGACGAACTCGGCGTCATTGAGCTCCGGCCCCCACCAGCCGCTCTCCACCGTACCCCTCAGGGCCACAAGTTCACCTCGGTGAACAACCTGCCCGGACATGCCTTCGAAGTTCGCCACAGCGACCTCGTCGGTGCTTTCCGGATCGAGGACCAGGCGAAGCTCGTCCTCAACTTCGGTGCTGTCACCGTACCAGATGTAGGGGTAGGCAACGAGAGTGATCTCCATTCCGTCCCATGCGAAGAAAGCCTGACTCAGAGCTGTTGCCGACACCAGATCGCCATCCTGCAAGGTGGAGGGGTCAAGTGTCCCTTCGGGATAGAGGACCACCTCGGGGACCTCTTCAACGGTTTCCTCCACTGTATCCTCTACGGTTCCTTCCGCGGTATCTTCAGCGGGTTCTGATCCGTTTTCTGCGGGGGGCTGTTCCCCGCCGCAACCTGCGGTGAGTATCAAGCCCATGATCATAAGAAGCATCGTTTTCATAAGGGATTTCCTTCCTTTCAGTGCAGTTCTATGAACATCAGCAGGGTTTCGGTTTCCAGCTGAAAGACTGCGTCTTCATAATCCGGTGGGCCGGTTACGGCCCTGGCTCCGGAGGAGAAGCCTATCTCCTCGGTGGGAATGCCCAGGAAGTTCCGGTCCACCACCGCGTCACCGTCACGGTCATGGAACAGGGCTACAGCGTATTCACCGTACTCCATTGGTGGAAGGGCTACCGTCATTGTCCCGGAGGTTACGGGTTCCGTTATCTTGAAAAGGGCGTTATCGATTCCCTCCGGGAAGAACTCCTCCCCCTGGAACACGGCAATCCTCAGGAATCCCTGGATTTGATCGATCCCTGTGACCCTGAGGCTTACTACTCCTGGATTTAGAAGAAGAGCAATGAGAAGAGCCAGTTTTCACCTCCACACAATGGCATACACAGAAGAAAACTATATACTTGAAGCATCCATATGAACAGGAGGTCCCATGCTTCTCAGACATTTCTTCATTCCAAAGATAGCCCACAGCTCCTACATTCTCCAGGGCAACCAGACCTGCGCGGTGATCGATCCGGCAAGGAACGTGTCCATGTACCTCGAAGCCGCTGCGGAAGCCGGGCTCAGGATCACGATGATACTTGAGACGCACCTCCACGCCGATTTCCTTTCAGGGCACATGGACCTTGCCGGCATCACCGGAGCTGAGATTGTTACCCCCGCTTCCGCCGGGTGTCCGTTCCCCCACAAGGCTGTAAGGGATGGAGACTCCTTCATGCTGGAGGACATGCGGATATCGGTTGTTGAAACCCCCGGACACACCCCGGAGCATGTCAGTTATGTGGTTGCGGACACCTCCAGGGGGGAGGAACCTGTTGGGGTATTCACCGGAGACACCCTTTTCGTGGGGGACGCGGGGAGACCAGACCTGTTCCCCGGCAGGGCCGAAGAGCTTGCCGGGAAGCTTTTCCACAGCCTTCAGAAGCTTAAGGAACTGCCCTGCCACTGCGAGGTGTGGCCCGCCCACGGAGCGGGATCCCTCTGCGGCAGGGCGGTGGGTGCCAAGTACAGGAGCACAATAGGTTACGAGAAGCTTTACAACCCTGTGCTGCAGATAGACACCGCCGAAGGGATGATCCGGCACCAGGCCAGGGGAATGCCCCAGGCACCGGATCACTTCAGCCGCTGCAGCGAGATAAACAGAAAGGGCCCGGGCAGGATATGGGGCAGCCCCCCTCCCCCGGCCCTCACTCCGGAGGAGTTCCTTTCCCTTTCCAGGGACGGGAACAGAACGGTGGTCGATCTCCGCTCCTGCGACGCCTTCTCCGCCCAGCACATACCCGGCTCGATCAACATCAGCACCCTGGGCAACTTCCCCACCTTCGCAGGCTGGGTACTGGAACCCGGGAAGGAAGTTCTCTTCGTGGGGAACTGCAGGGATCAGGTAATGGGAGCGGTGGATGACCTTGCCATGGTAAGCGAAAGCCCGGTGAGGGGATATCTTGACGGCGGACTGTTCGCATGGGCCATGAAGGGCCTTCCCGCAAAGGGTTTTTCCCAGATCTTCGCGGAAGACCTAAAGGCGATGCTGGAAAGGCATGAAGACATCACACTGGTGGATGCAAGGGGTCCGGGGGAGTTCTCTTCGGGAACCATAGACGGTGCGTTGAACATCCCTGCTCCCGACATGCGCACAAGGTACAGGGAACTCGACCCCGGCAGGAGAACGGTTCTCTTCTGCAGCTCCGGCCACAGGTCCAGCCTTGCGGCAAGCCTGCTGGAGGCACGGGGATTCGAGAACCTGGCCCACATGTCCGGGGGCATGGCGGCCTGGAAGGCACATTTTGGCTGATCTGCTCCGCATGGCCGCCTGGTCGCCCTACGCCGCCGGGGCTGGGATCGGGGTCCTCAGCTGGCTGGCTTTCCTGCTCAGCGACAGACCACTGGCCTGCTCCACATCCTTCGCCAGGACCGGAGGAATGATGGAGCGCCTTTTCGGCGGAAAACCCGGAGAGAGGGAGTACTTCAGGAAGTTCACCCCTGAGATCGACTGGCAGTGGATGCTGGTGGCGGGGGTGTTCACCGGTGCCCTCCTCAGTTCCTTTCTTTCCGGAGAGTTCCGGCTCAGCAGTGTACCGGCCCTCTGGGCAGACGCGTTCTCAAAGAGCTGGCTGACCAGATACGCGGTTTCATTCGCAGGAGGGCTCCTTCTGGGCCTGGGCTCCAGGTGGGCCGGGGGATGCACCAGCGGTCACGGGATCAGCGGCACCCTTCAGCTGACCCTTTCCAGCTGGCTTGCGGTGGTCGTTTTCTTCGCCTCGGGGATATTCTTCGCCTGGCTCCTGTACGGGGGCGGCCCATGCTGAACCGGCTTCATTCCAGGAAACGGGTTCAGCTGGTCCTGGGCTACCTTATGGGAGTAGTGTTCGGCTTCATGCTCCAGAAGAGCGGGGTCTCCAGGTACGATGTGATACTGGGCCAGCTCCTCCTGAAGGACTTCACCGTGGTTAAGACCATGCTCTCAGCGGTTATAACAGGCATGGCTGGGGTCTGGATACTGGTTGCCGCAGGAAAGGCCAGGTTTCACCACAAGAGCGGTTCTCTGGGTTCCATTCTCCCCGGAGGGGTCCTCTTCGGCGCTGGATTTGCCCTCCTCGGCTACTGTCCGGGAACCCTGGCCGCCGCCGCCGGACAGGGCAGCCTGGACACCGCCTTCGCGGGAATACCCGGCATGATAGCCGGCGCATGGCTCTATTCGGTGATCTATCCCCTTCTCGCCAGAAGGGTGCTTCAGTTCGGGGATATCAGGGACCGGTCACTTCCGGAAGTGCTTGGAGTTCACCCTGCGGTGCTTGTCCCTCTCTCCATGGCGCTGCTGGCGGCGGTACTGCTGCTGATCGAGCTGGGGGCGTAGGCGGCCAGGGGAACGGGCCCCTCCAGTAGCTCCCTTGCCATGAACAGATGGGATTCGGTTCCGGTGCCGGAGGCCAGCGGGGTGGATACCTGCCATTTCACCAGGGCTATCTCTCCGTTCATTATCTCCATGGCGGTTATCGAACCCGGGTGCACGCAGCTTCCGCAGTTGAAGTAGGGCGACCCGCCTGGTGACGGGAACTCCGGCTGATGGGTATGACCGGTGATCAGGGCCACTCCGGTGTTCCTGGTCCATGCGGTGAGCCTGCTCTCCACCTCCTTCATCAGCGCATAGTTCCCTGCGGGGGTTATCCTGGGTCTGAGTCCTGCGTTCTGAAGGAACCTCCACACCCGCCTTACAAGGAACCTGCTTATCCGCCAGAGCCCATCGCTCCAGAGTTCGCCCTGGTGCCCATGGGTCACGAGGATGTCCAGCCCGCTTTCCCTGTGCTTAAGGACAATTGCCTCGTGAACGGGCAGGGTGTTATTTCTCTGGATCACCGGGCTGGGCCTGCCGTCGTAGTAGTGGTAAAAGGCGTTCAGAAGCTGCCTGCGGGCGTTCTCAGGCTTCCTCCACAGGTTGTTGTGGTTCCCCCAGAGGAAGATCAGCCTTCCGTCGCTGTGCAGAAAACCCATCCTTATGTAAATGTCGGAGTAGGCCCAGTGTATAGGGGAGAAACTGCCGTTCTCCCAGAGTTCCTCCCCGTCACCCGCCTCCACATATGTGAAACCCTGGTTCCTGTACCAGGCAAGGGCGTGGAGGAAGATCAGCCTGTTCCGGGCGAAATCGTCCCCCCTGCCGCCATTCCCTCTGTGGCAGTCGGACATGAAGACCATTCTGGATGAGTCATTCAGCTCCATGGGCCTTGAGGAATGACTGCGGTACAGTCTGCTGAGTTTTCTCAGTGAGAATGCTGTTGTCACTACCTGTCCTTTCCTGGCGGTGAGGTCTGGAATGGCCGATAATAGACACCGATGGTTAATCCGGTGTTAATTCGAGCATAGGAGGTAGAGATGATTCGCCTTGTCGCTTTCGCGGGGAGTTCAAGGAGAGGTTCGTTCAATCGGAAGCTGGTGAGAATAGCCGCAGAGGGGGCTTCCAGCGCCGGGGCCCAGGTAGAGATACTGGAGCTTTCAGAATACCCCATGCCCCTGATGAACGAGGACCTTGAGGCAGAGAAAGGGATGCCCGAGGCCGCCGGCAGGTTCAAGAGGAAACTCCTGGAGGCAGACGGGTTCATAATCTCGGCGCCGGAGTACAACAGTTCCATGACTCCCCTTCTGAAGAACTCTCTGGACTGGGCATCGAGGTCGGAGACTCCGGATGAGAAGCCCCTCTCCGCCTACAGGGGAAAGACCGCCGTCCTGATGTCAGCCTCTCCGGGGTCCCTGGGCGGGATGAGGGGGCTCGTTCCCCTGAGGCTCATGCTCATGGAGCTTGGGGTGACCGTTCTTCCTGTCTACCGGTGCATATCATCGGCCAACGAGGCCTTCGAAGAGGACGGCTCCCTGAAGAACGGCAGGGACATGAAGGCGGTGATGGGCCTGGGCGCGGCCCTCTGCAGGGCCCTGGAAAGGGGTGACCATGGAGAAGGGTGATATTGTTCCGGAGTTCCAGCTCCCCGACCAGAACGGAACAACGGTTTCCAGCGGCGATTTGAGGGGAAGCTGGCTGGTGCTCTACTTCTACCCCAAAGACAGCACTTCCGGCTGCACCAGGGAAGCGCTTGACTTCTCGGCGTTAAAGGGGGAGTTCCAGGAGGAGGGATGCCGGATCGTGGGAGTAAGCCCGGACCCGGTGGAAAGCCACGCCCGTTTCGCGGAGAAGAATGGCCTTGGCATAACCCTTCTCAGCGACACGGAAAAGGCTCTACTCAAGGAAGCCGGCGCCTGGGGAACGAAGCGGAACTACGGCAGGGAGTACGAGGGGGTTACAAGGACCACCATTCTGGCCGACCCCTCCGGACAGGTCCGGGAGATATGGAGAAGCGTGAAGGTCCGCAGGAAAACGAAGACCTGCGAGATCCTCCACGCCCGGACTGTTCTGGAAAGGCTAAGGGAACTGAAGGGTTAGCCCTGCGGTAACGAAGTTCACCAGGGTGAAGTTGTATACCGTTTCAACATCGGCTCCGCCTTCCACGATCCTGTAGCCGGCCCTCACATCGACCCTCTCGGATATGGGGAACTCTCCTCCCAGGAAAACGTCTTCGGCCCTGCCCACAGGACCCACCAGGGCGTCTCCCTCCAGGAGCACCGTGAGGTCCCCCGCGGGGATCCAGCGCAGCTCGAAACTGAGCAGGGGAACGAAGCCGGTGTTAGTTGTGGAGGCAGTGGCATCCTGGGACTCTATCCGTATCTCCGCGTCGCGGATCTTCGCCGTGAACCCCAGCTTGAACAGGAATCCCGGGTCGTCAACCAGAAGGTACCTCCATGTGGCCCTGTAGGAGTCGAACCTGTATAGACCCTCCACCTGCTCTCCAGCCGTGAAGTCCTCGCCGGCGAAGCTGATATCCTCGGGAAGTGAGCCGGAAGCCTCCAGCCGAAGTGGGGCGGCGAAAAGGCTGAAGGTGTTCCTTCCCGTTTCGTAACCGGCCCTGACCCTGTAGATGAGCTTGGACTCTATATCCAGGGTTTCCGAAAGGGAGAACCTGGTTCCGGTTTCGTCGTTGGGTACCTGAACGTCGTTGTATCCCGGAAAGGCCATGCCCCCCTCGACATCCAGGAACCAGGTGCCTGCGGCGCAGGGAAGTGCCAGGACAGCTGCGGTCATTGCAAGAAGCTTCATGGGGATCCTTTCATCATGGGAGATAGAGCAGTTTTTCGCATACGCGGCTTCTGCCGCCGGTGAACTCCAGCAGTAAACTTCCCCCCGGGATTCCTTCGGGAACGAAATCAAGTGATGCCCCGGAGGAGGAGGCCAGCACCCTGCCCGAAAGGTCCATGAGGCGGAAGGTCCCGGGACGGTCGGAAGATGCGCTGAGCACACCGGAGAACGGGTTGGAGGAGATGCTCAGTGAAGGGGATACCCGTGTAGTCCAGTCTTCCCCCACTGAGGTCAGAGCGTTCTGATACAGGTAGAGATACTGGGTGTTCGCCGAGAGCAGGTCCGGGTTGGCGCTTCCTGAAACAAAGCCGAAACCCCCGCATCGGAGAAATACTGGGCGTCCGAGAAGAGGGGGTCCCCCGGTCCTGAGGGTGTTCCGCTGAGAACGGTTATCTCGTAAGAGCTCGAGTAGAAGACATCATCGAATCCGTCGCCGTTGAAGTCGCAGCCCCCCACAGTGGGGAGATAATCGGCATAGATCACGGTAAGCGGCCAGTACCATGCGCCGGGGTCGTCTACCCACATGCTGATATTTATGGGAGGTGGGGGAGATGGATAGATGTCCCAGGCGGAGTTCAGCAGGTCCGGGTGGCCGTCATTGTTTATGTCGCACTGGGCGTATGGAGGCGAACCACTGAGATATGTGTAAAGGTCATCCTCCGCCTCCACCATGAGATAGGAATCCCATGCGCCCTGGGCGGCGTAGACCCTGAGACCGTAGGAGAAGAGTACCGCGAAATCCATGAAGGCGTCACCCGCCATGTCCCCTGCGAAGAAACCCGTTACATGAACACCAGGCCAGAAAGGTATGGAGTCGGACCATACGGTTTCGAAACTCTCCCCCCAGCCATTGTTGACGGCGAGGCAGAAATACCTTCCCGATCCCATGAGAAGGTCTGGCATTCCGTCACCGTTGAAATCTCCGGGTACTGCACACCCCAGGACCTGGCAGGCGGAAGGGGTGAAGGTGCCGTCGCCGTTGGAGAAGAGAACAGGCCCGGCAAGCCCTGTCAGGATATCGTCGAGCCCGTCTCCGTCGATGTCAGCGGCCCGGGGATTATACCCGGTCCAGGGTATCTCCCAAGGTCCGGAGAACCCTGAACCATCGTTCATTATCACCCTGAGATTTCCGGACGGGTAGGGCCTCAGCAGAATGTCCTGGTACTCATTCCCGTCGAGATCACAGCAGAGTATCTCCTTCACCGCAACATCAAGAGGGCAGATCACCGCGGCATCCTGGAAGATCTGTGCGGAAGACGCGGCGGAAACGATCAGAGCTGAGACCATATGTTTCATCAACCTACCACCAGAGGAAAAGGTTCATCATAAAATCATAAAGGAGCGTTGAGTAAGGCGCAATCGCGGGTTTGCTCCTGTTACGATCCGTTACAGTTCGTTCATACTCAGTGGACCGTCGCTTCAGATCTTGCCCGCTGGACAGAAAACAGGGAGGCGACATGAAGGTTCGAAGAAGCAAATGGCTGTCCATATCATTCATGCTCGTGCTGATGTCGGCACTGGCGCTTGCCACGGAATCCAGAGGCGGGGTGTTCACTGTAACGGACACCGGCCAGTCGCTCTGCTTCGACAGCCTGGAGGTGATATCCGCCCCTGCCCCGGGAGAATCCTTCCACGGGCAGGATGCCCAGTACGCGGGACCCCAGCAGTCGTATCAGGACAACGGTGACGGAACGGTGACCGATCTTAACACAGGGCTCATGTGGCAGCAGGAGTTCCGCGGCAAGATGACATGGGAAGAGGCTGCAGCCGGGGCGGACACATGCGGCACAGGTGGCTATTCCGACTGGAGGCTCCCCACCATCAAGGAGCTCTACTCCCTTATCCAGTTCACCGGGACCGACCCCAGCGGACCCTCCCCGGTGAATGTAATACCCTTCATCGATACCGGTTTCTTCGAGTTCGAGTACGGGGATACCCTTTCAGGCGAGAGGCTCATCGACGCCCAGTACTGGTCCTCAACGGTTTATCAGGGACTAACCATGGGAGGGGATTCCA
>ERZ795057.770-NODE-770-length-31620-cov-8.001901_pt1 | contig 31620 bp, 28 predicted proteins | sample MGYA00375141_ERZ795057 | MGnify/ENA primary metagenome ERZ795057 (study PRJEB30186, sample SAMN05720163) | activated sludge metagenome | isolation source: Anaerobic digester | place: Hong Kong | collected 2015-01-26 ...
TAAAAATCAGTGTTTATCTGTGTTAAAGTCTTTACTCCGCAGCTTTGCGCCTTTGCGAGAGACTTTTTTAAATTAATCCCCCCTATCTCCATCCCGGTTGGTGAGCGAAGCCGAACCACATCCCCCTCATCCCCTCCTGTATTTGAACCCGGCACCGAAAGACCAGCATAGCACTGCTGCTCCAGCTGTTGACAATAAAGCCATCCCCCTATCTCCATCCTTTTATCCCCCTCATCTCCAACCTAAACATATGTTGACATATATCCCGCTATCTGCTAACATTGTTCTCATGGAATGCAGAAAAATCATCCACATAGACATGGACGCCTTCTATGCAGCTATTGAGCAGAGGGACAATCCGTCCCTTAAGGGCAAACCTGTCATTGTAGGAGGGGACCCCGAGAGGCGGGGTGTCGTGTCAACCTGCTCCTACGAGGCAAGGAAATTCGGAGTCCATTCAGCAATGCCTTCCAGAACCGCCCTGAAGCTATGCCCTGAAGCGGTATTCCTTTACCCCAGGTTTGAAGCATATTCGAAAGCCTCAAAAGAGGTCATGAATATATTTTCAGAATATACAGACCTTATCGAACCCCTCTCCCTTGATGAGGCATTTCTCGATGTCACTGAAAACAGGATGGACAACCCCTCCGCTACAATACTGGCGCTGGAGATAAAAAAGAAAATTTTTGAATCAACCGGTTTAACAGCTTCGGCAGGTGTTTCATACAATAAGTTCCTGGCAAAGACCGCCTCTGATATAAACAAGCCTGACGGGATCACTGTTATCAAACCGGACGAAGCCGGGGATTTTCTTGAAAAACTCCCAATCGGAAAATTTTTCGGCATAGGTAAAGTGAGCGAAAAAAAAATGATATCCCTGGGGATTACAAACGGTCTTGAACTGAAAGCAGCGCCCCTTGAAAGGCTTGTCAAACACTTCGGCAAGGCGGGAAGGTTCTATTACGATATAGTGCGGGGCATTGATGAAAGGCCGGTTGAGCCGGTCAGGGAGAGAAAGTCATACGGAAGAGAAATCACCCTGGACGAGGACATTCTTGATATTGGCCGGATACACTCCATATTAAAAGAGATTGCATCCGAACTGGAGGGCTCTCTCAGAAAAAAAAATATCAGGGGTAAAACCATTACCCTGAAAATCAAATACCACGACTTCAGGCAGATAACAAGAAGCGCGACAATTGAGATGTTTACAGATTCCGCTGACATTATTTTAGAAAACATAATGAACCTGATTCAGTTTACCGAAGCAGGAGTAAAAAAGGTCAGACTCCTTGGCATCTCCCTCTCCCACCTCAACACATCCCCAGAAAGCTGCGAAGAAGATATACAACTGAAACTCCCCTGCTGCTGAAAATCTTAAGCATCCCGCAAAGGCACAAAAAAACAGAACATTTTACACGGATAGACACAGATAAATCTGAATTGTTCTATTGCATCAGGTCACATATCTGCGAAAATCTGTGTTTATCTGTGTTTAAATTTACCAGATACCCCGGTTCTCTGAATTTTTAAGAATCTTCTTCCCATAAAAAACTCTTATAAATTGACACTTCCCGGATTTTACCTATACAAACTAAACCTGCAGTTAATTTATTTTACCAAGAGTTAAATTTTTATTGACTTTTATTATTATACATAGTATTAAATATTACTATTACATGATATTATAAGAGATACACGTCAATCTTTAATCAATTCTAAACCTGACACCGGAAAAACTGATGAATAAAAGCAGAAAACCAGCTGTTGAAAAAAGACTCAAAAGAGAAAAGGAAAGGCGGACTGAGGAAATTCTACAGGCCGCACGAAATGTAATTCTGGATAAAAATTTCTCCGGGGCAACAATGGATGACATAGCTGCCGAGGCGGGAATAACAAAACCTACGATTTATCAGTATTTCAGCACAAAGGACGAACTTTTCGTCCGCATGATTGAGCCCATGATTGAATCACTGGCAACGAAGCTTGAGGAAATAAGAAACAACCTATCCGGTAAAAAATACATCACAGGGAAGACCATAGTAAAGGACGTATTCAACGTATACTACAGCACCTTCGAGAAAGATCCCGATCTGTTCAGGCTCTTTAATATATTCCTCCAGGTCGGGATTGTTAATAAAATGAATAAAGAGGCGGCCCTGATCATAAAAAAATGGGGCAAAAAAAGTTTCGAAGAGGGGAACCTTATTGTTGCCGCAGCGGTTGAACAGGGTCTGTTTCGGGAGATCGATATACACCACACCACAGACTTTGTATGGGGATCCTTCTGGGGTATTGTACAGGTGGAACAGAATAAATGGGGGAGAGAGGGTATAAGCAGGTTCCTGAAGCCGGTTCTGGAATACGCGGAAAATCTTCTCATAACAGCCCTCGTAAAAAAATAAAACCGTAAACAGGGGAAATATTATGAATTACAATCTGAAAAAAGACGTTTGGCAGCAGTACAGGGAAAAACTCTGTACGGCAGACGAAGCCGTCAAATGCGTCAAGTCAGGCGACTGGGTAACATACGCCTTTTTTAACGGTAAGCCTGTGGCGTGTGACACTGCACTTGCCAAACGCAAAGGGGAACTCAAAAATGTAGATGTATACGGAGCTGTTACTATCCCGCCAATTCCGGCTATTCTTACAAACGATCCTGAAGGAGAAACTTTCAGGTATGGAGACTTTCACTTTTCACTCCTCACAAGAATTATGAAGATGCAGTTCCCTGACAGGGTTACATACTGTCCGCTTCATTTCGGCGAGACAGACTGGCAATGTGAACACCTGGTCAGCCAGGACGATATTTCTCTTAAAATGAAAGACAATATAGACTGGCAGACCATACTCTCAAATGACAATTACTACAATAATGACCCTTTTAAAACAGGGATAAGACTGCAGGATGTACATATAATGAGAGTCGCCCCCATGGATGAAAACGGCTACTTCAACTTCGGGATAAGCAACGCATGTATGCTGGGCTGGTGCAGGGCGCACAAGGTAATTGTTGAAGTTAATAAAAATATGCCTGTTGCTCTGGGAGGAACAAGAGAATCGATCCACGTTTCACAGATAGACTATATTGTTGAAGGCGACAATGAACCGCTTTTTGAACTGCCGAATATAGAAGCAACTGAAGTTGAAAAAAAAATCGCGGAGCATGTATTCAAATACCTCTATGACGGATGCTGTTTACAGCTGGGAATCGGAGGTATGCCCAATACTCTGGGGCACATGATAGCCCAGAGTGACCTGAAAAACCTGAGCGGCCATACAGAAATGCTCGTTGACGCCTTCATGGAGATGGAACTCTCCGGAAGACTGAACAACTCAAAGAAGGATATTGACAGGTGGAAAACAGTCTACACTTTCGCACTGGGAAGCAGAAAACTGTACGACTGGATACACAACAACCCTTCACTTGCTTCATATAACGTCGGATACGCCAACAATTTTGATGTAATTAAAGCGATCGATAATTTCGTATCAATAAATTCCGCTATTGAAGTAGACATCATGGGACAGGTCAATGCGGAGAGTAACGGCTTCCAGCAGATCTCGGGCAACGGCGGAATGCTCGACTTTGTACTCGGCTCATTCTGGTCAAAGGGCGGAAAAAGTTTCATATGCATACCTTCCACATACACCCTTCCTGACGGAAAAACAATTTCACGTATTGTTCCGTCATTCAAGCCGGGCACAGCAGTAACCATCCCGCGTCAGACAGTACAGTTTGTTGCCACTGAATATGGATGTGTTAACCTCAAACTCTGCCCCATGTGGATGAGGACTGAAAAACTGATTTCAATCGCCCACCCCGATTTCAGGGAGGATCTTATAAAGGCAGCCGAGGAGAACAAAATCTGGACAAGGACAAACAAAATAGGATAATTTTACAGGATAAAACCACAGGTTACTCCGGGGACGCACGGCAGTGCGTCCCCTTTTATTATCCCTGACACAACCATAAAATACCCTGACAGAACAATAAAAGGATAGATGCCGGCGAAAAAAAACAATGCCGCCTGAAAATCAGATTAAAATTCCGGATTGCAAGTTAAATAATTATTGACCGGTTTACATCCACTGTTAAAAAATACCAAAAATCTATAATCGATTATCGTTATATAGATAAAAAACAGCAATATACAAAAAATCGAGCAACTATTTCAAGGGGAGGATTAGACAGAAATGAACTACACCACCGGAATAACACATAATACCGGCACAATTGAAAATGACGTAAAAAAAATTGTAAATGATACAATCAATTATGTAGGGAAGGATATTGTACTTGGAGTTACGCTGGCCCTGGGTAAGCCTGTAAAAATTCTTAACGAATTCTACAGGAGAGCAAAGGAGGACCCTGAACTCAGCCTTAAAATTATAACAGCTCTTTCCCTGGAAAAGCCGCAGGGAAAGTCTGAACTGGAAGCACGTTTTGTCAGGGACCTTAACGAAAGGATCTTCGGGGGAGTGCCGGATTTTGATTACATGAAGGATTTCCGGAACGGCACCCTTCCCCCAAACGTGCATATATACGAGTTCTACTGTAAAGCGGGAAGCAACCTTAACAACCGTTATTACCAGATGAATCACCTGGCAAACCATTACACTCACGTTCCCCGATGCGCGAAAGCCCTGAAATGCAACGTGGGTACAATGCTTCTGGCATGCAGGGAGATAGAGGGGAAAAGGATCTACTCAGCCGCATGCAATCCTGACATAACCCTTGAATCCCACGCCAATCTCACGGAAGCAAGGGAAAAAGGAGAGAAAGTAGCTATTATTGCAGAGGCAAATAAAAATATGCCCTTCATGTACGGTGACGCGGTAATGCACCCTGAGGATTTTGATGCCATCTTACATGGTGAGGATTATAACTATCCTTTATTCGCCCCTCCGAAAGACCCCGTGGCCCTGACAGATCACATGATAGGCCTTAACGTCAGCCCCCTTGTAAAAGACGGGGGAACGATCCAGGTGGGTATCGGTGCGCTGGGGGACGCCATCGTTGCCGGCCTTATTATGCGCAACGAACATAACAGGGAGTATTATGAAATACTTGAAAGTTCCGGCCTGCTGCAAAGGAACAGGGACCTGATCAGAAACTGGGGTGAAACCGGTACTTTCAACAAAGGGCTCTACGGGGCATCAGAGATGTTTGTTGATCCCTTTATGCAGATGTATAAAAATAAGATTCTGAAAAGAAAAGTATATGACAGCGCGCCTCTCATGGAACTGCTTAACAGCGGCGAACTGAAAGAGGACCATATTTCTGAAAATATTATCGAAACCCTGATTGAAATGAAAGCAATACACTCCACCCTGAATCAGGAGGACTTTGAGCACCTCTCTTACTTCGGTATACTTAAACCGGGACTTGAATTTAAAGACGGGGACATCATTGATGGAGAGAAGGTGTACTCTTCAAAACTGCATGACGAGACAAACCTTAAGGCAATAAGAAATATTCTCGGCAGCAGGCTTCTTAACGGGCAGGTGCTCCTTGCCGCATTCTTTTTAGGACCAAAATCATTCTACCAGGCCCTTAACGACATGACTGAAGAGGAGCGGAGCCAGTTCGGCATGGCGGGAGTCGGAAAGGTCAACCAGCTTTACGGCGATGAAACACTGCGTTCTTTACAGAGAAAGGAAGGCCGTTTTATCAACGCGGGGATGAAGGCGACTCTTTTCGGAGCCGTTATTGCTGATCAGCTTGATAACGGTGCAGTTGTGAGCGGAGTCGGAGGGCAGTACAACTTCAATGCAATGGCACATGCTCTTCCCGACGGACGTTTTATCCTTATGATTAAAAGCACAAAAGGTTCAGGTAAAAGCCTTGAGTCCAATATTGTTTTTTCTTACGGGAGCTGCACTATACCGAAACACAGCCGGGATATTATTGTTACAGAATATGGCATCGCCGATATCCGCGACATGCCTGAAAGTGAAGTAATAAAAAGGATGCTTAATATTGCTGATTCAAGGTTTCAGAAGCAGCTTATGGAGCAGGCAAAAAAAGCCGGCAAAATTGAACCCGATTATCAGATCCCGGCAGAATACAGAAACAACTACCCGGAAAAGATATCGGCCCTTCTCAAACCCTATCAGGACAGGGGCTATTTCACCCCCTTCCCCTTCGGCACTGACCTGACAGATGATGATGTCGCTCTGGGGAGCTCTCTCAAAATGATGAAAGCCCTGGGTGAGTCATCTAAAGTCAGAATGTTTACCGGTCTTATTGCCGAATTTTTCAGGCCCGTGCCTCAATCAGCAGAACGTCACCTGGAAAGGATGGAGCTTGATAAGCCGGCATCTTTCAGAGAAAAGCTATACCGGAAAATGGTGGTATTTGCACTTAGAAATAACGGAAAACTATAACCCGACATACCATTATCAACTCCAGGCATCGTTGAAATTCCGGACAGCAGATTGTACCGGATTTCGCTGATGCCGTCATAAAAATTAATCACAGAGAAAGAGACATAAAATTTTATAAAGCATTGTCACCTCAATCCAATTAATCCCCGGCAGCCATTACATGCTTGACACAGCCCGATCTGTAATATATATAATATGGTCTGTTCAGCAACCCTTCTCACATCTCGGAGATATAATGGCCGTTATAAAGAGTGTAATATCATCATTCATAAAAAAAATCAGCAGCACCCTGGTCATGAGATCTATCCGCCAGGGACTGACGCTTATGATCCCGGTTATGATGATAGGCTCGTTTGCTCTTTTCTTCAACAATATTCCGGTTGACGCATACCAGGAATTCATGCTCGGCCTCTTCGGCCCGGGATGGGAAAACCTGGGAATATATATCCACAGAGGAACTTTTGCCATAATGGCCGCGGGGATGCTGCTTACAATCAGCCATTCAATGGCCGTCAATTCCATAAAAGCCAGGAACCACCATGTAAACCCGGCAACAGCATCAATCATATCACTTGCATCCTTCTTTTCTCTTATGCATATACAGGAGGGGTTCCTGAAATTCAGCTGCATGGGGCCGCTCGGTGTTTTTATCGCTATTATCGTGGCCTGCACAGCCACACCTCTGTTTATTTTCTTCTCATCAGTCCCGAAACTTAAACTGCGGATGTACAGTAATGCCGCAGACCAGACGCTTACCCAGTCAATTTCAGCCCTTTTCCCGGCGCTGGCAACAGTCTCGATCTTCGCGCTGCTGCATCTTTTACTTGCCCTTTCAGGAATTGAAGATCTTCATGAGGCCATGAACAGCGGACTGCAGGATCTTTTCAGCGGAATGTCTTCATCCCTTTTCACTGCAGTAATATTTATAAGTCTCATACACATATTCTGGTTTTTCGGAATTCACGGGAGCAACGTACTTGAACCGGTAACGCAAAGCCTTTTTGTCCCGGCACTTGAGGTAAACCGTAATCTTTTCTTAAAGGGGCTGAATCCCACGGAAATTTTCACAAAACAGTTTTTTGACGTTTTTGTGCTGCTTGGCGGATCGGGCGCCACACTCTGCCTTATCATTGCCCTTCTGGCGGGCACACGGAGAAGCAATACAAAACAGATCGCAGTGATTTCAACTCCCCCCGCATTAATAAACGTAAATGAAATAATGATTTTCGGAGTGCCGGTTATTCTTAATTTTTATCTTTTAATTCCCTTCATAATTCTGCCGGTCATACTGACGCTGATTACATACACTGCCATGTCTCTCGGACTTGTCCCTCTCACAATCGCGTCTGTTGAATGGACAACACCTGTAATAATCGGCGGCTATACGGCAACAGGGTCATTTGCAGGTTCACTGCTGCAGATATTCAACCTTATTGTCGGTGTAATCGTATATCTCCCCTTTATACGCATGCATGAAAAAGGGCTTGAAAAGGGGCAGGAGGAGCTTATGAACAGTCTCCTTAAAGAGGTCCAGCACCTTGATGAAAAAAAGGAACTGATACTCCTCAACAGGAATGATAACATCGGCAACCTTGCAAGGCTCCTCTCCTCCGACCTTGAACGGGACCTCAATTCCGGCAGAATATCGCTGGTATACCAGCCGCAGGTAAACTCTGACAACCGCATGTTCGGCATGGAGGCCCTTCTGCGCTGGAAACATAATGATTTCGGGCCTATACCTCCACCTGTAACGATCGCGCTTGCTGAAGAGAGCCCCTTTATATACGATCTTGGCACCTGGATAATAAGGACAGCCTGCATGCAGATGAACATCTGGAACAGGGCCGGCCTTAAAAACTTTTCCATGTCGATAAACCTCTCACCATATCAACTTGACGACCCGTCACTTATATCAAAGGTGAAATCAATACTTGATACCACAGGGGTCAAGCCCTCATCGCTTGAAATTGAAATAACTGAACAGGCGGCCCTTGGCGGCCTTGAACGGCTGGGCAGGCTGAACGAATTGAAAGGCCTGGGAATAAAGCTTGCAATGGATGATTTCGGCATGGGCCACAGTTCACTTATGTACCTGAAAGAACTCAGCCTTGACACGATAAAACTTGACGGGGCCCTGGTGCACGAAGTACTTACAAACGAAAAATGCGGAGAAATAATCAGTTCTATTATTCAGCTCGGCCGGTCAATGAATATTAACGTAATTGCGGAATATGTTGACACAGAGCCGCAGCAGCGTGAGCTGGTGCGGCTTGGATGTCATCTCTTCCAGGGATTTCTCTACAGCCCGCCCCTTCAGCCTGACGAGCTCAGGGCCTACTACCACAGTCTGGAGGAAGCTGCAGAGTCCATGTCTGCACTTTGAAATTTACATACTCTTGAATGATCCGTCCAGTATCTCAGGTTCAGGTTTAAGGATGGTAAGACCGAACCGTTCTGCCAGGAAGTTAAGGGCATCGGATATCTGAGATGGTTCCATCCCTGCGGCAAGGGCAAAGGGCCCGGCAAAGGCATTCATACCGAATTTTACCGCGTCATCGATATCCTGCTTTGAGGATGCAATACCCTCTTTATATACCCTGACAGCCTCATTTATCTGCACGGAAAGAAAATGAACCGGTGATATAACCTTGCTTTCGGCGGAGGTGTCTATTGCCGCTTTACCTGAACTCCAGTCGTAGATCCCCTTCCCTGTTTTCATCCCCAGTTCATTTTTACTGATCTTCTCATTAAGGTATCTGCCCGGTTTATACTGCGGGGAAAGGGTCTCTGAATAGTATTCCAGTGTGTGAGAGAACACATCGAGCCCTACGAAATCCGCTGTTTCAAAGGGCGCCATCTTTACACCTATTTTTTTCATAACAGAATCCACCTCATCAGGACTGATTTCACCCTCATCAAGAATCGCACTAAGGAGGGCCTGGTTTGGTGCGCTTATCCTGTTCACAATGAATCCGGGGCGGTCTTTTAATACTTTAACAGGGACCTTGCCGCACTTCCGAGATATTTCACAGAGAAGTTCAACCGCATCGCCGCTGCTCTTTTCACCATAAATTATCTCCACAAGCTTCATTATTGTAACGGGATTGAAATAATGCATACCCGCAAAACGTCCGGGGTTTTTTACAACGGATGAAATTTCAGAAATACTCATGGTCGAAGTGTTGGTTGCCAGGATTGCATCAGGCGCAGCGATATCGGACAGGTTCTTAAACACCTGCTTTTTAAGGTCCATTATTTCAGGCACAGCTTCAATTACAACAGCAGCTCCATTCACCGCTTCATTGAGATCAAGTGTTGTTTTCAGGTTGCTGTTAAAAGCTTTCTCTTTACCCTCGGGAGTAAGCTTCCCCTTTTTCACCATGACATCAAGGCTTTCACTCACCTTTAATAGGGCACTGTCAAGATACTCCTGCTTCAGGTCTGTCATATACACTGAATACCCTGCCACTGCACATACCTGTGCTATGCCGTGCCCCATTGCGCCTGAACCGATTACAGCTATCTTTTTCACATCTTCAATATTCATGCAGGTACCCTCCGGTCTCAATTTCCGGGTGTATGTTTATCTGAAGCCGTGAGTTTTATTTATATATTCTGCTGACACAAACTGTTTTGAGTTAACAGCATCTATTCTCACCTGCATGTTCATTTATTTCAACCATTTTATTCAGGCACACAGCAGTCTGTTTTGCGGGATGAGGATTCCGGTTCATGTGAACGACCCGTTGTGCATTTACGTAAGGGTTATACATAGAAAATGTCTACGCGGCAGGGATGGAGGCGTTATCCCGCAGCGGGCTCGGTTTCGATATATTTATACACGGGACGGAAATTCAGCGGGAACCCCTCCACACGCCAGGGATAGAAACCGAGAGCCCGGCCCGGAGCGAAGCGGAGGGGCCGCCCGGAATAAAAAGCGGTTTTTCCAATCCCGAAGGGGTGAATGAAATATACTTTACAAATATTTAGTAGTTCGGTATTTTATTTTTATGAAACGTTCAGGTACAGCAAACCTCCCTCTTCACTACGGCCATGTGCCGAAGTGGCTTGCGGACAGGATGAGGGAGATGGGAAGAGAGATTACCCTTGCCATTATTGAAAGCTTCGGCAGGGATGAATTTCTGCGCCGCATTTCAGACCCTTTCTGGTTCCAGGCCCTGGGGGCTGTTATGGGTATGGACTGGCACTCTTCCGGGATCACAACAAGCGTTATGGGGGCTCTCCGCAAAGGGCTTAACCCGCTGTCGCATGAAACCGGTATTTACATCCTCGGCGGGAGGGGAAAGCATTCACGCAACACGCCTGCCGAGCTGACCGAAGTTTCAATGAAGACCGGGCTTGACGGCGACAGGCTTGTGCTCTGTTCAAGATTATCGGCGAAGATCGACAACACCTGCATACAGGACGGTTACCAGCTCTACCTCCACAATTTCATCCTCACCTCTGACGGGAAGTGGGCCGTTGTGCAGCAGGGGATGAACAATAATAACGGCATGGCCCGCAGGTACCACTGGCACTCTGAAGATATTGCCTCTTTTGTTGATGACCCTCACAGCGCCATTGTGGGAGAAAACCAGGGCGAGATTCTCAACCTCAGCGACTCAAGGGCTGAAGAATCACGCAGAGGAATCCTCGGGTTTATGGCGCTCCACCCTGACAGGCAGAGTTCAGAGATCGAGGCTGTACTCTCCTCCAGAGAACTGACATTGCCGTCACACCACGATGTAAGACCGGCAAACATTAACAGGAAAAGACTTGGTGCGGTTCTTGCCGCTGCCTATGACATGCAGTTCAGAGATTTTACTGACGCGCTACTTCTTGAAGGTGTGGGGCCGCGCACGATTCAGGCCCTTGCCCTTGTGTCAGAGGTAATCTACGGAGCGCCTTCAAGATTTTCCGATCCCGCGCGGTTCTCCTTCGCCCATGGCGGTAAGGACGGACACCCGGCACCTGTACCTCTCAAAGTTTTTGACGAATCTATCTCCACTCTGAAAAAGGCTGTAAAGAGTGCAAAACTTGGAAACAGCGAAAGGCTTGATGCCATGCGGAAACTCGATCTCCTTGTGCGCCATATTGAAACCGACTTTTCTCCTGAAGCTGACGTGGAAAAACTTATCATACATGAAAGAAGGATAGCAAAGGACCTTGGGGGGAGGACTGTTTTTGATGACAGGAAAAAACCTGAATCTGATGTTCAGCTGAAGCTTTTTTAATATGCATTTATAAAAACAGGGGGCTTAACCCCCCTGTTTTTGTTGAGTCACGCCTTCAGTTCTTTGCGTTCTCCCTGTTCCGCAGTTCGTTTCTCATAGGCTTCCCAACAGCAGTTAACGGCAGTTCATCTATAAATTCAACGAATTTCGGCACCTTGTACGCTGAAAGTTTCTCTTTGCAGTGCTTCAGCACCTGCTCCTCTGTAAGTGCCGCACCGGGATTGAGTACTATAAATGCCTTTACTGACTCACCCCGTTTCGGGTCAGGCACGCCTATGGCGCATGTTTTAAACACCTGAGGAAGCTCATATATCACTTCATCTATCTCACGGGGATAAACATTAAATCCGCTTGAGAGTATCATGTCCTTTTTCCTGTCCACTATAAAGAAGAACCCGTCCTCATCCATGTACGCCAGGTCCCCGGTATAGAGCCATCCGTCCCGCAGGGCGTTCGCTGTTTCGTCCTCGTTTTTCCAGTACCCTGACATGATATTCGGGCCGCGGGCTATAAGTTCACCAGGCTCTCCCACAGGCATATCCTTTGTCCCTGTGTCTATGTCCACTATCCTTATATCTATGTCAGGCCATGCGAGCCCCACACTTCCCGGTTTTCTTTTTCCGAAAGGTGTGCATGTAAGTACGTTAGATGTCTCGGAAAGTCCATAACCCTCTGTTATCTTTGCGCCTGAAAGTTCCTCGAACTTCTTCATTACCTCAACGGCCAGAGGTGATGATCCGCATATCATACCCTTGATCGACTTTATCTTCGATTCAGGCGTTGCAGGGTGCTGGTTAAGCCCGAAGATCATGGCCGGTACTGCGGAATAGTAGTTCGGTTCATGCTGATTTATTGCGTTCAGTATGTTATCCACAGTTGGCTCTGTTACTATTATCGAACATCCCCCTGCCACTTTGTTTATGTTTATGTTGGTATTGAATCCGTATATATGATAAAGAGGCATGCAGCAGAGTGTTTTCAGGTAGGCCTCCGACGCGTAGCTCCCCTTGAACCACTCATGGTCCTGATGTGCCTGTGAGAGGATATTGCGATTACTGAGCATGCACCCCTTTGACACGCCGGTTGTCCCCCCTGTATACTGCAGCATGGCAAGGTCTTCAGATGAGACAGCCACATCGGGTTCAGTATCTGGAGCGGCTTTTAATATATCCTCATATTTCAGTATATCATCCGAAAAAGGAAAAGTCCCATCTTCTTTATCTCCGAAAACAATAACCTTTTTCAGCGCGGCCATCTTTTCATTGAGCACCTCTACCGGTTTGGCAGCTATACCAGCCCATGCGATTACCGCCACCGCACCGCTGTCGCTGAACTGGTGAGTAATCTCCCTCACCGTTGCCATAGGATTTGTCGGCACAACTACAACTCCAAGCTTATAGCAGGCCTCAAGTGCAATTACATACTCCGGAAAATTCGGAGACATAAGGGCCACTCTGTCACCCTTTTTAATCCCCAGTGCCGTTATAGCATTGGCCAGTTTGCGTGCTGACAAATTTGCCTCTGAATAGGAGATCTCCCTGTCACCGAAAATCAGATAGGGTCTGTCCGGGTTATTTTCCGCGTTCCTGTTAAACATATCCCTGAGAGGGATCTCAGGGTAATCAATTGATGCTGATACGCCTTTGTCATACCATTTGAGCCATGGTTTTTCCATAATAATCTCCCCTCTTTTTTTGGGATTATTATGAAATTTTAATTTTTATATTTCAACAATTAATTGAACATTTACTTTATTATTTGTCAGGTTTTTCATCCAACAGGCAGGCAACCCTCTGCCCCGGGGAGGCCTCTTTAAGGGACAAATACTCCTCCCTGCATCCGGGCAGAGGGGATTAAAGGGGCCTCCCCGGGGCAGATTTATCGGCAAGGGGACATCCCCTGCTACATAAACAGTATCCTGTTTGAAAAATGTTCCACTGCTGTATATATTTTTTTTTCTTTTTTTAATTGCCATAATATATATATTAAAGGATTTATTCTTTTACCAGATAAACCCTTTAATTATCCATATCCGGGTAGTCACAATTTGATATTCTGAAAGTCCGGGATAGAACATGTTCAGTTTTGTTCTCTTCCCCATATATCACAGGACTCTTAACGGGTGTTAAGGGGGGCGGCTGTGTTCAGCAGATATTTCCGGGACTCCCGTTTTAACTTTAATTAGAATATATGTCAGGGAGGTTTAATATGGATGACTTTCTGATTTTTGACGGAATATCAAAAAGTTTCGGGAACAACAAAGTCCTGGATAATGTATCCCTGACAGTAAAAAAAGGTGAAATATTCTCTCTTCTCGGGCCAAGCGGGTGCGGCAAGACCACGCTGTTACGGATATGCGCGGGACTGGAGGAGCCTGATTCCGGCAGGATAATCCTCAACGGAGAAGATATAACATCACAGAGCCCCAATAAGAGGCAGGTCAACACCGTATTCCAGAACTATGCCCTCTTCCCGAATCTTTCAGTCTTTGAAAATATAGCTTTCGGCCTCAGGATCTCGGGAATAAAAGAGAATGAGCTGAAGGATGAGGTCTATAAATACCTTGAACTGATACAGCTTACAGACCACGCACGGAAAAAACCTGATAAACTGAGCGGAGGGCAGAAGCAGAGAGTGGCGATTGCCAGGGCCCTTATAAACAGGCCGAAAGTACTCCTCCTTGATGAACCACTTGCAGCCCTTGACCTGAAACTGCGCCAGAGAATGCTCGTTGACCTTGATAACATACACGATGAAGTTGGGATTACCTTCCTTTATGTAACCCACGATCAGAGCGAGGCGATGAGTTTAAGTGACAATATAGCAGTCATGAATGACGGGATTGTTGAACAGGTAGGGACGCCAACTGAAATTTACGAAGCCCCGAGAACAAGCTTTGTTGCCGCTTTCATAGGTGACACCAATTTCTTCGAGGGGAACGTAATAGAAGTGAAGGAGCCCTACAGCAAACTCCGCATAGAGGACTTCACCGATGTCATAGTGTATAATGATAAAAAGATAAAAACAGGAGACAGGGTCTACCTCTCAATAAGGCCTGAAAAATTCACCATAACACTTCAGAAACCTGAACTTTCAGACAAATACAATTCCGTGAAAGGGGTTGTTGAAGAGATAATCTACATGGGGTATCACACCAAGTACTGGGTAAGGGTGAACGAATATCTCATAGAGGCAAAGCGGCTGCACAACAGGTACATGCTTGACGAAAAGATGATCACCTGGGGGGATGAAGTATGGCTGTCGTGGCATGCGGATTTCTGCTACATGCTCGAACAGTACAAGATGGAGGATGAAGCCCTCCTTGCTCTCCCGGATGAGGAGATAATGGCTGAAATTGAAAATGAAACTGGAGAGGGGGAATAATGCTGTTCCGCAACTTCAGAAAACGTAAAGCGGAATTTCTCATATCCGCTTCTCCAATGGGATGGCTCCTCCTTTTTTTTATAATCCCGACGCTCCTGGTGATTGCAATGGCCTTCAGAAGCGCTGATCCGTACGGCGGCATCGGAGATCAGTGGACACTTGACACGCTGAGGGACCTGAGGAACCCCAACTATCCTCTTATTATCTGGCGGACTGTATGGCTCAGTGTGGCATCCACGGCAATCTGCATTATCACTGCTATACCGGCAAGCTACTACATAGCGAGAATTAAAAAACGGTACCAGGATATAATTCTGCTTTTTATAATTGTCCCCTTCTGGATCAATTTTCTCATAAGAATTTTTGCATGGAAGGTATTCCTCCATCCCGAAGGATTGTTCAAGCAGATACTGGTTTTTCTTCATATAGCGAGTCCCGACTCTCTGCTGCTTTACAGGCCTGAGGCCGTACTTGTTGTTATAGTCTATTCATATCTTCCCTTTGCCATTTTACCGATTTACGCTGCTGCTGAAAAATTCGATTTTCACCTCATGGAAGCGGCTTACGATCTCGGGGCGAGCAGGCTGCAGGCATTTACCAGGATATTTATCCCCGGAGTCAGGCAGGGTCTCCTCACTGCAATAATAGTTGTTTTTATCCCGGCCCTCGGTTCTTACGTTATACCTGACATTGTTGGCGGCCCTTCAGCTGAAATGATCGGAAACAAGATCGCTCAGAGGACCTTTATCGACAGGAACCTGCCGCACGCGAGCGCGCTCTCCGCTATACTCGCCTTTGCTGTAATTGTACCATCTGCGCTGGCACTGACCAGAAGGTTCTTTAAAGAAAAAAATTCAGGTTCACTGGGGATATAATAATGAAGAGAAGCCGGTTCCCTTTTTACATGACAATAGCGATACTTGTCTTCTTTTATCTTCCCATAATAATAGTGTTTACCCAGTCATTCAATGCTTCACGGTTCGGAGGGGCGTGGAAGGGGTTCACCTTTGAATGGTATTACAGGCTGTTTTCAGACAGGAACATCTGGCATGCATTTTCGAACACCCTCATAATCGCTTTCAGTTCCACTGCCGTATCCGTTGTACTTGGCACACTGTCGGCCTTCGCGCTTTACAAGTATAAAACAAGGCTGCAGATAACTCATAACATACTGGTATACCTTCCTCTCGTAATGCCGGATATACTCATGGGGATAAGCCTGCTCCTCTTCTTTGTATCACTGAAGCTGGGGCTTGGCCTTATTACAATTCTTTTTGCGCATATAACCTTCAGTATGAGTTACGTCGCCATGGTGGTTCTGGGAAGATTTCAGGATTTCGACTATTCTATTTTTGAAGCTGCCCTTGACCTTGGCGCGACCTGGTGGACAGCTGTAAAAAAAATAATGATTCCATACCTCATGCCAGGTATCGCGGCAGGAGGACTTCTGGCATTCACACTGTCGCTTGACGATTTCGTGATAACCTTTTTTGTTTCAGGGCCGGACTCAACGACCCTGCCCCTCTATATATACAGCATGATGAGGCACGGCTCCCCATCTGTGATTAACGCGCTCTCTGTCATAATGGTCTTATTCACATTTATTATAGTATTTATAAGTAAAAAACTTCTGGAGGTCAAGGAATGAAAAAAAACCTGATTCTGATTGCGGCCCTGCTGCTGTCAATTATCTTCATCTCATGCGGTTCCGGGAAAAAGGAACTTTATATCTATAACTGGGCCGATTACATGAACCCGGAACTTATTGAAAAATTCGAAAAGGAGAACAATTGTAAAGTTGTAATCAACTATTTCGATTCTAACGAGGCCCTGTACGCCAAACTTAAAGCGGGAGCTTCAGGTTATGATATTCTTTTCCCTACCAGTTACATGTCAAAGCTTCTGTATGAGCAGAAGATGGTCCGGGAGATAGATCACTCAAAACTGAAAAATCTGAAAAACATTGACATGAACTTCGTAAAGAAGGGACTCGATCCGGAGATGAAATACAGTGTCCCCTATATGATGACCTTCACTGGAATTGCTTATAACAAGAAAAAGGTCAAGAACTTCAAGGCTTCATGGTCCATGTTTGAAAGAACGGACCTTTCAGGGAGGATGACGCTCCTCAACGACCTGCGCGAAGTTATCGGGGCTGCGCTTAAATACAACGGATATAAATACAATTCAACAAATGACGCTGAACTCGAAAAGGCGCTGAACACTGTCATCAAGTGGAAAAAGAATATCGCGAAATTCGATGTTGACGAGGCCAAGAGAGGGCTTTCATCAGGAGAGTTTTTCCTTATTCAGGTTTATAATGGCGACGCTCTTCAGCTCATAAGTGAAAATTCCGACCTGGCATTCGCGACACCGGCTGAAGGGACCACCCTGAGCCAGGATGATTTTGTAATTCCCGCAACTGCAAAGAATGTGGAACTTGCCTACAGGTTTATAGACTTCATGCTTGATCCTGAAAATTCAAAAACAAACATGGAATTTGTCTACTACCTTGCCCCTAATATTCCGGCTCAGAAGCTGATGGACAAAGAGTTTCTTTCAGACCCGGCGATTAATCCGCCGAAATCGGTCCTTACAAAGAGCGATTTTCTGAAAGACCTGGGTGAGAATAATTCCAAGTATTCTGTCATCTGGGACAGGATTAAATCCGCAAACTGAAATTAATTACGGTGTACCCGGTCTTTTCCCCTCCCGAAAAGGTGAAAAAGACCGGGGATAAAAAAATCCGCAGAGCAGACTAACTTAAAAACAATAACAATGAACCAGATACTACTATTTCCGGAAGACTACATATCAGAAAACAGGGTAATACTGAAAGAAAGGCGTCTTAACCACCTCCGTTCTATTGTTAAGATCAAAACAGGAGACTCCCTGAAAGCCGGCTTAATTAACGGACCGCGGGGCAATGCTGTTGTTATAGAGACAGGAGCTGATTACGCCACACTGGAAACATCTCTGACAGACACCCCTCCGCCCCCGCTCCCCCTTACCCTTGTAATGGCAATGCCGCGGCCGAAAAGCCTGAAAAAAGCTGTGCATTATGCAACAGCCATGGGTGTTAAAAAATTTTTCATCATGCGCACATGGAAGGTGGAGAAGAGCTATTTTGACTCACCTGTACTGCAGAACGAAACACTCAGAATGGAGATGATACTTGCCCTTGAACAGTCGAGGGACACGGTAATGCCGGAGATACATATAAAAAAGCTGTTCAGGCCATTCGTGGAGGATGAACTAAATTCAATATCGGAGGGGACAGTAAAGCTCACCGCGCATCCGGCTGGAGAATATGAATGCCCGCGTGACATCAGGAAACCGGTAACCCTTGTAATCGGGCCGGAAGGGGGACTGATAGACTTTGAGATAAGGCTTCTTGAGGAAACAGGTTTTGTCACGGTAAACATGGGGGAAAGGATACTCCGGGTAGAAAATGCCATACCGGCAATTATCGGCCGGCTGTACTGATAGAGGCCGATTTTTTGAAACCGGGAAATCTTTTTTATCCTGAAAATTAAAAAAAGTGTTTAACACCACCCCATCAGAAAAATCTGACAGGGTGGTGTTAATAGGAATATGGGGGGTGATCAGAAATATCTATCAAAATATCATAATCTGAAAAAACTTATTGTATTCTTAAGCATAACAGAAACTTTTAAAAGCTGTTCCGAACCCGCTGACAGTTCCTCTGCACCGGAAGCATTATACTGGGTCATCTCATTAATACTGGAAATAGATTTTACAATTTCATCTATTGCTGTTTTCCCCTCAGCTACAGCAGAGGCTATGGCATCCGCTTTCTCAGAGACCTCGTTAACACCGGCATTAACCATTTCATTGCTGGATATCTGGTCAGATGTAAGTTCATATATCTTTTTCATCATAACATTTATAGATTCATTACCTTCAAGAATGAATTTAACCATGACAATCACAGAATTTATCTTTTCAAGTCCGAGCCCTATATTGCTGTTGTTCTGCTTAATCAGATCATCTATCTGCTTAAGGCTGGTTGTCGTTGCATCAGCAAGATGGCTGATTTCATCAGCAACAACAGCAAAACCTCGTCCCGCTTCACCGGCCCTTGCCGCTTCAATGGCCGCGTTAAGAGAAAGAAGATTTATCTGATCTGAAATATCATTTATTATTCCCACTATACCCAGCATGTCTTTTGAACCTTCAGATGTTTTGTTCATAATAGAAATCATTTCATTCATACCGGTCTCACTTGACCTTACTTCATTTGTTATCTTCTCTGTCAGATCAGTTGTATCGCTTATATTGCCGGATACTTCATTTATAATTACATTGAGTTCCTCAATTCTCCTGTTCAATTTCTGAAAGCTTTCTTTCTGAAATTCAGTTGATGAGTGCATACTGTCTTCACCAGCCGATAATTCTTCAATAGTTGCATTAACTTCCTCAATTGAAGCTGCCTCCATCTGGATATTGCCTGACAGTTCTTCAATTATTTTATTCATCTCTTCCGATGAGGATGCCACCGAGGAGGATACCTCACGTGCCTGTGCTATCACATTCCTGAACTTATCCATTACCCTGGAGAAACTGTTTTCAAGGATATCAAGTTCATATCTGCTTTCTTTATTTCTGGCTTCTCCTTCTACGGACAGGTCCCCTTCTGACAGACTTTCAAATTTTTTACTGAGATTGAGTATAGGTTCAGAAAATTTTTTAGTTACCCACCATGCGAAAAGCGCCAGCAGTATCCCGAAAAATACTGCCATAAAAAAACTTATATATAGATTTCTGTTTGTATTACGGAAAATATAGGACTCCGGAAGAGAAAGAATTGTAGAATAACCTGTTGTTCCGATTGGACCGTAAAAATAATATGACATTTCTCCTGAATCGATATCATCAAACTGCATGTAGCCGGATTCCCCTTTAATCGCTTTTTTCGCAAGCGCTGTGAGATTATTATTGTTCATTTCAAATATTACCGGCGCCACAACATTCATCTTGCCTGAAGAATCCTTTTCAAGGTGGATAATATACTTATCATTTCTATGGTAGAAAAATTTTCCGCTATTGGTAATGACATACAATCTGGCTTTCCCCTGGAAATAATGCTCAAGCCTGGAAAATATTAATTCTTTCTGCTTGGCGAATTGTTCATATGTTATTGAACCGCCGAGGGTGCCTCTAAGATTTTTATTATTATATATCCCGTGAGCAATTACTATCTGTTTCGCTCCCGTTGATTTTGAAAGCATTATATCTGATACATAGCTGGGATTTTTAATATCAGCCTGCGGACCGGCAGTCATCTGCCAGTAATCCCGCTCCTTCAGGCTTTTAGTTTTGGCAGCAGGGTCCCTGTCGTTGGCCGTAACCAGAAATCCTTTAGCCGGGTTTCCCGTGCTGGCCGTATTATAGTATGTTCCATCCCTGTTAACCAACAGAAGTTTTTCGAAATTTCCTGAACGTGCAACCTCTTCTTTAAGGTATCCTCTCATTGAGATCCAGTTCATCGATCTCACTATATCATTGTTCGCATACGTGGCGACCTGTGTTATCCTGTCAGTAAAAAACCTTTCAAAAATTGAATTAACGTATTCCGTGGATTGCTGTAGCAGATCAATATCCTTCTGTCTTGTATGTTTATAATTAAGATATGAAATTATCATCACCGTACTAATCAGGGGAACAAGACCCGATATAATCAGAATAACGACAAGCCGTCTACGGAGTGTCAGATTATTCATTTTTTCTCTCCTGTTTTTTAAAATCCCATTACGCAATCCGTGCCGGTTAATCAATTTGCATATGGGATGAACTGAACATTAAAATTATAAAACGGTAATTACCCGCATAACTACCGTTTTATAATTTTATCACATAAATCTTTACAGATAATAACTTTATTATACGGAGAGGCCTTTAACAAAGCCCCTCCGCACTAAAAAATGAAAACTATCTATCAACCACCAAAAATTGCTCTTGCTATAAGATAAAGTATAGACGGACAAACAAGGCATCCAAAGCCTGTATAGAAAGTAGCAACCATTGCACCATATGGAACAAGTTTTGGATCTGTTGCAGCAAGACCTGCAGCTGTTCCACTTGTTGTACCCATGAGGCCGCCATATACCATCGCAGTCTGCGGATTATCAAGACCAATCGACTTGGCTACAAATGGAGTAAGTATCATTACAAGGATAGACTTTGTAACACCTGCAGCAATACTCATTGCAATTACCGCTGAACTCGCTCCAAGAGCGGCACCTGTAACCGGGCCAACTATAAAAGTAACAGCACCCGCTGCGATTGTAGTTGCATCAACAACATCTGTATAACCGAATATAAGGGCTATTATATAGCCTACTATAAACGATGAAAGTATTCCGGCGAAGAGTGCTATTGCACCTGCAAGCCCGGCTTTTTTCATCTCTTCAATTCTTGCGCCAAATGCTGTTGATATAATTGCAAAATCTCTCAGCATTCCTCCACCCATGATACCTATACCGGCGAACATGGGGATATCAGCAAGACCGGTTTTTCCACCTGTATAAGTTCCACCGAAATAAGCAAGCGCGAGGCCTATAAGTATCGCAACAGCTGAGCCGTGAATTCTGCCCTTCGTAAGTTTTTCAGAAACCTGATAGGCCACGTACATTACAAGACCAATAACCATGAAAGACATTACGAGGCCGTATTTTGTCATTATTGTAAGAAAAATCTTTTCCATTAATGTCCTCCCTATTGCTCGATTTTAGTGATATCAGATTTTTTTGCCAGCTTACTAATGGAAGGCACCAGAAGAAAAGCTGCAGCAACTGCGACTACCCCGGCAACGATAGCTGTGGGCCCTCCCTTTAATGCTGCTACAACGTTCTGCCTTGCAGACATTGCAACAATAATAGGGATATACATAGCACTCCAGAACTGAATCCCCTTCTGAGCAGCATCAGAAAGCTTACCTTTCTTAAGAAGATAATCGACAAGTAAAACAAGGATAAGCATTGCAAAACCAACACCACCGACATTGGCCTTTACACCTATAACTTTGCCCAGCCCCATACCTATGTACATTCCGCAAAACATACAAAAGCTTAAAATGGTAACACCATAAATAGCCATAAATATTCTCCTGTTGTTTTATATATTTTATGATCAGCCCCATCTGAGGCGTCTCATAAAATTTCCTGAAAAGAATGGTTAAAACTATTCTATAACCATCATTAACTGACCGGCTGAAATTCTGTCGCCGTCTTTCACTTTAATCTCCTTCACTGTTCCATCAAGCGGACTGGGAAGAGGATTCTTCATCTTCATTGCTTCAATTTCGATGATTATCTCACCTTTTTTTACAGCTGCTCCTTCGGCAACCTTGACTGATAAAACTTTACCCTGCATTTTTGATTTAATTTCCATAGGGTCCTCCAATAAATATTATTAAATTTTATTAATAGTCAGTTTTCTGATCATCCGGAAGTCAGTGATTTCATCACAACACTTCTTTCGATCAGGCTAACACCATTAATGTTCTTGCACAACAGAGTCGCGGTTTTCATAAAGAGTTCCGCAAGTTTAACTCCTCCAATATCAGGCAGATCAACTTCACCATCAATCCTGACATTAAGCCTTTTCCCCAGATTCTTCATCTTTATGAAAAATTCCTCCAGGGCTTCAAACGGTGCCGGTTTTAAAAGTATATCCAGATCTGAACTGTCATCAGTAAAAGGAAGGCCCGTATGTATTTCCAGACCAGCCGAGCCCCAAACACCTGTTATAAGGCCCATGCTGCCTCCACTTGAAAGTACCTCCTTCAGTATCTGAAGACAGTTATTCCGGAGCTCGAAAGTCTTCCCGGCATTATCGTATGGAGTATAGACAGCCTTAACTTCAGCCTCATATATAAAGGCAGGTATCCTTAACCGTCTGCCTCCAATACGGTTCAGAGAAGCGAATCCCACAGGAAAAGTCCCCTCCGGCATCCAGTCTTCATAACGTCTCACGATACCCGGAACGAATACGCCATTGTATCCCTCCAGAATAAGTTTTCTGAATTCATCATCACAACTGCTGTCTACCTGCTGAGGCAGCAACTCCTCAAAGAGCCTCTCTCTTCCTGAAGCAGTTATTTCAACAAGATGATGTCTCATGAAATTCATATTTATCTTCTCTTTGTCCAGATAGGATCATTTTTAGCATTGTCCTGAAGATCAATCTGCGCCTGAACAAGTCTGTCAAAAAGAACAGTTTTATCAGGCCCTTTAATAATCAGCGGTTCTTCAAGCTGCATTTTTTCTGAATCGATTCCGGGTTTAAGCTCTAAAACTGTACAACTGGAATTTGTCTTAACATCAGGAGCGACCTTTACCACCCTGCCCTTTATTCTGAGTATTGTTCTTGCTGCCCTTTTCAGCGTCACATCTGACGCCAGAGTGGTCTCCCTGACCCAGACCTCGTACTCCGGATCAGTTCTGTCCCTTCTGTATGTTATTATCTTCCCATCCCTGTTGCAGACATGCCCTGATTCCGAAACAACAAAGCTGTCCCCCATGGGAAGACCTCCGACTACAAATTCCATGGCGCCCTCAACCCCTGACGGGACAAGACTTATATCATTTCTCAGAGGGATACCATTAAGAGTAAGCCATCCGAACTCCTGGCAGCCATACAGATCGTATACCTTATATCCGTATTTCCCGGCCACATCGATAAGTTCAAGATCAAGCGGGGTACCGGCGACAATAACTATTCGCTCTTCAGGGATATCCTGCTCCAGTCCCATACTTTTAGCATCTTCAAGGGCCGCCCTTATGAATGTCGATTCCCCGACTATTACCTCCGGCCTGTTTTTACAAAGCTGGTAAAGAAATGCATCCCTGCTGGATCTAATCAAAAAATTCCAGTCAAGCGGATATTCACTTAATGCTCTATTCGTAAAAACATTCACCAGAGGAGGATATGTCACAAGCATTGTACTCCCGGGCAGCACGCCACATGCTTTGAGCGCATTTTTTGCGGCATCAATTTTCTCCGGAAGTTCGGCAGAAGTTACGCCAACAATATTCTGAAATGCCGTTGATCCGGTTGTAAAAGTAAGATATGCCAGATTAAGAGGGACATGCACCTCCTCAATGACATGAGCAGCAGTCGGGCCATTAATACCTTTAGCCGAGAGATCTCTTCTGGGCATCTCCTCAAAAGTCGGAGCTGTTCCGAACTCCTCAACCATCAGTCCAAGTTCCTCAATAAAATCTGACATATCTTTTCTCCATTATTATGCTGAAATCAGTTTGTCAGCAACAGCGTCAAACTCCTGCTGCATCTTCTTTATAACTTCCATTCTGACGATACGACCCTCTCTTTCAGCACCCACGAGACCGCGTCCCCAGGGGCCGAGCTCTTCATTCCTGCCGGCCTGCTTAAGTTCACGAATCTGGGCTATATGGGCCTGCACTGTCTCTCTCATTTTAGCGTCATCACTGACAAGCTCCTGCACTCCGCCGAGCTTATAGAAGAATTCAGCACCGGCAGCGAATACCGGATTTGATGTAGAGAGTTCCTCAAGCCTTTCAATATTCTGTTTTGTAATACGCGCGATACTTGTTAGAGGCATTACGTGTATCATTACGTTAAAATCCTTGGTCAGAGAAAGAATATGATCAGCCTGGAGCCCGTGGCACAGGAACGCTCCGCTTATCGCCCTGCCTACAACCATTGCCACAATGGGATGGCCGGTTTTTCTCGCTTCAGCAAGAGCGAGCTGATATGCTCCGGTCGACTTATTCATACCGAAAATCTCTTCAACTTTTCCGGGACCGTTTCCGGGAGTGTCAACGACAAGAATTATAGGGCGTTTTTTATCAAGAGGCTTATCTGCATCAGCTTTAATTGTATTGTATACAGCTAAAGCCATCTTGTATCCCTCCTCCATTCCGATAACACCGGCGAAAACAACCGGGAATTTCTCATTAAAAACCATCGCATCATTTGCAATGATTGTTGCTGTTTCGTTATTTACAGAAGCGGTTCCTATAACCGCACCCGGACCGAATGTTTCATCTTCTATTACAAATGAATCTATCTGGTTTTCTTTAAATGAACCTTCATCAATTATAAAATCTATCGCTGCGCGGCCTTGTCCGACAAATGTATCCACAATGCACCTCCTTATAGTCCCTTCTTAGGATATCTCTTTGCTGTTTTCAGAAAATCCTCAAGCGGCATATCAGTCAGAGCTTCAGGATTTTCATTCCCAAAGTGTTTCCATACGTCCCTGGAGTCACTGGGGTTCAGTTCCGCAGCCAGAGCAACAAGTTCAACCTGTTCCTTGACCAGCTCCTCGCTTCCTATTCTTCTGAATTTCACTATCTCGTCCATTGTCATGGAACAGATATCAGATATCTGCTTTCTGAAGGATCCGATTTTATCAGCCACCAGGAAGTTGCAGTCCTGCATTATGTACTTATGCTTTCCTCCGGTAGTTCTGAACACAAGAGACTTGTCATCAGCATTGAATTCATCTTTACCCATCTCCTGCTCAATTACCTCAGGGCCTGTAAGTCCAAGCCGTCCGAATTCGCTCATCACTATCACATCTGTCGCTGCAGCAACAAACCCCATTCCGCCGAAACATCCGACCTTACTCCCGATAACAGATATGATGGGCACCTTCCCCCTTGCGTTCTGGAACTGATCCATAACTTCAGCATGGGCGAGAAGTCCGGCGTTAGCCTCATGAAGTCTCACACCGCCTGTCTCATAAGATATAACAACTGCCGGTCTCTTCTCTTCAGGCAGATCAGGATTCTGGGCTTTCATTTTATCATAAAGTTCAACCGCAAGTTTTATAGTGTTAACCATTTTCGCGCCGCTTACTTCACCGATTGAACCACCGATAAATTTACCTTCCTGTGATACCACGAAGACAGGTTTTTTCCCTATAAGGCCAACTCCGGTAACAATACCGTCATCAAACTCTATCGCTTCTCCAAGAACAGGAAGGTGAGGGCTTGAAATTCTGTCAACCGGAGCGATAAACTCAGTAAAAGATCCTTCATCCACGAGACCTAACGCACGCTGTCTGGCAGTTGATTCCAAAAAACTTTTATCCTGTAATTCATTCCATTTAGACATTCTCTCAACCTCCTATTTCAATCCAGCCTGGATTTCAGCAAGCGCCTGCCTGAGCCTCATTGAGACAATAACAGGCGTAGCATTATTATCATTTATCTCTATAGACAGGTTCCCCAGGTTGTTCTCATTGATAAATCTGCCTAAGACCTTTTCCCATACCGCGTCAAACCCGCTTACAGGTGTAACAATTTTAGCTTTCACCGCGCCTCCGAGATCTGCGGATTCAATAAGGACCTCCATATCACCGGAACCTACAACGCCGTAATGATGAACTGTAAGATCGAGCTTAACGGGACTATCTACTTTATATTCAAAATTTAATTCATTAAGAGCCATTCCTTTACCTCCTCATTTTACCAGTTTCTGAACTTCGCCGGAGGATTATAGAGTCCGCCGGAGCAATCGACCAGATCCCTGACACTCTTTGCGGCAAGCATTGACCTGTTGGCTCTGCTTACATCAATACCGAGATCATCAGGATACTTCACAACGCCTCTCTGCCTTAATTCCTTTGTGACTTTATCATCAGCCTCAAGGCCTATTTCAGTATATCCTGCAACCGCTTTTATCGCGTTCATCCTCTCTTCCATGCTTGTACACCTGTTCAGGTAAGCGATACCTACTTCAGTAACAATATGGGTTACATCATCTCCGTATATCATAACAGGAGGGATAGGAAGATTGGCGTTTTCAGCAAGTTTCCATGCATCAAGCTTATCAACAAATGTAGGCTCCAGCTTCTCTTTGAATGTCTCCTGCATCTGTACAACCAGTTTTTTACCTCTCGGCATATCACCGATAAGGCTTTCCCTTGTTCCCAGTTCACCACCACACTTAAACCAGGACTCAGAAGAATGTCTCCTTCCATGCGGGTCACAGCCCATATTCGGAGCGCCGCCAAAACCTGCAACACGGTTTGCTGTGGCTGTACTGCTATTACCATACCTGTCTATCTGAAGTGTTCCGCCTATAAACATGTCATTAGCGTAATGTCCCGCCATCTGGCTGTAGCACCTGTTTGACCTCAGGTTCCCGTCCGGACCTACAAAGAATACATCTGCTCTGCTTTTAACATACTCCTCCATTCCGAGCTCCCCGCCGAAGCAGTGGATAGACTCAACCCATCCGTCCTCTATAGCCGGAATCATTGTGGGGTGAGGATTAAGGGCAAAATGTTTGCAGATTTTACCTTTTAGTCCCAGTTCATTACCATAAGTGGGAAGAAGGAGCTCAATAGCTGCTGTAAAAAAACCGATTCCATGATTAAGCCTCTGTACCCCATACTCTGCATAAATACCTTTAATACACATCATAGCCATAAGAATCTGTGTATCGGTAATCATGGCAGGGTCTCTTGTAAAAAGAGGTTCAATATAGAAAGGCTTTGGTGCCGGTATTATATAATCAACCCAGTCAGCCGGTATGTCAACTCTGGGGAGTTTATCCACAACCTTATTTACCTGGGCCACAACAATACCCTTTCTGAATTTTGTCGCTTCAACAATTACAGGAGTATCTTCAGTGTTAAAACCGGTAAAAAGATTTCCATCCTTATCTGCCTCATAGGCTACGACAAGAGCAACCTTCGGAGTCAGGTCCACATAGTATCTTGAGAAGAGTTCAAGATATGTATGTATAGCACCAAGCTCAAGCTTTCCTTCTTTAATAAATTCAGCGACCCTGCCCGCCTGCGGCCCTGAAAAAGAAAAATCCACTTTCCTCGCCACACCGGCCTCAAACATATCGAGATGGCTGGGGAGCGACATTACAGACTGAACCATATGAAGGTTATTAATTTTACCTGTATCAACTTTGCAAAGACATTCAGCTAAATAATCCGCCTGTTTCTGATTGTTTCCTTCAAGGTTGACTTTATCGCCCGGCTTTAATATTGCTTCAAGTAAAGCCACTGTCTTGTCAGCTGGAACTATCTTCCCATCTGTCAAAAAAGCTTTGCCTTTATCCATTCTTTCCTGGTAATCTTTTGCCAGCAAATTCCATGACTTTTTAACTTCCATCACTACCTCCTCGTTAAAATTTTAATTAAAAATCAGACTTACTTCTCCGGAGTTAATTTTGCGCACAACATTGTTTGAATCTAATATCTCTAATGAGCCTGACTGGTCCATACCCACAGCCTGCCCACAGTAATATTCATCCCATAAGTTGACCTCAAGCATTCTGCCGATTGTAACGTTATGTTTAATCCACTGCTCACGAATCTCGTGAAAGCCGTTGCTCAACCATATATTAAACCACTTATTAAATGATTCTATAATGTCAGAAAGAAGCTTCTTTCTGTCCAGTTCACTCCCCGATTCCATCAGGAGAGATGTTGACTTCTCTTTTATTTCCGCTGACATGTCATCAGATGACATGTTCACATTTATTCCAATTCCCACGATAACATAAACATTATCAATGTCACTGCCCGGTGCGAGTTCAGACAGGATCCCGCATACTTTTCTGTTATTAATCAAGAGGTCATTGGGCCATTTAATACCGATATCAAGCCCTGTATTATTCTTTAATACTTCAGCTACAGCAACAGCGGCAATAAGCGTCACCTGAGGAACATTGGCCAGATCATATTCAAATGGTTTTACTATTGAAAACCACAGTCCTTTTCCCTCAGGGGAATGCCAGATCCGGTCAAATCTCCCTTTTCCGCATGTCTGATGATCCGCCACTATAACTGCACTATGTTTTAAATCACGCTTCGCATACTCAATAGCCAAATCGTTCGTTGACCCCAGTTCCTTATACCAGTCAACATGAACATCATCCGGGAACACATAAGCCTGATAGGGATTAAATGAATACCCGTCAGAACTGTTATTTTCTGAAATAACTGTTTCCTGTTCATCAAATGTATTTAAACGACGGGTATTCATTCACAATCCTCCTGCTAACCGTTAAATCTCTTATCTGATTAAAAAAATCGTTGATATGAAAACACCGGTCGCGATGGCTGAAACGATCAGACCGCTGACTCCTGCTCCCATGGCAAGAGGCATAATGATACAGTACGGATTTTCCTCATATGCTGTTTTCTGGGCTATCTTCGCAGTAGTAGGAAGACAGGAAACACCTGAAATACCTATAACCGGATTGTAGTTTTTCTTTGTAGCAAAATAAACAACCCAGCCGCCGATGATTCCGCCCACGCCTGATACCGCAAGCGCAACTATTCCGAGAACAACCAGTATACCGACTTTAGGATTAAGGATTGTCTGGGCTTCACAGAGAACTCCCAGCAGCAGGCCGAGGAAAAGAGTTGAACCGTAGGTAATCGGCCCTTCAAGAAGCTGCCTGAAAGGTTCTATCTCAGCTTCCTTAATTGCAACACCTAGGAAGAAAGACATTATAAGAGGCGATGCCACCGGCAATAGTATACATAACACAAAACATACTACTATTGTGAAGATAAACTTCGCTTTCTGTGAAACTTCCGGCGTAGGTATATCAACTTCAATACCGCGGTATTTTTTCGGTATAAGCATTTTTATAATATACGGATAGCCCGCATACGTAAGGCTGAGATACAAATACGCTATTATTGAAATAGGCACAAACAGCTCAGGTGCCAGTACCAGAGATGTGAAAAGAACCATCGGACCGTCCGCTCCGCCTATAACAGCGACAGATGCAGCCTCATTAGGTGCAAGCCCGAACCATATACCAAGGCAGAGAGTAACGAAAGTACCAAGTTCCGCGAAGAGGGCCACAACTATACTTGCCCATGGTCTCGCCAGGATATATCCTATCTCACTCATTGCGCCTATTCCGAAGAAAACAAGACATGCAATAAGACCGTTACTGAAGGTCATCGAGTAAACAGGCTGAAGCCAGTTAACCTGCATAATATCAACCAGTTTTGCAGGATCACTGACAAGGGGATCCAGAAAGATAGTACCTATCCTGCCGCCATCAAGGAAAAGAACACCGGCATTAATACACATCATACCTATACCCATTGGCACCATAATTAAAGGTTCAAGGGTTCTCTTGAAACCGAGATACGCCAGGATAAATCCGAAAATTATCAGGCCTATCCTTGTGAATGCAATGACAGGGTCCTGCACGAACATTGAACCGATGCCGGGAAATAGATTAATCAATACATCCATTGGTTACACCTCCCCCTCTTCATGTTTACCGTAACGATTCATAAACTTATTTATTCCGACTACAATAGCTATTACAGCAAATGATATAACAATAGTTATGCCGTAGCACATAGCTGAATAAAGAATAACATTCATAACCGCCTCCTAATAAATGATTAAAATTTATTTACCTCAATCTCAGTCCCGTTTACATCTTAAGGACTGGAAAAGATTTATTAATAAGCAAATAAGAGCTCACAGTTACAGAAAGAAGATCCGCCGATCCTCCCGGACTCAGATTTTCCCTAATGCATAAATCATTGAGTCTTTTAATTTTCTTTTTCCCTTTAGGAGTAAAGACACTGCCGCACACAAGTATCTCCCGGGCCTTCTCCCGGATCATGTCAAGAGCACCGGCTCCTTTCCTCCACAGGATAGTTGAATCATCGACGCAGGTCACAAGGCTGATAAGTGCATGAACAAGGCAGTCGTTAAGCCTGCATCCTTCTGCTATTGCTTCATTAAACGCCGGGAGTCCCATATCTCTTACCGAAGGAAACCCTTTCTCGACCTCCCCCCTGATTCCCGTGGTGCCGAATTCAAGAAAAAGCTTTTCCCCGGCAGTAAGAATTTTCTTACTTTCCAGAAGTTCTCTGTTCAATTCTCTGTCAGATAATCCTTTTGTCATTAATGCTGATGTCTGAAAAACATCGGCAAGGGAATGTTGTTTTAATCTGCTGTAGGAATAGCCCGCAGCTGCAGCAAATACACCGCCGGCAAAAAGAATACCACGCTGGGTGTTCACGTTACCTGTTGATTGCAGAAGTTTTTTTTCAAACTCAACACCTGTTGTTCTTATTTCAGAAAGAAGTTCCGCGGGCTCACCTTGGCAGTCCAGGCCCGCCTGCGCGAAGAGAACGAAAGAGGAAGAAATTGAAGAAGAACTCAACATGAATGTAAGTATATTCATATCGGAATGAGCCCCCTGTGAAACAGAGCTCACAAGCCCGGGCTTGGGATAAGATGCTACTTCAAGAAGCATCCCCGTAAGTATAGTTTCACCTATAAACCAGGATACGTCATCAATTAGCACATTATCAGATATTGCTGCAGAATTATCTTCTTCATATAAAAGCTGAGAATTATTCTGTGTATAATTCATAAAGCCTCCCAGGCAACCTTGATATGGTAATAAAAAGGCATAGCTACCGCAGCCAACATGCGATGCCGCAGATAGACACACTACTACACAAAGTCGTGGTAAGACGCACTATTACACAAAGTCGTGGTAAGGCACACTAGTACACATACTTAAGTAAGTCACACTAGTACACAAAGTCGCGGTGAGAAACACTTATACACTAAATTGAGGTAAG
>ERZ795057.774-NODE-774-length-31523-cov-38.078270_pt1 | contig 31523 bp, 26 predicted proteins | sample MGYA00375141_ERZ795057 | MGnify/ENA primary metagenome ERZ795057 (study PRJEB30186, sample SAMN05720163) | activated sludge metagenome | isolation source: Anaerobic digester | place: Hong Kong | collected 2015-01-26 ...
AGGAAGGGTAGCTCGTATAGCCGGGCTTATACATATAGCGGAGATGTTTCAGGAGCAATGTCCGGCTGAAGTACCAATATCAAAGAACACTCTACAGCGAGCGATCACCATAGGTGAATACTTCCTAGCCCATGCTTTAGCACTTGATGGCGGCATCAAGCGAACGCCCGAAGACGAACTGGCAAACAGAGCCATCGGCGTAATCAGGAAGAATGGACTGTGCCGCATTAAGGCAAAAGACATCTACTACCCGCTCCATAAGACCAAAAACGAGATTGACCCTGTTCTTGAGCGACTAGAGCGTAAGGGTCTCATCAGGAAAGAAAAACCGAAGCCAGGGAAGAGAACAGGAAGACCAGAGGGAGATATCTGGAGAGTTAATCCATATCTGCACACCAATTCTGTCACTTCTGTCTCCAAAGTCACAGGGGGTATCCATGCAAAATCCAGCTGAGAAGAAACAAGCCGATGACTGGGGGATCGTTGCCGATCTGCAGGAACTTGGTCCCAACGCCATTGTAACCGAGACAGCCCTTGCAGGTATGTTCAACAGATGCGACACCAGCGTTAAGAGGGCAATTGACAGAAATGAGCTGCCCCCCTCTATTCGCCTTTTCGGAAAGCCGTGCTGGACTGCAGGTACCATCCTTGCTCATATTGAACTGCGTCTTCAGATCGCTAAGGCCGAAAGAGAGAGCGAGAGGAAAAGGCTTGATGCTCTTTGTCCGTAGAGTGATGAGTCCGGGGTCTCCTTCTAAGGGGATGTTGGGGTTCGAAAGGTGATAATGATATGTCTGGAGTGAGAGACAAACCTGAAAGCAATGGCAAGTACAGAGGCTGGTTTGTTGATGCTCGTGGAAAGAGAAAAACCTTCACAGGGACCACGAGAAAGGCTGAGACCAGGAAAATGGCTCAAAGCCTTGAGGAGAATCATCTCAAGATCAGATTGGGATATGTCGCTGCACCACACCCTGCTGAGAAGCACAAGAAGACATCTTTCAGTGAGATAGCCAATGAATACCTTGACTGGGGACATTCCTGCGGAGGACGAGGTGGAAGACCTTGGGGCAGGACTCACGCTAGAGAAAGAAGAAACAAGCTGTACTGGTGGCAGGAGCAGCTCAGGCTTAAAACGCTGGGCGACCTGTATGATATCCTGCCCAAGGTCGAAAGGGTCCTCAGAGGGCTCCAGAGCGGTGGCTATGACGGTAATGGTGATGGGGTCTCCAGAAAAACTCTGAAAAACTACTCCGACTGCCTTTGCTCCTTCTGCAACTGGGCGGTGAAGAGGAAATACCTGTCCGAGAATCCGGTGTCGGAGCTTGTTGACTTCGATACGACTCCGGAAAACACGAGACGGGCTTTTTCAGAGGAAGAGGTTCGTAAGCTTCTGACTGTAGCACCGGAGCACATGAGGATCCTTTATGAGACTGCTCTCATGACTGGATTCAGAGCCGGGGAGCTTAGAAGCCTTACCACCGAATCACTGGATATGGATAATGGCAGGCTTCTGCTGGGCCCGGACTACACAAAGAACAGGAAGCCTGCAGTTCAGCACATACCTGAATGGCTGGTGAAGAAGCTTGCGGCATTCAGCCGTAAAGAGGGGGCGCTCAAACTATACAGAAAGCGTTACTCGAGGACTGATAGTGCCGATGCAAACTATCCCGAGAACCCACTACTCTTTGTTCCCACACATCTTGCTCGAGCAATCAAGAGAGACATGAAACGGGCAGGAATACCGATGGAGATACCTGTTGATGGCAAGGCAGACTTTCACTCCCTCAGGGTCACCTATATCTCCCAGATCGTCGAGCTGGGAGCTACGGTAAAGGAAAGCCAGCATCTGGCCAGGCACTCATCGCCGGATCTGACCATGAATGTCTATGCTCGAACTCAAGACAGAAGGATGATCAGCCTGGTGGATAAGCTGGGCGAGGTCTACAAACCCGAGAGCAAGTGTGCGGAATATGTGCGGCGCCTCAAAATCAAAGTAAATGGCATAGGCGATAAGCCCATGCCACAACTGAAGTTAACTATTCCTGAACCTTGGTGGAGGCGGCGGGATTCGAACCCGCGTCCGTTTACGGGGACCCGGCAGGCAACTACATGCTTAGTCCGCCTTGTTTTTCTCGCCCTCCGGTTGGCTGCGGACGTCCGCCTTCGGGCCAGTTTCCATTGATCTCACCGATTCCCCCGGGAAACGCGGGTTGGCGGCCAGTTCCCTGATCGACGCCCCTTCCGGACCCGGGAACGCAGTCCGGAGGGACGGCTGCCCATCATGAGGACAGCTGTCGCAATTTATGCGGCAGTTATTTCTATTCCACCTTTTTTACGAGGCCGGTGGAACCTCGGCATGCTCCCACGGGGCCACTTCCGTACCCGTCGATACCTGTCGCCCCCAAGTTTCGTACGCACAATATACACAAATTGCTTCGGGTATGGTTCCAGCTTGATTTTTCCGGTGGAATGGAGTATATGTTGCTCTCATTACGAAATTCGAAAAGGGAGACGATAATGTCCTGGAAGTGCGATATATGCGGTAAAGCTCCGGCGGTTGGCAACAGAATAAGCCACTCCGACAAGAAGAGCAAGCACGTGTTCAAGCCCAACCTTCAGAGTGTTCGCGCCATGATCGACGGAAAACCCAAGAGGATCAAGGCCTGCACCACCTGCATCAAGAGCGGCAGGGTCATCAAGGGCTAGCTTCTTTGTCTTACAGACGAGTTCGGGGGGAAGCGCGCTTCCCCCCTTTTCTTATATTCTATTGCCTGTATTTCTTGTGTTATCCGTTTTGCTCTTCGTCAGTCGTCATCCGGGATCTCGGTTGTGACCGGGTTGCCCATGCGCTCTTCCTGGGCGGCCTGGGCCATCTGGTACTCCCTGGCGAGCCTGGTGTAGCCGAAGCCCATGTTCAGGAACTCCCAGGGGAGCTGCTTCGACTGGTCCATGGGAACGAAAACCGAGTTCATGTCCATTTCCGCGTACTCGAAGGCGGTGTTCCAGCCTACACCTTCCAGCTTCTTCATCAGGGCCTTGCCAACCCTGCGGTCCCCTCTGATGAGGAGGGCCTGGATGTGGGTGTCCCTGGGATCGAAGCCCTTGATCTTCTTAACGCCCAGCTTCTTCAGGGCGGCCTTCAGTTCCGTGAGGTGTTCCCTCACCTCCCTGAGGCCGGCCATGGGCGACCACTGGAAGGCTGTCCAGGGCCTGGGGATGAACTGATCGACCCTGACGGTGATGGGGAGCTTGGTAAGGCCCATGATTGCTTCCACGAACTCCACGTTCTCCCTGCGGTCGTTGTCGTTCTCGAAGGGGAAACCCAGCTGGAAGTTGATCTGAACCGCCTTCATTCCCTGGGGCATGTTCCTCACGGTATTGAAGTAGCTTTCGTTGTTCCTGTACTTGCCCAGGACCTTCCTCAGGGACTCGCTGCCGGTCTCCGGAACCATCAGGAGGGTGTCGGCGTCCATGATGGTGGGCAGTTCCTCGGCAAGCTCAGGGGTCTCCCGCATGTGGGAGCTGATCCTTGCGTTGAGGCCGGCCTTGTCAGCCAGCTTCATGAGCTGCTTAAGTTCGTCGTGGCCCCCCGGGGTGCAGGCGGTGTAGACCACCGTGGTTCCCTCGGGTATGCCGTTGATCTTCTCCTCGAGGTCCTCCGCCCTCTGCTCACGGTAAGGAAGCAGAAGATAGCCGGACATGCAGAACCTGCAGTTGAACGGGCAGCCCCTTGCGATTTCCAGGATGTAGGTGTCGGGCATTATGGAGTGGGCCGATATGGTGTCGGTGAGGGCGCCCACGCTCTCGGAGCTTGCCCACTGGCGCATTATCGAGCTTCTGGGGTCGGTTCCGTGAACGGTTGGAACATAGAGACCCGGAAGGTACGAAAGACCCTTGAGTATCTCCGCCTTGGGCCGGCGCCTGGAGCCCAGGCTCTTGATGATGTCCAGCACCGGGCCCAGGGTGGGTTCGGTCTCACCTATTATGAACGCGTCGAAGAATCCGCTCATGGGTATTGGGTTTGCGGTAACGCTCATTCCGGTGGCCAGCAGGATGGGCCACTTGTGCTCCCTCTTGCGGTTCTCGAGGGTTATCCCTGAAAGGTCCATCATCTCCAGGGCGTTGAACCAGTCGGTCTCCGAAGGCATCAGGAAAACGAGCAGGTCGGAGTCCTTAATGGACTTGCCTGTATCCAGAGTCTCAACGGGACGATTCTGCCTTTTCCTCCAGTTGAGTTCGTCCTTCTCAGGAAGGAATGCCCTGGCGCAGACGGTGTCGGGCCAGGTGCTCAGCTGCTTGTACAGCCTGTGGAAGGCAAGATGGCCCATTGCCTGGGAGTACTCCCTGGGAAAGGCCACAAGCGTTTCGAAGACTCCCTCGGAGTTCCCGGAAGAAAGCCTGCGCTCTGCGTCCAGCAGCTCGCATCGCCTTTCTTCGTACTTGTCACTGGCAGATTTGCGACTCATAGACCCCCTGCTCCCGTGGATGTTATCGGAGGGGAATATAGTCAATGGAAAAAACGTCAACAAAATACGACGTTTTATCCGCCTTTGACTCAGTCAATATCCCTCTGGAGGAAGGTGGGTATCTCCACGTCACTGGGGCTCATGTTTCCGGGACTTCCTGTGGAGAAGGACCTTGTAAGGTTCTCGGTGCCCTTCCTTCGGCTGCTGAAGGGGAAGGGTGTCTGTTCCCGCTTCAGGGGAAGTTCCTCTACTTCGTCATCATCCATCTGCCCGAAGCCGGTGGCTATGACCGTGACCTTGATCTCGTCACCCATCTTCTCGTCCACGCTGCGGCCGATCCTTACCTCCACGTTGTCCCCCACCGCATCGGCTATTATCCTGTGGGCCTTGGTGAACTCGGTGTACCTGAGTTCCTTGGAGGAGTGGATGTTCACCAGGACCTCCCTGGCACCCTCTATGGAGATGTTGTCCAGGAGTTCGTTGGATATGGCCTGCCTCGCGGCCTCCTCGGCCCTGTCGGGGCCAACCGCAACACCTGTGCCCATCATTGCGCCGCCGCCGCTGGCTATCACCCTTCTCACATCCTCGAAGTCCAGATTGATCTCCCCCGGTGAGGAGATGATGCTGCTGATACCCTCTACCGCGTTGGAGAGAACACCGTTGGCGATGCCCATGGCCTCGTCGAAGTTGGTCTCATCCCCCACCACGCTGTCCAGCCTGTCGTTGGGGATCACTATGAGGGTGTCCAGTTCCCTTCTGAGCCTGCGTATGCCGTCCTCGGCCCTCTTGGCCCTTATGGCGCCTTCGTAGCTCCAGGGAAGAGTGACCACGCCAACGGTTATGATGCCGTTGTCTTTGGCCAGTCTGGCAATTACCGGTGCTGCGCCGGTACCGGTGCCTCCGCCCATGCCTGCCGTTATGAAGAGCATGTCCGCCCCTGAGATAACGTCCTCTATGGCATTGACGCTCTCGTCGGCGGCCTGCTCGCCCAGCTCCTGGTTGCCGCCGGTCCCCCGGTTCCGGGTTACCCTGCTGCCGATGAGCACCTGTTCGGTTGCCAGGCAACTCTTGAAGTCCTGGTGGTCGGTGTTCACCGCCACGTACTCCACGCCCTTTATCTGGTCACGGATCATCCTTGTAATGGCGTTGCACCCGCAGCCGCCAACACCGAGGACCATGAGCCTTACGCTTCCGTTCTGGTCCTCTCCAACTTCACGCAGATCGAATACAGCTGCCATTTCCCATCTCCTTACTTCAGTTTATGCAAAAAGTCAGTGAATTTCTTAAAAACATTCCCGCAGTTCTCCCGTTTTCCCCGGGTCAGATTCCTGCTCCTGAGGAGTGCGCCGTGCTTCAGTAGCCCCACCGCAGTAGCCATTTCAGGCATGCTCACTATCTTGCTGCCGGAGGTGAATCCCCTTGGGATCCCCGGTTCCACAAGATGTCCGGATATTTCCGATGAGGCCTGGAGTATTCCGTTCATCCTCGCGGTGCCTCCTGTAACGACTATTCCCCCGGTGAGGTTCTCGAAGCCTATCCCGGAGGCGGCTATCTCCTCGGAGGTGAACCTGAGCATTTCCCCCACCCTTTCGTAGGCGATCTGCGAGAGCACGGGAAGGTTAACCGGAATGGTGCCCCTGCCCCCGACCTTCCTCACGGAAAGGATCTTCGACTCGGCCAGGCCCTTCATTGCCGTAACCTGCTCCTCCTTAAGCCTGGCGGCGTCTTCCATGGATATTCCCAGGCTCTGTATGTCGGCGGTTATCCTGTCTCCGCCCATGGAGAAGGAGGAAAGGTGCACAGGGGCTCCCCCGCTGTATACCACCAGATCGGTGCTGGAGGCTCCTATGTCTATCACCGCGGTGCCCACTGTCTTCTCGTCCCTGTTGAGGACGGCCTCGGCGCTGGCTATTGCCGCCGGGATCACTCCCTCCACGGACACGCCGGCGTTCTCCACCACCGCTATCAGGTTGTCAACCGCTATCCTGTCGGCGTAGATGGTGTAGACCCTGGCCTGGACCGATGTGGCCCGGAGTCCCACAGGGGGCTCGGCAAGGTTATGGAAGCCCTCGAAGGAGTAGTCCCTTGGTATTCTCTCGAGCACCCTGCATCCGGAGGGCAGGGTCATGTTCCCCGCTGCCTCCTTTACCTTGGCCACATCCTCTTCGGTAATGAGGTCGGGCTCCTCGGACCTGCCGTCTCCCAGGACCATCGTGGAAGAACCCAGAATGCCCCTCACATGGAGGCCGGTGATGCTCACGAAGGCGGACTCAGCTTCCAGTCCGGATGTTTCCTCAGCCTCCTCCACGGCTTTTCTGACGGCTTCAGAGGCCCGGGAGGCGTTCACTATCACGCCTTCCCTCACATGGCCGCTGCAGGGGGCTATCCCCACCCCGGCCACCTCCAGGTTACCCTGGTCATCCTCGATGGCAATGAGGCACTTGACGCAGGAGCAGCCTATGTCGATTCCGGCAATGGTGACGCTGTTCTCGCTCATACCGTTTCTCCCCCTGAAGGCCTGACGATCGCCTGCCCCCGGTAGCGAAGGTCCACCTGTTCCGCGAAGGGACGAACCGAGTCCCTTATGGAGTTCCATGTTCTCCAGCTGCCCGGGGCGTTATCACAGTGGAGAAGAACCGGGATCCCGTTCTCCACCACCTGTATGCCGTCTTCCAGCACCGTAACCTCCGTGCCCGTGCCTAGATCCCTCTTCAGCGCCAGGTTCAGGGCGGCGCGGATGGAGCTTTCCGCCGGATTCCCCAGGACCCTGAGTTCAGGGAGCGCCGGATCCGCCCACCCCTGGGGAAGAGGCTCTCCGAGAAGTGTTACTGGAATGCTTCCCGATCCGTTGACCACCATGGCCGCGGCCTCCCTGGGATGAAGTTCCACAACTATCGAATGGGGCAGCACGACCCGTACGGAAGCTGATGCGACGCCCTCTATCGTCTCCAGCTCCATTCCCAGCGAGTCGGTGTTAAGCCTGAGGAGCGATTCCTGGAACCAGGGCCGGAGGATCTCCGCCACCAGGGCCGAATCCACCGGGCCTGAATAGTCTATCCTCGCCTGCAGAAGATCGAATCTTCCATCCCTGTCGGCCCATCTGATCCCCAGGACGGCGGTGAGGACCACCAGCAGAACGATCCCGAACAGAAGTGCTTTCTTCTTCATGATCATTTCACCCCCAGGATCGATCTTGCCTTGGAGTCGATGGAACCGGCACCCATGAAAACCACAATGCCTCCCTCAATCCCGTTCAGAGCGGACTCCATCTCTTCCATCTCAATCGCAGTGCAGTCAGCCCCTGCCTTAACCGCGGCCTTTACCACCAGGGATGAATCAACCCCGTGGAGAGGTTCCTCCCTGGCGGGGTAGACGGGAAGGACGAATGACTTCGCCGCTATACCCAGGGCGATGCCCATCTCCCTGTGGAGGAGAGAGGTGCGGGAGTAGAGGTGGGGCTGGAAGAACACCGTAACAGGGCCCGTGACTGAATTCTCCAGCGAACTGAGTGCCGCGGCCATCTCGTCGGGGTGGTGGGCGTAGTCGCTGACGAAGACGGTATCGCCCCTGGAGGCGATCTTCTCCAGACGCCTGGATACCCCGGGCCAGCTTTCCAGCGCCGCCACTGCTTCGGAGGGTTCGATCCCCACCGCCTGGGAAAGGGCCACGGCTATCTGGGCATTCCTTACGTTATGGACACCTGGCGCAGGTATGAAGCCTCTGCAGCCGAAAAGGGTGTACTTCTCTCCCCAGCCTGGATATTCACCCATCTTCGCGTCTATCTCACCGCCGGGGCCGCTCCTGAGAACCTTTCGTCCTATCCTGGCGGCCCAGTATCCCAGGGCCGGCTTCTCCATGGGAACGATCACCGTTCCACCGGGGAGCACCGATTCCAGGAAGGCCTGGAATGCCCACTCCAGGGCTTCCGGTGATCCGTAGCATTCCAGATGCTCCAGTGCGTAGCTGGTAACAGCAGCGTGGGCGGGGGTGAGCCTCAGGAAGGTCCTGTCGTACTCGTCCGACTCCACTACGGCCAGTTTCCCTCCGCTGCGGAAATTACCCCCCCAGCAGTCCATGTGACCCCCTACGAACACCGTGGGATTGGCCCCGCATTCCTGGGCAATCCAGCCTGTCATGGAGGTGGTGGTGGTTTTTCCGTGGGCGCCGGAAACGGCCACCACATCGTGAGAAAGGGCGAGTTCCGCCAGTGCCTCGCTTCGGCGAAGCACCGTTATTCCACTCTTCCGGGCCGCTTCCAGCTCCTGGTTCCCCTGGGGTACCGCTGCGGTGAACACCAGCCTGTCCACACCTTCCAGGTGCGCAGGGGAATGGTGGTCGAATACTTCCACCCCGGCGGCTTTCAGGGAGATGGTCTTGTCCGGTGACGGCGAGCCGTCGCACCCTGAGACCTGGTGACCCAGAGCCCTGTACCAGAGGGCAAGACCGCTCATGCCTGAACCGCAAACTCCCATGAGGTGAACCTTCATTCAGCCAGCTCCCTGAGCCTTTCGGCAATTTTTCCCGGAGGGTCCGGGGGATAGAGCGCTTTCATTGCCCGGCGCATTCCGCCGAGTTCGTCTTCCGAGGAGAGGAGCCGAAGCAGTATCCCGGCAAGCTCGCCCTGGGCGAGCCCCCCCTGCCGCCGGAGTATCGCCGCTCCGGCCCTCTCGACTGCTGCTGCATTGGCAGCCTGGTGGTCTTCCGCCGCGAATGGGAAGGGAACGAGCACTGCGGGGAGCCCGTATGCGGACAGTTCGGCAATTGTCTGCCCGCCGGCCCTGGCAACCGCAAGCTCCGCGGCGGAATACCACTGGGACAGGTCGTCAAGAAATGGTGAAACAAGGAATCCCTGCCTGCCTTCGGCGGCTGCCAGGACCCTTTCATGGTCCCTCTCCCCGCACTGAAGGAGCACGGAGAGATCACCGGGCATACCCAGGGCAAGGTCGTTTATGGCTTCTGCTCCCTGGCTTCCACCGAGGAACAGGACGACGGGACGGTCCTCCGGGAGGCCCAGCTTTCTTCTGGCGGCGGGGGTATCGGTGATACTCAGTTCTCCGGACACAGGCGTTCCTGTATGGATAGCGCTGCAGCGGAGCCCCTTTCCGCCGCTTTCGAAACCGGTATAGGCCTCGCGGCAGAAAAGCGAAGCGATCCTGTTGCTCTTTCCCGGGATGGCATTGGTCTCCAGCAGGGCGGCTGGTCTTCGGGTGATCCACGCGGCGGTCACCGCGAAGAAGGCCGAATAGCCACCTGTTCCCAGCACCGCATGTATATCGAGTTCCCTGAGGAGTGAAGTCGCTTCCTTCAGCGCCCGGAGGGCGGCGAAGGGAAGGAGGAGTTTCCCGCCTTTGTCTATTCTCGGGGGGTTCATCACGTGGGCCCGTTCCCTGACATTCCGGTACATCACACCGTCAACCGGCCTGGGGGTGCAGGCGTAGCTTACGCTGAAGTACTCTGAGGCCCTCTCCCCCACTGCGAGCGCAGGGGCGATGTGCCCTCCTGTGCCGCCGCCTGCAATGAGGAGATTCTTCTTTCTCATCACTGCGCCCTCCCGGCCATGGAGACAACCGCTCCGATGCAGGCCAGGTTCACCACCATGGAGGTTCCCCCCCAGGAGACCAGGGGCAGCGGCATCCCTGTAACCGGTATCACCCCGGCGTTCACCAGGGTATGGATCATCACCCCTGTGACAAGGATGGCGGTCAACCCGCTTCCGGCGATGGCCTCGAAGGCGGAGGCCGCATTCCTGGCAATTGAAAGGGCCGACGCAAAGAGCACTCCGAAAAGGGCGAGAACGGTGAAGGTGCCGGCGAAACCGGATTCCTCGCCGATGATGGCCAGTATGAAATCGGTATGGGCCTCGGGGAGGAAGCCCCTCTTCTGACGGCTGTGACCCAGCCCCCTGCCGAAGGTTCCACCGCTTCCCAGGGTTATCCTGGCCTGGAGGGGCTGATAGTTGTCCTCCTGCTGAAGGCTGCTTCCGTTCATCACCGCTTCGATCCTGTCCAGCTGGTAGTCGTCCCTGGCCACCACCACCGCAGCCCCGGCGGCCAGGAGGATCGCCATGAGTATTCCCAGATGCTTGAACCTGGCTCCGCCTGTGAAAAGCACCACGAACATCACCCCGGTCGTGAAGGCGGTTCCCGAGAGGTCGGGCTGCAGCATGGTGAATACGCTGGGGACAAGCGCAAGGGCAGCAATGGCTATTACCCCTTTGAAGGACCTTATGTCCACCGCTCCCTTCGATATGAGAAGGGAAGCCAGCAGGACGAAGCCCAGCCTGAGCAGGTCGGAAGGAAGGAGTCTCATCCCCAGGACCAGCCACCTGGTAGAACCGTTTATCTCAGGGGCGAACCTGGACCCGGCGAGGATAACCGTGGCGGCAACCGCCACAACGCTGGCCACGTAGACAGGCAGTGCAAGGCGTTTCAGGAAGGATGCCGGCCTCCTGGAGATGAATACTGCGAAAGCCACTCCGGCAATTACCCTCACTATGTGATCGCTGAGGTATCTGGTGTGGGAGCCGTACTCCCTCATGGAGTAGAATGAGCTGGCGGTGCCCACCGCCAGTATCCCTATCACCACCAGAACAGCCGTGACGGATATCAGAACGGTCCTGGCTGCAGGGGTCCTTGCGGTCATCGCAGCCCCTCCACTATCCTTCTGAAGTGTTCTCCCCGCTCTTCGAAATTGCTGTACTGGTCGAAGCTGGCACAGCCGGGGGAGAGAAGTACTGTATCGCCTGGGGAGGCCTCCCTGAGCACAGCATTCACCGCTTCCTGCAGATCGGTTTCCCGGATGAGCCTGGCGGCTCCGCTCCACTGCCGGGCGAGTGAATCCCCCGCCGATCCGAAAAGAACGGCGAACTTCACCCTCTCGGCGATCAGTTGTGAGAGAACGGAGTAGTCGCTCTCCTTGGCGAGCCCCCCGGCAAGGAGAATCACCGGACTGGAGAAGCTCTCCAGGGCTACTTTCAGGGAGTCCACATTGGTGCTCTTCGAGTCGTTGACCCAGTTGAGCCCGGCGGCGGTTCCCAGGGGCTCGATCCTGTGGGGCACTCCCCTGAAGGTCCTCAAGCCATTGGCGGTCTCTTCTTTCGTAATGCCCCTGGACAGGGCCATGCAGGCCACAGCAAGTGCGTTAGCCACGTTGTGAGCGCCGGGTATGCCCAGTTCCCCGGCGTGAAGCAGATGCTCATCCTTCCCTGTGATCCTTGTCATGATTTCCCCCTGCGGGGTGAGCCAGGCTCCCCTTTCAACCTGCCTCTTCATGGAAAAGGTGAGGAGGTTTCCCTTTACCTGCTTCTCCATGGGCCTCAGCAGGGGATCATCGCCGTTGAGGACACCGGTATCGTCGGGAAGCTGGTTCAGGAATATCCTTGCCTTCGCCGCGGCGTAGTTCTCCATGCTGCCGTGCCGTTCCAGATGATCCGGCGTGAGGTTAAGGACCGCCGCAGAGACTGGTCTGAGGTCCTGAATTGCTTCAAGCTGATAACTGCTGAGTTCCAGGGCGAAGGCCGGGCTGTCCGGGTTCTCCATCGCCGCGGTGCACATGGCGTATCCGTTGTTGCCCGAGGCCACGGATCCTGAATAGCCGTCGGCACCCCTGAGAACATGGGCGAGCCATTCCACGGTGGTTGTCTTCCCGTTGGAACCGGTGACCCCCAGTATCTCTCCTGAAACGGCGGCGCAGCCCAGTTCAACCTCAGGCACCACCTGTATGTTAAGCGCCCTTGCCATGGTGTAGATCGGAGCGCTCAGCGGTATGCCCGGGCTTGCGGCTATGAAGTCAAGGCTTCGCAGCTGCTCCTCACGGGGTTCGCCTGTGAACAGCCTGGCCATATGCTCCGTGGGAACAGCTTGCGGGGAGGAATCGAACCCGATGACCCTGTACCCCCTGGAGGAGAGGAGCGCCGCCGCAGCGGCACCGCTGCGGCCCATGCCTGCCACCCCCGCTGTTCTTCCTCTTCCCGGTGGAATGGTTCTCAAACCCTGAACCTCACCTTATCTTGAATGTACTGAGCCCGAGCAGGGCCAGTATCGCCGCTATAATCCAGAACCGGACGACGACCTTGCTCTCCGGCCACCCGAGAAGCTCGAAATGGTGGTGGATGGGAGCCATTCTGAACACCCGCCTGCCGGTCTTCCTGAAATGGGATACCTGTATCATCACGCTGAGGGCCTCCGCCACGAAAACGCCGCCGACCAGGGCAAGAAGCAGTTCGTTCCTTGTTACCACCGCCATGGAACCGATGGCGCCGCCCAGCGCCAGGGAACCCGTGTCTCCCATGAATACCTCCGCCGGATTCGCGTTGTACCAGAGGAATCCCAGGCACGCGCCGGCGGCGGCGCCGGCAAAAACGAACACCTCCCCCACCCCGGGGAGATGGGAGAACTGCAGATAGGAGGCGAAGTTGGCATGGCCCAGGAAGTAGGCCAGGGCCCCGAATGCCAGTATGGATATCAGGCTGACCCCGGTGGCCAGCCCGTCCAGCCCGTCGGTCAGGTTCACTGCGTTGGAGGTGCCGGTGAGAACGAGGATCACCAGCAGGATGTAAAGTACTCCCAGATCCAGCCGTATGCTCTTAACGAAGGGAACGGTGGTCTCTGAGCTGAAGATGGTGATCTCCGAACCCTCAGAATTAATGTCCACGGTTCTCACACCCGGTATCAGATCGGGAGTTACGCCTTCGGACTGAGGCTGTGGAGGAGTGAGGAACAGCCATACTCCGATGATCAGCCCCAGGAGGATCTGTCCAGCCAGCTTGTATCTGCCTATGAGCCCCTTCGAGGAGTGTTTCACCACCTTCAGATAGTCGTCCAGGAGACCAATCAGCCCCATCCATACCGTGGAAACCAGGACCACCAGGAGCGCCGTGCTGTCCAGACCGCCCCAGAGAAGCACGGGAATGAGGATGGATATCAGTATTATCAGACCGCCCATGGTGGGAGTTCCCTGCTTGCTGAGATGGGACTTCGGTCCGTCATCCCTGACTTCCTGGCCGATCTGCCTGCTTCTAAGCACAGCAATGATCTTTCCCCCGAAGAGGAAGCTGATCAGCATGGCGGTAAGGGTAGCGCCGGCGGCCCTGAAGGTTATGTATCCGAAAAGGTTGAAGAGCTGCGCCGAATCCCTCAGAGGGTAAAGGAGCCACTGAAGCATCAGAAGCCCTCCCTTCGCAGCGAGTTCACAAGCCCCATGAGACCCATCGAGTTGCTTCCCTTCACCAGGATTGTGCAGCCCGTTCCGGCCATTCTGCGAACCTGTTCCAGGGCTTCATTCCAGCTGTCGGTGCAGACCGCCGGAAAACCAGCTTCTCCAGAGGCGGCCCTGTAACGGCTTCCCACTGTTATCACCGGATCGAAACCGAGATCGAAGGCCAGGGAGAGGGTTTCCAGATGACATTCCGGGGAATTCTCGCCCAGCTCCAGCATGTCTCCCAGGACCGCCACCCTCTGCCCGGGAAAGGACGAGGATGCCCTCAGGCAGGCAGCGGTCGAGTCGGGATTCGCGTTGTAGCTTTCGTCCACCACCGTTCTGCCCTGGACCGTGAACACCTCTCCCCTGCCTGTGGAAGGTTCGAGCCTGGCCAACGCAGCCGCGGCGTCGGCGGGATCGACCCCCATCCTCTCCGAGAAGGCGATGGCGCAGAGTGCGTTCTCCATGTTATGGCCGCCCCTGTACCTGAGATCGAGTGGTATCCCCCAGGGCATCGCCCTGCCCTCCTCCACCCAGCAGTCCCCCCCGGCACCGTGGGTGACCACATCGAGGTTCCTCGATGAAGCGGTTTCCGCCAGTATGGGGTTACCCGCTGGAATAACGGCTATACCGCCTTCCATGGTGGTCTCCAGCAGTTCGGACTTGGCCCTGGCCACTCCATCCAGGGAATCGAAGAACTCCATGTGTGCCCTGCCGATGCAGGTGATCAGAGCGTGGTGCGGTCTGGCCGCCCATCCCAGGCGGAGGATCTCCCCAGGGTGGTTCATTCCCATTTCCAGAACCAGGAATTCCGTGTCTTCAGGGGTGTTCAGCAGGGTGAGTGGAAGACCGAGATGGTTATTGAGGTTACCCCTTGTCTCCGCCGTTCTGTACTCCAGGGAGAGGGCGGCTGCGATCATCCTTCTGGTGGTGGTCTTACCGCTGGATCCGGTGAGGCCCAGTACCGGGAACTCCATGGAATCCCTGGCCCATGAACCCGCCTCCAGCAGGGCTTCCTCCACACTGTCCACTTCCAGAACGGCCCCTGTGAACCCGTCCCTGGAGACCACCGCGGCTCCTCCCTCTCCAAGAACGTCGGCAACGAAGTTGTGACCGTCGGTATTCTGCCCGGACAGCGCGAAGAAAAGGGTCCCTGGTCTTGCCTCACGGGAATCGATCACAGCGGTATCGAAAAGGTATTCGTTCTCCAGCTGGCATCCCAGCCTGGCTCCCAGGGCTTTCAGCGACCGCAACGGAACCCCCTCTCAGCCAGGGCTTCCCTGGCGTGCTCTCTGTCGTCGAAATGAATCTTTTCCCTGCCCAGTATCTGGTAGTCCTCATGGCCCTTGCCGGCTATGATCACCACGTCCCCGGGGCACGCAATCTGAATCGCCCGGCGGATCGCTCCGGCCCTGTCCGGTTCGACCTCATGCGCACATCCCTCCGGGATCCCCTGGAGAATGTCCTGTATGATCCGCCCGGGGTCCTCCGTCCGGGGGTTGTCGCTGGTAACGATGGCAAGGTCGGAGACGGTTGCGGCTATCCTTCCCATGATCGGTCTCTTCCTGCTGTCCCTGTCGCCGCCGCAGCCGAACACCGCAATGAGCCTTCCCCGGGCTATGCTCCTGCCCTGGGTGAGCACCCTTTCAAGGGCGTCGGGGGTATGGGCGTAGTCCACGGCGACCAGGAACTCCTGCCCGCAGTGTACCCCCTCCATCCTCCCGGGGACCCCTGCGAAGGATGAAAGGGCTTCCGAGGAACTTCCGGGATCGATTCCCAGGACCCGTGCCGCCGCCACTGCCCCGGCGGCGTTGAAAACATTGAAACCTCCCGGGGCGGGTATGGCGAACCCGGTGGATCCGTTCTCATGGGTGAGTGTGAAACTGGAGCCGCCGATCCCCGAGGAGATCCCGGTTATCCGCCAGTCATCCTCCGGCCCTTCCCCGAAGGTCAGGGCACCCGGTATTGCCGGCCAGCCGGGGGCATAGGTTCCCACAACGGCTTTTCCGTTCTCCTTGAGAAGCCCCAGCATCAGCAGCTTTGCCTGCAGGTATTCCTCCATTGTTCCGTGGAAGTCCAGGTGATCCTGTGAGATATTCGTGAAAACCCCGGCGTCGTACCTGACCCGGGATACCCTGCCCAGGGACAGGGCGTGGCTGGATACCTCCATGACGCAGGCTCCGTCCCCTGAATCGGCCATAGTCCTCATAAGCTCCGTGACCCTGGTGGAGTCGGGGGTGGTCACATCCGCCGGCAGTGAAACTCCGCCTGTCACATGGCCCACAGTACCCATGATACCCGTGGGGATGCCGTTCTTTTCCAGTATCCACCTGAGCATGTGGGCGGTGCTGGTCTTACCGTTTGTACCGGTGATGCCCACTGTTTTCAGTTCGTTCCATGGATACCTGTGGAAAGCAGCCGCCAGGGATGCCAGCAGCTCCCTGTTGTTCCCTGCGGGATTGATCAGGGCATGGGGCACATTCTCCAGCTTTTCCTCGGTTATGGCGATGACAGCGCCCTTTTTCAGCGCTTCTGCGGCGAAGAGATGGCCGTCGGTGGCATAACCCCTTACGGCAACGAACACATAGCCCTCTGCCGCTTCCCTTGAGTCGCAGGTAACACCGTTCACTGTGCGTTCAGCCAGAGAGGCAGGGCATTCCAGACCAGTTTCTTCAAGGAGTTCCCTGAGGGTCGTCATCTGGGATCACCTCCTTGGGCCACCAGGCTTCCCCCGGAGAAGGGTTCTCCAAGGGCAATCTCCGGTGAAGTGGATATCACCGCAGACACTATCCTTCCGAACACCGGAGCGGCCAGGGCGCTTCCCCACCTGTACTCCCTGTCCGGCTGATCGAACACCACCACGGCAACCAGCCTTGGCTCTTCAGCGGGCACCATCCCGGCGAAGGCGCTGAGATAGCCGTCCTCGTTGAGTCGTTCTGCGGTACCCGTCTTTCCGGCAACCGTGACTCCGGGGACTGCGGCGGATCCGCCGGTACCCCATTCCACCACCGAGGTCAGAGCGCCCCTTACGGCGGAGGCGGTCTCCTGGGAGATCACCCTTTTCGAAGGGGAATCAGCAAGCTCCCTGAAGAGCCCGTCCTCAAGGGTGGCGCACACCAGTCTCGGTCTGAGAAGGAGGCCCCCGTTGGCTATTGCGCTGTAGGCCATCGCCAGCTGCAGAGGTGTTGCGGAAACCTCCTGACCTATGGCCAGGTTTGCCCTGGAAAGCCCGGACCACTGGGACGGGTCCCTGAGCAGCCCCCGCTGTTCCGATGGAAACTCGATCCTGGTCTCCTGGCCGAATCCGAAGGACTGGCAGACGGAATAAAAGGCTTCATCGGGTATCCTCTGGGCAAGGGCTACCGTCCCCACATTGCTGGAATGGGCTATCACCCCGGTAAGGTCCAGCATGGAGTTGACGGGGTGGCTGTCGTTTATCCTGTGTCCGTAGATCTCCACGAATGAAGATCTGCAGTCAAAGGAGTCGGCCATGGTGGCGTACCCTCCCTCGAGGGCAGCCGCCAGGGTGATCGCCTTGAATACCGAGCCGGGCTCCGTGGAACTCTGAACGCAGTGGTTCCTGGCAAGGGTGCCGTCTTCGTTGAAAACGGGATAGCTGGCCATGGCCAGTATGTCCCCTGTGGCCGGATCCACCAGAACGGCGGCGCCCCAGCTGGAGCCGGAATACTCCACTGCAGCCTGGAGCTCCCTCTGGGCTATCTCCTGGTACCTGGAATCGATGGTAAGGAGCAGATCCCTTCCGTTCACCGGGGGAATGTTGTCTGCCTCGTTGTCCACTGCGCTGTAGCCGCTCCAGGCGCTTGCCTGGTAGTAGCTGAGGCCGTCGGTACCCTCAAGGATGTCCTCCATCTGGTACTCGAGGCCCTGTGAAACGTTCTCGCTGTGGGTTCCCACAACCGGTGCCGCAAGGGAGTCCATCGGGTAGACCCTGCTGGTGACGAAACTGCAGTCCACATATCTCGGCATGGAGTCCATTGCCGCCGCGGCGTACTCCCAGGGTACCGTGGAGGCCAGCACCTGATTGCAGCCTGTGGGACACAGGGGAAGACTTGCCGTGAGGTATTCGCCCAGACCTTCAGCGAAAAGTTCCACGCCGGCCACCTCTTCAGGAGGCACATTCGGCCAGTATACGCTGAAGCAGGCGCTGGTCAGGTTGCCTGCCAGGAGAAACCCGTTCCTGTCCAGTATCTCCCCTCTCTGGGCTTCCACGCGGACCTGGATCGTCTGCTGCTCGTCGGCCCTGGCGGCGTACTCATCGTGGTGACGGATCTGTATCCCGGCGAGCTTAGCCGCCGAAAGAAGGAGAAGCACTCCGGTGACCCCAACGAAAAACCCTATCCTTGCGGATATCCTGTCCATGCTGGTCACCGGCTCAGTCATCACGGAGCCTCCATGAGCATGAAGCTCTCCACCGGCATGGGCACCAGCCCCAGGGCCTCTCCGGCCTCTCGGAGCCTGGGGGGAGACTCCAGAACGGCTATCCTGGAGATAAGGGCCTGTCTGGTGCGGGAAAGGCTGTCGGTGGTTGCGGTCACATGGGCGTAATCCACCGATGCCGCCAGGTAGAAGTTCCTGCTTATCAGCTGGGCGACGAACACAGACATGAGTCCGGCGGCCGCTATCATGAGAAGCCTTCTTGCGTGCACCGTCACTGCCTCACCCCCAGTCTCAGCCTGGCGCTTCTGGCCCTGCCGTTCCGGGCCTTTTCCTCCCTGCCCGGGACCATCCATGGAGGGTCGAACTGCCGGAAGTGCTCCGAATCCCTGAAATGGAGCTTCACCATCCGGTCTTCCAGGGAATGGAAGGTGAGAATGGCCACCCTGCAACCGGGAGCGGTCCATAGATACATTTCCCCCAGGAGTTTCTCAAGGTGGTCCAGTTCTCCGTTCACGAAGATCCTGAAGGCCTGGAAGACCCTGGAGAGGGCTTTCACGGGGTTGCCCTTCACGGCATGGCGAACGGCTTCCGCCAGGTCATCGGTGGTGTTCATGGAGGGGGAGCGCTTTATCGCCCTGGCTATCCCCCTGGATCGGCCTTCCTCGCCGTAGCGGTATATGATGTCGGCGATCTCCTTTTCGGTGAGGCTCCCCAGGATCTCTCCCAGGGGCTGCCCCTGAGCTGTGTCGAACCTCATGTCCAGCGGGCCCTGGATCCTGTGGGAAAATCCCCTTTCCGGGGAATCGAGCTGTATTGAACTCAGACCCAGGTCGAACACCGCGGCGTCCGCCTGGGGTAATCCGTTCTTCTCAATTACAGCTGGAATGCCGGTGTAACTTTCCGCGAACACCCGTATCCGGGTTCCGTCGAACTCGGACCTGAGCGCCTCCGCTGAGGAAGGGTCCCTCTCGAACGCCAGAACGGTGGCTTCAGGGAAAGCCTGTGCGATAAGCCTGGTGTGGCCGCCGCCCCCTGCCGTGCCGTCAATCGCCAGGGATACGGACCGGGGGAGGCCCTGGATGTACTCCAGAATCTCCCGGGGCATCACCGGCGTATGACCAGGTTCCATCAATGCGCTCCCTACAGAGGCAGATCAAGATCCTCGGCGATTTCCTCGCAGGACAGCTCTGAATCGTGGATGTATGACTGGTACCTTTGCGGGTTCCAGAGCTCTATCACGTCGAATCGCCCAAGGAACATGACCTCGCCTGTTATTCCAGCTTTGTTTGCCAGCTCGGCTGGAATCGAGATCCGTCCCTGGGAATCAACACAGACAGCTTTCAGGTTCTGGGCCAGGCTTCGGTAGAGGAAGCGGGTCTTCTTGCTTCTGGGCTGGGAGAGGAGCTTGTCCTCGAGTTCCTGCCACCTCTGCTGGGGGTAGATGACCAGGCACCCCTCCATGCCCACGTTGAGATAGAGATCCTCTGCCGTGAGCTGCCTTCTGAACTGGGCGGGGATGCTGACCCTGCCCTTCTCGTCCAGCATGTGGGTATGGGTGCCAATGAAAGCTGTCATACTTGTTCCCTTCCGGCGATATCATTACCCCACTTTAACCCACTGTCAACCCACTCCATTCCACTTTGCCCCACCATTCCGCCATAACGAAGAAAAAACGGGTTCGAAAACCCGTGTTCCTAATAGCTATGTTGTTGAATCAGTTGCTTTTAGAGGACTATTTCTCTTCGTAGTAGTACTTATACCTGTAGCCGTAGTAACTGTATGAGGTATATGTCCGGACAGGGTCGAAGTCGTTGAGCACCGCACCGGCGATGTGTGCCCCTGAACGGCCCAGCTTCTGCCAGACGCCCTGCACCACCTTCTGCTGAACCTTTCCGCACCTGCTGACCAGCAGAACGGTGTCCACCACCGGCGCCATGGCCACGGCATCTGTGACCACCGCGGCGGGTGGGCTGTCGATGATCAGGAGATCGAACCTCGCGGCGATCGCTTCGAAGAGGCCCCCGCTGACGGCGGCCTGTATAACTTCGGAGGGGTTGTGGGGTACATGGCCGCTGCATATCACCGAGAGACCGTCCACTGCAGTCCTGTTCAGTACCTCTTCCATGGTGGCGGTTCCCACCACCAGCTCGGTGAACCCGGGTTTCCTCCTGAAGCCGAAGACCTTGTTTATCACCGGTCTTCTCAGGTCGCAGTCCAGGAGAACCACCTTCTTCCCCGCCTGGGCTTCAGCCACCGCCAGGTTGGATGAGATGCTGGATTTCCCCTCCTGGGGTCCTGAACTGGTGACCAGTATGGTCCTTATGGTCTCACTGGGTCTTGCGAAGGAGAGGCTCGTGCGCAGGTCGCGCACCGCTTCGGAAACCGGCGACTTGGGATGTTCTATCACTGAAATGACGATGTTCCCCTTTTCCGGACCTGTCTTGAAACCGGGGATCACTCCCACGAGGGGGATGCCGAACTTCTCCAGATGCTCCGGGCTGCGCACTGTGCTGTCGATCTGATTGAGAAGGAACACCACTCCAACACCCGCCGCAAGACCCACCAGTATACCCATAATGAGGTTCCTTCTGGTGGTTGGCCTTATCATTCCTCCGGGCAGTGCGGTGTCCACGATGGTTACATTACCCATCTGACCCACCTCGGCGATCCTCACCTCCTCGAACCTTGTTCGGAGAAGGATGTAGATGTTCTCGTTCACGGTTCTGTTTCGCTCAAGGGAAACAAGCTGGAATTCCATTTCCGGGAGGTCGGAGATCGAGTTCGAGAGTTCTGCAACCACCGCCGCAAGCGCCCTTTCCCTTGCCAGCGATGACCTGTACTCGCCTTCAGCGGCTGCTATAGCGGAAACCAGTTCCTCTATTCCCCTTTCAGGGTCCTGGGGATAATCCATACCGGGCACCGCCGCCAGGGCCTGTGTCAGTTCATCCCGGCGTGTTTGAATCCTCCGCTCCATCTCCCTGACCGGGTCTGAATCCGGTTCCGCTCCCTGGGCCAGCAGGGACGCCCTTGCTCCCTCGTAGGCTGCCAGATCGCTCTGTATGCTCAGTATGTATTCGCTGTTGGCGTTCACCAGGTCGTCGGTGATACGTTCCCTCTGTTCACCCAGGAGCCCTGACAGATAGTCCCTTCTCACCCTGGCTGCAGCGGCGTTGGTGGACGCGGTGCGCATCTGGGTCTCGAAACTGGCCATGTTGTTGATCATGTTCCTGGTTTCGGTCTCTATCTCGGTGATGCCGTTCTCCTCCTTGAAGGTGAGCAGCTCGTTCTCAGAGGCATCCAGCTGGGAGGCTATCTGTTCAAGCTGATCCTCCAGGAAGAGCCTTACCTCCCTGTTCTCCCCCCGGGCCTGCCTCTGGTTCCATCTGTAGTAAACATGGAGCACCAGATTGGTCACAACTGCGGAGGCCTCGGGGCTGTAGCCGGTTCCCGTGAGAACGAAGAAGTCGGTGTCCTTTATCCAGCTGACGGAGACCCGGGACTGGGCTATCCCCACCAGCCCGTTCCGTATGTACTGGCTTTCGGGAACGCTTCCGTTGAAGAGAATGGAAATGAGGCTGTCCGAATCCGGGGAACGGAGAACGGAATCGGCAACCTGCTCCGCCATGGCCCTGCTGTTGATGAGGTGGATCTGATCGTTCCTTATGGCGTCCATCTGGAACCAGGACGTTCCGGGCATGTCCAGCGTTCGGGCCATGCTGTTGTCGCTGGTGTAGATGAAGGTGGAGCTGGAACTGTAAACCGGCGTGGTGGTCCTGTTCACGTACCCGGCGGCCAGGAGGCCCGCCAGAACGAAGGCAAGTATGATCCACTTCCCCCTGCGGAGCATCCACAGGTAGTAGTTGAGATCGATGGACTCCTCTTCCCTGGGATCGAAGGAATCAGGATAGCCGCCCGGGGGTGGATGGTTCATGACCTGCTCATGACCCAGATCACGTTGGCCATGATCAGTATCTTGTAGCTGAAGTCAACCACATCCTTCCACCATTCGTAGTCGGAACGGCCCAGATAAACCGTGGCATCCGGCTCCATCCGGGGCATGGGAGCACCGTTGCCGTTCAGGAAGGCTGAAAGGTCGTAGTTCATCTCTATGCCGGTGGATACGATCCTCACGGCAGAAAGATCCGCATCGGAAAGGGGCCCACCCGCCGCCGACAGGGCGTCGCGGAGGTCGGAATCCCATGGGATGAGGTGCATACCCGGATTCCTGACCTGACCCCAGACATTCACCGGCATGGTCACATCACCTGCATCAATGCCGGTAACAGTATAGTCGCCGGCGGCGGCTGCGAGGAACACAGCCGCCATCACCGGGACAAGGAAAACTCTCACGCCTTGAACACCTTTTCGCCGGCACCGGAAACGCCTTCGCAGGCGTTCCTGGTGTCCACCACTATGCTGCTGTTGTCCACGATCCACTGATAATCATAGCAGTCGTGGTTGGTTATGACAACGGCGCAGTCGTACTCTCCGAGGGTTGCCTCGGTAAGCTCCACCGACCGGGGCTGAAGGTTCGTCTGTCGGGTGGTGGCCGGTATGGACGGTATGAACGGGTCGTTGTAATCAACCAGAGCCCCGCGGTCCATCAGCTTCTTCATCACTTTGAGGGCCGGGGTTTCCCTGTAGTCGTCGATATTGGGCTTGTAGGCCATTCCCAGGATCAGGATGCGGCTTCCGTTCACCGACTTCCTCGCGGTATTCAGAGCGTCCCCTATCCTCTCCACCACATACTCGGGCATGGAGGTGTTTATCTCCCCCGCCAGCTCGATGAACTTGGTGGGCATCTCGAACTGGTGAGCCTTCCAGGTGAGGTAGAAGGGATCGATGGGAATGCAGTGCCCGCCAAGACCGGGGCCCGGATAGAAGGGGGTGAAACCGAAGGGCTTGGTGGCCGCCGCTTCAATGACCTCCCAAATATCTATTCCCATATGGTGAGCAAGCACCTTGAGCTCGTTGACAAGGGCGATGTTAACCGCCCTGTACGTGTTCTCCATGATCTTGGCCATTTCGGCCACCTCGGGTGAACTCACGGGAACGATGTTGTCTATTGCGAAACCGTAGACGAAAACACTGGCTTCGGTGCAGGCCTGGGTAAGACCGCCGACAAGCTTCGGTATGGTCCTGGTGTTGAAGTCCTTGTTCCCCGGGTCCTCCCTTTCAGGGGAGAAGGCAATGTGGAAATCGGTGCCGGCCTTGAGCCCGCTCTCCTCCAGTACAGGAACCATCTCCTCCCTGGTGGTGCCGGGGTAGGTGGTGGATTCCAGTATCACCAGCTGACCGGGCTTGAGGTATTTCGCCGTTTCCCTGCATGAGTTGATCACGAAGCTAAGGTCCGGCTGCCTGCTCTGCCCCAGGGGAGTTGGCACCGCGATGAGAATTGCGTCAGCCTGGGAAAGAACGGAGAAGTCGGTTGTGGCATGCAGGTTCCCCGTATCCATGGCGCCGGCGATCTTATCGTCGGGGAAGTGCTTCAGGTAGCTCTTCTTTTTCTCCAGCATCAGGGGCTTCTGAGGATCCACATCCACCCCGAGCACCCTGCAGCCGCCAAGGGCGAACTCCATTGCCAGGGGAAGCCCCACATAACCAAGACCGATCACACCAATGACAGGCTTCTCCCTGCCAGCCATGCGTTCCTGGAACGGGCTCATTCCTCGCCCCTTCCTATGCCGTGATAGATGAAGCCCATCTTCCTGAGCATTTTCGGGTTCCATATGTTCCTGCCGTCGAATATGATCTTCCGTTTCAGCGTATCTGCGATACGCTCGAAGTCCGGCTCCCTGAACTCGGTCCACTCGGTGATCAGGAGGAGGGCATCTGCTCCCTCCAGGGCATCGTAGCTCGCTTCAGTGTACTCGATGCGGTCGCCCAGGAGCTTTCTGGCATACTCCGCAGCCTCGGGATCATATGCTTTGACCGAACCGCCCCTTTCCAGAAGTTCGTTTATTATCACCAGTGAGGGTGCTTCCCTCATGTCATCGGTGTTGGGCTTGAAGGAGAGGCCCCAGACACCGAAGGTATGCCCTGTGAGATCTTCACCGAAAACCGAGCTTATCTTCCTCCCCATGACCTTCTTCTGGGCCACGTTCACCTCGGTTACCGCCTGAAGGATGTTCAGGTGGCAGCCATAGCTGTCGGAGGTGTGCCTCAGGGCCTTCACGTCCTTGGGAAAACAGCTCCCGCCATAGCCCACACCGGGAAAGATGAAATGGGGGCCTATGCGCCTGTCACTGCCTATTCCACGCCTTATGTCCTGAACATCGGCTCCCACAACGTCGCAGAGGTTGGCTATCTCGTTCATGAAGCTTATCTTGGTGGCGAGAAGGCTGTTAGCCACGTACTTGGTCAGCTCCGCCGACCTGTTGCTCATTATGTAAATGGGATTGTTGGTTCGCACGAAGGGGCGGTAAAGCTCCTGCATCACCTCGGCGACCTCTTCGCTGTCGGTTCCAACGACTACCCTGTCGGGCTTCATGAAATCGTCGATGGCAGCGCCCTCCTTGAGGAACTCCGGGTTACTCACCACATCCACCCTGTATTCGGTGTACTTCCTCACTTCGTTCTTCACCAGTTCGGCTGTCCCCACCGGGACGGTGCTCTTGTTCACCACCACTGTGGGGCCCTCCATGGCCCTTCCGATGTCGGCGGCAACCGAAAGAACGTGCTGAAGATCCGCGCTGCCATCCTCTTCCGGGGGTGTACCCACCGCGATGAAAACTATCCTGCTTTTTTTAACGGCTGCGCCGGTGTCCGTTGAGAAGGAGAGTCTCTTCTCCTTCACGTTCCTCTCGATGAGAACGTCGAGCCCCGGTTCGTATATGGGAAGGATGCCCTTTTCGAGCCCCTCTATCTTCTCCTCGTCCTTGTCCACGGAAATGACCGTATTGCCCATCTCCGCAAGGCATGCCGCCGCGACAAGGCCCACATATCCGCTGCCTACCACTGCTATTTTCATTCGGTTTCTCCTCTTCACAGGGAGTATTGAAGACTGGATTCTGCCTGGTTTCACAGGTTCCGTGAACGGTGAGAATACCAAAAGAAGGCTCTTTTGTAAAGATTCCGGGAAGTTATTTCAGAAACCGCAGGTCTCCGTCCCTCCTGGTGATGCCCGTGGAATCCATCAGTTCAGCCCAGGGAAGGGCGTATTTCCTGGAAACCCCCATAACCTCCCTCATCTCCCCAAGCCTGAAACCCGCATCTTTGAACTTGCTGCGAAGGAGCCTGGAGGCCTTTTCCAGAAGGGAAGGTGTGGTTACCAGCGCATCATCAAGCTGAAGCAGGAGCCCCCTGGCAAGAAGGGCATCTATATCCTCGCTGCTTATCCCCTTCGAATCCCTGGACCAGCCTGAAAAACTCTCTCCCTCTATCCTGGCGATCAGCTTATTCGCGATTTCCAGGGCTTTCCCCTGGAGTTCCTCCGGGAAGGAGGAAAGCGCCAGGAAGTCCCCCCTCCTGACGATCTCGCCCTTATGCTCCATGGATGCGAGGATATGGCGGATGGCCCACACGGGAGTGCCTCCCGGGAGCTTTCTCGCAAGAAGGGCAGACGGCATCCCCGGGCTGAGGGGAACGTTCCTGTGAACGGTTGAGACGGCTCCCCTGACCTTCCTTTCCAGGTCTTCCACTGCGGCGGCGAGTATGATCTTCTCGCTCTTGCCCTCTCCGGTAACAACGGCCCTGCCCTGCTCTACCAGGGAATCCACCGCTTTCCTGTATTCCACCGGATCGGCCCCGGATCTTCTGAGGAAGGAGTCCGATTCCACGAAGCCCTGTTCATTATCCTCCATAGCTTCGAAGAGCTGATCCTCCAGGCTTCCGTGGGTGAGCAGGTCCAGGTGTTCCAGCCTGACCTCCCTGAATCTGTTGCGCACTTTGGCCGTGTCGGTGTCCAGGATGACTCCGCCCCCGATGGTTATCACCGGGGAGTACCTTCTTACCACGAACCTGTCACCGGGCATTGCCACCACCGGCTGCTCCAGCTGGAAATGAACATATCCGGTCTCACCCCTCAGCAGAGGTCTGCCTTCAACGGGGATGGCCCTTGCCATAACCTCCGCGGTACCAACATGGAAGCGAACCCTCTGCCTAACGGACAGGTCCACATTCCCGGGAAGCATGGTGAAGGTGGTGTCCAGGCTCTTGAGCACCTTCAGGTAGCCTGGCTCGCCGGCCACGCTTCCCCTGTGGACATCCTCCTTGCGAAGACCGGTGAGGTTAAGGGCTATCCTGTCCCCAGCCTGCCCCAGTTCAGCCTTCCTGGAGTCGTTTACACCCAGTTCCCTCACCCGGAATTTCCTGGCGGCGGGGAGTATCTCCACCTGATCGCCGGTGCTGACGGTTCCGGAAAGCCCGGTTCCGCACACGATCGTCCCGAAGCCCTTCAGCGTGAATATCCTGTCCACCGGCATGCGAAACCTGCCCTCGGAGCTTCTCACCGGAACGGAGGCCGCCATATCAAGAAGTTCCTTCTTCAGGACCTCAAGACCTTCCCCTGTCTTTGCGGAAACCCTTATCACCCTGGCTTTCTCAGCGGGGGTTCCTTTCAGGGCCTCGCGTACCTCCTCCTCGGCTAACTCTATGAGTTCGCCGTCCACCAGATCGCACTTGGAGAGGGCAACTATTCCCGTATCCACTTCCAGGAGCCTGAGAATATCAAGATGCTCCCTGGTCTGGGGCATTACACCCTCGTCGGCGGAGACCACCAGCAGGAAGCAGTCCACCGTTGATACCCCGGCGACCATGGTCCTGACGAATTTCTCGTGGCCTGGAACATCGATGAAGGAGATGGTTCCCCCTTTGCCGTCGCCCAGGAAAACATAGCCCAGCTCTATGGTTATCCCCCTGGCCTTCTCCTCCTTCAGCCTGTCTGGGTCCCTCCCTGTAAGGGCCAGCATCAGGGTGCTCTTGCCGTGATCGATGTGTCCGGCGGTCCCTATTATTACCCCCACAGCTCACCGGCCCTTTCAACCAGTATCCTTCCGAGGAGCTGGTCGGTACCCTCCGGTACAGCCCTGAGATCCAGCTTCACCGAACCCTCCTCCACCCTGCAGGCCACCGCCGGGGCGGACAGTCTGAGAGCTCTGGCCAGGGCTTCAGGATCCGGGCAGACTATGGACACCCCTGCGGAGGGAATGGCGAAGTCGGGAAGGCTCCCGCTGCCCACGAAACTGTCCATTCTCTCCACCACGGCGGTGCAGCCCTCGGGCATGTCCACTGCTCCGGCCAGGGCCTCAGCCCTGTCCAGGAGATCGCACTGCTTTGCGGCGAAAGAGACATAGACCGGATGATTCGCCGCAATGTAGTCCGGGTCCTCGAGGAAAACACGCAGCGAAGCCTCCAGACCGGCCAGGGTGAGTTTCCCCACCCGGAGCGCCCTGGCCAGGGGGTGCTTGCGTATCCCGGCCAGGTATTTTGCCCGCCCCAGTATCAGCCCGGCCTGGGGACCTCCTATAAGCTTGTCACCGGAGCAGGTCACCACATCGGCACCGGTCTCTATGCTGTGCACTATGGTGGGTTCCGCGGGGATGCCGAACCTGTCCAGGGGGATCAGGCTCCCGGCGCCCAGATCGTCGATCACAGGGATCCCCTTTTCCCTCCCGAGGGCCACGAGATCTTCCAGCTCAACTTCGCCGGTGAAGCCCTTGATCCTGTAATTCGAAGGGTGAACCCGCAGGATGGCGGCGGTGTTCTCCGAGATGGCGTTCTGGTAGTCCCTGAGGTGGGTCCTGTTGGTACAGCCCACCTCCACCATGGTGCAGCCGCTCTGTTTCATCACGTCCGGTATCCTGAAGGCACCGCCGATCTCCACCAGCTGCCCCCTGGAGACTATTACCTCCCTGCCGGCGGCCATGGAGGAAAGGACCAGCAGGGTGGCCCCGGCGTTGTTGTTCACCACGGTGGCCGCCTCGGCGCCTGTAAGGCTGGTGATGAGGCCTTCTATGTGTTCGTCCCTGTTCCCCCTTTTGCCCGTCTCCCTGTTCCACTGAAGAACGGAGTATCCGGCGGCGACCCTGTGTATAGCCTCCACAGCCGAGGGGGGAAGGCTTGCCCGTCCGATGGCGGTATGAAGCACTATTCCAGTTGCGTTGATAACGGTTTCCATGGATGGTCTGGAAAGCCTGACAGCTTCTGTGGAGCACCTCTCTACAATAACCTCCCTGGAGGGGAGGTCTCCCCCTGCGACAACGGTCTCCCTGGCCCAGGCGATCCCGGCCCTGGCGGCCTCCCTGACCAGAGAAGGGCTCATCCCGGCGAGCTTGTCCTGGATTTCGGGCATTATTTCATGAACCGCGGGCAGGTCTCTCAGTGATTCCATTCCCATATCGTCTCCAAACGAATGTGAAACGCCTATCCATTCCGATGGTGAAGAATAGAACGAACCGGGTCACCGGGCAAGTGTCTGGCCGGTGGAACAAGGCTGATCTATATTCGCTACAAGCAGCAGGAGGCAATAATGCGTGTGAAGCACCTGATCCTGGATGTTGTGACGGCAGGCCGCGGTAAGCACGCCGACATCGAGGTCCTGAGGAAGATACTCACACTGAACGCCCTGATGTTCCCGGGGCTTTTCTTTTCACTGATCCTGGGCATCACCGCACTTTCCGACGGCAACTGGATCCTTGCCCTTGCCGACGGAGTCTTCTTCTTGACTCAGATATGGGTCCTGACGCTCACCAGGAGAGCCGCCAACCTGGAAGTTCCGGTGAAGATCGCCGTGAACCTGCTCTTCGCCTTCTTCCTGGCTCTGGCACTGATCGGGGGCAAAGACGGAACTGCGGTAGTTTGGACCCTTCTATATCCATCCGTCGCGGTGTGCCTATCCGGTACGAAAAGAGGTTTCTTCCTTTCCGTGGCTTTCCTTGCAGCGCTAGTGGGAGTGTTCCTGGCGGGGAACTCGGTTCCGTTCATCCTGGCCGACTATCCCTCATCACTGGAGATCAGGATAGTCGCTGTGTACATTACCATAACCCTTCTCTCCCTGATAGCCGAGGAACTGAGAAGCCGCATCCACAGGAACATGCGGGAGTCCAGTCTGGAGAAGGAGAAAGCCATCGAGGAGCTTCACCGTTCCATGAAGGAGATAAAGACCCTTCGCGGAATACTTCCCATATGCCTTCACTGCAAGAAGATAAGGGACGACGACGGTTACTGGCAGGCGGTTGACCAGTACATACACAGCAGAACCGAAGCTGAGTTCTCCCACGCCCTCTGCCCCGATTGCCTGAAGAAGCACTATCCGGAGTACTCGGGGCCGCCTGAAGAAGACGGCCCGGAATGAATGCCGTCGTCTTGAGTTCGCCCCGCCCGTTATCTCGGTTGTGTTAAATGTTCCAAGGGAATGGAGTAACTGGTATGGAGAAGGTGCGTTCATCCGCTGTTCTTTTTCTTTTCGCGGCATCGGTGCTCGTCGGTGGAGTCCTCTTTCCCTACAGGGCTTCCCTTGATGTATTCAGTTTTCAGCTGACGGTCCTGCCTGCAACCATGGTCTATCTAGCGGTAACGTACTGGTTCTTCAGTACCAGGAGGCTCCCATTCATAGGTTCGAAAGCTGCATTTAACCGGGAACCGGGAGCCCGAACCCTTCTTCTCACTTCGGTGATGTTCTGCATGTTCAGCGTGGGGATCATGCTCTTTTCCACCAGAATGTTCGCCCAGTTCGGTTACTCGCTTACGATTCAACGGGCCGCAGGGCTCCTTGCAGTGCTGATCGTGGTCAGTCTGATCCTGTTCAGGTTCCGGGATGGAAGGTACCTGCCCTACTTTCCAGTTATCGCCGTTCTCTCCCTGCAGCTCACGAGCATCGACGCTTTCCCCCTTCATCCGGCAAGGTCGGACATGCTTCTACTCATCAAAGCAGCGCTTGAGAGGTTCGTCAGAGGAGAGGGAGCCTATGTCGATTACGTGATCCATGTGCCGGTCAAGCTGACTTATCTGCCTGGGATGTGGCTCTCATACCTGCCGGCGTACCTTCTCAAGTTGGATCTAAGAGTGACCAACGCCCTGCTGCTGGCCGTTTCGGCTTTCATCTTAATACACCAGGCTCTATCAAGCCAGAGAACGGCCTTCGCCTCTTTCGCAGCGGTTTTCTTCCTCAATCCGTGGCTTACCTTCAGGCATGACATATACATGCCGGTGTTCATCTTTCAGATGGTCGTGTGTCTGACTCTGATATTGAAGCATAGATACCTCTGGGCAGCGGTGATTTTCGGGATAGTTACCGCAACATACCAGTTCGGCTGGATCATCTATCCCCTTTTCCTGATCCTGATAGGGAACAGGCATGGCTGGAAACTGGCAGGCAAGTACGCTCTGGTCACCCTCGCGGTAGCTGCAGCGATGATAACACCTTTCCTGCTCCAGTCCCCCGAGGGGTTCTTCAGCGGTGTCTTCGGAACATGGCGAAGCGTGATCCAGATCGAAACGATGAACCTTTCCTACTGGGTGCTGAGACTTATACCAGTGAACTGGATCAAGGTGTTTCAGGTGCTGTGCCTGTTATCGGTGTACGCAGCGGGATATGCGCGACTGAAGACGATCGGCGGGTTGATGGTGTTCTCAACCATCACATCGCTGATATTCATAATGACCGGACAGCTTATCTGGCACTATTTCTTCCTGATGCCGCCGATCTATATGCTTGTGTACCTCAGGGTATCACCACCGTCCGGGCCGTAGCCCGGGCTTCACCGGCCATCATCCTTACGAAATAAAGACCCGGAGCGAGTTCCTCCTCCGGCCGGAGCATCATCTCATTGGATAGAAGGTCCATGCTTCGTGTAAATCTAAGCCTGCCAATGATATCAAAAACATCCAGTCTGATGGGGGCTCCTACGGGAACGCCTCCGACTGTCAGGGAAAGAATACCTCCCGATGTGGGTGACACTGCCCTGAGACAGACGCCATGATCACTGTAATCCCCTTCGATCCCCAGTGGATCTATGCTGATCACAAGGTGGTGCACAGCATCGGGTCTTTCGGAAGCCACGGCGAACAGTCTTCCACCGGATCTGATCTCCCAGGGAATGGCTTCGCCATCCAGACTGACAGAGTTAACCACATCGTCTTCATCCAGCATGGCGCAGAAGGTGAGCCCCTCGGGAACCGGGCCGCTGAAGGTCATCCCGAGATCGGGTCCATGGCCGTCAATGGAGACCACAGAGATGTTGAAACAGCCCTCGAGGAAGTCCCCATACTCCGACGGGAAAAGCCAGAGGAAGTTGGAGTAGTCGTTCTCCAGTGATGTGAGAATGCTGTCTATTCTCGAATAGGCGGCGAGGGCCGTGTCGGGATTACCGTACGCCCCCAGCATCGGTCCCGGATGGCAACCGAGGAGACAGAACTTTCCCCGGTCCATCACGTCGGAAAGGTACTCGCAGGGATACTTCATGTGGTAGTACATAGTACACTTTAAAGTTTCGGATATAGGCGCTTGAGTTTGATTCGAGC
>ERZ795057.777-NODE-777-length-31429-cov-16.153981_pt1 | contig 31429 bp, 31 predicted proteins | sample MGYA00375141_ERZ795057 | MGnify/ENA primary metagenome ERZ795057 (study PRJEB30186, sample SAMN05720163) | activated sludge metagenome | isolation source: Anaerobic digester | place: Hong Kong | collected 2015-01-26 ...
CTAATTCGGGTCGGCGAGATGAGGCGGAGGATCATTATAAAAAAGCAATTGAATCAGATCCAAAATTAGCTCAAGCCCACAACAATTACGCCAACCTTCTAGCTAATTCGGGTCGGCGAGATGAGGCGGAGGATCATTATAAAAAAGCAATTGAATCGGATCCAAAATATGCTCAAGCCAACTACAATTACGCCATCCTTCTAGCTAATTCGGGTCGGCGGGATGATGCAGAGGTTCATTATAAAAAAGCTATAGAATTGGACCCAAAATTAGCTCAAGCCCACAACAATTACGCCGTCCTTCTAGCTAATTCGGGTCGGCGGGATGAGGCGGAGGTTCATTATAAAAAAGCTATAGAATTGGACCCAAAATACGCTCAAGCCCACAACAATTACGCCAACCTTCTCGACGATTTGGGTCGGCGGGATGAGGCGGAGGATCATTATAAAAAAGCAATTGAATCGGATCCAAAATATGCTCAAGCCAACTACAATTACGCCATCCTTCTAGCTAATTCGGGTCGGCGGGATGATGCAGAGGTTCATTATAAAAAAGCTATAGAATTGGACCCAAAATTAGCTCAAGCCCACAACAATTACGCCGTCCTTCTAGCTAATTCGGGTCGGCGGGATGAGGCGGAGGTTCATTATAAAAAAGCTATAGAATTGGACCCAAAATACGCTATTGCCCACAAAAATTACGCGGACCTTCTAAGAAAACTGGAGCGCTTCTCCGAGGCTGAAACTGAGGTCAGAAATGCCCTAAAGATCTATCCTGGCAACCCCTACGCCCTCAGCACCCTGGGGGACATAATGGCTGATGAGGAGTACTTCGAAGAGGCCGAGGAGCAGTACAAAGAGTCCTTTAAAAACTCGGGCTCTATGGACGAATCCGCTCTTTCTGAGGTTCACAACAACCTCGGTTACGTGTATTTCCAGCTGGAAATGAACAAAGAGGCAAAGAAAGAATTCCAAAAATCAGTTGAACTTTCTGGAAACGTAAAGGCCATTCGCAATTTAAGAGCGATCAAGAAATCCGAGACAAAAGGTGTAGATCTAAGAGCAGGCATTCCACAAGTTCAGAAAAGGAACTTGATAATTTTTTTACTTTTTAGCCTTCTACTTTGCTATTTACTATTTATATTTTTTGAGGCGGGAGACGGGACGAGACTTCTCTCCGACACCGTGTTCGTCGCCCAGTCCAGCATCCTGATGGGCCTTCTGATCTTCGTACTATTTGCCGATCAGCTGGTCCGGCTGAAGGTCGGAACCCAGGGGGTGGAGCTGGAGATGAGTGGTACCGAGTACAGGACCGCTGAGACTAAGAGCCTCTCGGCAGAGGCAGCCCCCAGGCTAGAAAGATGATGATTTATATATTTTAGAATAGTTCCTCTAGAGAATCTATTCCCTGGTGACGTTCTCTGGAAGGCGATGAGTACACGCTAGGCGAAAGAGGAAAGCCTCCAACCCGACCGGCCCCCACCATTAAGCGAACTCCAGCCGCCCCTCTCGTCTGAGCTCTTCGGTGATCTCACAGACGAGGTCGTAGTCCAGCTCCAGATCTTCGCTGGCGCCGGAGGGGTAGGCCTCGCCCCTGGACTGGAAGTATCCTGAAACCTCTTTCTTAGCGGTCTCGTGATCCACATTTCGATATTTGATCACCTTTATGGAAGCGAGCCTGTCTCGGATGGCGTCTCTTACGAAGTCGGATGCGTCGAGATAGACCCCCGCATCCACCAATCGCCGGATCTCTTCGAACTCGCTCGGCGATATCTTCGAGCCCATCACGCTGCCCTTCGATCCTGATGTCGCCATATTGCTTCCAGAGTGATTTAGCATGTTAAAAGGATTCTGGCGACGGAGAAAGAATCATCCGCCTGAGGGGGGGAGGCGCTCCGGATACCGCGCCGCTGGCAGGTCCTCTGCGCGCGCAGGGCCATACGAAGAGATAATCCAAGATCATCCAGAGATCGACGCCCATCCGACATGGATTAGGGGGGGGTATTTATCCCTTCAACTTCCCTTATATCGAGGGGTCTGATAGATGGGCGCAGTTTACACCGCAAAGGCCGATAAGAAGATCGAGGTCGTCTATGAGAGGGGAGTCTTCAGGCCGCTGGGAGATGTGAAGCTGAAGGAGGGGACCGAGGCCATCGTGGTGATAAAGCCGGGAGGGATCCTGGAAGCTGCAAGGAGGCACAGGAGGAAGGTCGACGAGGACCTTCTCAAAGAGTTCGTCGAGGAGAGACGATGATCGTCGTCGATGCGTCCGTATTCCTGGATCTGATCTTCGATTATCGCCGCGATAGGACCGCCATCGCCGACGGCCTCTTCAACTTGATCGAGGAAAATGGCCTTCCGATCTTTGAGCCCGACGCATTCAAGATTGAGATGATCGGCCAGCTAGTCAGAAGGCTAAAGAAGGAAGAGGCGACCGCTCTGGCTGAGGAGATATTCTCCGGCATGAACTTCATCGACGCGTCAGAACTTTTTGATATGGCCTATAGCGTTGCCGTTCTGACCGGATCAAGGGCGATCGATTCTTTTTACGTAGCTGCTGCAAAGCTTGAAGAAGCTTTTCTCGTCTCAAACGATAAACATCAGGTTGATAGTGCCAGGAAGTCTGGAGTCGAAGTGTATTATATTCTGGATGAATTCGAAGAAGTTCGAGAACGCATTGCAAAATAGATCAGCTCTCCGCTTTTGATGGACGTTCCCGCGAGAGGGCTCATCGATTGAGGCTCCGAGAGGCGGTTATCGTGTGGATACGATCTGCACCCTCGCCTCCAGCCATCCCCGCCCGTTCATTTCGGGATTGGAGGTCCCGTCACCCGGCCCGGCGGAGACAGTCAATATTTCTTTTAAGCCTTAAGCCCTGGTGATCAGCTCGGGCCGCAGGCTCGCTCGCCGGAGGGGGGGAAGATCCCCCCAGAGCGCCATATCCTCCCCCCGGATGACCAGGGCCCCCGCGACCCCAGGGACCGCCACCGCCCCGAAGGAGTCGGCCAGGGGCGAGTCGGCGCCGACGGCGTTCCCGAGAGCAGTCGCAGCGGCGTCCGCCAGGGAGACGTCTTCGGAGACGACGACCGCCGCGTCGGCGGACCCGAAGCTGATGGAGGGGCCGACGGTCCCGCTGCTGGTGCAGATGCCCAGCGGCTTCGACCGGGGCGGGATCGAGAGGGCGATGGTCCGGAGGGGCGATGGCCCGGCGTAGATCCCCATCAGGACGGGCCGATCGGAGACGAGGGCGACGTCCCCGCCGTTGTCGACGATGGCGTGGGTCGCCCCGGCCTCCATCATCGCCCCCAGGGCGAATCTCGCGATGGTGCCGGCGACGGCGCTCATGGGGCCGATCCCCACGGCCACCCCAGCCCTCACCATCTCCCTGACGATCTCCGGGGCCCTGTCGATGGAACGATCGTAGGGCTCCAGGGTGACCAGGAAGAAGGGATCGTTCCTGATGAACTCCTCCAGATGGGCCCGCTGAATTGCGATCTCCTCTTTGGCCGCCTCGATGTGGCCCTCCTCCTGAGCCGTGATGGTCACGATCGTCTCCTTCAGCCTGAACCTCTCCCTGATGAGATCCACTCCTCACCCCTCCGCCAGAGGAGACGACTCCGGCTCCGGCCCCGGATCAGGTTCAGCTTCGGTTTCAAGTTCCGGTTCGGGCTCAGATTCGGGTTCGGTCTCGGATTTCGGCTCGGTCCCAGTCTCAGGTTCGGGCTCAGGCTCCATCTCCGGTTCTGGCTCCGGCTGGAGCTTCGCCCTCTCCGCGCCCTTCAGAGCCCGGGCCACGATCTCTCGCCTCCCCCTCAGGAGGACCTCGATCTTTTCGCCGTACTTCACCTCCACCGGCTCTGCCACATCGTAGAGCCGGGAGAGCTGCGCCATCCCCGCCTCCGACGAGGGGAGATGGACCAGAAACTCCTCCAGGGGCGGAAGCTTCTCCAGGATGGCGTCGATGAGCAGGTCCATTCCCAGCCCCTCCCGGGCTGAGATGAAAACGGGGCTGGGGGCGAGGTCTTTCAGGAGCTCGCACCTCTCTTTTGCCGCCTCGGGCCCGATCCGGTCCACCTTGTTCAGGACCGAGACGATAGGAGCGTAGCAGCCACAGTCCCAGAGGGCCTGGTGGCAGGAGGCTACCCTCTCCCTCAACAGCTCCGGCGGGTCGGAGAGATCCACCACCAGGAGGACGAGATCCGCCTCCACGATCTCGGCCAGGGTCGAGCGGAAGGCCTTGATCAGAAAGAGGGGGAGATCGTCGATGAACCCCACGGTGTCGGTGAGGATAAATCGTCGATCGCCCGCGGCCACCGCCCGGGTGGTGGGCGAGAGGGTGGTGAAGGGCTGATCCTTCGCCGCGACCGTCTCCAGAGTGAGCCGATTGAATAACGTGCTTTTACCGGCGTTGGTGTAGCCGGCGAGGGCGACGAGGTCGAAGCCCAGCTCCCGCCGCCGCTCCCGCCTCCTCTCGCCCGTCTCCTCCACCGCCTTAAGCTCGGCCCTGATCTTCGCCATCCTCCCCTTGATGTCCCGGTACATGGAGACGTCGTAGCTCCCCGATCCCCGGTAGCCGGGCCGCTCGCTCAGCTTGTTGAGAGACTCGATGGTCCGGACGAAGGGCAGATCGTAGGAGAGACGGGCGAGCTCCACCTGGAGCTTCGCCTCCCTGGTGGAGGCCCGGGAGGCGAAGATCTCCAGGATGAGGTTGAACCTGTCCATGGCCACAACCTCAAACTCCTTTCCGATGTTGAAGATCTGGCCCGGGCTGAGGGGCTCGTTGAAGATCAGCTTCTCGGGCAAGAGAGATGCGGCCTCGACGATCTTGCCCCGCCCCAGCTGAAACCGCCGGTCCCTAGACCTCCGCTGGACGATCTCGGCGAGGACCCGATAGCCTGCGGCCTCGGCGAGCCCCCGGAGCTCCTCCAGCTCCTCGGGGTGGGATTTGTCCTTGGGGTCCTCCCGGAAGAGGAGGACCGCCGTCTTCTCCCTCTTCATCCTCCCCCGGCCGTCAATTTCCCGGCCTCTCCGCCGGGCTCCTCCTCCAGCAGCTTCAAGAACAGCCTCCGGCCGGCGAAGGAGGCGTGGTGGGCGAGCTCCATCGCCCTCCTCTCCCCCCGGGACTCGGGGTACTTGAACTCCCGCCCCAGGATGCTCTCGACCCGCCACCGCTCCAGGTTGTAGAGGTCGCCCTTCTCGGCCAGAACCACGCCGGAGAGCCCCCGTACCGACTCTTCGATGAGGCCGATCACCACCTCCATATCCACCGACTCCGCCACCAGGGGGACCAGCCTCATCCTCCTCGTCTTCTCGATCCCCTCCGGGTTTATCCTCGCCGCCACCGAGGCGGAGACCATGATGTACCTACCGCCCGCCGCGTGCCTCCCCGAGATGTCGACCGCCACCACGTCCAAGGTATCATCTCTTCGCCGGGTCCTGATCAGAGGTCGATTATGGCGTGCTCGTCGACCACAGCCGTCGCCTGATCCAGGGTCAGCCCCGCCCCCCTGGCGATCTCAATCGCCCTCGCGCGGTCGATGAGGTCCTCGGGGGCGTGCGCATCGGTGTCGACGACCAATTTTACTCCCGCCTCCAGGGCCAGCCTGGCCACGTGGCCGTTGGTGATGTTGTGGCCGCGCCGGGCGGTCAGCTCCAGACAGACGCCGTTATCCCTGGCCAGATCCGCCTCCTCGGGGGTCAGGAAGCCGGGGTGGGCCAGGATATCGGCTCCGATCTCCAGAGCCTTGCGATTGGTGCCGGGAGCCACCGGCTCGACCGGAGTCTCGCCGTGGACCACGATCAGGTCCGCTCCCAGCCTCCGGGCAAGAGTGGCCAGCTTCTCCATCTTCGCCGGGGGGACGTGGGTCAGCTCGACCCCGGCGAGGATCCTCATCTCCAGGACCTCCTCCAGCTCCTTGACCTTGGATACGTGATTGATGACGAACTCTACGTTGGTGAAGTCGACGTGATCTGCGATCCCCAGGGCGCGGTACCCCATCGTTTCTGCCCTGCGGACCAGCTCGCTGGGGATCAGCTCGCCGTCGCTGAAGACGGTGTGAGTGTGAAGGTCGATCATAGGTTCGCCTGAATCACAAACATTATTAAGTATTGCCTCAAACCAAAATCCGCCCAATATCATATCGGAGTTTTCGATGACCACCGCCATCAGACGTTTGGTACTGGACGTATTGAAACCCCATGTCCCCACCATTCTGGAGCTCGCCGAGGCTTTGAGCAAGCTCGGTGGAATAACCGGGGTGAACTTGAGCCTCTCCGAGGTGGACCAGCAGACCGAGACGATCAAGATCACCATCAAGGGAGAGAAGATAGACTACCTGGCCGTGGAGTCGGTGATAGAGGACTTCGGCGGCGTCATCCACAGCATCGACGAGGTGGTGGCCGGTAAAGAGATCGTAGAAGAGGTGGAGACCCTCCAGGACCGCTGACCACCTCCTCGCGGCCCATTTTGAGGTGGAGACTGGAAAGGACGATCTCAAGCCCGGGAACGTCGATACTGACAACGTCGATACTGACAACGTCGATACTGGAAACGCCGATGCTGGAAGCGCATACCCGGGGACCGTAGTAGTCAGCTCTTTCATCCCCGTCTTCGTTTGATTCTGACCGCGATCTCCTTAACCAGGGCCGTCTTGGGCCCCTTCTTCGATATCAGGACCCTGCCGGGCTTCTCCCACCACTCTTTGGGATAATGCTTGTCCTTCTCCACCTCCGCCTTCAGGCCCATCTGCAATGCCGCCACCAGGATCTCATCGACGGTGGGCTTCTCGACGGCGTCGCGTTTCGAGACCGCCCTCCCCTGGCTCCTGGACTTCTCGGCGTCGATGTAAGCGGGCCAGATCACCCATCGGCCGTCTTTGCCGGACATGGCGAACCCCACGTTCCTCTGCTGGATAAGATTTTTGGCCCTTCCGGGATGGCGAGGAGCCCGTTGACCCCAAATCTTCCCGGCATGAACTGCTCCATGGCTCCGTTGGCAACTCCTCCTCGAGGGGTTTGAGATAGCCTTTTAGAGAAGAAATGCCGAAGATGTCTCTGGAGTTCGTGATCATGAGCGAGAATGCCTATCCCACCGCCAGGGTCGGCGACCAGGAGGTTCCCTGGGACCCTGAGCAGCTGAGGCGGATTCAGGAGCACCCCTGCTTCAGCGAGAAGGCCTGTCACCGGTTCGGCAGGATGCACCTCGCCGTCGCTCCGAGGTGCAACATCCAGTGCAACTACTGTATCCGGGACTTCGACTGCGTCAACGAGACGAGACCAGGGGTCACAAGCCAGGTCCTCACCCCAGCGGAGGCCCTACGACGGGTGGACGAGGTGATGGAGAAGCTCCACTACATCAAGGTGGTGGCGGTGGCCGGTCCCGGCGAGCCCCTCTTCAACGAGCCGACCTTCGAGACCTTCAGGCTGGTGGGGGAGAAGTACCCCAATCTCATCCTCTGCGTCAGCACCAACGGCCTCCTCCTCCCCGACACCGTCGACAGGCTCGACGACCTGGGAGTCAGCAACGTCACCGTGACCCTCAACGCCGTGGACCCGGAGATAGGCAAAGAGATCTACGAGTACGTGATATATCAGGGGAAGAAGTACGCGGGCCTGGAGGCGGCCGAGATCCTCCTCGACCACCAGCTGAGGGGCCTTGCGGAGGCGGTGAAGAGGAAGATGATCGTCAAGGTGAACACCGTCCTCATCCCCACCATCAACGATGGCCACGTGATGGAGATCACCAAGACGATCAAGAATCTGGGGGTTTACATCCAGAACGTGATGCCCCTCATTCCTCAGTATCGCTTCTCCCACCTCTCCCCACCCACGCCGGCTCAGAAGAGAGCTGTCCAGGACGAGCTGGCCAAGACCATGAGGCAGATGAGGCACTGCAGACAGTGCAGATCCGACGCCATCGGCAAGCTCGGCTGCGATGTGCAGCAGCAGTTTGAGAAGGATAAGGTTCCCGGGGTAGTCGAGGAGCAAGTCGAGATCGTCGAGGAGTCCGGAGCGAAGAAGAAAGAGTGACGGTTGATGCGATCCGAATTTATCTTCGAGCAGTCTCCGTGCCTTGCTTCTACCCGCACTCTCTCTTTTTCCTCATCTTTTCCTGCATATTAACTCTTATTCTTCCGATATGGCGCCAGGTAGAAGCCTCCAGGAGCGTTCCAACTGCCGACCGGAAAGAGCCTCGCCACGTGGACTCCCCTCACTTCGAGGGCGTGTGCTGGTCGCCGACTGCGCAGCCGTTGCATCCCCAGCCGTCAGCCGGGACTTCGTCCGGGCAGGATCACCCTCATCGGCATTCTGCTGGAACAGAGAGATAGCTTCGTCGAGAAGCTCGCGGCGATCCTCGCCGCCCCGACCTTGGGGAGGTCACCATCCTGGGGACGGAGGTTCCCTATTGTTAAAATCTGGAGGCCTTCATTCGGCAAGCCTGAAGAATTGAAAAAGAGTGTTGTCCCTGAAAAGAGATTCATTTTGGTGACGGGAGCCTACAATGAGATCTGCAGGCCTCTGGAGCGGCGGAAAAGGCTTCAGGCCTATAGTCCGCTCTCTGCCTTCCAGGAGGCCTCTTTGAAGACGGTGCCCGGATACTTGACCTCGGAGGTGAACTCCTCGGTCACCAGGCGGTACTGCCTCTGGTTTCTGTTGCCTCGACGTTCGAGGACACCGTCGTAATACATTCGAGAAAGGTACGTGGATACGGTGCTGAGCTTTATGTCGTCGGATACGGTCTCGTACCGGTCCCGGAGCTCGTTTGAGGAGAACCAGGAGTCTGGGAACTCCTCCCTCACGAAGATCTCCAGCCTGTCTCTGAGGGTCCGACTGTTATCGGGTTTATGCAAGTTATCCTCAACAGGCTCGCCTGAAACTTCCGAAAAGACGCCGGCTGCGGCCAAGAAATCGAGGATCCTCTCTCTGTTAATGAAGCCCTCAAATACATGAGTGGACCTCAACCCCTCATCTTCGATCTCGATCTTGACCTTCATACAATCCACCCCCGTCCTCAGGGATCTCTATCTCTGCAGACGAAACCCGAGCCTGCCATATGGGTGATAATGGAGAGGAAGAAGCCCGACATTCAGATCGAGGGAATAGTTATCGGCGAATCAGGACGAAATCTGGCCCTGATCCGCCACCCCCCTTCATTTATGCCCTTAATTCGATGATATCAATCGTCGAGTGATGAAGGGCGAAACAGGAAGAGCCGTCTCGGAAGCTCTATCCCGATCCGCCCGCCCCCCTTCATTGCTATCTCCCTTACCAGCTGCGTACTTAAATATGAACTTGGAGCCCCGGGAAGGATCCCGAAGTCGCTCCAAAGGCAGAGGGAAACCGCGATCCTGCCTCCCCTTCACTTCCCCTACCAATGAAGAACCTCTGCCCCCTTCAAAGCAGAGGTCCCCCCTTCATTGCTGTGTGATCAGGCAGGATTGCGAATTTGCTTCTACCACAATCCCTTGTGTTATATTGGTATATAAACTTTTCTGAGTGTAGGGAAGTGTAGTAGACATGTTAAATCCAATAAATACGGTTTAATTCTGAATTTAGGGATAAATAACTGGTTTAATCACGTTCACATAGCTCTAAATAGGTTTTGGATTCGATCGATTCAAATATCAGAAAATTCATGTTTATCGGACATACCAGGGAGGGGATAACTGAAAAATTTCACCATATTCTCCTGGAAAATGACGAGAGATCCAAAATAATTCCGATCAACGCGGCCTTTGAAAAAGAAAGGGTGTTTCTTCCAGAGCTCAAACTCGAGATCTCTGGGTCTCAAAGGTCGTTTGTGAAGGGCCTTTTGGGGAGGTCCCCGGATCTCCTGCCGCCACTGCACTGGCAGCAGACTCCGGTGCCGGGGTCGAAACATAGCGCACAGACTAGCCTCCCGCAAATATGGCACGTAAAAAGCTTGGCCGTCCTGCCGCAGATGCTGCAGATGCCCAGAAGTTCCATGGTTATCAAGACGCCTGATAGGGTTCGAAGTACTCCTCCACCAGCCAGTCGCCGATCTCTTTCATATACTTGCGCTTCCGCTCATCCTCCAAAGCGGCCTGGTAGATCTCGGATAAGTCTTCGTACATGTATGACCTAAAGGCGGGCGAGAACCCATTTAAATCTGTCGCGCGCCCAAAAGGCGGACGTTCCGATGGAGAAATATCCGCAGATGGCCAGAGCACACGCTCCGTCCGGAAGGAGGCCTCCAGGCAGTCCTCCCAGTAGACGGCCCTCATGGACGGCCTTTATAGACAGCTCTCAATAGCAGCTTTCAATATACAGCCCCCGATAGACAAACCCAATGGAGGGACCGAATGGAGACCGACCCGATGTGAAAAGTCACCTATAGGCGGATCCTCAGTCCGTCTCCTTCTTCCACAAGATCAGCGCCACGTACTTCGAGTCGAAGATCCCTTCCAGACTTCCGGCATGGAGAGGGTGATCTCCACAGACTATCATCATACAATCTTCTGGGATTGCGGCCATCAGATCTCCAAGATGTCCATCGATGGCGGATGCCGCCTCCCGGATCTCATCGATCCCTCCTCCAAGATGTGCGATCCGGTCAATCCCGACGAAGTGGGCGACCAGAAGCTTGGGGTCCGTCTCGAGGGCCTCAAGGGATCGGACCAGGATCTCCCGATCGAAGTCCCGGACCCCGAGGCTTTTCGGGATGCCCATCACCGTCCTCACGAAACCCTCGAAGGTCCGTGCGCCCTCCGCCTCCATCACCACCGCCGATCGGAGGTTCTCGGAGCTGGCCCATTCCAGAAGGCTTCTTATCTCCGATTCGGAAGCCTGGCTGGTGTTGCTGATTCCGTGTTTTTCTGGCAGAAGGCCGGTGAGTATCGAGGCGATAGCGGCGGCAGTGGACGGAGCAACACACCCGGCCTTAAGGAGAAGCCCCTCTCTTGCCATCGACCTCATATTAGGTAGGTCGCTCTCCAGGGCTCCATAGAGTCCGTAGCCCAGGCTGTCGACGATGGCCAGTACGGCTCTGTCGCATCCCCATCCCTGCACCTCCTCGATTGGATGCCCATCGACGGGAGGGGTTTTCACCCCCAGGACCTGGGCCAGGGTGGGGGCGACGTCTATAAGCCTGATCGATCTTGACATCACAAGCGAGTTTCAAAAATCTTGCAACGGCGTTCAGGAAACCGGGGGAGTCGTTGGATTCGCCCGGTCCCCCGCCGCCTGCTATCAGATGACTATTCCAATCGAGGCCGTCCCGTCCCAGCGACCGCCTTGCCGAAGTGCTCTTTGATCTCCAGCTCGACCTCCATCTTTTTCTTCTTGGGGTCTTCCCTGTAGCTGATCTCCAGAGTCACGGGCTCGTCGGGGGCGAGCTGGATCTGTTGCTGGGAGATGGCCATATTGATGTCGCCTCCCCTCTCCAGGACATCAGCCAGCTCCCGCAGGAAGGCTGCGGCTTCGGCGAAGCTCAATGGGTGCTCTTCCCGGAGCCTGTTCTTTTTTTCGTCGTTTTCAGAGGTCGGTTCAGAGGTCGGCTCAATTTTCTGGGTCGTTATGGTCGGCATTCCAAATCACCTCTTCATCCTGTTCTGATTCACCTTCAACGGGCATCGCTGAAATAAGTTTGCAGTTCCAGGAAGGCCGAGATGCTCGTTATGGGGAGGTTCTATGTTTCAATGGTTCAACCTTTCGGCTGCCTTTCGGTCGAGATGTGGGGTCACGCCTATAAACTCTCGGGAGGTACTAGACTTCGATGGACCCGAAGACCAAGGCTCGCCTCATCTCATGGGGAAGCATAGAGCTGCCGGAGATCTTACGTCCTTCGGGGCCCGTATCCACTGCGGGTCCCGGCGCCGGGGAGAAGAACGTCTTCTTCCGATCCGGCGGGAGGAGGGTGAGACTCTCTGTGGCGGACAAAGCTGCCCTGACCCTGGAAGAGCTGGATGGCGACGAGGTGGCGATACTGGAGAATGGCAAAGAGATCGCCCGGGGGGTCCTCGAAAAGCCTCTCCTCCACTGCCCCGGGCAGGCCTACATCACCGTCAGCGAGAGGTGCATCTACGACTGCAAGTTCTGCGCCGTCCCCAAGCTTTCGGGGGGGGTGAAATCTAAGGAGAGGGTGGTGGAGATGGTAGCCCAGGCCAGAGATACGGGGGAGCTGGAGGCGATATCTCTGACCAGCGGCGTGGAGCGGTCGCCGGAGGAGGAGGTGGAGAGGGTTGCCGAGATGGTGAGGGCGCTTCGGAGGTTCGATCTGCCGATAGGCGTCTCGGTCACCCCCGCCAGGAGATCCAGCAGGATCCTGAAGGCGGCGGGGGCCGACGAGATCAAGTACAACCTGGAGTGCCTGGACCCGGTCCTCTTCGAGAGGGTCTGCCCCGGCGTCTCCATCGATAAGATCAAGGCGGCGCTCTCGGACGCCGTCGGCCATTTCGGCGAGAACCGGGTCTTCTCAAACGTCATCGTCGGCCTCGGCGAGTCGGAGCCCGCCCTCCTTGATGGAATCGAGGAGCTGGCCGGGATGGGGGTCCTTCCGGTGATCAGGGCCGTATATCCCCACCCCCTTCGGCGGGGCGAGATCGAGATGATCAGGCCGTCGGCGGAGCGGCTCATCGAGCTCGCCCGTCATCTCCGGAGGGTCCTCGACCTGCAGGGGCTCCGGGGCGATGCGGCGCAGACGGGATGCTATCGGTGCACCGGCTGCGATCTGATCCCCCATCGGGATCTGTAGCCGATGAATGAAGACGGGTCATGTGTCTCGGAGTAATTCAAATCATCATAACCATCGTCATATTCATCATCATTTCTCAGCCCCCTCTCGCAGATTCGTCTCATCCGCAAACTCTGGCGGTTCCCATCCTCAACCTGAGGATATCCGAGACCAGGACGAGCTATAGTCCTCATCACGCATCCCATCATGCATCCCATCATGCATCCCCATCACCGAAACATTTTTAGTGGATCATGACAGTTACGTATCAAAGAGGGGAGTAGATGAGACCGGCACTGATCTTTTTCGCGCTTATGCTGGCAGCTCTGTTGATGCCTATCGATGCCGATGAGGTGGACAAATTCATATCGGATCTGAGCGTCGGCGATCCCGGCGTCCGGGAGGGCAGCGCCTGGGCCCTCGGCCTATTAAGCGATCCCAAAGCTGTAGAACCCCTGATTCGAACGTTGAACGATTCGGATGACCAGGTCCGATCCTCATCCGCGGTGGCTCTCGGCGATATCGGGGACCAGCGGGCCGTTTATCCTCTGATCCTGGCATTGAATGACTCAAATAGCGAGGTTCGAATGTATGCTGCCTGGGCTCTCGGTGAGATCGGCGATCCCGGGGCGAGAGATCCCCTGATCGCGGCTCTCAAGGATGAGGATGATGGGGTCCGGGCGACCGCGGCCCATGCTCTGGGTCGGATAGGCGACCTCAAGGCCGTTCCTCCCCTGCTAGATCTGCTTAACGATACCGGCTCCAGTCATGCGGATACCGATCAGCATGTTCGGATGAATGCAGCCTGGGCCCTCGGCGAGATCGAAAATTCGAGGACATCAGACGTGCTGTACCGATGGGGCGTCTCAAGAAATGAGACCGCATGTGAACCGCTGATCATCTCCATGATCCCCGGACAACTGCCTGATAGAAATATAATTAAATTTTGATCAGCGAGGGGGGGGGCTGCCCGCCATGGGCTGGACACCGTTCTCCCATTCACCACCGCGAAGGTGGTGTCTGACTGGCCGCGGACGGTGCCCGGAATGGATATCCTCCGGCCCTATGAGCCGTTAATCCCCACATCCTCGGCAAGGCCGAGATCGAGGTGGAGGTGGGTCAGCCCGCCTCCGTAGCGGCTCATCGAACCTCGCCCACCCCTCGGCCCCCTCCAGAGGGTCCTCGGCGAGGAGGGGCAGCGATCGGCTTCGCCGAGAGAGGTGATATCAGCGCCCCGGTCACAGCTCCGATCTCATCCCTCATCGGGATCAGCGAGGAGAAGGGTGAAAGAAGACGGCGCTCAGGGACTCAAAATCCTCATCATGGATCAGGCAGGTCGGCTCATCATGGCGCCGCGCACGAATACAATTAAATAGGTGTACTGAGACTTCAACGTTGCCTCTCAGTGCGGGGGTCGCCAAGCCAGGTCAACGGCGCTAGGTTCAGGGCCTAGTCTCGCAGGAGTTCGTGGGTTCGAATCCCATCCCCCGCACCAATTTACCTTAACTAGATGCTGGTTTTGGTCCAATTTTGATGTGTTCTACCAAACCTATGATGGACTAAATTGTGGTTTTTTCGTAAAAATAGTTTTTCGCGAAATAGGTCCAACCTATTTGCCTAATTTGATATTGCATTTTTATAAAATAATCCCATTCAACGAAGTATCGCGATATTAAGCTTAAAGAAAAATTAGAATTTAAGGATTGGAGAAGAGATGAAGAAGAAAATCTCTTCCCCCTAACCCTTAATCTTTGGATGGTATATGGTTTCTGAAGAAGGCAGTCATTTAGCCTCAGAATTTCCGGCTGCTAGAAATCCTTCATAGGTACGATTAGAAGATACTTCCTGCAATTTTATTGTGGATAAAATATTTTTGATCAATATCTAGCTTCTGGAGTTCCGCACGTAGCTTCTCCTTATTTAAGTGAAAAGGCACAATCCATTTTAGATCTGATTCACGCGGAGCATCTTGATCAAGGCAGAAATGAACCATATTTAGAGTATAGCCTCTTGAATCATTAATAAATGTGACTACCAAACTCATCTCTTTGCTCACGACTGAATCCACATATTCAAACTCTTCTTTATCTTTTGGAACAAGATTAATATTATAGTCCCACTCTGATAAAATTCCATAAATCCTATTTCTGGCTAAATCTTCTATATGACCATTTTTAGGTACCGGAAATCCTGTATCTTCCTCGAAATCAAGTCTTTTTATGATCTGTGTGATCATTTGCTTTTTAGCTGCTTCTAAATTGTTCATAGTAAACTCCTCAGCTCATTGATTTGTTTTGCGAATCTTTTTTTATCGTTTGCATCAGCGTGTTTCATGACACTCGTCATCATGTAAAACATGTTCTTGATAGCTTCATCATCTGCCGGATCGATAGCAGCCATAAAACCGACAACAGGATCAGTTTTGCTTAATCCTCTCAACTCGTTAAGATCTTGACATCTTTTTAAATAATCTTTAATCATTTTTATCACTTTCCTTATATTTTCTTCTGTTTAAATTTGCTTGTAAATGTTTCTTCACAGTTTCTAAAATTTCATAGTTTTCTAACCACCATTCACTCTTTCGATTTCTTGTGAACAGGTAGAAGGCATTTATTATTTCGTAATCGTTATGAAACTTTATTACATCTAGTTCTTCAGGATCTGAAGATTTTTCTAAAGTATGAACAACTAGATTTTTTCGGACATCTTTTAATTTTTCTATTTGTTCAGCTGTTAGCATCATCTGGACATACCTTTGAAATAAATTCTAGAATTTCGTCTCTATATGCAAGCCAGTTGTCTAGTTTTTGTTGTGCCGCGTCTATCTCGTCCTTAACCTTGTGGAGCTTCCGGCTTTCCAAAATACAGCCTCTTTTGAGTTGCTCTGAGCTATCTGTGATAGATGGGTCGTCGGCTAACGATAATTCTATCATTTTTGGAATGCAGTTTTTGTATTTTTTAATAGTTCGAGTACAAAGATCGTTAGCTTCAACATCCATCGTAGCTTTCATAATTTTTAGCTGATGTTCTGTGTGGACTGCTTCGGAAGGACATGAAAAAGTGCCGCGTTCTGCTGCGAATTTCTGAATCTTTTCGATTTTTTTCAGGATTTCATCTTTTTGTTTCTTCCATCTTAGTAAATCTTTTGATAAAGAATCAGCACCTGCTGCTTTCACAACCTCCATCGTCTCAACGTCCACAGAGGTCTTTTGATGCAGCTGAATCTTAATCTCTTTGATCTTTAAGGTCAAATCTTCAAGTTCACGCGCCAAGTTTAGAGTTTTGTCTGTGGCGTCCTTAAATCCGGTGGCCCTAAAATATTCTAAAATTTTCATAGAAGATAATACTTTTAGATGCTTATATCACTTTTCCAAAAAATAAATTAGTTGTAAATAACATTAGTTTTTTAGTACTCCTTAAGTAATTCGTAGAGGTTTAAGATATGGTGATAAAAAATGAAATATATCAGTTTAAAAATAGATGATTCGTTATATGAAATGATAGAAGTTTATTGTATCAAGCACGGCTATGGAGAAAAATTTAACAAGTCAGAAATTTGTCGCGCGGCTTTAAGACATCTTGTAACAGGAGAGGAGGTCTAATTATGGAGTCTGAAATTTTTTATGAAGATATCCAGAACATTTTGGATGATCCGAAATCCTTAAATTTATTACAGGAGTCTATTGAGGAAGCTTTTGAAAAAATCCATCTACGTTATTTGGAGTTATATTCTTCTCCAGAATATTTAGCTGCATTTTTGATGTTTCATTTCGTCGAGTCTATCAAAACTTCTTTAGAATGGCACGAAATAACGGCGCATGATATTGATTCTGAGGAGGATTTCCTTGAAGATGAAGAAGATTTTGAAGAAGATGAAGAATACTTCTGAAAAATCATTGTAAACTAGTGGTTAAGTTGGTGGTTGACGTGCGATAGGTTTATATATACCTTGTTACCTATGGTATTAATACTCAATAAATCGGAGGAAAAAATAATGAGATCGGAATCCTTTATAGTTAAAATGGATAAAGAATTTAAAAATAAACTTTTTGACCGCGCACACGAATACGGACTTTCTGCATCAGAATATGTACGGTTTTTAGTGGTAAATGAGATAAAAAATAATGATAAATAAATATTAATGGAGGAATTTGAATGATTTTTCGGCAAGACCATATAGATCTAATTCTTAGTGGACAAAAAACCATGACCAGAAGAAGCTTTAGGTCGAGAAATATGTACAAATTAGGAAGATCTTACGCTGTTCAATCAGGACGCGGTAAACCCGGACTTTTTACAATTAAAGTAATAGACCTTAAATACGAATTTCTAGGAGAAATTTCAGAAGAGGATGTTAAAGCTGAAGGTTATGAGACAAAAGAGGAGTTTATTAATTCTTGGAGAGAGATAAATAAAAGCTATAATCCACGGCAGGCGGTAACAGTTATAAAATTTGAAATAGAGAATTAAAAATGACCAAAGACATAGATATTACTTTTGATCAAAAAGATCTATTCTTTTTTGAAGAAGAAGAGGAGACCGAACAACCAAAAAAAGATTAGAGGAAGGCTGCCAGACCTTCCAAGTTGAGGAGCTAAAACATGAGCCTAATATACTTCATATATGAGAAACTACTATTTAAATTTTTCTATCCTATTAATGTTTTAGGTAGGTGGTTCTGATGCCGGAAGAAGAACCACATAACTATATGCCGGCGACGTCCACAACACCGCCAAAGCCGACACCTTTACCAGTAAAAGTTGAGAACATACCGCAAGAGCTGAAAGATATTCCTAGATGGGTCTTGTGGCGGCTGGAGATAAAAGAGGATAAAAACGGCAAAAAATCCTGGTCTAAGGTTCCGAAGACCTCCACAGGAAAGAATGCATCCGTTGATAATCCTAGCACGTGGACATCTTTTAATCAAGCCATAGAAGCCTATCAGAACGGCGAATTTGACGGCGTAGGCGTAGTTATGGTAAAGGATCAGGACAACCTAATTGGTTTAGATTTTGATCACATCGTTGAAGATGATGACGTTAAAGATCCTAAAATTCAAGGCTATATAGATAAGCTAAACTCCTATACCGAAATCTCGCCTTCAGGTACTGGAATCAGGATATTCGGCTTTGGTGAATTGCCGCTACATGGTCGAAAAAACGGACCGATTGAGGTTTATGATAGTGGTCATTACCTGACCGTCACAGGTCAGAAAATAGGAGATACAAAACTCCGAAGTTTCAAGCAAGATCTTCTAAAATTTCATAAAGAAGTGTTCGGAGAAAGAAAAACCGATAAGGTTCTGAAAAAGAACCTGCCTAAAACTAGAATTGCCACGTTTGCCACAGATGAGGAGATGGTAGAGAAGATTCTAACTTCTCAACAAAGTGACAAATTTAACGCGCTATACAACGGTGACGACCTGGACTATCCTTCAACTTCAGAAGCCGATTTAGCTTTTATGAATATACTCGCGTTCTGGACCGGTAAAGACGCTGAAAGAATGGACCGGATCTACAAATCATCCTCCAGATACCGCGCCAAATGGGACGAGAAACGCGGACCTCTAACCTATGGTCAGATGACCGTCAACGAAGCCATCAACTCGACCACAGAGATTTATTGCCCATCAGAAGGCAACGAGTTCATAGAATTTGATCCTGATTCCGGCGCGCCCAAAGGTGTCAGGATCGATAAATTAGGTGCTGCCGTTTTAGAACATGCTAATATCTATCTTGTGAAGGAGTTAGCAAGAGATAAAGGTGTAGCCGTCTACGACGAAACTTCGGGAAAATTTAAGATAGATGGAGAAGACGGTAGACCGTCGTGGAGGCTTGATAAGTTAGCAAAAGATCTTCTAGGACCTTATAACAAGTTTTGGACCACTTCAGTTAGGTCTAACTTCTGGACTTGGATAACCCCAGAACTTGAAGAGATATCGATTAGTGAGTTTGATACTCACAGAGACTTGATGTTGGTCGGAAACGGAGTTATCAATTTAAGGACTAAAGAACTTCTTGATTTTGATCCTGAGTATATGCTCTCAAAAGGATCTACATTAGAGTATAAGGAAGACGCCAAAGCTCCAAAATGGACTAATTTTCTGAAGGAAATAACATGTAATAATGAACCGTTACAGGATTATCTCTCTCATGTCGCTGGTTATTGGACCACTGGAGAGGTAAAGCGTGAAGAATGCTATGTCCTCTTTGGACTTTCACGTGCTGGTAAAACTAAGTTCGTCGAAGGAATCCTACTTGCTCTTGAGGACCTTGGAACAACGTTACCAGAAAAGACCGTGACAGAAACAAGGTATGGAAACTCACAAGATTATGAATTGGCGACCTTAAGAGGTATCCGGCTAGTCAAGACAGCTGAAGTAAGTGAGACTGCACGTTTGAAGGTGGCTTTGGTTAAGACCATAACCGGAGATGCAGAAATTCCAGCTAGACCTATTGCCAGCAGACCAGTTATCCTAAAAAATTATATGAAGTTGGTAGTCATTGGCAATTATGAGATCGATTTAGGTACTCAGGACAGATCCATAAGATCTCGAATAAAAGTAGTGCCTTTTGAGCTTGATTTACCGGATGAAAAAATAGATCGCGATTTGCTAGAAAAATTTAAAAAAGAAAAAGAAGGTATTTTAAAATGGCTGGTAGATTGTTCTTATAAATTTTATAATGAAGATATTTCTACCTGTAATAAGGTTGAAGCCGCCACAGATGAATACTTCAAGACCGTAGATCCATTAAGAGGATTCTGCCATGAGTGTTTAGATCTAGCCGGACCTAAAGATGAAGGTCTAAGTGCTGAGCAAATGATGCCTGTATATCAAAAATATTTTGATAAGATAAAAGGATCTAACGACTTTCCATTAGGTTCAAGAAAATTTGAAAGTTCTATTAAAGGCTTTCTAGGCGCCAAAGGATTCCGGCAATCGACCAATCCAAGAGAGGATAAAAAAGGTCGGTGGTATCCTGGTGTTAAGTTCTCTGAATATGGAGAAGAACTACAAAAGGAGGAAGACCTGGACGGATGGGGTTCATAAGACGGCTAAGACACTTCTAAGACGCTTATTTTCCTAGAAGTGTCTTACCTTTTTTGAGGCTGATGCTATTGAATATGAGAACTATAAGACACTTAATACACTTATTTTAGTAAAGTATAGATATAGAAAACTTTTTATGCTACACACATCATCACGTGTGAAAAAAAAATCTATATAGCATCTCTACAGCAACAAAATAAGTGTCTTAAGTGTCTTATACATTTTCGATACCATGCGGCTTTGTGAAGATTACAATTTAAGGCTTAAGACAGGTAGTTGTGTCTTAAATTGAAGCTTCACTTTTTTTAACGCGGCTATTCTCCCCCCTGTGGACAGCAAGAACACTTTAAACTTTTTAACGTACTTTTTATATCTTGTTTTGGCGTAGAGGTTTGTAGATTTTAAAGAAGTCTTAGTTAAGGAACTGTTATCAATTTTGAAAAATGGAGCATTTTTGGTAGTATATAGTAGATATTTAATAATATTTTTTCCAAAAGATCAGGAAAATTTTTTCAAAAATTGTGTTTTTTGTACACACTTCATTCTAGTATATCTCAGCCGCAAAAAACGATAAACGCAAATTTTATACATTATTTATGATAAAATGGTCCACGTGGGGTTTCCAGATTGATCTATTTTGCCGCTGAAACTACAAAACTTTCAAAATATAAAGCTCCCCAAAAGACTATTTTTGAACCTTAGAACTTATCCCGTATTTTGAGAGTTGATTTTCATACTTGCTAACTGGATGGTTGCCGCCCAAAAATATAGACTATATGAATAGGCTTTTTGGGTCGCCTACCATGAAGATGAAACGGAAAAGATACCTGATTAGAATAGGGGGTCTAATAAAACCGATAGCAAGCGCCTTTATCCATCTTTATATGGCCGAATAATTCCTTGAGGATGTGGTGTTTTTATAAAAATCCTTTATACTTGTTTTCGAGACTCAAAACTATTCCTAGAACTTTTTGTTTAAAAAGGAATGTTAGATTACATGCTTAATGTAGAAACTCCTAGATTCTGCCTTATGATGTTCAGATCCACACCTTTCCTTACCATAGATTCAGCACAAAAATGCCTCAGGCTATGCGGTGAATACCCTTCAATCCTCGCTCTTTTGGAGTATTTCTTAAATGCCTGCCTTACTACTCTAATAGACAAATTGCCTTGCCACCACTAGTAACCAACGAATAAATGATCATTACCTATCCTAAGGGTATAACGCAATTGATAATGCCTTGACTAATGGAAGGTTATATATATTGTGTAGTGATTCAAACTAAAGCGGTGGTAATATTGTCTAAGACTTATAACCTATTCATAAGTCATTCGTGGAGCTATCCAGAAGCATATGATGGATTAACTAAGCTCTTAAGTGATCGGCCGTATTTCATCTACAAGGACTTCTCTGTTCCCAAAGATGATCCGATCACTTCCCCACTGCTGTATGAAGCAATCAAAAGACAAATAGCACAATGCCATGTAGTCCTTGTAATGGCTGGAGTGTACGCTAGTTATGGAGAGTGGATCGATAAAGAAATCAAAATAGCCAAGACGGAATTTAGTAGACCTAAGCCAATCATAGCAGTGGAGCCTTGGGGTTCAGAACGTACTTCTCGCGTCGTAAAAGATAGTGCCGATAAAATTGTTGGCTGGAATACGGAATCAATCATATCTGCGATTAGGGGACTCGCCCCGTGAAGCAAGAAGATTATGGAGATAGGTTCCCAGATCACTTATTAGAGCAGTATAAATTATTTGTAGAGATGGCGGATAGGGTAAGTGCCCGAAGAGGACAAACAAACCGATTCTATATTACACTACTAACAGGCATACTTGTCCTGCTTTCAGCAGTCGTTAATACCGACCTATTCTGCGAGATTCAAACATTTATGTTATTAGTGGTTAGTATACTAAGTCTCATGCTATGCCTAGTATGGTATATGAATATCTATTCTTATAGGCAACTAAACTCCTGCAAATTCAAAGTTATTCATGAAATGGAGAACCAGTTGCCATTTTCATGTTATGATGTTGAGTGGGATTTTTTGGGTAGGGGGAAAGACAGTAACCGATACCGCCAGTTAACTCGGGTTGAGCAATATGTCCCCGTTATACTTGCAGTACCATATATTTTAATAGTATTATACATTATAAGCGTATTACTGATATCAAACTACTCCACCTAAGATTAACAGATAATATGGGCTGGGATATCCTATCTCATCGTGCTATACAACACAACATATATATAGGATACGTTGCATATATATTAAATGCAATCCTTAGTCGAGGTGGAAAATGGCACAATTACAAAAACCTGGTGAGAGACCAAAAGAGCCTGGAGAGTACATCGAATGTGGTCCAAGAGGTGGTGGCGTAACTGACCCACGTCAAGTAACTATGGAACCTGGAGATAATCCATTACCACCTACCCAAAAAAAAGGAAACATGTGGAAGAAGATTTAGGCTATTGTGGTGTAACGATTAATTCCCCCGTTGGCTTATTATGTTCCCTGCTGTATCTTTCAAAGTCGCGGTATCTCCATCATTATTCCATACAGCCTGGCTAAACCCCATATATAGGGCAGTAGCTGTATTTGCTCCTGAACCCGTATATACTGTAACACTAGACCCTGCAGAAAGCGTGAATGACGGAAATCTGTAGACATGCTTGTTCCCCTCGTCTGATAGGCTCCAGCTAGTCATTGTAACAGGATCAGAGCCGGAATTTGAGATTCTAACCCACTCACCATTTAAGTTTTGGTGGTCATTCCCCGGAGCATCGAAGTTTATAGCACTTATATAAACTGAGCCCATCGCTGAAGACACTAAGGCCATGAAGACCAAAAACATGCAAAGCATTTTACGCAATAATACGCCTCCTCAATTTTGCCTATGTTCGAACTAGGTAAAAGCTTTTTGGTACAAGGGTCTGGATAGGTCTACGAGGCTAAAAATAACTATTTCAATAAAATGTTATCTTTTCGTCTAGCTTTTATAAAAACATTATGAAAATAGACGTCACAACACCAAATACTCTTCATACTTCTCTCGCTTGGTCTTATCAGCTACGTGCGCATACCTGAGTGTGGTTCTGAAATCACGATGTCGTAATACTTCCTTGACAATACGTATGTCGCAGCCCTTCGCGATCATTATAGTGGCTGGACTATGCCTGCTGAAAACATGAACAGCACCAGGCTTTTTTACACCAGCTTTCTCCTTATAAGTCAGAAACATCCTGTGAACATCTCCTCTGTCCCAAAAGTTGAAATGATCTGTATAGAAAAGGGGGGTTTTACCTTCAATTTCTATTTTAGGTCGTATCTTTAAGTAAATCCTAAGCGTTTCTGCACAATCATCATTGATAAGAGCTATATCGTCCCTTCCACCTTTTGTTTCTCTCAACCTAAGGGTCCTTTTTTCTAAATCTAGGTCTTTATCCTCCAGCTTAGATAATTCACCAGACCTAAGACAGCCATAGAAAAGAGTTTTTAGCATAGCTAAATGTTTGATGTTGTTACATACACTGAAGATTTTTAATACGTCGGATTCGTCAAAATAATATGGTAGGCTGTCGTTCCTTTCCAGAATTATAGGGGACCAATCGATGTTTTTCATCTCAAAATATTTTTTTAGAGCAAAAGACGTGTTGTTGACATGTGACCTAGAACTCCCTTGATCAATCAAAACTTCTCTAAAATCATCTGCATTTTTCGTAGAAGGTTCGCTTGTTCGCGAAAATTCTAAGAATTTGCCTAATCGTCCCGTGTATAGAGTAATGGTATGGTAACGAAGACCGAGATGAGTTAGATACCTTCTATAATTTTCTATAACTATATCATTCGTATGCTCAACCGCTGTTTTGGTGTTCCAGTTGATTTTTGCTTTGGCCATATCTCATCCAACCCTCTAATAGGTACTTTCTAATATCATGGGTTGGGTGAACGCTGATTAATATCAGCCAAATCAACATCAGCTAAGCTTAATGACCAATTCGCCAAATATCTATTTTTTTTCTAGGTTCAGGGCCTAGTCTCGCAGGAGTTCGTGGGTTCGAATCCCATCCCCCGCACCAATTATCCATCAAACGATGGCGATTTTGATGTTTTCTACCAACCCAATGGCGGTTGAACTGTGCTTTTATCGTAGAAATAAATATCACGAGATAAGTACAACCTCGTGACTACCCTATTGATATTTATAGATTAAGCTGAATGTAAAATTACGGCCGAGATGATTAAAATTGAAGAATTCCGGAGGGAAAAAGAAGGAGAAATGGCGCAGTACTGGCATATTCGACTGGCTCGAAACCCTCTCCTTCTCATTTGAGCTTTTGGCAGATCTTCCAGTTCAATCGTTTTCGGTGTAAATACTAGCCTCGTAACCCAGATGATGAAGGGCGTACCAGACGATGGAGGCCTTGCGGACGTCTTCGGAATAGACGACCACGGGGCTATCCCCTTCGAGATCGACGAACGTCTCGGCGAGGGCCGAGTCCTCCTTGATCCAGTCACCTTCGATCAGGCTGTTGGAGTCGATGTTCACCGCTCCATCGATGTGATCTGTTGCGAACTGATCTGGAGCTCTCGCGTCGACCACCACAAACTCGCCTGAGGCTACGGAATCGTAATCTGCGAGAAGTTCGGGGGCCGGATCTTCTAAGTAGATGGCAGCAGGCTCCGTCGTGGTGGTCGATGCCATGGGCAGGCCGGTCGCCGGTTCCTTGAGGATTCGGATGTTCTCATGGCCCAGATACTTCATCATCCAATAGACGAAGGTCGAATCGCCGCAGGAGAAGCAGTCCCCGTATATCACTACCATATCCTCCTCGGTGATCCCGGCGTCTCCCAGAGCCGCGGCCATCCCGGAGGCGGATTTCAGGATCTCGTTTCCAGAATCGTCTTTCTGGACGAACCTATCTGAGGAGAGATTTATCGAATCCTCGATGTACGAGGATCCCTGAGGAGGGCTGATGCTGACGTAGACGATGAGGGGTTTAGTTTCGCTTTCCAGCGACTCCTCCAGCTCCTGTGCAGATATGAACGAGGAGTCGATGTAGGAATTGATATGGGAATCGTGGGAGTCGATATTTTCACCCTCATCCGAGGCCGTTTCGGGCTCCTCGGCAGCGGTCTCGTTATCAGCGGTCTCGTTATCAGCGATCTCGTTATCCGCGGTCACGTTATTTGTGTCAGCTGCAGATAAGTTGCTCGATACCTGACCCGTAGTAGCACCGAGCCATGATTGGGCCCCCCAGGCACTGGGATTAAATGTGCCGCTGGGGCATATAGCTACCGTCCCGCCTGTAATAGCGAAAATGATTATCAGCAACGCTCCACTCTTCGCGAGTTTACTTCGCATTCATCATACACTCCTTGAAAGTACCCTGCTTGAAACATGAAGCCACGTTCACGAATAAGGCCACGTAAGGCCATGTTCAATGAGGCTTATTGACTGGAACCTCCCCCCAGAGGACCGGTCACTTTCGTGAGGACTTGCCGGATTATGTCTCCCTATGGAGCGGTCATTCCGGATCTTCTCGTGCAGATATGGCTCAGGAAGGCAACCCTTCGACCCTCTCTATGGACCGCTTTTCAAGGAGACGAACTATATTGGGCCACCCTCCAATGGGTCAACCTTATTCGATATAAGAGTATCGACCATTAGTTTCGACCACTAGTTTCGACCAGCTCAGCTCCGCTCCCGCATCCCAGGATGGAAGACTTGTTGGACCAGCCTCCGGTCTTGAGCTGATCCGAGCGAAAGTTACATCTCCATTAAAAATTATATGCTGGCGGTGACCAAAAATACGGAGGAACGAGGATGCAGTTTAAAAAATTATACTTGATCGTCCTGGTCGCGGTCGGTTTTTTGAGCCTGTTTTTCGTCACTGCAGACGATGATAACACCTCAGATAACATAGACCAGTCGGAGCCCGGCGAAGTGGTGACTTACAACAACGGCTCTCGATTCGAAGAGAACGGCTGGATATACCTGCACATCGAGGGCGAGCCTTACGAGAGGGGATTCCAGCATGGATACCTGATGGCCCAGGAGATCGGGGAGATCAAGAGGAGCCTGGAATATCTGACCTACTGGAATACCGGAAAGGAATGGCAATTCTTCGTGGACGCCGCTGAGCGGCTCTTCGTACTGGATCAGGATATGGAAGAGAATGATACCTATCAGGAGTTTTTGGAGGAGATGAAAGGCATAGCCGACGGGGCACAGGCTGCTGGGGTGAACGTATCCTGGCAGGAGATCCTCGCCTGGAACGGCTACGAAGAGCTCGTCGACTACTGGTGGCCGAACGAGAAATCGGGCAAATACGCCGATGGGGAGAAGGACGATAAAGATCACTGCAGCGCTTTTATTGCAACCGGCAACGCCACCATAGACGGCAGGATCGTGATGGCTCACAACTCTTGGAACGAATTTGAGTTCGGCCAGTTCTCCAACTTGATCTTGGACATTGAGCCGTCAGAAGGACACAGGATGTTTATGCAGTCAGCTCCCGGCTACATCGACAGCTTTGCCGACTTCTTCGTAACCGACGCCGGGCTGATGGGTACCGAGACCACCATCGGTGGCTTCAGCCTCTACGATCCCGACGAGGTCTCGGAGTTCTTCCGGATCCGCAAAGCCATGCAGTACTCTGAAGATCTGGACCAGTTCGTGGATATGATGAAGAAGAACAATAACGGTGGATACGCCAACACCTGGCTATTGGGGGACATCGACACCGGAGAGATCATGCGTTACGAGCTGGGCCTCGAGTTCTACAACGTAACCAGGACCAGAGACGGAAGCTTCATCGGTTTCAACGCTCCGCTGGACCCCAGGATTCGAAACCTGGAATGCTCCAACACCGGCTACGCCGACATCAGAAGGCACCAGGGAGCACGCCAGGTGAGGCTGGCTCAGCTGATGGACGAGCATTACGGGACAATAGACGTTGAGGTGGCCAAGGACATACTGGCCGACCATTACGACGTTTACCTCAACAAGGAGAATCCGTGCTCTCGCACGGTAGACGGTCACTACGAGCTGGACGCCAGGGAGTACATGTCCCAGCCGGGACGACCTCTGCCCTTCCAGCCCCGGGGAACCGTCGATGGAAAGGTGATGGACAGCAGCATGGCCGAGGATCTCGCCTTCTGGGCCAGATGGGGAAACTCCGCCGGAATGCCGTTCAACGCCACCGAGTTCCTGACCGAGCACATTCAGTGGAGCCATCTGAACGGCTATCTGAAAGATAGACCAAGTCAGCCCTGGACGTTATTTGAGGCTGCTCAGGACTGATCTTGCGAGGTTTTAAGGGCGCCTAAGAGGCGCCACTTCTTTTTTTTAGCAGATATTTCATGGCATAAGCCGCAGAAGGGCGGTCGATATACCGCCTCACCGGCCTTCGGTCCGACGGAGGGTCTTCGATAGTTCGGATAATATCTTAAATTGTGTTCAAATTTGAACAGAGAAATGGTGCAGAAAGGGTTTTGGACGCGCCTGAATCAGAGTTCAGGCGGTCATCTTGGACTTGGCTATGTACTTGATCATATCGGGTGACAGTCTGGTGGTCATCTGGACCTGAGCTACAGCATCGTCGATACTCTCACCGCTCGAGATCAGGTCGCCGATCCGCTCGATAGCACCTTCGTCGACCATGTAGTACTCGTCGATGTCCTTTCTGTGTCCCCAGACATCTCCTTCGAGCAGGTCGATTCCCTGCATCTGGAGAAATAGCCTGATGGCCTTGGAGAGGGTTTTGTTGTAGGAGGGAGGTACCTGGATCGCTCTCAGCCTGGGACAGGCCTTGATCAGGTCCAAAAGATCGACGTTGGAAGGCCTGAAGGCTATGTGGACCATCCTCTCGTTGGGATTCAACTCGGCTATCTCATTTCTTTGACTTACTACTCTGATCTTCATGCGATTTCACCTTTACAATTGCCGATATGTAGAATGGATATTAATAGACATTTGTAGTAGATGCTAATGTACACATCGATATCAATAGACTCCGACGTCATTGAAAAGGGCGAAATTTGCCCGGAAAGACCAGGATATTATGGCCGGATCTTATTGGAATGTAGGCATCGGGGCAGATGTCGAGAATTTGACCTCTGGCTTAAATTTGAAGCTTGAGAATCGCCTGAACAGCCATCCCCCATAGCTTGAATGATGATGAGGCCCTGGAAATCCGGACCTGGATCCTCATTTATTGGAATTTGTTTCAAGCATCACGACCGGAAAGCTGAGTTCAGATTATCTTGAACAGGATTTTTAAATAAGATAAGGACAATCGGGCTTGCATAGATCTTCGAGATTGTTCAGGTTGAGGGATACCATGAGAGACATTTTAATCGGAATCGCTATAATCGCCCTTCTCTCGATGGGAGGAGGGGCCGAAGAGTCGGACTCCAGGTATGAAGAGATGCCGGGAGACGCTGATGCGCTCATACCGCGAGAACTGCTCTTCGGCAATCCGGACAAGATCACGGTACGAACGAGCCCTGACGGTTCCAGGATCAGCTATCTCGCCCCCAAAGACGGAGTCCTGAACGTCTGGGTGGGACCCATCGATGACCCGGAAGCTGCGATGCCCGTCACCAACGATACCTACCGGGGCATCCGCTCTTACTTCTGGAGCTTAACCAACGAGCACATCCTCTATATCCAGGACAAGGATGGCGATGAGAACTGGCGGATCTACAGCGTCAACCTGAGCAGCGGTGAGATAAAGGACCTCACGCCCTTCGAGAACGTCAATGCCCTAATCGAAAAGACCAGCCTCAACTTCCCAGAGGAGATAATCGTCGGCCTCAACGACCGCGATCCCGAGTACCACGACCTCTACCGGCTGAACATCGAGACCGGGAATATGAGCCTGATCCAGGAGAACAGATATTTTTCGTCCTTCGACATTGATGACGATTACAGGGTCAGATTCGCGACAAATATGACCCCCGACGGCGGTGCCGAGATCTTCAAGCCGACGGAAGACGGCGGATGGGAGGTCTTCTCGGAGATCCCCATGGAGGACATGATAACTACGGGATCGGCTGGGTTCAACAAGACCGGCCAGATCCTGTATATGATCGACAGCCGCGGCCGGAATACGGCAGCCCTCTTCGCCATGGATGCAGAGACCGGAACCGAGACTCTGATCGCAGAAGATCCGATGGCGGATTTCGGCGGCTGGATGGTTCACCCCACAGAGAAGAACGTCCAGGCGGTCGTCTTCACTTACGAGCGGAAGCACTGGCAGATAATCGACGATTCGGTGGCCGACGACCTGGAATTTCTGGAGACGGTTGACCATGGGGACATCGAGGTGGTGAGCCGGTCTCTCGACGACGAGACCTGGATCGTCGCCTACGTCGTAGACGACGGACCCTTCAGATATTACCGCTACGACAGCGAAGAGAAGGAGGCCGAGTTCCTCTTCACCAATCGGAAGGATCTGGAAGACCAGCCCTTCGCCAAGATGATGATCCCGGCCGTCATCAGCTCGCGCGACGGTCTGGACCTTGTGAGCTACTTCACCTTGCCTCTTGGAAGCGACCAGGATGGTGACGGAAGGCCGGAAGAGCCGCTGCCCATGGTGCTGTACGTTCACGGCGGCCCGTGGGCCCGCGATGTCTGGGACTACAACCCGGCGCATCAGTGGCTTGCCAACCGGGGCTACGCCGTCCTGAGCGTCAACTTCCGCGGATCTACAGGGTTCGGGAAGGATTTCGTCAATGCAGGCAACCTGGAGTGGGGAGGTAAGATGCACGACGACCTGATCGACGCGGTCGATTGGGCGGTCGAAGAGGGGATCGCAGATCCCGATCGCGTGGCCATCATGGGCGGGAGCTACGGTGGATATGCGACCCTGGTGGGGCTGACCTTCACTCCGGAGGTCTTCGCCTGCGGCGTAGACATGGTGGGTCCCTCGAACCTCACCTCCTTGATCCAGACCATACCTCCCTACTGGCAGCCTGAAATCGAGCTCTTTGCGACTCGGATGGGCGACCACAGGACCGAAGAGGGGAGGGAGCTCCTCTTCGAGCGCTCTCCCATCCATCGCGTCGAGAAGATAGAGCGGCCTCTTCTGATAGGTCAGGGTGCCAACGATCCCCGGGTCAACCAGAACGAGTCTGACCAGATAGTCAGGGCGATGCAGGAGAGGGAGATCCCGGTGACCTACGTCCTTTATCCGGATGAGGGCCACGGCTTCGCTCGGCCGGAGAACAGAATATCGTTCTACGCCGTTGCCGAGGCCTTCCTCTCAGAGCACCTGGGTGGGCGGTTCGAGCCTGTAGGCGACGATTTTGAGAACTCGACCATCACCGTGCCCGTCGGGGCGGAGGAGGTTCCGGGCCTCGCGGAGGCTCTTTTGGTCTGATCCTGCCGAACAGTTATTCCGATGCGGATCTGGTGAGGCGCTGAGTCTGGGCCGGCGCTGGAGCGCCCAAGCGCTCAACGCTCAACTGCCCACCTACCCACCGCCTCGCCCTCTTTTTTCCTGGATGCGCCTCCCTTCAGCCTCAGCTGATCGATGGAGCAGTCTTCGGCCGGTTTGTCCTCTCGAAGCCTCAGGAAGACCGGTGCCCGCAGATGACCATGGCGGGTCAGCTCCAGGGCCTCCACCTCCACCACCATTTCAGGCACCAGCCACCGGACCTCGGGAGTGGATGGAGGATGGGAAAAGGGCGGCTTGAAGGACGGCTGGAAGCTCCGGGCGATCTCGACCAGCTCCCGTCGGGAGAAGCCCGAGCCCACTCTTCCCACGTAGATCAGGTCGCCCCCGGAGTCGTAGGCTCCCAGAAGAAGCCCGCCGAAGAAGGGCTCACGATGACCCTTGCCGGGGATGTAGCCGCCCACCACCAGATCCGCGGTCAGCCTCTTCTTTATCTTCATCCAGTCCGGACTTCTGATTCCTGGCAGGTACGGCGAAGACTTCCGCTTGGCCATTACTCCTTCCAGGCCCAGGCCGACCGCCGCCTGGAAGTAAGCCTCTCCCTTCTCTTCGAGGTAGTCGACGATGATCACAGAATCGGTCTCTTGCAACGCATTCTTCAGAATCTCTTTCCGTTCGGTGAGGGGCCGGTCCATCAGGCTCTCCCCCTCCAAGAAGAGCACGTCGAAGACGACGTAGGTGGCAGGCATGCTCCTGGAGAGGTAATCTATCCTGAGCCGGTCGGTCTGGTGGTCCCTTGTGGCCAGAGAGGCGAAGTCCGGAACCCCTTCCTTGAACACGGTGATCTCCCCGTCCAGGACGGTCTCCGGAGATTCGGTCAGAGACTCCGAGATCTCGGGGTAGCGGGGAGTGATCCACCTCAGCCGCCGGTTCTGCAGCTCTGCCCCCCGGTCCGAGATGTGGGCTATGCATCTGGTGCCGTCTATCTTCGGCTCGAAGAGCCAGCCCCGAGAGGAGAAGGGGCTGCCGGAGACGGCCAGCATCGGTCTTATCGGTTTCATGGTCTCGGACCGTGGAAATAAGAAAGAATCCAGGATCGCCGGATCATGATCACTGGATCGTGATCACTGGATCGTGATAGCTGGATCGTGATCACTGGATCGTGATAGCTGGATCGTGATTGCTGGATCGTGATCACTGGATCGTGATTGCTGGATCGTGATTGCTGGATCGTGATTGCTGGATCGTGATTGCTGGATCGTGATTGCTGGATCGTGATT
>ERZ795057.782-NODE-782-length-31305-cov-8.216416_pt1 | contig 31305 bp, 29 predicted proteins | sample MGYA00375141_ERZ795057 | MGnify/ENA primary metagenome ERZ795057 (study PRJEB30186, sample SAMN05720163) | activated sludge metagenome | isolation source: Anaerobic digester | place: Hong Kong | collected 2015-01-26 ...
GAGCATCAAATTCGGGGGTCAGAGCATCAAATTTCCATCTTAAAGCTTCGGTTTTACCCTCCCCGATAAATCCGCAGGGGGAATAATAAAAAAAACGGGCCTTTTTTTCGATAATATTAATGTAAACAGTGTGTAACAGGCGGGATTATTCTATGAAAAAAGAAATTATAATATTTACGGCGGTTTTTATGATCTTTTCAATCTTCAGCTGTTATGAAAAGAAGCTTACAAGCGTGACCCATTACAGTATGGGGACATGGAACGATGCGCATACAGAATTTATTTTTCTCAGGTGGGAGAGGGACTACCACCGGCCTAAAGGGATTACAAAGTTCCCTGACGGCGGCGTGCCGAAATATGTGCGCGATGAAAAAAGAATCTGTGTGTACAGTAAAGAGACAGGCCAGGTAAAGGTTATTGCGCAGGGGAGGGGAAAACCCAGGGGCCTTCCGCCATCCGTCCGTTTTTCATGGAAGGGGGACATGGCGGCCTATAAAATATGGAATGTTGACCCGGAGGAGAATGCCCTGAACCCTGTTGTTGTAATTAATATGAAGACAGGGAAGGAGTGGGAGTTCACCGGTATAGGGGAGAGGCCTGAACTTTCACCGGACGGCAGCAGGGTCGCCACCGTGAGGGACAATTCAGTATGGATTATGGATGCTGACGGGAGTAACGGTGAGATTGTTTTTGAATCGGGAGAGCCTGAACTGATTTTTCTTATGTGGAGCAGGCCCGGGGAGATGGAGCTCTATATAAAGGATTTCGGGAAATTCGCGGGCTGTACCCTTGACCTTGAAAAAAGGGAGCTGAAAAAAAAAGGTAAGCCATATGTAAAGTTTTTCGGCAACGAATCAACACAGAGGGTGCTGAAATCTGAATAATTCGTTGACACCTTGTTATGTAATAAGGATATGTAGGCATGTTTTAGTTTTGTGAGGTTTACATGCTTGTTATCCTGTCTTATCTTCTTGTCGGATCAATGGTGGGGGTACTCGCCGGGCTTCTCGGCGTGGGTGGAGGAGTAGTTATTGTACCTGCCCTTACAATGGTCTTCACATTTCAGGGGTTGCCTGAGGAGTATATTCATCATATGGCTCTCGGAACGTCCCTTGCTACAATTGTTTTCACCTCATTCTCCAGCATAAGGGCCCACCATAAGAGGGGGGCTGTTATATGGACTATTGTTTTCAGGATTGCGCCGGGGATTCTTATCGGGACTTTCTCCGGGGCGTGGATAGCCTCGCAACTCTCTTCATATTTTCTTAAAGTTTTTTTCATGTTTTTTCTCATCTATTCCGCGGTGCATATACTTATAGGGATTAAACCTGAAGCGACACGGGATCTCCCCGGGGGCTTCTGGGTTTCAGGCGTTGGTGTTATAATAGGGGTGCTGTCAAGTTTTGTCGGTATAGGCGGAGGGGTAATGTCCGTTGCATTTATGACATGGTGTAATGTGAACATGCATAAAGCGGTGGGGACCTCTTCTGCAATTGGCTTCCCGCTGGCAGTGTCAGGGGCTGCGGGATATATTTTGAGCGGCCTCTCTGTGACGGGACTCCCCGGAGATGCACTGGGTTTTGTTCATCTTACGGCTCTGGCAGGTATATCCTCAGCAAGTATTTTAACTGCTCCCATAGGCGCCAGACTCGCGCACAGTCTTCCGGTTAATGCGCTGAAAAGAGTCTTCGCATGTTTTCTTATCGTAATTGCTGCGCGTATGGCATGGGGTTTCCTGTAGAGGGAATAATTTATAAAAGTCTTGACTCGCCTTTTTCTGCGGTTATTTTTGCCTGTTGAAAATTTTAAAAAAACTGAATATTGCAACAGGGAGTTCATTTATGAAATTGTTTAAAACTGCGGTACTGCTGATTTTTCTTTCCCTCTCTGCATCTGTTTATGCTGATGCGCTATGGGATAGCGCAGTGAACATTTACGGGAAAAACAGGGACAATAAACCAAACCCTAAGTCTGCCTATATACTCATGGAATCAGGCGCCCCCGGAGGGAAATCGAGTAAAAACGAGGTATGGGAGGAGTATAAGTATGAATCAGGGAAACCGTATCATAGAATTCTGAAGGTTATGAAAAACGGTGTGGAACAACCTATACCTGACGCTGCTAAAGATAAGTGGAGCCCGGTAAAGGATAAAAAGAGTGCAAAGAAAGAGGACTATAAAAGCATTGCTGATATCTTTTACTCTCCTCAGCAGAAGAATGTAAAGTACCAGAGGACTGGAAAGAGTAAAACAGTCTATGGCAAAAACTGTATTGAGTATTCATTTATTTTTATGAAAAACAGTAAAGGGAAGAAGGAAACGACTCTCGGGAAAGCTTACCTTGACGATGAGACAGGCGCTCCTTATGAGATCCGCAGGCATAACACCAGCAGGTATATGAAGGGCTCTCCCGATTCATTTGTTATGTTTACATACGACGGGAAGACTCTTTATCCTGTGCATGCCCTTCTTATAATGAACATTAACTTTTTCGGCAAGAAGCTGGATATGAAAACTGAATGTAAAATGGAATATTAGGCCATGAACCGCTTTCTGTACTGTTTGGGGCTCATCCCCTCCGACTTTGAGAAGACAGCACTGAAAGCGGTATTGGTATTAAAGCCCACTGCCATTGCTATTGATGTTATTGTCCGCTCCGGCTCATCCTGAAGCATTTTTTTTGCCTCTTCAATCCTGTAATCGTTTATAAAGGTGTTGAAGTTTTTGCGGAATTTTTTGTTTATTATTTCCGAGAGCTGGTGAGGTGTAATCCCCAGCTCTTCCGCTACAGCTTTAAGGGATATGTCTTCTGAAGCAAAGGCCTTCTCCTCCTCCATTATGCGATGCAGCTCTCCCAGAATCGTTTCAAGGTCAAGGTCTCTAATCTTTGATTTAATGTAATGCCTTTTTATAAATTCGGTTTTAATGACACGGTTATAGTCAGGGTTTCTCTGGCCGAAAAGATAAACGGATATGAATGTCCCGTTTACGTAAAGGACTGACCAGGCAATCAGCCCGGTTGAAAAAAGATCCCCCGCGCCTGTGAGCGCTGTTGAGAGGAGTATGTTGACCGCGAATATGTAACCAGCCCGTGATACCACGGTCTTGTTGTCTCTTTTTTCCCTCCAGATGTCCGACATTCGTATGATAACAAAAAACATGAAGATAACAAGATAGAGTTTCGGCAGAAAATAGAGTATCTGGATCAGCTTGAAGTAACCGGGCAGGGCGCTGAATCCCGCGGAAAAGATCGGGGTGCTCCTGAAATATTCGCTTTTTAATATTAATGAGCCGTCAAAGAGCGGGAGGGCTATAATAATAAAAGAGAGAATGGCCGGGATCAGAAAAATAAAGATGGTTTTTTTCTCAGGCATTGTCCGCCCAAGTAACCAGTGGTATCTGAGCCCCATGGCAGGTGCGGATATGAAAGCTGCCGGCACAAGGAGAAGGTTTATTATGTAAACGTTATCAAAGAGCCCTGTTGAGTATGAGCATATATGAAAAATCCACAGCGCCATGCTTATGAATGATATGCCGTATATATAGCTTGCGGGCTGTTTGTCCTTCTGGAGAAGCTGCCCGATCCCTATTATCAGCGAAAAGTATGCGCCTATGAATATCAGGTGCTGGTGTATTATTGACATATCCTGTACGTTCTTTTTGTTATAGTTGTTTTCGAAATAAGGGTGTACTAATTTGCCTGAGGCAGGTGTATGCGATATGTCATTACGAACGACCGTAAGGGAGTGAAGTAATCTGTTCAGGATAGAATAGTTTTTGCTTTAAAATAAAGCTTTATCCCTTCTGAACTGATTGCCGCGTCGCTGTTGCTCCTCGCAATGACAAAGGTTATTGCTCTTTATAAATAAACGCCTGGCTCAGGTAATTTACGCTTAAAATGCTGCAACGTTTAATGTGTGATTACTTTAGCAGATTGATTCCTGAAGATCAACTTATATTTTGTTAACCTGACTGTTTTATTGAGAAGCTGCCGGACTTTCAAAAATATATATTTATAACATATTCCCGTTTCAAAAATATAGATTCATAAGACATCATAAAAAGAGTGTGGTATGCTTTTTTCCAGAGAAATCATGAGGAGGTTTTTATGTTTACCATAAAACTTGATGAACAGCGGAAAGAGTTGTGGAAACTTCCGCTTGTAGCTGATTATGTGAAAAAATGGGCGGATATTACACCTGACGCGGTGGCCCTGATGAGCGCTGACAGCGGGAAAAGTTATACATACCGCGAATTTGATGAAATGATTACCCTTTATGCTCTTCGTCTGAAAGAGATGGGTGTTAAAAAGGGTGATGTAATAGCAACTCAGTGGCTTTCAACACCAGAATTTTTTATGCTCACCTATGCCTGTGCCACAGTGGGTGCGATAATCTCGCCTCTTGATATAAGGCTCCAGGTATCTGAGATTATCAGGGACATGAATAAAATATCGCCTGTTGCTTTTTTCTGTATGGGCAAAACCCCTCTCAGGGATTTTACTGAAGTTTCAGCAGCAGTTCAGGGAGAGGTCAAATCGCTTAAATATATAATTCAGCATACTCCCGGTGCTCCTGAAGAGGCTGTAAGCGGCAGCGTGAAAAAATTCGGCGATCTTTTCAGTGAAGACAAACTGAAGCCACTTGCGGATGATTCCGCTCTTACCGAAGCACTACTGAAAGAGTACAGGGCCCTTGATAAAAGGGATCCTCATATTATTATATTTACAACAGGAACTACCGGTTTTCCGAAACCGGCCCTCATCTGTAATGAGAATACCATAACAAACAACGGTGTTTTTTCCAGGGAAGTGGGGCTCTGGGGGAGCGCCAGCAGGTACCTGAATTCAATGCCTACAAGTCACGTTGCAGGTACATGCCAGGGGCCTATGACCGTCTGGCTTACAGGGGGAACCGTTGTAACCGTAAATGTATACCAGCCTGAGCTTATTCTTAAATATATAGAGAAGTGGAGACCTACATGGTGGGGCGGTGTGCCTACAATGTTCCACATGATGTGGCAGATGCCGTCATATAAAGATTATGATCTCAGCAGCCTTCTCTACGTACTTTACGGCGGAAGCGCTGTTGATACGGCATTCCTTACAGAGATGCAGAAAATGGCCCCGTCTTTCGGTACAGCCCTTGGTATGACCGAATGTGCCGGTTATTTCACAGCAACACCTAAAGCTATACCCCTTGATGAAATGGCGGGCCAGGTTGGACAGGTTTTCCCTGAACTGGCGCCTGTTACAATCAGAAAGCCTATGAATGAGGATGGAACAGCGGGGGAGGAACTTCCGCAGGGCGAAGTGGGAGATATCTGTGTTCACGGCCCCATCGTTTTTCTCGGTTACTACAATGACCCTGATGCTACTGCAACAATGATTTCAAAAGAGGGAATCCTCTATACCGGTGATATGGGCTATTTCCATGATTTCGGCGCCTACAGGGGACTCAAGTTCGCGGGAAGGAGGAAGTTTGTAATCAAGCCTAAAGGCTACCTGGTATTCCCTGATGAAGTGGGCGATTTTATAACACAGCATCCCAGGGTTGCACAGGCACTTGTTGTGGGCCTTCCTCATAAAACCAACGTGGATGGGGTTTTTGCCTATGTTGTGGCTAAACCGGGTGAGAAGGTAACGCCTGAGGAGGTAATGGAACACTGCAAGGGACTTGCAGGTTACAAGAGGCCCCTGCATGTTGAACTCTGGCCTGAAGGGAAGACTTTCCATGTAAACCGTGTCGGTAAGATAGATGTTCCCGCGATGATTAAGGAAGCGGAACCTGTTGTGGAAAAGCTCAAGTCTGAAGGTAAGTGGGATTGAGAGAAGATCAACTGACCTGCCCGTAGACATTTTCCGGGCAGGTTGAAAAATGGTTGGAATAGGAGCAGTAACATAAATAAAAGGTTTTTATAAAAAAGATTCCGCTGAAATATTGTAATGGAAATCGGCATTTATTCCATAATTATTCCGGTGTGAAAAAGCTCTGTTTCTCCAGCTGCCTGAGGCAGCGGGGAACACAGAGCTTTTTTTTGCAAAAAGCGAAAGTGTAAATGCCGGTGTAATTTTTCCGCCCCTCCCGAAATATAATATTTCTTTACAAAAAAAAGAAACCTGCCAGCATCGAAATATTAAGGAGAGTAATTTGTCCTATTGGCCAGACAACACTGGCCTGCGGATATGTAATAAAGATAGAGGTTTTTTATGAAGTCCAGATGTGAAAAGTGTAAAAATCCCGTGGATAAAGATAATGCATGCGTTGTTGACGGTGTAACCATATGCAACCGCTGCATGTATGGCGACGTGGAGCCCCTTGTGATCTACCCGATTGGAGTCGTGCGCAATACCCAGAAGCGGGCCCCTGTCGGTTTCGGAGTTATAAGCAAAAGCGGGGTGTCAAAAATTGAACTCAATGAATCACAGAAACCCTTCATGTATAAGCTGGAGGAGGAACCCGGTATAACAGTGGTCTACCATCTCCATAAATCAAAGCCTGTGCGGTCTGTGTTCAGGCGCGGCCTGGACGGAAAGAAGACCGGGGTTTTTGCCACACGCACCCCTGACCGGTTGTCAGGAATCGCCATACAGGATGTTAAGCTTGTTAAAATCGAAGGTACGACTATTTATGTAGAGGGCCTGGACGCCATAGACGGGAGCCCGGTACTTGATATCAAGATGTGCTGGCATAATCCCGAAGTATTGAAATAAACCACGGGTATATATTATCAGTTTTTATTCTGCTTGATGCCATCCATCCTGCGGCATTGAATGAAAGGAGACCGGTTTAGGGTTTGCCCATTTCCCGTCAGCTGTAATTTCCCATTTTGTATAAAAATCAAGTGGTGAGGCCGTTTTATCGATACGGTAGCCTTCCGGGTGGAACCCTTTACTGATTTCTGAAGCGTTAAATGTTTTCTCCATTATTTTTATCCCTGCTGTATTTCTGCTGTTGTATATGGAATCCGGATGAAAATTAAAGTCAAGCCCGATTTGGCAGGAGGTAGAAGGTTTTCCTGTTCGCAGGACGGGGCTGCCGGTATTGCAGGTTTTTCCCGGAGGCCCCTGTGACAGAAGGTTTTCGAAGTGGTATAGAACTGATATAATAAACTGGCTGTACGGGATTTACAGGATTCTGAAGCCGGGTTAATTACCTGATTTTTTCTTTATCCCCACAACGCGGTTGCGGCCTGACTCCTTCGCCTTATACAGCGCTGAATCGGCCCTGCTGATTAAGTCGTCACCTTTTTCTCCCGTGGCATACGCGGTTACACCGAAACTGCATGTAACAGTTTTTACTTCCGGGAAGTTATGGCCCATAATTGTTTTTCTCAGTTTTTCCGCCATTTTTGCGGCGTTTTCAATAGAGGTAGATTCAAGGAGAATAAGAAATTCCTCTCCTCCCCACCGGGCGAAGACATCTGATTTTCTTATTGTTTTTGATATCAGGCCGGCAAGTCCCCTGAGCACATCATCCCCCGTATTGTGTCCGTATGTATCATTTATTCTTTTGAAGTGGTCTATGTCGAAAAATATGATGCTCAGTTCATGATTCAGTTTTCTTGCTGAGGTTATTCCGTGTTCAAGAAGTTCAAGGAATCTTCTCCTGTTGAATATGCGTGTCAGCGCGTCGTAATTGGCCCGTGTTTCAAATTCCCTGGATCTCTCCTCCAGCGCTGTTACATCTGAGAATTCCAGTACAAAGATGTCTGACTCAATTGACAACGGCCTGAATGTAACGGAAAAATAACGGGGATTATCCGACCCCTCCTGCCTGAATGCAATAAGGCGGTACTGTCCGATCCCTTCATCGGAGTTCAGTTCATTGAGCCACATCAATTTGGCGTCAGAAGGCTTGAGGCATCCTTCGGTTTCAATTGTCATTTCACTGATTCGGTTGATATTCTTTTCCATGTCATCATAAGAGTAGAACCCGAAAAACTGCAGAAAGCTAATGTTGACTTCATGTATCTTCTCCCGGTCAGCAACAACTATCATGTTGTCCTGTGAGTCCAGTATTGACTGAAGATATCTCCTCTGTTCCATGAGTTCCTGCTGGGTACTTTTGAGGCCTGTAATATCCTCACCCATTGCCTGGAATTCAGCTATTTTACCATTTTCATCGAAAATGCCCTGGACTGTCCAGAGCTGCCATCTCGGTTTATCATGCACGATCGTTTTTATTTCAAATCTTGATATGGAGTTTTCAGTGGTAATTTCCCTGATTTTTCGCAGGGAGCTTTCGTGGTTGCTTCTCGGTATCAGGGTGAGAACACTCTCTCCCAGGATCGTGAAGCGGTCCACGTCAAAGTATGAACAGAAGAAGTCATTGATAAATGATATTGTGTAATCCTCAGGAAAAAAACGGGCTATAAGTATGGGTGAGTTTTCAATAAGTCCCCTGTAGCGGGCCTCTGAAAGCTGAAGCGCGATCTGCGCCCTGTCGCTCTCCTCCACCGCTTCGTGTCTGCTTATGGCGTTTGTCACCATGGCAGTGAGAGTTTTACTGAAATCCTGCTCCGATAGCCGTTTTTTCGGTATATAGTCATACGCCCCGGCCTTGAGTATGGCAGCGGCAATCTCCTCGTCTCCCTGCCCGGTTATCATAATTACAGGTATTGTGATATCTTTTTCCCTGAACATCCGCATCAGTTCAAGGCCTGTAATATCAGCCATGTAATAGTCCATAAGTATGCAGTCAGGCTGGTTTTCATTTATAATACTGAATACGGAATCTTTACTGTCAGCCTCAAAGATTATGAAAGCAGCCGTTCTTTCTATCATTCGTGAAATGGACCGGCGTATAAACCTGTCGTCATCAGCGATAAGAAGTTTTATCTGTTTATCCATTTTATGAAACCTTATCTATTTCATTTTAAGTATAATAATTATACAACCATAAATCAATTCAAAGTGAAATTAAGTTGTCTGTAGTCCCTTTGCAGCTGTTCAGGTATGATGCCGGGATTGTCTTTAACCGGCATGCAATGATAATGGGATAAAAATTTTTTAGGCCCCTGACGATTTTTTATCATGCATTGTGATAATGACTGTTATCATCTCATCGCATTTACAGTAATTCCGGTTGCTTTAGGATTAAAAGTTTTCAATATTTAAAATGTGTCCGTCTGGTGGCTGACAGGTGAAAAATTTTATTAAATATTTTGGGGAGAGCAGGCTCCGGCGGAATTACCGGAGCCTGCATTTAAAAATTTGCCGGTTTATCTTTATACTCTCTCAGGAGATGAAAACATCTTTCCCTTCCCAGTATTTTTTGCGGAGATCCTTTTTCAGCATCTTCCCTATGGGGTTGCGTGGTATTGCATCAATGTAGTCAACGGATTTAGGTACCTTGAAGCCTGCGAGTTTGTCGCGGCAGAATTCAATAATTTCCTTCTCCTTCAGGTCGTATCCTTTTTGAAGCACCACTATGGCCTTGACCTGCTCGCCCCATTTCTCGTCAGGCACGCCTATAACTCCAACATCCGCTATGCCTTCCATCTGAAGGAGAACAGTCTCGATTTCGGCAGGATATATATTGGTTCCTCCGCTTAAAATCATGTCCTTTGCCCTGTCTACAAGATAGTAGTATCCGTCATCATCCATCCTGGCCATGTCGCCAACTGTGCCCCACTCATGGTCAAGGAATGCCTCCTTTGTCCCTTCAGGGTTGTGCCAGTAGCCGCTGAATGTCTGCGGGGCCCGGGCGTAAAGAAGTCCTATCTCTCCCGGTTTCATCTCCGCCCCTTCCTCTGATACTACTTTAAGTTCCATGTCGAATATCGGTTTACCTATACTGTTGGCCTTTCCGTTATCAAGCCATTCCTCTGCCGAAATTCTTGTTACAAACCCAAGCTCTGAACATCCCAGCATGTTAATGACCTCGGCGTTTTTAAAATTGTCGCGCATTTTCTGAAAAATCGCTGTGTGCATCGGCGCCCCGCATGAAACAGCTAATCTCACTGATGAAAGGTCATATTTTGCTATTGTTTCAGCGGGGAGAGAGAGCATCCAGTCGAACATTACAGGCACCATGAATACGAATGTCGGACGGGTTTCATGTATCATTTTAAGGGATTCCTCAGGAATAAATGCGGGCGCGATAATAAGCGTCCCTCCTACGATAACCGTACTTATAATGTATCCGGTTGTTGCTGCCGCGTACATCGGAGCAACTACAAGGAGTTTGTCAGATCTTTGAATGCCCAGTTCCAGTGCAGTTGAGATCGAAGTGTTATAATTGCAGTACATGGTCCTTGCCGCGCCTTTCGGTTTGCCTGTTGTTCCTGAAGTGTAAAACAGCATATTTATATCTTCCGGTTCCACATCAACAACCGGTTCACTGTTTTCCCCTTTAGCAATGAAAGTTTCGTATGCCTCGGATTCATTGGTATCCTCTCCTCCGATAACAACTATATGTTTAACTGTTTTCAGCCTTCCGCGGATTTCCGCTATAGCGGGGTAGAGATCAGGGTGTACGAATATTATTGCAGCCCGGCAGTCATTTACCTGGTAGGCGATCTCTTCACCTGTGAGCCTGTAATTGCCCAGTGTAATGGGGCAACCTGTCATTTCAGAGGCAAGCATGATCTCTATGTAATGGTATGTATTTGGCATGTAGGTAATAACAGGATCGTTCTTTGTCATCCCCATGTTGAGCATGGCGTTTGAGAGTTTTAAAACTCTCTCCCACAGTTCACTGTAGGTCATGGTGATGTCCCCATTAATGATGGCAACATTGTCAGGATATTTTCTTACGTGGCCCCTTACGGTGCTTATCCCGGTATTCGTTGCGGTTTTTTTACCCGGTTGTTTACCGTTAAAATCCATGGTTAATTCCTCCTCTCTTTGAAATTAAATCCACTTTTACCATTTTTTACTGGCCCGGTTCAACCGGTTCTATAGATTGTAAAAATGGATATTTTTAATATCTATAGATTTTGAAGTTTTAAATGTACCTCTTAATGAAAATTAATAGACTTCAAGGTACAGAAATGTAATATCTGGTTGTAATGTCGCAGGTGTGATAATTTTTTCAAAATGCGGCAGTGCAGAATAAAAACATTGGGCAGGGGAGTTATGGTCAGCTTTTTCGATGTTTTTGTATTCTGGGTTTTTTTTCTGGGGTTTACTATAAGCCTCACGCAGGTATTTAAAAAAATAACAGGCGGCCTCAGCCTTTTCTTTGTGTTCGCTATTTTCTCCATAGGCCTCTGGGGACTTCAGATTGCTCTTCTTTCAACACGGATAGTTGAGGGGTACGAACTGATATGCGCTTTTCTTATACCTGTAACGTTTTTCGCTGCAGCATCCAATCCATTAAGATACCAGTGGCTCATACAGACAGGGTATCATATTGAAAAATGGTATTACCTTTTTTATATCCCCTCCGCCCTTACTTTTGTATTTCTTATCCCGCTTATGATAAACCCCGCATGGCAGGTGAAAGGGTATCTGAGGTTCTACCCGGTAATTACAGGAGAGTTTTTCCGAATGCCGGTTTACTATATGGTGATACAGATGTTATATCCCCTGGCAGCTCTCTACCAGGTAATTCTTGCCTCGGTTATTCTAATCCGCAATTTGAATCTTTTAAAGGAACAGTCTGATGAACCGCAGAGGCGGGTATCAAGAGAGGCTTTTAAGGCGCTGATTCTTATTACGGGGTCGATTTTCTGTGTTTTAATAGGGCAGATTTTTTCCCTGCTGTTCCTGAAGTTAAGCCTGATATATTGCGCTCTTGCCCTCTTTTCAACTTTTCAGAACGGCATAAAGTATCCTATTTACGATAAGCTCCTCAGGTTTGAAATAGACCGGGTCAGGCAGTCAGCATCAAAGATACGGTCACTTGACATAGACTCGATTATTAACAGGCTTACGTATATTATGGAGGAGGAGAAGGCCTTTGCCGTTGAAAGCCTGACACTGAGGGATACAGCGGATGAACTGGGCCTTTCGGTGCACCAGCTTTCTGAAATTATTAACAAAAAGCTGGGTAAAAATTTCAACAGTTACATCAATGAATACAGGATTGATGAAGCGAAAAAGATGCTGCTGAATGAGCCGGAAAGATCAATTATCTCTATAGGCACTGCAGTGGGGTTTAATGCGGTCTCTTCATTTACTACGGTATTCACGCGGATTGCCGGATGCTCACCAAGGGAGTACCGCAGGATTAATATATTGAAACAGAAAAAATAAAACAGCGGCCCTGATTTAACTGAAGTTACCCGTTAATTATTTTATAGATGACAATACCTGCCGCAACAGACGCATTAAGGGAGGAGATTTTCCCCTTAAGCGGAATCGAGACAATATAATCGCACTTTTCCTCTGTGAGCCTTCGCATACCCTTACCTTCGTTTCCGATTATAATGCAGGCAGGCCTTATGTCCTTCAGTTTTTCAAGGGAGATGTTCCCATGATCACTTGTGCCCGCTATCCAGTACCCCAGGTTCTTCAGTTCAATGAGAAAATTCGAAATGTTTGTAACAGTGATTGTCTCTATGTACGCGGTCGCCCCTGCAGAGGTCTTTACTACTGTATCATTCACTGCTGCCGAGTTGTCTTTTGTTATGGCAACGGCCCCGCATCCCAGCGCCTCGGCGCTTCTGATTATTGAACCCAGGTTGTGGGGATCTGTAATCTGATCAAGGAGTACTATGACCCCCTTTGAATCTGCAATTTGTTTCAGGATTGATGAGGGGCTTTCACTCTTTGCCTTCCCCGGGATAAAGAGCACAACTCCCTGGTGAACAGAGGATGACGCATAGGAGGAGAAATATTCTTTCTTCTCCATAATGATTTTTACCTTCCTGCTCCTGCATATGCCGAGTATCTCGTCAATGATCCTGCCGTGCGCAGATTCTGATATATGAAGTTCTACTCCGGAAGGATCTTTGAGGCCCCGCAGGTATTCGATTACCGGGTTGCGCCCGGTTATTATTTCTTTCTTTTCCATCTCGTGCCGTCTTTGGTGTCTTCCAGTATAATCCCTTCCTCTTTCAGTGTGTCCCTTATCTCGTCAGATCTTTTGAAGTCTTTATTTTTCCTGGCCTGAATCCGTTCCTCAACAAGGGCATCAATCCTTTCGGCGTCTACATCCTCCTCCTCCCCGAAAAAGATGAACCCGAATACTGAGTCGATTCTGTTTATTGCATCAAGTATAAGGGATGCATCCCTGTCTGTCAGCTTGTCAGCTGCTATGAGTGTATTGACCTTTGTTACAAAATCAAAAAAGACACCGAGGCCGCCTGATATGTTCAGGTCATTGTCAACGGTTTCCCCGAATTCAGATAGCATCAGGTTTATCATTGCTTCAATTTCATGGGACGGGTCTCCTCCCTTTTTAACGTCCCTGAGGCGAACAATAAGGTTGTCGATCCTTTCGAGTGCATGATCCGCCTGTTTGAGCCCCTCCAGGGTGAAGTTCAGCTGTTTCCTGTAGTGAGATGATATTAGAAGGTATCTTATTGATCTCGCTGAATAGCCCTTTTCAATCAGATCACGCAGGGTGTAGAAGTTGCCGGCGGATTTTGACATCTTGGCCCCGTCAACAAGGAGGTGCTCAACGTGTATCCAGTACCTGACGAATTTTTCATCGTATGCGGCTTCGCTCTGGGCTATTTCATTTTCATGGTGCGGGAAGATCAGGTCAACTCCCCCTGTGTGTATGTCTATGGTTTTGCCGAAAATTTTTCTGATCATTGCCGAGCATTCGATATGCCATCCAGGCCTTCCGGGGCCGTATGGCGTCTCCCAGTAAGGTTCATTCTCTTTCGGCGCTTTCCACAGGGCAAAGTCCCTGACGTCGTCCTTGTCATATTCATCAGCGTCGTACCTGGCTCCAGCCTTTGTTTCCCTGCTGTCAAGGCATGAAAGCTTTCCGTACTGCCGGAATTTGGCTATGTTAAAATAGAGTGAGCCTTCCCTGCTGTATAAAATCCCCTTTTCATCTATCCTCATGAGGATGCTTATCATATCGTCAATCGATTCAGTTGCTTTGGGGTGGTGTTCCACTGGTTCAATGTTGAGTGTTTTAAGATCTTCGAAGAAAATTTCGGTATATTTATCAGTATACTCTTTCAGGGTCACCCCTTCATTGATAGAGCCGTTAATTGTCTTATCGTCAACGTCAGTAATGTTCATTGCGTGATCCACTTTGTAGCCCCTGAACTTCAGGTATCTCCTGAGAAGATCGTTGAAAATAAAGGTTCTGAAATTTCCTATATGGGCAAAACTGTAAACAGTGGGCCCGCAGGAGTATATGGTTACAGGGGGATAATCAGATATGTTATCTTTGTGGGCTCCTCCCGGTATAAGCTCCTCGACTTTTCGCGACATGGTATTATATATTTTAAGGGTCATCTCTGCCTCCGCGGTGAGAAATTAGACTGACTTAAAAACTTCTTCCGGCCGGGATAATGTCAAACATTTTTCTCCGGATACGGTTAATCGTCGGTTTCAGTCATGACGATTTCTTCCACTTCATCGTATTCCGAAATAAAGTCCGTCATCGCTTCTGTTTCTGATGCCCCGGGAAGGGTTATACTGATGGTGTCGATATTATCAGGATTGGCATTCAGGTATGAAAGAAGCTGGTGAAGCTTCCTTATATATTCAATAAGCTCCCTGAGCTTCCGGTTCTTTTTTTCAATGCTTTTTTTAGATTCAGATATATACTGTTTCATCAGCAGGGTCTGTTTCTGCAGCCTTTTCTGAAGTTCAATGGCCGCTTCATAGAATTCCCTGTCAACCTTCTGGAAATCGATTCTGGCAAGTACAACTTCATCCTTTTCCCTTTCCTGTTCGATATTTCTTATTATATCATTCAGCTCACGCATTGAAAAAAGGTCATCTGTGGATGTCTGGACCCATTTTTTACCTGTATCGTCGGTAAATTCCTTTATGTCAGGTATAATTACTTTTTTATCTTTCTTTTTCATAAAATTACAGCGCTTAAACAGCGGAATTTAACGGCCCCTGTTTATATTTCAATTATCCGTAAACCCGGATCTTCATTTATTTATCGGTAAAATACCGGAAAAAAATTTAATATCTTTCAGTAATAATTTCTAAATATATATTTTAGCGTCAAAAGTAAATATTATATGCCCCGGACGCCGAAGGCAATAGAACATTTTTTACCTGAAATAAGTTAACGAATAAATACTGTAAATTTTTTATTGTTTTCCGCTACAATATTTTATAAATTAAATTTAATCAGGCTGTTACAGATACAATAAAATTTAAAATTTTTGAATGACCGCCCGTATAAAATTGTATATTTTTTGTTTTCCGACTATATAACACTAAGATATTTTATTCATAATACAAGTCACATAAAGCTTTTTGTTGATAAATAATTGATTTTATAAAAAAGATTTTAAAAAATCTAATAAATATTTTATTTTTTAAAAATTTATTTGACAATATCACTAGTTCATGTTTATTAAAAATGTAAAGTTTTTTGGCGGTTTATGTTTCCTGAATGCCGACTTAGTATTTTGAGTTAACATTTTTGCTTCCTCTTTATCTCCCCCTGCAGTTAAAAATTCTTGCAGGGGGATTTCTTTTTTTATAGCGGGCCTGCCGGTAAATCTAATTTAATTGACATCATGTCTCTCTTAAAAATTATGATTAATTATCTGCGGATTCAGTGGATTCTGCCTGTGGTTATTCGCATAACGGGATAAAGTAAATTTAGATGAATCAGAAAAATAAAAATATATCGGACGGACTTGTAAAAGAACTGGCAGGTTCCGGCACCCTGACCCGGGATTTTCCTCTCTCTTCTGTGACTACATTTAAAACAGGGGGGATTGCGGATTATCTTTTTGAGCCATATGATGAAGCGGCTACGGTATCTGCGGTTTCTGCACTTGTCTCTGAAGATGTGGAATTTCATGTAATCGGCGGCGGATCCAATCTTCTTGTAAGTGATTCCGGTTTAAGGGGAGTGGTTATAAGACTGGCTGAGGCCAATGAAGGCCTGCGCATTGCTGACGGGCAGATTTATGCATCCTCATCAGTGACCAAGGAGAGGTTTATCTCTGAAGCTATTGAGAACGGGTTCGGCGGAGTGGAATTCATGGCAGGTATTCCAGGCTCTGTGGGAGGGGGGATATTCATGAACGCCGGGACCTTTATGGGTTCCTTCAGTGATATACTCCGGAAAATAAGGGTTTCAGATTATCATGGAAATATAAGAGATATAGATATAACCTGTGAAACTTCAGGTTACAGGCAAATGGAAATTCCTGCAGAGAGTATTATTCTCGGCGGAGTGTTTACCCTCCCTGTAGCTGATGATGCGGCCGGGATAAGAAAAATGGTTGATGATATCATCGCTGACAGGTGGAAAAAACATCCAATGGAGTTCCCGTCAGCAGGTTCTGTATTTAAAAATCCTGAAGGCCATTCCTCATGGAAGCTGATTAATGACTGCGGTCTTAAGGGCTATTCAATAGGAGGGGCAATGGTTTCCGATAAACATACTAATTTTATTATAAACACCGGGAACGCCCTTTCATCAGACATCTGCAGGCTTGTGCGTCATATACAGGAAACTGTTTTCAAACGTTTTTCCGTGAGGCTTGAGACAGAGATAAGGTTCATGGGGGAGTTCTGATTATGAATTCCGGGAGAAAACTTTCCAGTGTTAATTTCTGCGCGATAGATCTTGAAACTACAGGTGTAAATCCCGCGTTTAATAAAATTATTGAGATTGGCGCTGCGAAGTTCCGTCTGGATGGGGCTGTGGAAACTTTTCATACTCTTGTAAATCCCGGAGTGTCGATCCCTGAAACTGTAATCAGGATTCACGGGATAACGGATTCCATGGTGGCATCGGCCCCTGTGATAGAAGATATTATTGATTCTTTTCATGATTTTATAGAAGATTCTGTTCTTGTAATCCAGAATCCGAGATTTGATCTCTCTTTTATTGACCGGGCTTTCAGGTCTAATGAAATTATTTTCGCACCTCTGCAGGCACTCGACACGGTAAGGCTTGCCAAGAATTATTTTCCCGATCTGCCCAATCATAAACTTTCAACACTGGCGGAACATCTCGGAATCGTCTGCCGTAAACACCGGGCTCTTGATGATGCTCTTGTATGCATGCAGGTTTTTCTTGAGGTGCTCAGGGGGAGGGGGATGGGAGAAAACTCATCTCTGGATGATATTATGACTATTCACGGGGAAAGTGTTAAACCGGGGATATCAACATTTCTCAAAGCGAAGTCTGAACCTCTGAAAGGGATCTCGATAGGGGAGGAGGTCACTATATGCTACAGGGATTCAGATGGAATTATCACCAGAAGAAGTATCCTCCCCAAGGAGTTTATCTCTTACGGAAGGAAGAATTATATCCTTGCCCACTGTTATCTCCGTGGAAGTGAACGGTGTTTTATGGCAAGCAGGATAATCGGCATAGACTGATTTACCATTTTTTCCTGAATTTCAGCTGAAGATTAGTCCCCTTTGTGCCATCCGGGAAGAGGCGGTCAAAGCTGTAGTACACAATAAGTTCAAACTGATCATAAAACAGAAATCTTCCTACCGGGCCTGCTGCTACGCCCTGCTTTGTACCGGATAAAAAAGAACCTTCAGGCTCGAAGATTACGTAGTCAACAAAAGCTCCTGCGTAAATGTAATCCTGGTATACGGAAAATCTGTATTCATTGGATACTGCAAAATCTTTATTTGTGTAATAACCTTCGCCATGAAATCCTTTAAAGGTTTTACTGCTTACTCCGGAATTATGATGAAATGGCGTGTCATAAAAATTGAGAACCGAATTTAGCCTGAGAGAATATATACTCAGACTGCTGAATTCAAAATCGTAAACGCATTCCATCTTCAGTTCCCTGGAGTGCCTGTTTCCAAAATATTCAGTAAGGGTAATTTTTAAGTGTTTATTCAGTCTGTTTCCAAGACGTATAGGTATGGGATCAAGTTTTATCCTGCTTTCCAGGAAGGGGTAGTTCTCCAGACCGTTGTCGATGTTAATCTCTTCTTCAGATGTCTCATCAGTTTTAGTATCATAAAAATAGACTTTTTCATACCCGAAGCCCGCATAAATATTAAAGTATTTGAGCAGGGTGAACTCCGGGGCAAGTGTAGTTTTTGAACGCAGATATTTATATCTCTCAATCCCCAGATCTGTTCTGGATGATTTGCTCTGATATATATCTTCTATTATTACAGGGCCGAAAATATCATTCATGAAGGGGTTTATTTTGTATTCACCGTTTATTCGGGAAAAACTCCTGTCCGGAGGGAACAGGAGAGTATTTGAAGGCGGATATGAAACAAAACCTTTAATGCCCGGATTGAATCCTGAAGAAAAATTAAGCTCCAGGTAGTCTTTTCCGTAAAAAATATTGTTTTTGTAATACGATATTTCCGGTATAAAGAGTGAAGGGTAGTCATAATCTATATTAAAAGATATCCCGTTTTTTTCTATGCGCAGACCTTTCGTTTTTGAACTTTTGCCGGGGTAGAGGTGAAGATCGTATTCAGGGGGAAAGTCGTTAAAAATTTTAATATTATTCTGCAGAAAGGCGATCCTTTTCAATTCCCGATCTATCTGGAAGAATGATTCACTGTAATCAGCTATTTTTTTTAATTCTGTTCTGATAACAGGAAATTTATATTTTTTTTTGATTCTATCAATATTCTGTTCTTCTATTTCAGTGTTATATATCCGGCATGGAAAATCTATGAGCTGTTTGACCTTAAGGGAGTAGTAATTATTCAGACCATGGACTACTATCTTCGCCAGTCGCCCTTCATTGACATACAGGGCAAGTCTTTCATCAGAGTCTTCCACTATATGAATTTTAATCAGGGTGTACCCGTTTTTTCTGTAGAAACGGGAAATGATATCCGCCGCTTTTTTGCCTCCCTCTTTGCCGGATACCAGAGGGTCTAGGTTAAGAATTTTTCTCAGTTCCCTTTGCTTGAAAATCCTCAAGCCGTCAATTATAAACTCCCTTGATGAGAGCTCGCTATCTTCTGCCGGATAAATTAATGTTGTGAATGTGAGGAAAAAAAGGGTTATAAGGATTTTTCTGAACAATTTATTCACAGAAAAGGGTTTTGATTGTTTCCATCAGTTTTACAATATTATTGTCTTTAAGTGAGTAATACATGAAGTTTGCGTCTTTTCTTCTTAAAATAATATCTGCTTTGCGCAGAACAGTGAGGTGCTGGGATATATTGGAGATTGTTGAACCGAACTTGTGTTCGATCTCCCCTACGTTCTTTTCCCCCTCAAGAAGAAAACATAAAATTTTGAGTCTAATAGGATGAGCTATAGATTTAAGAACTTCTGTAGCCGTATCTATCTGGCATTCTGAAAAGAGCATTTTTTTGTACCTGATTACCGAAGAGTTTAAGTATTTATAGAAATTTTAAAATACCTGCCGGATAATGTCAATTTTTTTTTAATGTTTGCGTTCTTCTGTTATGTGAGTTTTTCTGTAATATTGACGCGGAAAAAATCATCTATGTTCAGCATGTGGAAAATTTTTTCACTTCTTTTTGATACAAGTATTTTCAGTGTTCCGTTGTTTTTTTCTATAACCTGTTTGGCATGTATAAGAAACCCGATAAAGGATGAGTGAAGCATCTCAGTGTCTGAAAGATCAATAAAGAGCTCTCTGTTAAACTGCCTGCTGTTGAGAATCCTCATGTAATCAGGGACATTTTCATATCCTATATTTTCAGGAAATTTCCATGTTCGGCATTCTGCGGCCTTATAATTCATATGATATTCCATCCTTGGTTTATATTTCGGGCCATTATTAATATCGGCATATGTCAGGATTTTTTTAATTTTTTTTGTGAAATGACTGCAAAGTGTATAAAGATTTATGAATTATGATGAATGGGCTCTTTTGAAGCGGTTTTAGCAAAAGGTGTGATGTGAAATTATTTTCAGGACTATGCTGGCGACAAGCGTATATAATGAAAAACACTTGAAAAATAAAATCTCACAAATTTACTGGTTGAAATCCGGCGAAAGGGATACAATAAAATGTATTCAAATCTTAAGCATACAAAGACAAGGGAATGTATCCCTGTTGATATGGAGCAGATTCGCAAGCTGTTTATAATGCCCGACTCTGCTGATAAATTTCATGAATTCGGTAATGAACTTCTTGATCTTATCCACGAATTTTTTACAGAGAAAGGCGGAATTCATAGTTCAATAATTCTGACAGATCTCGCGAAGATATTTTCCAATATAGATATTCCTGATCATCCGCATCTTCTGAAAGATGTATTATATGAGATAAAAAATAACGTGATATCCCACTCTGTAAAGGTGGGCAATCCCTACTATATAGGGCATATGACAAGCGCGGTCCCTTATTTTGTAATTCTTCTTGAAATGATAATAGCGGCGTTAAACCAGAACCAGGTCAAGATTGAATCAGCAAAGGCATCCACATTTGTTGAAAAGGAACTGATGTCCTGGATGCACAGATTGATTTTTAAAAGATCCGCAAAATTCTATAAGACGAATATACAGAACAGGGAGGTCGCTCTCGGCAATATTACCCTTGATGGCACAATGGCAAATCTCACGGCACTTCTCACTGCACGTAATCTGGCATTCGGGCCTCAGGGACGGTTCCCCGGAATCAGGGAGGCCGGACTTGTGGAAGCCTACAGGCATTACGGGTACGACAGGGCTGTAATTATTGTTTCAAAACGCGGTCACTATTCAATTGACAAAGTTGGCCGCACCATAGGTATAGGAAATCAGAATGTTATTAAAATTCCTGTTGATTCAAAGAATAAGATAGATATTTTAAAGCTTGAAAAAACATGCAGGGAGATTGAGGAGGCAAATGCCGGCGGCGGCCCTAAAACGAAGATAATTTCCATTGTGGGTATAGCCGGCACAACTGAGACGGGCAATATAGATAACCTTAAAGAACTCAGAAAACTGGCAGACAGGTATAAGACCCATTTCCATGTGGATGCTGCATGGGGCGGCTCCCTTCTCCTTGCTGATGACTACAGGTATCTTTTTACGGGTATTGAAAAAGCTGATTCAGTTACGGTTGATGCTCATAAACTTATGTATGCCCCCCCATCTCTGGGGATGGTGTTTTTCAGGAACGGTACAGATCCCCGTGCCATACAGCACTACTCCAATTATATAATAAGACAGGATTCTGTGGATCTGGGAAGGTTTTCTGTTGAGGGCTCCCGTCCCTTTGCGGCGCTTAAGCCGTGGGCAACTCTTAAAATAATAGGGCGGGACGGATTCAAACTTATATTTGATCACGCCTTCGAACTTACATCGGTTCTCAGGGGTCTTGTTGAGATGCATTGTAATTTTGAGGCAATGAATCAGCCTGAACTTTTCATATTTAATTACAGGTTCGTTCCCAAGTATGTTCAGGAGAAACTGCAGAAACTGATGACAAGGATTCAGAATGAGGACTTTGCTGATGAGAAGAACAATCTTGTAAAGATGGGGTATCTTGCGAGGGTTGAAAATATCAACATGGCCCTGAATGATCTGAACATCGAAGTTCACAAGGCAATCAGGGAAGAGGATGAAAGCTTTGTTTCAAGAACTATGATTGATTCTCCTTACTATTTTTATCAGGATTGTGTGGTACTCAGGGCAATAACGATTAATCCCCTTACCACCCCTGAAATACTGAAGGAGATTATTGAACAGCAGAATAAACTGGGGCAGAAAATATATAAGAATTTTTTCCATAACAGGTTTGAAAGAATTTAAATTTTATATTGACAGTATTTTATGCATAATGTTTTTAAGATACAGGAATTGATAACAGATATGACATCACAGAGACATAACAATTTATTACTCGGTCTACTCCTTAGCCTGCTCAGAGCTGGCGCAGGTTCGTGATGCCTTTTCAGATAGAAAAAAAGCAGAAAGCCGTCACGAAATAAAGTGGCGGCTTTTTTTATATTCTTTACATACGGAGGTGCAGGGAATGAGTTTCCCGTACAGGCTTAAATAGTTTTAAATTTACATAACCTGTAATTGTCATTTCAAACCGTGATCAATCCTTCTGGTGAGTCCTTCGCCAAGCTCAGGAAACGGTATATCCGGTCACTGAGCCTGCCGAACTGCTCAGTCGTTTTTGCTTCTTTGAAATGACAGTACAAACTAATATGGATTTAAATAATTGAACAATATGGAGAACGATAATGGATAAAAATAAAATAATAATATTTGATACAACCCTGAGAGACGGAGAACAGTCACCCGGTTTCAGTATGAACATAGAGGAGAAACTGATATTTGCCGATCAGCTTGAAAAACTCGGGGTGGACGTAATTGAAGCGGGTTTCCCGGTAATTTCTGACGGCGATTTTGAGTCTGTAAGCGCGATTTCTGAAAAGGTCAAAAAGACGCAGGTGGCCGGTCTTGCGAGAGCGAATAATAAGGACATTGAAGCTGCAGCAAAAGCCCTTGCAAAGGCTGTTAATCCCAGGATCCATACCTTTATTTCAAGTTCGGATATACATATTGAATATCAGCTTAAAAAGACAAGAGAAGAGGTTCTTCGGCAGGCGGTTGAGGCTGTAGCCTTTGCGTCAACTTTTACAAAGAATATTGAGTTTTCCCCGATGGATGCCACCAGGAGCGACAGGGGGTATCTTGCGGAAATGGTGCAGGGTGTAATTGCAGCCGGGGCCACTACTGTTAATATCCCGGACACTGTAGGATACACCATACCGAACGAATTTTACGATCTCATCAAGTATCTCTTTGATAATGTCGGTAATATCAATGATGCCGTAATATCTGTACACTGTCATAATGACCTTGGACTCGCAGTGGCAAATTCAGTGGCGGCTATTCAGGCCGGTGCAAGGCAGGTGGAATGTACAATTAATGGCATAGGTGAAAGGGCCGGGAATACTGCCATGGAAGAGCTTGTGATGGCGATTAAGACAAGGAGTGATATATTTAACTGCCATACTGAAATAAATACCCGGCAGATTATGCAGGCAAGCAGGCTTCTTGTTAATATCACCGGCGTATCAGTACAACCTAACAAGGCGATAGTGGGTGATAATGCTTTTGCACATGAGTCAGGCATTCATCAGGATGGTGTTCTTAAACACGCAATGACTTATGAGATTATGAAACCTGAGGACATAGGGATAACAAGGTCAAAACTTGTTCTCGGAAAACATTCAGGCAGACATGCTGTTCTTTCAAGACTCAAGGAAATGGGGTACGAACTGAAATCCGAGGAACTTGACGCGTTTTTCGTGAGATTCAAGTGTATTGCAGACCGTAAGAAGGAGATATATGATGAGGACCTGGTTGCTATAATCGGGGAAGTGCTTCATAAGAAAGAACATAACTGGCGTTATTCAGTGGAAAACGTTCAGATCTCTACCGGAATGTTTTCTCCTCCAATGGCGATGGTTACGCTTAAAGACCATGTGAAAGGGAGTGAGGAGGTCTTTGAAGTGGCTCATGGAAATGGCGGTGTTGACGCTGGTGTGAAAGCTGTTAAAAAAATTACAGGAACCGGGGCATATATTAAGGCTTTCAACCTGGTTGCCATAACCGGCGGTTCTGACGCACTCTGTGAGGTGTCTGTGACTGTTGAGGAGGATGTAAATGGCAATACTTTAAAGGTTTTCGGTAATGGCATGAGTATAGATATTTCCGTTGCAGGTATATTCTCGTTTGTTGACGCTCTCAATAAACTCGAGTACATGAAAGCTGCTGCTGCTGGTAAATCAGATCAGTCAGATGGAGTATAAATTAGCGTGCGTGGAGACAGGGTAAATGCTGTCTCTACGCTGAAATAATTTCATTATTTTCAACGATTTTTATCCCCGGCACTTCCCTGAACGCTTCCTGCAGCATAATATCTGTGACTTTTTCTATATCCACGGATCTGTATTTTTTCAGCCTACCTGTCAGAAACGGATTGATAAACTTCATTATTCTGCGTGCGATAAGTTCACCTGTTCTCCATTCTGTGCGGGGCCCGTCAAGCAGGGATGGCCTTATAATTGACAGGTGCTTAAATCCAAGGAGTGTTATCTCCCTTTCCAGTTCACCTTTTATCCTGTTGTAGAATATTTTCGAATCAGGGTCCGCCCCAAGAGCTGAAAGGAGAACAAATTTTTCTATGCCGTTTTTTCTGCACGCCTTTGCGAAATCAAGATTATAACCGAAATCGATTTTTTTAAAGATTTCCCTGTCCCCTGCTGCTTTTATGGTTGTTCCAAGGCATGAGAAAGCAATATCACCTTTGAATTTTTCTGATTCGATTGTTTCAAATTTTATTCTTTTATAATCGACATTACCCGGTTTATCGCCCGGCACTCTCCTTACAAGGGCAGTCACACTTCTGAATTCTTCTGCCAGAGCGAGTTTTTTTGTCAGCAGTGAGCCTGTAAGTCCTGTTGCACCTGTAATTATTGCATTCATGCCCCCCTCCCTGTGATTAAAACAAATATAATATATCAGTAATAATTCCTGAATATTTATTTTACTGTAAAAAGTAAAAATTACATGATGTAATTTTTGACCTGAAATAAGTTAAGGAATAAATACTGATAATATATTAAACTGTAAAGACAAAGTCTGTAATTCTCTGCTGCCCCGGTGAACAAATTGTTATTCATTAAACGGGATATCTGTTCTGAAGAGAACCGGTAACATGATTGATAAATCTGTTTTTTAAAGCCGGCAGATAATATTAACAGCCGGGATTAAAAAGATGTTGATCAAATAACATTTTATTATAAATTTGATGATTTAAATAAATATAAAAACGGAGGATTTTATGAGTAATGACAATCTGGCTAATCCTGCACCACTTGGCCTTCTCGGATTCGGTATGACTACCGTTCTTCTGAACATCCATAATGCAGGTTTCTATCCGCTGGATACAATGATTCTTGCCATGGGCATTTTTTACGGCGGAATGGCCCAGGTAATTGCCGGTATCATGGAATTTAAGAAAGGTAATACTTTCGGTACAGCGGCTTTCACATCATACGGCCTTTTCTGGCTGACCCTCGTATTTATTCTTGTTTCACCGTGGGGTCAGACAGCTCCATCAGGTATAGCATTGCCGATGTATTTCATAATGTGGGGGCTTTTTACGCTTTTCATGTTTTTTGGAACACTCAACGGAAACAAGGGAACACAGGTAATTTTCGGTTCTCTTACAGTTCTGTTTTTCCTTCTGGCGATAAGGGATATTACACATAATTCTGTAATAGCAACAATAACCGGCTGGGAAGGAATTTTCTGCGGTTTCAGTGCTTTCTATGTTGCAGTTGCCGAAATTCTTAACGAAAAATTTGGGAAAACAGTACTCCCTCTCGGGGAATAATTTTATTGCCTGATACAATTCAGTAATTTGGGGGCCCTCTTAAGTAAGAGGGCCCTTTTTAATCTTCTTTCTTCTGCTGAATCCGGAAAATAAATCATATTATTGTCTGTCAAACCGGGCCCAGGTGAACCTTTATTTTAACAGAAATTAACAGTTTTAAAGGAACTTGACTTTTTATTATGCTTTCAGTTATGCTTCATTGCGGGTGTTTTATGAAACGGTTCTTTTTTAAATTATTCCTGATAACAATTTTATCTGCTTCAATCCCGGCTGTTTTATTCGGCTCTGATCCGGGAAGACGGGAGATCGGCAAAATTATCTTCAAGAATGAGAGCACAGGCGAAATAATGGTACTCAGCTCTCTTGAAAATCCCTCTTTTGTGATCACAAAGGGCAGCGTTCTGGAAACAGAGGGGAGGGAGGCTGTGAAGGTATCCGTTACTGATATATGCGGGTCATATATCAGGTGTTCTCTTGCCGTTAAGCAGAATGGAATTCTTCGGCATGTAGAAGAGGGTGAAAAGGTCTTTTATACCGGGTCGAGCAATGAGTCGGTGAAATACAGTGATGCAAAGATAGCCCTTTCCGCCCTGATTAAGCTTTACGAGGATTTTATTTATAGTATTGAATCGGTTGATGATCCTGCGGTAATTGCAGGATACGTGGAAAAGTTCGCAGCAGATATAGAAAAGATGCTTCCTGAGATGGAGCGGATTAATATCAGGTATCCGGAGCTGAAGAGGTTCTATTCAGAACCTCCGCGGGAACTCAAAACAGAAGCTGAAACTCTTAAACTACTTGAGCCTGCACTGAAAAATATTTTTTTTAAGATACATATTTATGCAGAAGAGCCGGCTGTAAAGAGGGCTGTAGCTAAACTGGAAAGGGTTATGAAAAAAATGCAGGGGGCGGGGAATAAATGACAGCAATGGAACATCTGAGAAATTTTAACCCGTCATTTCAGAATATGATTGAACCTTTATGCTGGCTGGCTTTTATCCTGCTTCTCTATATTTACGGAAAATTCAGGAAAAAGTGGTGGCGTAGGATATTTGCCGCATCCCTTGATTATCATAAATTTCACCTGATGACTCTTCAGAGTGATAAAAACATTGATGAGAAAACCAGGGAGTTCTCCACCGCGCTTTTATGGGCAATAAACAAGCAGCTCCCGCTTGATCTGAAAGGTGGCGGCGGAAGGGCCCTTCTGGGTTCATTTGTCGGTGAGAAAACATCACTTAATACATGCGGGACGGTGTTTTATGAGGCATCAAGGCATTTCCGGTTTATAGATATCAGGATAGTAAAGTTGAATGATACGCTGCTCAGTACGTTTTACAGAATTTTCTTCACGGAATCTTTCATTTATCCCTTAGCAATTTTTTTTATGGATATTTTTTTCCTTCTGTCTCTTTTAAAGAAACCCCGTCAGGGCGCTTCCAGATTGTACATTGAAATGCAAAAAGAGCTTTCAGAACAGTAAAATAAAAAAAACAGGGAGTTCCTGTTAATTATTTAAAGTAACACCTTGACATATTGACTGACCTGCGTCAAAATAAAATAATCAGTTAAAAATAATTCATACCTGAATTATCGGTTTTTATTATATAGAATACGGTTTGCCGTCAGTTATTTTCATATCTCCGTAAAATAAGGAAGGTTTATATTTTTTATGGGAAAAGCCACTCCGGGGAAGAGGATTCTGATTGTTGAGGATCAGCCTATTATTGCCCTTGATCTGGAGCATATATGTAAAAACCTGGGATATGAAGTTGCAGGCATTGTCAATAGTGGAGAAGAGAGTATTGAATTTGTCAAAAACTGCAAGCCGGATCTTGTTCTTATGGATATTATGTTATCCGGTGAGATTGACGGTATAGCTGCTGCTGAACTTATACATGAAACTCTTGATGTCCCTATAATCTATCTTACCGCGCATTCTGATGAAAAATCCCTTGAAAGGGCCAATCTTACCGGTCCTTACGGTTATATTGTTAAGCCTATCGAAGAAAGGGAGCTTTATACCTCAATAGAAATAGCACTCCACCGATTTAACATGGACCGGATCCTTAAGCGGAGCGAGATGAAATACAGGGCCCTGTTCGAACAGTCGCTGGATTCCATTTTCATAACGGATGAAAATGCATATATAATAGATGCAAATCCCTCGATGGTTGAACTTTTCGGCTTTCCTGTAAAACAGATAATAGGGCACAGGGCTGACGAATTCTTTGTTGAGAAAAATGAATATCATAATATTATTGTCCAGGCAAGGAAGACCGGTGCGGTTACGAATTTTGAGGGCAGGATGCTTACAAACAGCGGCAGGATTCTTGACGTACAGATAACGGTGAGCAGGTATGAGTATGGCTGGCAGGGGGGGGACGGTTATCAGGGGATAATCCGGGATATAACCCAGCGAAAGCTCTATTTTGAGGAGCTGCTGCGCTCAAGGCAGGAGCTGAGGAACCTTACTGCACATATTGAAAATCTGCGTGAGAAAGAAAGAACCGATATGGCGCGTGAGATACATGATGTCCTGGGCCAGTCTCTGACCGCTCTCAGGCTTGATCTTTCCTGGGTAAGAAAAAGGATAAGCCAGGAAGAAGCCGGATTAACAGAAAAAATATCCATCATGGATGGTATTATTAATGACATTATCAGCACTGTGAGAAAATTATCAACACAGCTGAGACCGGGTATAATTGATGATCTGGGCCTTCCCGCTGCCATTGAATGGCAGACTGAAGAGTTCAGGAAAAGAACAGGCTTTACCTGTAATGTTAACTGTGAGGAAACAGGGGAGCTTCCTGAAGATAAATCGATAGCCCTTTTCAGAATTTTCCAGGAGTCCCTTACCAATATAATGAAGCATTCCTGTGCTGATACGGTTTCAATTTCACTGCGGAAAAACAACGGGAATGTTGAGATGGAGATTAAAGATAATGGGAAAGGTTTCAGCGACGCTGACCTTCAGACAAAAGGCTCTTATGGAATTATAGGTATGAAGGAACGTGTTAAAAATTTGAACGGGACTTTAACAATAGACGGAAATGCCGGTACAGTAATAAGAGTTGTTATTCCCGGCTGACAGAGGTTTGTTATGATACGTATAGTTATTGCCGATGATCATGAAATAGTCCGGGCCGGTCTTAAACAGATTATTGCCGATGATGATGACATGAAAGTCACGGGCGAGTCGAATAACGGGGAAAATCTTATTGAACTGGTTAAAAAAAATGAATATGATGTCGTTCTCCTTGATCTGAAGATGTCCGGCCTGAGCGGTATTGAAGTGATAAAACATATAAAGACAATAAAACCGGAACTTCCGGTTATAGTACTCAGTATGCATGCAGAAGACCAGTACGCTGTGAGAACAATAAAAGCCGGAGCTTCAGGATACCTGACGAAAGAGACAGCCGGCGAAAATCTTGTTACTGCGATCAGAAAGGTTGTGAAGGGCGGAAAATATATAAGCCCTACCCTTGCAGAGACTCTTGCGGATACTCTTGCTGGAGGAGGGGTAAACCGCCCGCATGAGTCGCTTACTGACAGGGAGTTTCAGGTTATGTGCATGATCGCATCGGGTAAAACCGTGTCTGAAATCGCTTCAGAGCTTTTTCTCAGTGTCAAAACCATAAGCACGTACAGGCAGAGGCTCCTTGAGAAAATGAGTATGAAAAATAATTCGGAACTGACCCATTACGTAATAAAAAATAATCTGCTTGATATGTAATTTCCTGATTTAACCATGTAGGACAGAATCCTACATGGTTATAGGATTAACTTCCGTTTTTCTTCTTCGAAATCCTACCTGAAAATAGATTAAATCCGAATGATAAATATCTTTTGTCCGATTGAGTTAATTTGACACCTGTGATACATAATCATCATGCAATCTACGGAAGATTATATGAAAGTGCTGATAGTTGACGATTCATTGATGATAAGGGAGAGGCTCATAAAGCTGCTATCCGCATTTGAGGGACTTAACGTCCTCGGCATCTCCGGAGATGAAGACTGGAGTATAATCGGCGGACTTAAACCCGATTTTGTTGTGCTTGATATCAAACTCAACCGTAGAAGCGGTGTTGATATTCTGAAAAATCTTAAAAGAATTTTCCCTTATATGCCGGTAGCTATGCTGACTAATTATTATGATAATTACTATATCAGCAAATGCAGGGAATTCGGGGCTGATTATTTTTTTGATAAGTCCAAAGATTTTGATGAGCTTGCAAGCGCTATTATAGACTATAAAAGAATGAATTAGTACGGGAGGGGGTTATGATGAAGTGTGATTTCATTGAAGCGGTAGAATCTGATTTTAATGCTGAGTTTTTCCGCAGGGTGCGAAGCATCGGTTGCAATGAAAACCATCTGGTGTTTGATTTTTCAAGAATCGACAGCTTTGAACCCGGCCTTATTAAGACAATATGTATAGCGCAACGTTTTGCCATGTTAGACAACAAGAAGATTATTTATAAGGGTATCCCGAAAGAGACAATGGATCTTCTTGAGAGTAAAACAAATGTGGCGGTCGCCTTCTGAAAATATTATAAATATCTTTTTAATTGACATTTGAGTTATTTTATGCTGTTTATTCTTTGCGGCATAAAATAATGAAAAAACTGCGAATTCCTGTAATAATAATCCTCCTGATATTCAGCACTGTTCTGATCTATTACTTTCGCGTTGTACATCGCAATGAAATAATATTCACTCATCTTTTTTATCTTCCGGTAATACTCTCTGCATTCTGGTGGCAGTACCGAGGAGGCATTGTTATTTTTTACATCGGAGCAGCCCTTATTGTTTCGGATTTTTATATCAATGAACACGTTATGATAATAAATGATTCTATAAGGCTTTCAGTTCTTCTCCTGGTCAGTTTTGTGACGGCATTTTTAACAAAGGAGCGTATGCGGCTGGCCACACTTATGAGATACAGATCTATAATAGCCTCGATGAGGGAGCCTGTGGCGATTGTAAGGAGGGGGGGCGAGATAATACTGAAAAACAGGAAATTTGCGGATCTCTTTCCTGAGGCCGAATCCGGAATTGATTGCTTTAAAGATATTATGGGTACTGACGATTTTGAGGAATTTAACAGAGCTCTTGATAGATCCTTTGAGGAGGAGGGGGTGTCTCTGTCATCGTATATTACAATAGCTGATTCGTCAAAACGCTTCTTTAATATAAATTTTAATCCGGTTTTAAATCATGTTGCCACAGATGATGCTGTTATCAGCTTCTGGGATATTACAGAGAATAAAAATACAGAGGAGATGTTAATAACTGCCGTTGAAAGACAGAAACTGGTAATTGATGTCCTGGATCTGCTCAATAAACAGGGGCAGGAAGATGATGTTATCAGGGATATTCTCTCTCTTGTTAAAGAGAGTACAGCAATAGATTTTCTCTCAATTCTCCTGTATCAGGAGGGGAAATTCAACCTTTACGAGATGTCGGGCTCTGATATAGCATTGGCTGAAAAAATCAAATCGGGATGTCCTCTTATAAATGGCGGAGACGTTGCTCCGGGCACACTCTGTCTTTGTAGCCGTTCCCGTGAAAAATATAATGAAAATATCAAAGGGGATAATGATGAATCGGGCCTTTTCTGGTGCAATGACCTTGAAAAACTGGCAAACAGTGAAGAGCTGTCCATGTGTGAATGTGTTAAAGAGGGGAATTTCAGGTCGTCCGCAGTCATCCCTTTCTCCGGGGGGAATGGCCTTCTCGGATTTTTTTTGCTTTTTGATTCAAACCCGGATTTTTTTAATGAGGATATTATTAATTACTGCAAGGGAGTGGTCCAGAGTATAGGTATAGCATTAAGCCGTAGTAATTATGAGGCCAGTCTGAGAAAAACTATCGCTGATAAAGAACACCTCATCAGGGAGGTCCATCACAGGGTCAA
>ERZ795057.783-NODE-783-length-31280-cov-7.643235_pt1 | contig 31280 bp, 22 predicted proteins | sample MGYA00375141_ERZ795057 | MGnify/ENA primary metagenome ERZ795057 (study PRJEB30186, sample SAMN05720163) | activated sludge metagenome | isolation source: Anaerobic digester | place: Hong Kong | collected 2015-01-26 ...
CATTCCGGCTGGAGTAATAACGTAATACCGGAATCTTGAGGTGGAAAACATTTATCCTGTTTTCAGAAATACAATCGCAAACCGCTATAGTGTAAAAAATAAAAAATGTTCTATTACCCCCTCCGCCTTCGGCGGCGGGGTATATAATTTTTACCTGAAATAACTTAAGTAATTAATATTGATGTTTTTATAATTTTTTCAGTATATTAAATATACAGTGTTTAAAACAGTTTACCGGAGGCCGCATATGATCATAGGTGTACCACTGGAGATAAAAATTCGAGAAAGGAGGGTTGCTCTTACACCCGCAGGTACTCATGAACTTAAATTAAAAGGCCATACTGTATATATTGAACACGGGGCAGGAGAAGGTTCCGGAATACCAGATAAAGAGTATGAAAAGGCAGGCGCTGAAATAGTAAAAGCCCCCGCTGAATTATGGAAGCGCTCTGACATGATAATAAAGGTAAAGGAACCTGTAGGGCCGGAGCTTGGTATGCTGCGCGAAGGGCAGATACTTTTCACTTACCTCCACCTCGCGGCAGATGAAAAACTTACCCGCACTCTTCTTGAACGCAAGACTATTGGAATAGCTTACGAGACCATCCAGCTTGATAATGGCCGGCTGCCGCTCCTTGCTCCCATGAGTGAAGTTGCTGGAAGACTTTCTATTCAAATGGGCTGCGCGGCCCTTGAAGCTAAAAACGGAGGCAAGGGGCTTCTTCTATCAGGGGTTCCCGGCGTGGCCCCGGCAAAAGTCACAATTCTGGGGGGAGGAACAGCCGGCTTTAACGCTGCACAGGTTGCAGCGGGAACAGGTGCTGAAGTCAGAATCATGGATATCAATCCTGACAGGCTGAGATACCTGTCAGACATTTTTCACTCCCGTGTCACGACTTTAATGTCTGACAAAACAAGTATTGAAAAATATATACCTGAATCTGATCTTGTAATTGGTGCAGTGCTGATTCCGGGCTCACGAGCCCCTGAAGTCTTAACACATAATATAATTTCATCAATGAGCCCCGGTTCTGCATTCGTTGACATCGCCATTGACCAGGGAGGATGTTCAGAGACCAGCAGACCTACAACTCATGACAACCCGATTTATGTTGAACATGGTGTTGTCCACTATTGTGTCACGAACATGCCGGGCGCAGTTCCGCGGACTTCAACTTACGCTCTTACAAATGCGACCTTCCCCTATGTCCTGAAAATCGCCGACAAAGGATACAGAGCAGCCATGAGGGATGACAGGGTACTTGCAAAGGGATTAAACACTCATCTCGGCATACTCACATGCCGTGAGGTCGGAGAGTCACTCGGGATAGGGTGGGAAAAAATAAATTTCTGAAAAGCAGAAGTACAACATTAATCTGACGTCTATAACAGCACGATATTGACTGATGTCAAAACAGAACCCATACTACTGTATATATAAGATGTATTTTTATACTTACGGAAGCTGGTTATAAATATCAAGAAACATATCAAAATTTTTAATAAAAAGCTCAAGAAGCTCCGGATCAAACATAATGCCTGAATTTTTTTTCATAAACTCAAATGATTCATCCATGGGCCAGGCCTCTTTATATACACGCGCATGAGTTATTGCGTCAAACACATCAACAATAGTAGTAATCCTTGCGTTCAGAGGAATATTTTGACCGGAAATACGGTTCGGGTATCCTTCACCATTCCATTTCTCATGATGATTAAGCGCAATTTCAGCAGCCAGCTTAAGAACAGGCAGGGAGGATTTATAAAAAATATTATACCCCATAACAGTATGCTGCTGCATAATTTCAAATTCATCATCAGTGAGTTTGCCCGGTTTATTCAGTATAAGATCAGAAATACCTATTTTTCCCACATCATGCATCGGTGATGCGACCTTTAAATCATCAGCAGCGCTGCTGTCCATGCCGGCAAGTTTTGCGAGCAGGTAAGCGTATTCTGACACCCTTAAAACATGATTACCGGTTTCATGCGATCGTGTTTCAACAACATCTCCCAGGCGAAGTATAATCTCCTTCTGTGTCATTATAAGAGACCGGCTCATTTCAAGAACCTGTTCTGTTTTTTTCCTGACCTCATCCTCAAGATGTTCTTTATACAGCCTGTTTTCCTTGATGAGCCTAGCCCTTTCAAGTGCCCTGTTAAGAGTAAGGTTCAGCACAGAAAAACTTTCAATTGGTTTCCCCAAAAAATCCCACGCGCCCTTCCTTATAGCTTCAACTGCTTTATCAACAACTCCTATTCCGGAGAGAACTATCAGCGGCATTTCAGGATAAAGCGGTACTACTTTTTCAATTACACCAAACCCGTCAATACCCGGCATATTAAGATCAAGAATAACCGCATCGTATTCTTTAACATTCAGTTTTTCCATAGCGACTTCGCCGTTTTCTGCAGTTTCAGATATGCATCCTGTATCTTCAAGATAATCAGCAATAGACTCTCTTATTGCCATCTCATCATCAACAACCAGAATAAATTTCCCTTTTGATTCCATAAACTCACTTCCCCTTAACCGGGTTCCCCTCCGCCGCGCAGAGAAGAACATTCAGATTGTCCACAGGTTTATTGATAATATATTCCTCAGAAACACCTGCCATACGCAGATTTTCTGTAATACTAAATTCGACAGAGCCGGTATATATAATATATCTTAAACCCGGCCTTATTTCGTTTGCCCTTTCAATAAAACTAAGGCCTGACATACCTGATAGCCTCATATCAACTATAACACAGTCTGCAGTTCCGGCACCCAGGTATTCAAGGGCCTCTTCAGCCGAACTGAAACTATCAACATCCCATCCGCAATCCTCGAAATAGTCCTGGATCGGAAGCCTTATATATTCTTCATCATCTATTATAAGAAGCTTTTTAGGCATTCCTACTCCCTCCTTTGAACCGGGAGTGTTATTGTAAATTTAGACCCTTTACCCGGAGCAGACTCGACTGAAATTGTACCATCATGCCCTGTAACAATGATATAATATGGAACTGACAGTCCCAGTCCCGCACCACCACCTGAGATGGACGAAGTAAAAAATGGTTCAAAAATACGTTTCCTGGTAGACCCGTCCATACCCGGCCCGTTATCGCTTACTTCAATTTTTACGAATCCATCATCTTTAAATGTTGAAATCCGGATTGAATGTTCCCTGGACTCGTCCGGCTTATTCCTCATCATCGCATGAGCTGAATTTTTAAATATAGTAAGAAATACCTGCTCGATCTGAGTTTCAGCACAGGGTACATCAGGTAAATCACTGTAATTCTTAACTATTTTTATCTTTCTGAAATCATAATTGCTTTTAAGATCGTAATCGTTTGAAGCAAGGTCAAGAGCCTTATCTATAACATTGTTTATATTAAGGTAATCAAATTTTGATTCAGTGCCCCTGCTGAATTTAAGCATGTTTGCGACTATTTTAGCCGCCCTTGATCCCGCGTCACGAACTGCCGTGAGATACCTGTCAATTCTTCGTGCAGAAGCGTAATCCTTTATTTTCTGAAAATCAGTACCAACAGATTCAGCAGCTTCAAAATTACCCGGGAGGTCGTCCAGCATCCTGTGAAGGGCGTTTTCGGCATTCTGCATTATAATACCAAGGGGATTATTGATTTCATGAGCCATTCCTGCTGCAAGTCCGGCCACAGTTATCATCTTTTCCGACTGAATAAGCATCTCCTGAGTCCTCTCCCTTTCAGTTACATCTTCAACAAGGCCTTCTATATATAACGGCTGACCTTCAGCAGAGGGGACGACCCGCATGTTCAGCCCGCCTTTAAATTCCGTACCATCTTTTCTCCGCAGCATTACATTCCCTATGAACGATGCTTCCGCTGTTATCATTTTGTCCCTGACCGTATTCCACTCCTTTTCTGAGACATATACGTTCTCAGTGGTATTCCCCGAAAACTCTTTTGCCTCTTCAAATGTTTCAAAACCGAAAATTTTAAGGCATGCAGGATTTACATCAATCAGAGTCCCGTCAATACCGGTGCGGAAATAACCTACAGTCATATTATTGAATATATTTCTGAATTTTTCCTCACTTAACCGCATGGCCTCTTCAGCCCGTTTCCTTTCAGTTATGTCTTCAATAATTATTACCACATTACTCACTTTACCGTCACAGTCTTTCAGAGGATATGCTCTTCCCGTAACCCAGAGGGATGTATCAGTATCTCCATTCAGTGAAGGTCTTTTATATCTCAGTTCAGGCAGATCTACCGGACTGCCTTCAAGAGCCTTATCAATCAATGGTTTTAACAGGTGCAGCTGAGCATCCGATAATACATTGTACCTGCCAATAGCTTCAATTTTATCATATTCCCACAGACGTTCCCATGCCAGATTGGCATCAACCAATCCCCCTCTACTGTTTACTATCAACATAGGAAGAGTCGACTGTTCCATTACCGCCTTAAATTTCATTTCACTTTCACGAAGAGCATTTTCCGTATTTTTCAATTCACTGATATCAGTCACTGTTGCGCATACGCCAGCAGCAAGGTTATCCGGATAAAGAGGACCTATAGTAAGCAACGCATCAAACATTCCACCACCCTTGCGACGCATGAGGGATTCCATTACGCCATGACCGTCTCTTTGGAGCATATCGTATAACTCCTTACCAACTCGCTCAAATTCGGTTATATCGTTATAAAGAATTTCTGTTGAAGCATTCAGCAGTTCTTTCTCCTCAAATCCTGTCATCCTGCAGAGATAATTATTCACTTTTTTAAATCTGCGGTCAATCAGGATGCCGACTCCGACGAGAAGGGAATCAAAAAGGCTTCTGAATTCAGACTCACTCTTCAGCAATTCGCTCTGGATCTCAGTCAGATTACTATTAATTGCCTCCATCTCCTCCATCGTTGCCTGCATTTCTTCATTTGTATCCTCGAGTTCCTCCTTCTGTTTGCAGATATTCTTCTCGGCTTCAAAAAGCCTGATTGCGATTTTAACTGATGTAAGGAGAATCGCATCCCCGCCATTTTTAAAAATAAAGCCGTATGACGTTATGCCTTCGGTTTTTTCAATAACTTCATGAGAACTGTAACCTGATATAAATACGACAGGGATGGTTCGTTTTTCCAGAATCCTTTTGACTGCTTCAGTCCCGTCGATCCCCTCACCGAGTTCTATATCTGCAAGGATCAGGTCTATATCACTGTTTAAATTGAAAATCTCAACAGCCTTTTCTCCGGAAGTGGCCCTTACAACAGAGTAACCATGTTTTTTCAGAAGCGCAAGATTTTTAGTCGCAGTTATATTCTCGTCTTCTATAAGCAGAATTTTTTTATTACGGTTATCCATTAACAGTTCCGTTGGCTGAACGCATCTTATTGTTTCAATTCCTATTAATATAATAAAATAACAGGATTAAACAATTTAAAACATGCAAATAAGGTCAGTAATAATTCCTGAACATGTATTTTAGTGTAAAAAGTAAAACTTATATACCCCTGCCGCCGAAGGCGGCGGGGGTAATAGAGCATTTTTTACCTGAAAAAAGTTAAGGAATAAATAGTGAAATAGGATTATAAAGTAATGATTAAAAAGAGGCAGGATGAAAAATTTTAAGGTAAATCCGGAATTATGGTTTTATTTTTTCATCTTCCACAAGATCAGGGTAATATTTTTTTGCACATTCAGGGCAGATTCCATGACTGAATTCAGCATCGGAATGTTTTTTAATATAAAGTTCTATCTGTGTCCAGTAACCGCTGTCATCCCTTATTTTTTTACATGAAGCACAAATAGGCAGAAGGCCGCTGAGAGTATTAACCTCCGAATAGGCACTTTTAAGTTCCTCAACTGTTGCCTCAAGCTCTTTCTCAGTTTTTATCCTGGCATCAATATCTTCAATGAGAGCTTTTTCAGTTTCTTCTCTCGTAGATTCATAATGAAAGGCTATCCACGAAATGCAGAGCATAAAAAAGATTATATTCATAACAGCAACAAAGGGAATCGCACTGGGACCGGACATATGGCTTACAACATACATCACGGTAGACACGGGAACGAAAACAAATGTAACAATCATGCCCTTCTTTCTACCCAGAAGATAAAAAGCAAAAAGTACGCACAGAGAGTTCCAGGCAGCAACAGTGGGATGAGTACCGCTATTTGAAGAAGCTATAACTGCCAGCATACAACATATTATAACAAAAAATAAACTCAACCGTTTCAATCTATCAGGCTTGCGTATAAGAAACAGTAAAATCACCGCCGCTGAAAAAAGAAAAATCTCAGCGATAGCAGTAATATAAACACCTCGTAAATAATTCAGAACAACAAAAACAGGACTTATAACTGCGGATAGAAGAAGAAAATTGCGAAGAAGAATATAGCGTCTTTTAAGAGTTGTGCTCCAGCCTTCAGTTTCATTAAATTTCATATTATCGATAGACATTAAAATTATCTGTTCCCCGTTATTACATCTTTAATTTTCTGTGAAAGTTCACCAAGGGAATATGGTTTCTGGATAAAACCGTTTATTCCCAGATTCGTAGCCTCCACAACACGATGGTCCTGCCTGAATCCTGATGCAAGTAAAACTTTCACCTCGGGATTAATTTTTTTCAATTCAAGATAAACCTCTTTCCCGGACATTCCGGGCATCGCCATATCGAGAAGAACAGCGTCTATCACATCCTTTGTCTCCCTGTAGATATCCAGGCCTTCCCTTCCATTTTCAGAGGAAATCACATTATAACCACACTCTTTTAATATACTTTCAGCCATCATCCTTACAATATCCTCGTCATCGATTATAAGTATTGTACCCTCCCCTTTTATTATGACTGGTTCGGCATCTGCTGTCTCCCTCTTTTCAGACTCGGCAATTTCAGGCAAATAGATATTGAAGGTTGTTCCTGTATTAATTTCAGAATAAACGTCTATAAAACCTTTGTGATGATGTATAATACTGTAAACCATTGCAAGCCCGAGACCGGTGCCCAGTTCCCTGTCCTTTGTTGTAAAGAAGGGGTCAAAAATATTCTTTATTGTTTCCTCATCCATACCTACACCGGTATCACTGTGACTTATCATCCAGTACCACCCCGGCACTGCCTCAGGATGTAGTGAACAGAAATACCTGTCTGCCTTTATATGCCTCACAGATATGGTAAGACTCCCCCCATGAATTTCACCCTCCGGGCGCATAATTGTCATCGCATGGGACGCATTAACGCATAAATTAAGGATAACCTGCTCTATCTGTGAAATGTCACCATTAATTACCGCATGTTCCGGCGATAATTCTGAGCTCAGTTCAATTGACTTGTCAAAAGTGTTACGGCATATCTGCATAACATTGCTTACCGCTTCATTAATATCAAGGGGATTCATGGATATCTCATATCTCCTTGAGAGAGTAAGAAGCTGCTGCACCATCTCTGAAGCCCTTTTCCCTGACCTGTCGATGATATCTATATACTTGACGAATCTCCTGTCCGGATCACCCTCCTGCGTTAACTGGTGTTTTATAAGACTTACAGTACCCACAATACCACTCAGCACATTATTAAAATCATGCGCCAGCCCGCCGGCCAGGGTACCCACTGTCTCCATTTTCTGAGCCTGGCGAAGCTGTTCATCAATCCTCCTGACATCTGTAACATCTTCGATACGTACAACCGCGCCTTCTTCCCGGTTTGAATGAAGAGGATAAAGCATAATATTATAATAGCGCTTCTCTCCATCTTTCTCTAAAAGAAAATCCGGCACACTGTAAAAACTCCTTCTGTCATCCTGTTTTATATTTCTTATAACCGGAGCAAAATCACCCAGCACCTGTTGAACCGGCCTGCCTATGACATCCTCCTGAATCAGCCCGGATGATTTTTCAGTTTTTCTGTTTATAAGGGTAACATTCATTTCACCGTCAATTCCAACCAGAATATCAGGTATTGAATCAATTATATTGCTCATATAATTTTTAAGCTTGAAAATCTCCTGTTCAGCTTTTTTCCTTTCAGTAATATCAATAAAAGAAACAATGACTTTATAAATATCGCCGGATTGATCATACTCGGGATACGCATCACATAAGATCCATTTTGATATCTTCTCGGGAGTTGCCGCCATCCCTATAACTTTATTCTTTACCCTTTTCCCGGTATTTAATACTATGCGCTCAGGAAACTGCTCCGGCTCTAAAAGACTTCCATCTTCATTAAACATAACCCACCTGGAATCTGAAACGGATTTGCCTTTCATATCATCATTGATACCTTCAGTTATCGAAGTAGCAGTAGGATTATAGAGTATAATTTCACCCTCCTTATTAAGAACAGTTATTCCAACCGTAATATTCTCAATAAGACTGCGATATTCTTTTTCACTCTCACTGAGCTGGCTCTGCATATTTTGAAGTTCCAGGTTCGTAGCTATAAGTTCCTCGTTCTGTGCTTCAAACTCCTCGTTCGTAGCCATAAGTTCTTCATTGGCAGCTGTGAGTTCCTCATTCAGGTCCTTAAGCAGCACCTGAGACTTTTCAGTCTCAGTTATATCATTATTTGTCCCCACATAACAGACAACATTGCCTTCTGTATCAAAAACAGGTTCAACAATAGTAAACGTAATAATTTCACTTCCGTCATTGAGGATGAAACGGAATTTCGCTGAATCTCCCTTCTTTTCCCTGATAACCTTTGACCATTTTTCAGAAATCTTTTCCCTGTCATCCGGATGGATTCTCTTTATCCAGCCATACCCGAGACTTTCTTCAAAGGTTATACCGGCAAGACTCTGCCACTTAGGATTTGTGTATATAACGCCCCCTCCCGGATCCGTCAGGAAAATACCGATAGGAGCTGATTCTGCCAGACGCCTGAATTTCTCTTCACTCCTTCTGAGATTCTCCTCACTTTCCCTCCTCTCGGTAATATCCCGGAAATACCAGACCCTCCCGAAATACTTTCCATCAATACCTGTTACAGGGGCTGAATATCTCTCAATTGTCCTTCCATCTTTAAAAAACAGTTCATCACTGCTCCTCTCCTTAGGATGAGAATAGAGGTACTCGACCTTATTTATAAACTGTTCAGGATCTGCTAACCGGCTCACTGCCTGTTGGAGAAGTTTCTCATCGTCTTCTGATGCGGCAAATTCTTCAGAAATACGCCAGATTTCAAAAAACATTCTGTTTACAAGAAGAATCCTTCCTGAATCATCAACAATAAGAATACCGTCAAGAGATACATCCTGCTCAGCAGCAAGAATTGCATTCTTCAGAATTAACTCCTCTTCGGCATTTTTACTGTCAGTTACATCTGTTACGATGCCCTCAAGGGCTATCGGTATACCTTTATCGTCCTTTATCAGTACGTTCCGCTGGTGCAGCCATTTTTCTTTCCCTTCCGGCGTTATACACTTATATTCATAATATGGGGATATTTCTCCATTCAGAAGTTTATTCCACTCCTCCCCGAAATACTCAAGCCAGTCAGGGTGAATCGCTTCTGTGATAAGCATAGGCCTGGAATAGATCTCTTCTGGTGTATAACCTATTATTTTTTTCGACGAGGGGCTCATATACTCGTATATCCCCTCCGGAAGCTTCATCCTGTAAATTACATCAGGGGCGTTTTCAGCAAGTCTCCTGAATCTCTCCTCACTCTCCCTGAGTTTTCTTTCGATAACCCTCTGCTCTGTTACATGGAGCACAGCAGACAGCAGTACATTTTTACCTGAAATTTCAACAATCTCACCAAAAAAAATACCTATTCTCTCTTTCCCGTATTTTGAAACAAATTCAATCTCGGCATTCTGGACCCGTCCCTTACTGCGCAGTTCATCAACCATTCTTTCGCGGTCTTCAGCATTACGATAAATTCCCAGTTCAACAGCCGTATGCCCGATAACCTCCTCCCTCTCCATTTCCAGAAGTTTAAGCCATGTTCTGTTAACCTCTATGTAAAGTCCGGTCTGTATATCCGAAATAGACATAGCACAGGGATTTTCATTAAAAGCCTTATTAAAAAGATCTTCAGCGCGCTTTCTCGCTGTTATATCACGTAAAACGCCCTCAATTCCCGCCGGTTTTCCGTCCCCATCATAAAAATAATGGCTGCTTGAAGAGACAACTACCGGAGTTCCGTTTTTCTTTTTCAGAAAAACTTCAAAATCTGAAACTTCTCCTTTCTCTTTTAGTTCACTTATCAGCCTTTCACGATCAGATGGATAATAGTAAAAATTTCCAGGTATATTCTTACCGATAAAATCATATTCAGGCTCATATTCAAGTATCCTGTTGATGTTTTTATTTACCATCAGAATGTTTCCGGCAAGATCACTTCTGTAGACCACATCAGGCGAGTTATTCACTATATTCCGGTACAGCTCTTCAGTTCTTTTTTTCTCAAACTCTGCAGTTTTTCGCTCCGTAATATCTTCTGCAAATCCGGCAATCCTTGAAAATTCGCCCCTTTTACCCTTAAGCGGAAAAAGTCTTGTTGATATCCACCTTAACGAACCATCCGGCCTGTATATCCTGTAATCAGGGAAATCCTTATAGAGTCCCTTCTCTATATACTCAGATGTTTTTTGAATTATAATATCTTTATCATCAGGATGGATTGCCTCGAACCAGGCGACAGGATTATGATAAAGTTCCTCCAGGCTTTTCCCGTAAATCTCTTCATAAGCCTTGCTTACAAAGAACATCTTACGCCAGTCTTTACTTACGACAAAATAAGCAACATTAATTGTATCAGCAATATGCTGAAGTATATCATCTTTAATGACGCGAAACCTCAGCATCCGGGTTATCCAGCTCCGGGAAGATAAGAAAAGAACTATTATACCGGTAAGGACAGATGATATAATAATTGCGGTGATAAATTCCATGGTAAGCATTTATATAAGCATCCGGTAAAATGATATAAACAAAATACCCTCCGGTATTTAAATAGTATTCCCCGCTTTTTATTTAGCAAAAACTGACTAAAATAAATATAATAAATTATAGACTTTACGTCAAAGACATGATAGCAATACTTTTAGACCATGGCAACTGTTGTTATTCAGCAGGATATAAAATACTATATAGTACAGGTTCAGCAGGACTCTCCCCGTATTCGCGAAGCTTTAACTGCCAGTAACCTGTATCACGCCATTCCCCGAGTTTATAGCCGGATGACTTAATTTGTCCGGCCTTTAAAAAACCGGCAGATTCATGAAATTTTACACTTTTTTCATTTGGAAGGCTTATAATAGCTATAGCATTATAATATCCCAGTGATTTAACAATCTCAATCAATGAAGAATATAACAGCCTTCCAACCCCATTAGCCTGGACCTGAGGATCTATATATACCGTAAATTCCACTGACCACCTGTATGCGGCCCTATCCCTGAACTTTGACGCATAGGCGTAACCGGCTATGACTCCATCCATTTCTGCGACAAGCCAGGGGAGTTTTTCTGTAATTTTTTCTATTCTTTTTATGAAATCTTCAGTTGAGGGGATTTCTGTTTCAAATGTTATATTTGTATCTTCAACATATGGGGAATAAATATCAAGGAGAGCTGAAGCATCATCAGTTGTAACATCCCTGATTTGAACCTTATGGAACCCGGATATAAATTCTTTTTTCATATCACCATCTTTAAAATATAATATCCCTATTTAGTTCAGGTTAAACTGAAAACATGGTTTATTAAAATAAACTCATCTCATATAATAGCAAATATCATTCAAAAAAATTATATTAATCCTGCATATGAAAAAATATAGACTTTTTTGTGCACCATAATATTTAATATAAATTTAACTTGACTCTGAAAAGTACCTGATTTATATATAACTTAATACAAAAAAAATATTAAAATTTACCTAAACAGATAAAAAGATGACAATATCCAAGAGTTCCCAATTGTCAGAGCAGGTATTAAATGGTGAAAAGGTCAGGCTGACATTTCACTATAATAACAGGGAGATTACTAAATTTGTTAACTCCGTTTTTACAAAAATACTGGCCAAGACAGATATGCTTTACCTTCAGGGTCCCATTGAAAATGTAACAAGAGAACTTATAATCAACGCAGTAAAAGCCAATTCCAAAAGAATATACTTTAAAACAAAAAACCTCGATATATCCAATCCTGATCAATACGAAACAGGAATGGTCAGTTTCAAAGATTTTATGATTGATCAGATGGAGCTGATACCTGAAGCCCTTAAAGAAAACGGATACAAGGTCGAGGTAAACCTCAGTAAAGACAATGATGGTTTCATAATTTTAATAAGAAATAATGCCGGCCTGCTCCCCTTTGAGGAGGAGAGGATAAAAATGAGACTTACCAAGGCAAGGGAATATACAGATTTTTCAGATATATATATGGATATCGCTGATGATGTTGAAGGTGAAGGGCTGGGTATACCCCTTACAATGCTGTTCCTGAGAAATTCAGGAATTGGCGATTCATCATTCAGGATTGCGTCAAATGGGGACATTACCCAGTCTTCTTTCAAAATTCCGTTAAAGACCCGCACGGCTGAGCTTGAAAATGCGATAAAAGAGAAGCTTGTTAATGAGATAACAGAACTCCCCACATTCCCTGAGCATATAATTGAACTTCAGGCTATGTGCCGCAACAGGGACGTTCCTCTGCCAAGAATCGCCTCAAAGATATCTCTTGACCCCGCCCTTTCAGCATCAGTACTGAAATTGTCAAATTCAGCGCTTTTCATGTCTCCGAAGAAAAGTGAAACTATAACTGACGCTCTTAAAATAATAGGCCTGAAAAACCTGAACGCGATACTCGTTGCAAGCACTACACGAAAAATAATGGATGAACGGTTCTCCTCCTTCAGGGACATCTGGGCCCACTGCAACAAGTGCGCATTCTATACAAGGCTTTTGGCCCAGAAAACCGGCCTTTCAAAAATTTCAGATTCAGTTTTTCTTTCAGGACTGCTTCATGATCTTGGCAAAATCGTACTCCTCTCGGCAAATGCTGATCTTACCAGGCAGATCGAAGATATAACCGTGAACAGGCAGATGAGGACATCCACAGCGCTGGAGGAGGTCTCCATGGGGATCAGCCACTCAACGCTTGGGAGGATGATAGCGGAAAGATGGAATTTCCCCGAATTTATAGTGGAAGGTATAGCATACCATCACTCTCCTCTTAATCCGGAGATTAAAAACAATGATGTGGTATTTATTACCTATATCGCGAACAACATGTGTCTGATAGAAGAGAATAAATTTGATTTTCTCTTTATGGAGGATGAGGTTCTCGGCAGATACGGTCTGGAGAAAAGGGAATATTTTGAATCACTCCACGAAAATTTCAAAAAGCAGTACGAGGAGAATCCTGAGGAGATAAACCTTCACTGACTCTCCGGCAATGCACCCTATTCCCTGATATTCATTGAAATAAAATTCCTGACACCGGGAATAAGATCGTCTATCATCCTGCCCAGTTTCAGGCTCGTCTCATCCGAGGAGTGTGACTTTGTCGAAAAATAGAACTTTATTTTAGGTTCAGTACCCGATGGCCTCACTGTTACGGTTGATCCGTCTTCAAGTATATACTTTAAAACATTCGATTCAGGAAGGACCTTCCCTCCCTCCGCAGAGTCATAAACAGTGTCATTTTTATAATCAATAATCTCTACTGTTTTCACCCCTCCGATCCCCTCAGGAGCTTTGGCCCTGAATTTCTTCATCACCTCATCAATGACTTCAACACCCTTCAGGCCTGCCGCGTCTATAGAAACATTTCTGTCATCATAGAAACCGTACTCTTTGAATATCGAATCAAGATACGCAGTCAGGGTCATGTCCCTGTTTTTAAGGTAGGCGCAGCACTCCGCTATCATAAGCGTCGCCGCTATTGCATCCTTGTCCCGGGCGTAAGTTGCTGTAAGATAGCCGTAGCTTTCCTCGCCCCCGAAAACATAATCATAGCTTTGCTCTTCTTCAAATTCACGGATCTTTTCGCCGATATACTTGAAACCTGTCAGAACATTGAAAACCTTCATTGAAAATGACTCGGCGATCCTGTCCTGCAGATCTGTGGTAACAACTGTTTTAACAACCGCTCCATTTGCGGGGAGAGTACCCTTCTCCTTCCTGCGGGAGAGAATATAATACTCAATAATAGATCCGATATGATTGCCCGAAATAACATCGAATTCACCGTTTTCTTTTTTTACGGCAATACCCATCCGGTCAGCGTCAGGATCCGTTGCTATTACGATATCCGCCCCCTTCTCTTTCGCAAGGGCTATAGCCATATCTAGAGCATCCTTCTCTTCGGGGTTCGGTTTTCTCACCGTAGGGAAGGAAGGGTCGGCTTTCATCTGTTCCTCTACGTATAAAACGTCTCTGAAACCGAGCTTTTCAAGCACCCGGGGAACAAGAGTACCTCCCGTTCCGTGAAGAGGTGTATACACGATCCTTACATCACTCCCTTTAATCTCTTCCGGCAGCACGGAAAGCGACACAATCTGATTAATAAAATCATCATCAACTGACGAATCGATCCACTCTATCTTCCCCTTTTTAACAAGGTCATCAAACTCCTCTTTTACAACATCCGTAATTTTTTCTACGCTTCTTACTTCTTTAATAATATTCTTATCATGCGGGCTTACTATCTGTCCGCCCCCGCTCCAGTACACCTTGTACCCGTTGTACTCCTTGGGATTATGGCTTGCGGTAACAACAACACCTGTTACACACCCCAGCTTACGTACTGCGTAACTTAGTTCAGGAGTAGGCCTCATCTCACTGAATATATATGTTTTTATACCATTTGAAGCAAGCACTGCAGCGGTTTCCATTGCAAACTCTTTTGAATAAAGACGGGAATCGTACGCCACCGCTGCTTTAGGTTCATTTACCCCTGATTGTTTCACATAATTGGCAAGTCCCTGTGTCGCCCTTGCCACCACGTAGATGTTCATGCCATTGGTACCGTTACGTATCAGGCCCCTGAGTCCTCCTGTACCGAACTCAAGTTCAACGGCGAAACGCTCATTCAGTTCTTTCTCATCACCGGCTTGGACAAGTCTTTTTATATCTTCAATACACTCTTTATCATATGGCGGTCTGCACCACTCTTCAATTCTCTTCTTAACTATATCCGATAAAGCCATAATCATCCCTCCGCCATCTTCTCTTTCAGGTGATGGATATAATCTATCTCGCCGGGATTTTTCCCGTTAAAAAGGGCAAGATAGTATGATATCCAGTCGCATAAATATACTGTTTCAACAAGTCTCTCCCTGAAAGTCGCACTGCGTCCTTCAATATTAATTATACCGATATTATTTTTACGAAGCAACTTATTTATTATATCAAACCTTCTTGTTACCCTGGGATGCATCTCCTTATCTATAAGGTTAACGATCATATAGTTTATGCCGGTTGTATCGGCTGTCTCCCACCCTACAATTTCATTGTGGTTCATTTCTGGATATTCCGCGCACCACGCATGCATCTTGCTGTTCTCATTCAGCTGTCCCTTAAACCTTCTCCCTGCTGACTCGTTGAACCCTGACGCGGTATAAATCAAAGGGAGTGTGTCTTTAATTTCCATTGCAGTTTTATAAGCAAGCCCTGATTCAGCAGAGCATTCATCTCCAGACTTTTTAATCATCTGTATAAGGTTATCAGCATCACTGTCACTGAATGCAGTAAACCCGAGGGCTTTCATAATTCGCAGAAGGGTGAAAAATGAATTATACAGGGCATATCTCGGTTGGAACCCCTTCTGTAGCGGGACAATATCCAGATTGTGTTCGGAGGCTATTTTACCGGCTTCACCGCCTGTTGTCAGTACAATTACAGGGCATCCGCGTTCAATTCCCTCCCTTAAAACCGATACAGTCTCTTCCGTGTTCCCTGAATATGTTGAAGCTATTAAAAGTGTGTTTTCATCCGCTGATTCAGGAAGGGAGTACGTCCTGTTAATTGTCAGGTTTTTTTTCAGTTCTCTGCCGAGAAAATTTTTCAGCAGGTCCCCGCTGATTGCCGAACCGCCAAGGCCTGTAATTATTATATCTGAAATTTCTGAAGGATCAACACTGAGCGAGAATTCCCTGTTCCAGCCGTTTTCACACTGCTGCCAGGAGTCCTTTATTACTGTAAATAAATTTTCGGGGTCATAACCGCGTAATTCTGTTAACATAACTTACCTGTTTCTATCCGGGATGTCTTTATCGCTTTTATCTGTTTAATTCAATCTATTAATAACATCATTTTCAGTCAATCAAAACACGCATCTCTGTTATTAAACCCGAATATAGCCTCTCTTTTCACCTGAACTGAAACAGCAATAAAAAAGGATGACATATCAGTCATCCTTCATCTTCTGAAAAATAGGAAATAATTTTATATGGCCATAGCTTCTTTAAAAGAGGAATGCCACAACATTTCCGCATCGGTAAAACTGTTCCTGAGTCCGAGATCTATATAATAATCTTTCAGAATTTTAAGATGTATTACTTCCTGCTCCTCCTCAGTAAAATCTTCATTACCAGTTGCAACAATTCTGAAATATGAATTCTCAACCCAGTCAAAAAAAATATCATCTTTTCCGTCAAAAATAAGAAAACTTGATATCATATCAAACTTAACCGTATCAATTGCACTAAAAAAAATCTGATCACTCATCTCCCTGAAGGTTGTCCCCAGTTCAGCCTGAAAATAGTCACCCCAGGTCGCCACATCCGGAATCACACCATACCTCTGTTTCAGTTTGACAATATCATCCATGCTGAGATAATCCCTGCCTGAAATTCTGTCTATAAATTCCTTTATATGTATAAGACAATCTATCCTGCCTGAAGTCATTCCATTTTCATTTATAACCGGCATAAGCGCCCTGTTTATCAGCTCATTCATTTATCTGCTCCTTGAAATCATCTTTTAAAGCTTTCATAAATATTTTCGGCAGAATGAACCGCTGCGGGTGAGTGTTTTTTAAGAAATATTGTGAATTATATCATTTCACGAATGAATTAAGCCTGTGTTATGTGTCTGATACATAATGTCATTCCCGTGAAGACTGTGGGCGACCGCAGGAAGAGCTGAAAGCTAATCCATTATTAATACCATTCAATATTTTAATACTAATGGATCTCCGCCTGCGCGGAGATGACATTGAAGACTAATTAAATCGTTAACCGCTATAATAGAGCGATAAATTTAAAAGATTATTTTTGAAACTGCTCGTATATTTCAAAGGGTATCGGCTTCGAGGGGAGATAAAATCCGATCTTTTCATCCTTGTCACCATGGTAATCACTGCCTCCGGAGGCCACAAGGTTGTATTTTTTAACTAATCCCATAAAAAAATCAACCTCTACAGGCCTGTGCATTGAGGAGTAGACTTCAATGCCCTCAACCCCGGCGTCTATAAATCCCTTTAACATTGCCTCAAAATCATTAAAATCCTTATAATTAAGAGACACGGGATGTGCTACAATCGGTATTCCCCCCGCTCCTTTTATCAGGGAAATCGCCTCATCAAGTTCTATCCTCTCCTTGGGCACATATCCGGGCTTTCCTTTTACAAGGTAATTTCTGAAGATCTCATTTAATGTAGAGGCATAACCATGCTTTATAAGAACTCTTGCCACATGGGGCCGCCCCATTGCGCCGCCGTTGCTTTCATTCTGCACCTCTTCAACAGGTATGGAAATGCCATGGGATGAAAGATCGTCTATAATCCTGTATATCCTGTTGTCTCTAACCTCCTGAAGGTGTGCGGTTTTTTTCAGGATAGGCTCATATAAATGGTTAATGAAGAGCCCCACCAGGTGAAAAGAGCCACCGTGGAAAGCAATGCTGAATTCAATCCCGGGGATAAAATGAAAATCTTTGCCTGAAGTATAGTTTATTGCTTCTTCAAGGCCGTTAATTGTATCATGATCAGTTATTGCAAGTACATTTACCCCGTTCTCAACTGCATAGTCTATCAGTCCGGAGGGGGTCCTTATTCCGTCAGAAGCGGTTGTATGACAGTGAAGGTCAATCTTATGCATATCTTAATATTTTAAATATTAGTTTTTCTGTCTATAAAAATATTTATTTGTATATTTTTTTTGCTATTAACCAGCACGGGTGACACTAAAAAAATTCATGGAATATATCGCTTTTCATTCATCGGGTGAATTATTAAGAAGTCCGGGGTAGAGTTTTCTGGCACAGTCAGGACATAAGCTATGTGAAAAATCGGCATCTGAATGGTTTTTTATATATACTTCTATCTGGTTCCAGTACCCGCTGTCATCACGTATTTTTTTACATGATGCGCATATAGGGAGAAGACCGCTCAGGGTTTTAACTTCAGAAAGGGCTTTCTGAAGCTCGGAAATTATCTTTTCACGCTCACTTTCCAGGTTCTTCCTCTCAGTGATATCGGTCAGTAGGCTCATTATTGCCGGAGCCCCTCCCAGTTTAATCATGGAAGCAGACATTGTTACCCAGATCGTCTCACCTCCCCTCCTGACGAGTCTTAAATCATACTTTCCCGGTACATCCTCCCCTTTCATACGCTTTTCATAATTTTCAATTACCTTTAGACGATCATCGGGATGTATAAAATCTTTGAAATATGTCATTATAAGCTCTTCTTCACTTACTCCCAGTATGTTGAGTATCCTGTCATTAGCGAACTGAAATTTTCTGTCCTGTATAATCACGATACCCTCATTTGCCTCTTCAACAAGAGTGCGGTATTTCTCCTCACTTTCAGAGAGTATTCTGTCATTCTGTTCCTTCAGCATCAGGAGAAAACCGATACCCACAACAAGCATTAAACAATATAGCGCAAGAAAAGTAAGTGTCTGCACAATGCCGGGTGTCATTAAAGCGAACTCCCCCCTGGGGAAAAAACCATACCATGTGCGGAACACCAGGAACAGTGTGAATAAACCACAGACGAAACCGATAATAGACCTTACCCGTGAACTCCTGCCTGTCCTGATCAATTCAACTGACGCAGGAAGGTAAAAGGTTATGGTTACAAATGATGCCACACCTACCCGTATATTCGATTCAGATGAACCGAATAACCAGAAAACAGTTATCCCGATAAATGTTATGACAGCGTATACGCTCTCCCACCTCCTGCTCCGCATCCTCACTGTTATAAGAGCAAGAGCCTCAAGGGAGAACCCGGCAAAGAGGATTGTGTTTCCGATATTTACCGATAAAAGATCAGGAATACTCCCGCGCAGCCCGAGAAGTATCCACGCAGAACCCTGAAGAAGTTTACCGGCCATTAGTTCCCTGTATGAATGTTCATGAGACCTTCCCGTTTTATATGCCAGAAGAACAGCAACGGCGAGGAAATTCCCGAAAAAAAGAATAACAATAATTGTATGTATATCCAGCTTCAGAAGACTCATTTACAATCCCGTAATAAAATATTTAATTTTAATATAATGATTAAATGGAGGAATTTCATTATACACCTGATAAAAATATAATCCTGAAAACCCATTTGACGGCAATAAAGCTATTCCCTTACTTTTTTAATGAACAGAACTACAAATATCACCTTTAGTGAAACCGCAAAAGATATGACAGGGAGAGAGTAATCCGAAACAGAGGGATAATGCCTGGAAATTATCCCGCAGGCGAGAATGGCAAGCCCTGATGCAAGAAAAAGAATTTCATAACCTGGCCTGTATCTCCCAGTTTTTATTGCCATAATTATATAGCTGAGTTTACAGGCCCCTCCTGCAGAAAAGAGAAAAGGTGCAGCTGCTGATCCGGTTACTCTTGCGGCAGCACCACCTGACAGAAGAACAATACCGCTGAAGAGAATCCATTTACTGTAATTCATTCATTTCCGCCGTTTTAATCATGATTATTTCAGTAATCTTCATCTGCCCATCCGACATTCTCAAGGAAATCATCATATGAGCCTTCATATACACGGATCCTTTTATCATCAAATATTACAAGCTTTGTCGCCACAGCACGGAGATGCATCTCATTGTGGGTTACCATTATTACAGATCCCTCGAAATCATCAATCGCCTCAATCAGCGAGTCACAGGACTGCATGTCGAGGTGGTTTGTCGGCTCATCCAGAAATATCAGGTGGCACGGGGTTACAAGGATCTTTGCAAGCACTACCCTGCTCTTCTCCCCTCCGGAGAGGACTTTTATTTTCTTCAGGGCGTTATCACCGGAAAACATAAGCCCGCCGGCTATGGCGCGGGCTTTCTGATCATTGCACTCCCTGTCCGCGCTCCTTATCTCTTCAAGAACTGTTCTGCTGTCATTGAGGTCAAATTTATTGGTCTGCCCGAAATACCCCTGCTGCAGAGCAGGATGCCTTGAGATAGAACCATCAAGAGGATCGAGCTGGCCTGCAAGAAGTTTAAGAAGGGTCGATTTACCTTTGCCGTTTTTCCCGATTATGCAGATCCTGTCCCTCTTTCCCACGTCTATTGAAAAATTTTCAATAAGGTAAGGAGCTTCGCCGCTGTATGAAAAAGAGATATCCTTTACTGTCATCATTCTCTGCGCAGCGAAACGGGCGCTGTTAAAATAGAGGTCCAGGTCTTCTATCTTTTCAAGGGCTTTCATCTCCCCCTGCTTCTCAAGTTTTTTTACCCTGGATTGTGTTCTGCTGGCAAAACTCGCCCTGGCCTTGAACCTGGCGATGAATATCTCCTCCTGCTTACGCTTCTTCTCCTCGTTGAGGCGGGTCTTTTCGTAAATCTCCTCCTCCTGGTTAATCAGGTTATAGAGTTTATCCGTGTCCCCTTCTATTTTACGCGCCTTTGTTCTGTGTATGGCTGCGGTATGGGTGACAACACTGTCCATGAAGCTCCTGTCATGGGTGACAAGCATACACTCGCCATCCCATTCCCTGAGGAACTCCTCCAGCCACCTTATTGCGACGATATCGAGGTAGTTATTCGGCTCATCAAGGAGAAGCATATCCGGCTCAGAAACCAGGAGCTTAGCAAGGTTCATCCGTATCTGGTAGCCTCCGGAGAATTCTGACGGTGGTCGCTCCATGTCATCTTCGGTGAATCCCAGGCCTGAGAGTACTTTCTCAACACGCCATGTTTCATATTCTTCACCCGGAGGCAGGCCCAGTGAACATTCATCAATCACTGTGGGCTTTGTAAAATGGAGGTGCTGTTCAAGGTGGCCAATCTTATAGTTTTTCGGGACCTGAACAATTCCCGAATCAGGTTCGACGTTGCCCAGAGCCATCTGAAAAAGGGTGGACTTACCGTGGCCGTTTCTCCCCACAAGGCCAAGCCTTTCCCCCCTGTTCACGCTTAAACTCATATCATCAAAGAGTACCTGTCCCCCGTAGGACTTGCTTACTCCTGTAAAACTTATCATCCGGTGTTCCTTTACAAAAAAATTACCCGTTGTAAAACAGACCGGACAAACCTTTAATCTGTACCGTAAAAGATCAAGCAATTAAACCATTAAAAATTCAAATGGCGGAGGGGGGATTTTAAGCCCCGGTATATTACAACATTTCACGAAATGATTAGGGCTCCGTCATTCCGGTTTTGTCGCAGACAAATACCGGAATCTCATATGTGAAATTCCTGAAGTTATTCTATGAGATGGTCAGCTTGATTCGGAGATCCTGTCCAAATCTGACAGGCGTTCATCGTGAACGCACCCCGTATTCTCTATAAGAAACCTGCATGACAAACATGGACTAATACTAAAAATAAAAAACGCCTGACTCAAATATATTATTTCCTAAAATATACCAAAATGAATCATAAGGCCGTAAATTCCAGCTGTGAGCAGAACAACCGCAATAAGAATACCCAGGGGAAGAAAAAATTTCTTTGAAAGTCTGACTGTTTTTTCCATCCCAAGTTTTGCAACCCATATCTTTGCCTTTCTGCTGTTTTCAAGGTACTTTGTAAGTTTTGCATCGTCCCTGTAGAAACTGATATTTCTGTATAGAAAAAAAACGCCGAGTATCAGAAGCATAAGGGACGAAATCACTGTTTCAGACATTTAATGACTCCCGGATTATATATGATAATTAAAACCTGACAATTATCTTTCATCACACCCCCCGGGGCAATTAAAAAGCGGCAGAAAACCTTTAATTTTTTGAATTATTGAAGGGCTTTCATCTATATAGTCCCTTCTGTCCCGTGTTACCACTTCTTTAACTACTTTCATATGCGCCGGATAAAGATATTTAAAATCCATTTTCATAAGCCTGCGGGCGGACTCAAGCTGCTCCTCCCTGTTGTAAAAAACTGGAGATACACCGGCTGTACCCTTCCCGTCTACGAGAATTCCGCTGCCGCTGAAAAGCGCGCCGCTCCCGGGCTGATAAAAAGAGAGATTGCCCGGTGTATGCCCCGGTGCATGAATATATTCAATACCCCATGGAAGGAGTGGATTAAATTCGCCACAATCATTAAGTGCTATATATTCACAATTGTTTTCAGGCTGAACTTTTCCCGGTGAATGATATATGGGGAGTTTTATAATGGGATGGAACCTTATGAATCTTCCTTTACCTCCACGGTATATTTCCAGATCCTTCTCATGCATGAAAATCTTTATATCTTCTGCACCAGCTTCAGTGACAAGAGTTACAAACTCCGCCAGTCCCCCTGTATGGTCCTTATGCCAGTGAGTAACAGCTACGCCTGCGACATCTGAAAGCCTCAGACCAGTTTCTTTAATCGCGTCTGCAATTATTCTGCCGCTCCCGCAACCACATGTATCTATCACCAGAATACCATTTTCCGGGCAGGTATTAACTATATACGCGTAAGATGACATAGCCGGCAGGGGACCAAGCCAGTAACCCCGCACAGCATAGATCCCGTTATCAGGATTTATAAGTTCAACTCTGCTCTTGATAGCGCTCACCTCCATTCCGCCCGGAACTGATTACAGCATATCCCCTACGCATAATAGAAGGGGGATAATAAAAATCCGTTTTAACTTAGCTAAATAAATAAGGTTTATTACTTCTTTTAAGAACAATCTATTTACTGTTGACAGAAATACTTTTCACAGATAAATCTATCTGAAAAAACTGAACTGCTTTCACAGGAGTTATATAATAAATATGGAAATCATCCTCTTTTTTCAATCATTTAAATGCTCTTTTTTTGATTATTTTTTCCAGTTTATCACAATGGGGGGGGAACAGAGGTTCTTCATAGCCGCAGCATGCTTTCTTATCTGGTGTTATGATAAAAAGGCGGGATGGAGAGCCGGATTCATCTTCTTAACAGGGACTGTTCTAAACGGCGTGTTAAAAAACATCTTCCGGGTTGCGAGGCCCATTGGGAGGGAAAATGTAATTTCAATGAGAACCCATACGGCAAGCGGTTACTCTTTCCCCAGCGGGCATACTCAGGGTGCGGCGCTTTTCTGGTTCGCCATGATGAAAATTTACAGAAAAAAACTATTATATGTTGCCGGGACGATTATTATAATACTCGTCGGTCTTTCAAGGCTGTATCTGGGTGTCCACTGGCCTTCTGATGTTTTAGGAGGAATCATTACAGGCGCTATATGGGTTTTTATAGCTGATAAATTATGGACAGGTCTTAACATCACGGGAAATATTAAATCAGCAGCACTGACTGTTGCTGTTATGGCTGTAATATGCATATTTTTTCCTGATACATATATAATCAGAACAACGGGTGCTGCGGCGGGCTTTATTTCCGGTATACATCTTGACAGAAAATTTCTGAATTACACTCCTTCACCGGGCCTTCTTAATAATACTGTGAAAATGGCTGCAGGTTTTGCGGTAATCGCGATACTGCTTATAGCGACAAAAAAAATTCTTCCTGCAGGAGTCTTATCCAGGGGATTATGTTTTACATTCATAGGCTTCTGGATAACGTTCGGTGCTCCTTATCTTTTTACCTTTTCAGCAAAATTTCCGGGCAGAGCATAACCGGCACATTGAAATTTTAAATTTCCATAAATATTGTTATTATATAATAAGCAGGAGGCGGATATGTTTGCGGGATTCGATATCGGCGGAACGAATATAAAATCTGTTCTTACTGATAACAGCGGGAAGATTCTCAGTTCCATTGAGGCCCCTACGCCTTCAGGCACTAAAGAGATAGATGAAGCCATAGCCCGGCTGGTTAAAGAACTGGCCCTGACAGCTTCAGTTTCGGCAGGTGATATCCGGGCAATAGGTATAGGTGCCGCAGGCTCGATTAACCGTAACAAAGGGACTGTTATTATATCCCCGAATATCCCTTCATGGTCATACTACCCGCTATGCAGAAAGGTTGAAAAGCTCACCGGTATAAAGGTTTACCTTGAAAATGACGCAACCGCGGCATGCGCGGGCGTATGGTGGAAAAAAATAGGCGATAAATATAATAACTGGATTATGATTACCCTTGGCACAGGTATCGGAGGAGGAGCGGTCTTGAACGGCCAGCTCTTTACCGGACAGACAGGGAGCTCCATGGAGATAGGGCATATGAGCATAGATCCCCGCGGCCCGCTATGCCAGTGCGGAAACAGGGGATGCTTTGAACTCTACGCCTCCGCAACCGCTCTTGTAAAACAGGTGAAACTTAAAATGAAAAAATTTCCCTCCTCCCCTCTTAAATCATTAAAGAAGAGTAAACTTACTGCCAGACGCATCTACGAGGAGGGTTTAAAAAATGATCCCCTTGCCCTTGAAGGCCTTGAATACGTGGCCACCTACCTCGGTGTAGGGATAACCAACCTCATTAATATTTTCAATCCTGAAGCCATAATTATCGGAGGGGGGCTATCCAGGGCCTGGGACCTGATATCACCGAAGATGAAAGAGGTAATAGACGAGCGGGGGATGAAGGGGCTCAAGGAAAATGTGAAAATAATCACAGTGAAAGAGCATCCCATGATCGCAGCACTTGGAGCGGCAAAAATCGCATTTGAACGCTTCAAAGAGGATAATAAAAGTTAGCCCCCCTTTTCCATAAAGAGTGTCCTCGTGGGATACGCAAATTCGACCTTCAGCTTTTTCAGGGCCTCCATGATTTTCAGATTAATATCCTGCTGTATATCCATATAGGTATTATACTCACCGGATAAAACATAATATACCACTTCAAAATCAAGGCTTGAATCACCGAACTTCTGGAAATGAGCCCTGTCAAACCTTGTGCCTTCAATACTTTCAATTATTTGTTTTATAAGCGCCGGGATCATCTCCAGTTTGCGAACAGGTGTCTTATAAGTTACCCCGAAGGCAAAGACAACACGCCTCTCCTGCATGGTTTTATAATTTCTGACCCTTGAACCTGTAAGGTCTGTATTTGCAAATATCAGCTCCTCCCCTCCCAGACTTCTGAGTCGTGTTGTCTTAATACCTATATGTTCAACCACACCGGCAAATTTATCAATTACAAGAAAATCACCTATTTCAAAGGGACGGTCAAAGAAGATTGTGAAGTAATTGAATATATCTCTCAGTATTGACTGTGCCGCGAATGCGATTGCCACACCGCCAATCCCCATCCCTGCAACAAGTCCCGATATACGCACTCCCATGTTATCAAGAAGTATAAGGAGCGCAACAGCCCAGACTATTATCTTAATTACAGTATTAATAAGGATTGAAATATTTGATCTTCCGGAACCCTCTTTCTCTACAAGCCAGTACCTGTTGACTATGTAGATAACTATTGATATGCAGAACCTTGTGACAAGAAACGCGGCGGTTACAAGAAAGATATATACAAACCATTTTCCGGCCCTGCTGCTGACCTCCAGAAAAGCGGACGCCGAGTATAATACCGCTACATACATAAGCGGAATTATATTCCTTCGAAAAGATTCAACTATATAATCATCGATCTTCACGTCAGTCTTTTCAGAAAACTTTTTAATCCTTCTGAAAATAATAAACCTGAAGATTCTTACCGCGAAAATTCCGGCAATTATAATTCCGACGAACATCAGGTAGGCCTTAATAGTGTTGCCTGCCAACATATATTTCAACATACTGCTGTCCATAATCCTCTCATATTCATCCTTTATTTACCGCACCGTACATAACGGTCCCCGGGAATTCCGTGATAACATCTTTCACCATTACCTTCCCGGATAGAGTATATGACTCTCCGGTTATAACATCTTCCATGACAAGGTTCATACCCACGGGGATTTCAACAGCTGTATCTTCCCAGGCGCTGCCGGCAGGAAGTTTACCCTCCTCGGCAATCATAGTGACAAATCTCGGGGCAATAACAAGGGCGGCCTCCTCACCGAGCAGCCTCATGAAAGCTATGACTGAATCTTCACCTTTTCCCGATGAGCAAAGCGGAATATAATCCCCCTCAAGAAACAGCCTTCCCGCCTTTTTCCTCAGTCCCAGCAGCCGATGTATCAGGAACATCTTTATCCGGCCATCATCGCGTGACTCCCACAGCTCACTGATGAGTCCCTTAATGTCAGTTATTTCCTTTTCCGCAATATATTCAAGATACTCACTTCTAAGAGTATAATTAACCCTGCCCCTGTTGTCAGGATCAACAAGATGAAGCTCCCACAGTTCAGTGCCCTGGTAAAAGTCAGGGACTCCCGGAGATGTGATTTTAACCATTACCTGTGAAAGTGAATTCAGCAGTCCGTAAAAAGCTATCTTCCTGGAAAAGGGGAGAAACTTTTCATGAAACCTGTTCTTTTTTTCATGCAGGAGGATACTGTCTATAAACTTCAGCAGTTTAACCTCGTACTCACTGTCAGGTTTAATCCAGGCTGTATGGACCTTGGCCTCCCTTACGGCCTTTATCATGTAGTCCCTTATACGCCTGACGTATTCCTCGTAGTCCCCGTCATTAAAAGGCCATGTGCCAATAAGAGTCTGGTATATGAAATATTCGTCATTCCTGTCCGGGATCGGCCCTGTCAGTCCTTTACTTTTCCTTGCGTTATTGATTTTGCTCCAGAGGGAAAGCATCTTTTTCCATTCGCCCGGATATTCAGAGAGAACATTGATCCTGCAGCGTACGTCCTCTCCCCTTTTTGTATCATGCGTGGATGTTGAACTCATACTTGCCGGATGAGAAGAGGCCCTCTTTAATATATAGTTGTGGAAACGGGCTAAAGTTATTCCGAACTCCCCAGGTTCCCCTCCTACCTCGTTAAGAGAGATCAGTCTGTTAACAATATAAAGCACCGTGTCCTCAAAACCTTTTGCCATAAAGGGGCCGGTATACTGCTGGAACCTCATGATAAAACGGAGAAGCATATCTGTTTTCTCTTCATCCATCCTCTCTATATATTTCAGTGTCAGGCATTTCTCAAGAAAATCGTATTCAAACGAATATTCGGGAGTGTACAGCCTCGCCTTTTCAAAAGCTTTTTTTATATAAGAGCTGTCCTCTTCGCTTATGCTTTCCGAATCTATGTAGGTCCGGTAAACCGGGAAAAACGCTATCAGCTCAACAAGGGCATTCCTCAGGCCGTAAAGAGTAATATCCCTGCCGTACCTGTCGTTCCCTGAAAACTGTTTGAGCAGAACAGCAAGGTTATCTATGTCCCCGGTCATATGCTTATCTATTATAAGGCGCTTCTTCTCCGCGACAAACTCTTCATAAATAAATTCATGTTTTGTGAAATCTGAATAGATCCTGCTGAAAGCCTTTTCATTCTCTGTTTTGCAGAATATGCTGTTCAGGATATTCATGAAGTCATACCCCGTTGTGCCCTGGATCGGCCATCCTGCCGGAAGTATTTCATCTTTATTAATAATCTTCTCAACTACTATATACGCGTCTTCTGCAAGTTTCCTGAGCCTGTGCATATAACGTGCCGGATCTCTCAGGCCGTCAACATGGTCAACCCTGATACCGGTAACTAAACCTTTCATCGTTAATTCTTTAAGATAGCTGTGTATATAATCAAAGACCTCATCATCTTCGACCCTCAGTGAAATCAGCCCGTTAATATTAAAAAATCTCCGGTAATTTATCTCCTCTGCGGCCACCTTCCAGAAGGAGAGCCTGTAATTCTGAAGTTCAAGGATTTCATCAAGCCGTTCAGCGTAATCTTCCGGCCCCGGAGTATTATAGAGAGCGATCTGTTCATTCATGCTGCCGCGTATTTGAGGATTGGAATTATAAAGCTCCCAGAGCATTTTTTTGGCATGGGCAACAAGATTATACCCCGACTGTGTCAGGGGAGATTCAGCTATAACCCTGAACTGGTGAAGTGCCCCCTGGAGTTTAATCATTGAAACATCCCCGGAATCAGCACCCTTTACGCATTCAGTCTCATCACCGCAGAAGAGCACCGGGTACGAAACAAGGCTGAGAGGGAATTTATGCTCGTAATATACAGCAAACAGCCCCTCTTCATTGTACTCTATCTTTATCTCACCCTGTTCAATAGCCTCGGAATAAAATCTTCCCAGTACCGGAACAAGCAGTCTGCCTCTCAGTGATTCATGGGCATGTTCCCACTCTATATCAAAAAAATTCCTGAATTCAGAGTTATCACCATGTTCAAGGAGTCCGGTCAGTATCCGGTTTTCACCATGGAAAGCCATATGGTTGGGCACAATATCCTGGAGCCATCCCATATCAAGCATGGCACGCTTTTCATGAAGTTTATAAAACTCCTCCTCTGAGCCTAACTCGATGTTAAGGCTGTTATGGTCAACCACGTCGTATCCGTGCATGCTCCCTGTAACCGCACTGAAAACCGGCGAGGAGTAAATGTCCGTTATTCCCAGATCGGAAAGATAACTGAGTATTTCACCCGCGTCATTAAAGGTAAACTCCCTGTTGAACTGCAGCCTGTATGTGGAGATCGGCACTCTCATGAATCGACCCTTACCTTAAGCAGCGTACCGAGTTTTTCAAAGAGTGAAATCCATTTAACAGCATCGGCATCACCTTCCATTGCCTTCTTTTTCATTTCAGGATAGAGATTTTTACCTGTTATAAAATAAAAATTCTGGACACGCCATCTCTCGAATTTCAGGGAGAGCGGTTTTAGAACTTCCATAACGGCAACTATCTTTTCAAGCACCTCGCTCTCTTCAGGGGAGGATGAGTATTCCTCCATGCAGGCGTTGAGCTTTTTGTTAAAAGTATATGATATGTTAAGTATATCAGGTTCAGCCCCTCCCTCCCTGAGCTGCTCTATTGTCCGTTTTATACCATCAATGTCCGGTTCAGGCATGGTGAGCATCTTTTTAAGGTCATCATTAAGTATAAATTCCGTTATTGAGGAAAAGACACCGGGAAGCGGAACTCCCATTTTCTTCATCACCTGGATTACAGGGAGGTTCGTTTCATTAAGCTGCCTCAGGTTATGTTCAAGTTCTGTCACAGCGGAATTCATGACCCTGTATATGACCCGTCTCTGCTCATCCCTGAAGAGGTGCCACAGTGAATAGTTGATTTTTGAAAAATGTTTTTCAATGCCGCGGAAAGTACCCGGTATGTCATTCTCCCTGAAATCCTCCGAGATATCCTCCCACATCTTCCGGAAACACTCATCCCCCATAAATTTCCTCACGCCGCCGAAAATATTATGGTCCCCCATGTGAAGAACAGCGTAACTTAAATCGATCTCTTCAAAAGTCACACCTGATTTAACATGAATCATCCCCACAGCCAGCTTCAGCTTGCCTGTATCAAGTCTTTCAGACCTGTTCCTCTTCACGCTGTAGCAGTAGACCCGGTCATCATCAAGGTAGTCCCTGAAGAGAGAGGAAACAGCGTAATGCGCCCCGAACCTGGCGTGATCTATCATGACCGGTTTAACAAGCTTTTCATAGACATCCGCGCCGTTTTCATAGGCATAATAATTGCTGGGGGCGTTTTCAAGGAGCTTTATAAAAGTCTCCTCAAGGTTCAGCCCGCTTACCTCCGCTGCGAGCTGCATGGCGCGAGCGGCGTAGAGCATTACCTGTACAGATTCAAGCCCCGATATCTCGTCAAAGAACCATCCGCAGCTTGTATACATAAGCATCGCGTTCCTCTCCATTTCAAGGAGTTTCATGATTTTCACACGTTCTTCATCTGAAAGGGGGCCGCCGTTTAAGCCTCCAGGTTCAACACCTTCGATTCCGGAGTTCCGGCTGAGAATAACTTCGATGTAATGTTCACGGGCAAGCAGTGAATCACCGGTAAAACCGGATATCCCCTCACAGTACAATGCGGATATATTGTCCCTCAGCCAGTCCATGACTCCGCGAAGCGGTGCACGCCAGTCCTGCGTCCATCCCTCCCCCACGCCTGTATTACAGCCGCAATGGGCTCTCCATCTCTCTACACCGTGCGGGCAGCTCCAGGATGAATTCTCCCAGATCTCCACCTCGTGTGTCGGAGGATGCATTTCAAGGAACTCCCCGTATACAGTTATCTTCGCCAGGCTGTTCTTTTCTATATGGTAGAGGGCATACGAAAGTGCCATCTCCCCGTACCTGTGATGGTGGCCGTAGGATTCCCCGTCAGTAGCTATATGAACAAGCCGCGGCTCGCCGCTCCCTGTAAAACCTGAAAGAAGCCTCTCCGCGAACCTCACACCGTCATCAAGGAGCCTGCCGAAGGCTATATCATGCGATATACCGCTGTTATAGAAGAAAAGGGCCATTTTTCTTCCGGAGGGGAGTACGCAGTTATAGGGCATACCTGTATCAAGCCTTCCAGCCTTTACCTCGTGCCAGTTCCTGCTCCCTGCCCTCCGCACCCTCCTGGCCTGGTGCGGAGAGAGTATGGTGAAAAGGATCCCCTTTTCCGCCATTATATCAAGGGTCTCAAGGTCCACCGCGGTTTCAGGGAGCCACATCCCTTCAGGCCTCCTGCCGAACCTGTATTCAAAATCCCGTATACCCCAGGCCACCTGAATCCTTTTATCATCCCTGTCTGCAAGGGGCATAATAAGATGGTTATAGCATTGCGCCATTGCTGAACCGTGGCCTGAGAAGCGCGACATGCTCTCCCTGTCTGACTGCAGAATCAGGTTGTAGGTTTCCGGATCATTTGACTCCATCCATGAGAGAAGCGTGGGGCCGAAGTTAAAACTGATCCTGGAATAATTGTTTATGATATCTATAATCCTGTTGTCACTGTCAAGTATGCGTGAGGACGCGTTGGGCGCGTAGCATTCCACGCTTATTCTCTTGTTCCAGTCATGGTAGGGGTATGCGGAGTCCTGTATCTCCACAGCTTCAAGCCAGGGGTTCTCCCTGGGGGGCTGATAGAAGTGGCCGTGTATGCATATATACCTGTTCATCCACCCCCTCCGACAGAATAAACAATAAAGTTATACGGCCT